>MAAC01013460.1_pt1 | contig 36397 bp, 31 predicted proteins | sample 1115981 | NCBI WGS metagenome assembly MAAC01 (sample SAMN04961126, study PRJNA320927) | seawater metagenome | isolation source: sample BD02T64 sea water enriched with oil for 64 days | place: USA:Gulf of Mexico | collected 2013-07-27 | reverse complement strand
GAATTCATGGTTACGATAATTATTATCGCCTTCTCTGTTTTCGTTTTATTTAGCTGCTTGGATTGGTATCTCGTAAAAGTAGGCAAAGTAATGAATAAGGATGCTTATACTCTCGATGATATTACAGTCATGAAGCACAAAGGTTTTTTGTACAATGCTAGCGCATACAAACGATTCACCAAGGTTCCCGAGGTAGCTGGGATTGGATATAGAAAGCAACAGAAGATGTATAGCGAGCTTTAAGCCTATATGCTAGACAGCTAACAAAATGAAAAATCTCATTTGTTGTTGTAATTTCAACCAGGAAGTTTTGTTGTTTTTCTTTGCTCTTCACTCCCATACGTTTGAGGCTATTCCGTAGCATAATACTTACAGGAAAATCAGCCAAACGCTACAAAGATAAAGACGCTTCAAAATATGGCAGCTACATCCACTAAATCGATATACCTTAAGGTTGACTTGGTTGCTCTCCCCTCTAACAAGCAGGACATATATACAACATTTAACATTGTAATGATTTTTCTTGCCTATAATGCACTCATTCATTCATTTCTTTCTCCGAGTATATTATAGACATGCGTACACAAATTAAATTTTCTCTCATCACCATGATCGTGCTATTGCTCTCCAGTTGTGGAGGAGGTGGTGGCAGTAGCAGTGGTGAAACAACAGAAGTCATTTGGGAAGGTGATTACGTAGTAGGAAATTTGACGAGTATTGATGAGATTGCTGGTTATACGACAATCACCGGCAATCTTATAATTAGTTTTACTTCACTGACCTCGCTAACCGGGCTGGAAGGAATCACTTCGGTGGGGGGCTATCTTGAAATTGCTTGGAATGACACCCTAACCTCGCTAACCGGATTAGAAGGGATTACTTCAGTGGCGGGGGATCTTTCTATTCGCGATAACTCAGCCCTAACAGCGTTAACTGGATTGGAACGGATTACTTCGGTGGGGGGGAATCTTGACATTAACGATAGTCCAGCCCTAACAGCGTTAACCGGATTGGCAGGAATCACTTCGGTGGAGGGCAATCTTAGAATTTCATATAATGACACCCTAGCCTCGCTAACCGGATTGGAAGGAATTATTTCAGTGGGCGGGGATCTTGAAATTGCTAGGAATGACGCCCTAGCCTCTCTAACCGGATTGGAAGGGGTTACTTCGGTGGGAGGCAGTTTGAAAATTGACTTTATTAACACCCTAACTTCGTTAACCGGATTGGAAGGAATCACTTCTTTGGAGGGCGACCTTATTATTTCTCAGAATGACACCCTAGCCTCGTTAACAGGATTGGAAGGAATTACTTCGATGGAGGGCAATCTTATTATTTCTGATAATGATACCCTAGCCTCGCTAACTGGATTGGAAGGGATTACTTCGGTGGAGGGCGCACTTCACATTTCTAATAATGACGCCCTAACCTCGCTAGCCGGATTGGAAGGGATTACTTCGGTGGAGGGCGCACTTCACATTTCTAATAATGACACCCTAGCCTCGTTAACCACGCTGGAAGGGGTTTCTTCAGTGGGGGGAAGTTTGGAAATTAGCTACAATAACACCCTAACGTCGTTAACAGGATTGGAAGTGATTACTTCAGTAGGAAGTGATCTTATTATTGATAATAATTACAGCCTAACGTCGTTAACCGGATTAGAAGGAATTACTTCGGTGGGAGGTGATTTTTTTTCTATGACGTCTAACGAAGTTCTATGTAAGGATCTTGCATTTGATCTAGAAAGTCAGTTATTGGATCGCGGGAATGTTTTTGATTCTACAATAGAGGGCAATAACGGCGAGTGTTTGTGATTATTTGATAATTGGGCCCAGCTACAAAAAGGGTAAAAAAGCCCATACATTGCATGGGCTTTTTTATTTCTACAATCTTTATCTCAGTCTACTTGGCCACACCTTTCTTAGACATCAACATTTCAGACTTCACCAACGCCCTGTTCGTTAACGATTTCACTACATTTCCCGACACCGTGTCGTACGGTGGTACAAACCGTTCGTTTTGGAAGAATGCTGGACTATTATCAATCAGCGGATTCCTATCCACCAAAGTTGAAGCCGCCACCATAGACAATGAGTTAACAATACGATCCTGAACCTGTTTGCCAATAAAGTAATTAGCAAAAATTTCCGCCGCCTCTAGCTTTTTACCCTGCAGCGTATTCACAAAGTTAATCGTATCGAGCCACACCATGTTTCCTTCTTTAAATTGTATTAATTGCCAATCCGCACCTTTTTTATTCTCCCTAACAATCTCCGGCCCCCAGCTACTCACAATATGTAACTTATCGTTAAATACTGGCCCGCTGTTCCACAAATTTCCCGCGTTACCATACAACAGCGTAAGTTTATTCATGAAGTCACTGTTATCGGCCTTTAACCGCAACAACTCTTCACGCTTATTCTGTTCTACCAATTGATTGATATAAAAGGGAGATTTCCCCATCGCCATGAGAGTAATACCAATGTTGTACCATTCCTGACTGCGGTTAAAAGACACTCTCCCCTTCCATTTGGGCTTCCACAGATCTGCTAACGACACAGGCAGATCTTTTTTATCAACCTCGTCGCGGTTGGCATAAAACCCATAAGCTCCTCCTCCCCAAGGGATATAAAGCTTATCACTGCCGTCCATACCGATAGGAATATCCGTTAGCGTAGGTTCAAGTGACGTGTAGTTCGACAGGCGCGGTGAGGCAGTATCAATCGGCTGTAACAATCGCTGTACGCGCTGATCCTTCATTTTTATAAAAAACAGCGTTAAGAAAGCAACATCAACATGACCTGAGCGAATGACATTAAACATCTGATCTGCGTCATCTGCAAAAGTATCAATTACCTCTACTTTTATGTCATAACCTTTTTCCGCCAGCAGGGTATTAACATTGCCTATGTCAGCATCGGTGACGTAACCATCCCACGTGAATATCCGCAACGACTGTGTTGCTTGAGCGAAGCTTACACAGCCCCCCCATAGCATTATGCATGCCAAAGCAGCGCTCCACCGACGTAACATGCTCACCTCCAATCTACGCAACAACATAAAACCCCCATATTTCTTAGTAACGCACCCCCGAGTATAGTTGCGATATTCAAAGCTAACCTCCTTACCTCTTCTAAGTAGATGTATTTTTTGTCGTTATTCCAACAATTCCATTAGACTTTAGCCCAACAAACGCTCTATGCTGTGAAAAATAGCCCTGGAACTGAAAATGCCTCGTATTATTGTTGTAGAAGATGACCCCGCCATTGGGGAAATGCTGACCTACCACTTAAAAGACCTCAATTTTGACGTCCAGCTATTTAACGATGGCTTAAACGCAAAGAATTACCTCATATCAAACAATGACTTTGATTTAGTGATTCTTGACATCATGCTACCAGGCTATAACGGTTTGGATTTATGCCGCGAACTTCGCCAACTTAAACCAGACCTTTTAATCATGATGCTCACCTCTCTTGATGGTGAAGCGGATAGAGTGATTGGATTAGAACTTGGCGCAGATGATTATTTAACCAAACCCTTCAGCGTACGAGAGTGCCAAGCACGCGTAAAAGCATTATTAAGACGCGCCCAAAGAAACACCCCTGCCCCTCCCAAACAAAACACTCTGAGCTTTGAGGGGCTAGAAATCAGCGTCGATCAACATGAGATCCTTCTAGAGGGGAAGCTCATCGAACTCACCGCCCGTGAGTTCAATTTACTCACTCACCTTGCGGAAAATGCAGGTCAAGTATTTACCCGACACCAACTACTCGATACCGTATGGGGTTATAGCCACGACGGATACGAACACACCGTCAACACCCATATCAACCGCTTACGTAAAAAGCTCAAGCGAGCCGATAAAACGGATTACATACAAACCGTATGGGGTGTTGGTTATAAATTTGCGAAAACAAACTAAACCATGAAAATCACACATAGTTTATACCGTCGAATATCCATTGTTTTACTTGCCGTCTTTCTTGTAATGGCCGTCCTTTTGGCTTGGCTGTTTGAACAATCAAGCCAATCAATCCAAGATGAAACATCTCAGCGCTTACATTTAAAACTGGCAGAGCATATTGTCCATGATCTGTCGATTGATGAAGATGGGAGCTTTAACAAGGAGAGCATAAAAAAAGCCTTTCACATGATGATGGTATTAGGCCCATCCATTGAGTTATATGTTGTAGATGCTCAAGGTAAATTACTCGCTTACGATGCTCCAGAAGAAAAGATTAAACTTCGCCATATTAATATTGCTCCCATTCAACAATTTACGCGTGGCGAACCGGAACTTCCTCTTTTAGGGGACGACCCTCGATCGTCAACTCGAATGAAGATTTTTTCCGCTGCCTCTATACAGCATAAAGATAAAATGATTGGATATTTATATATCATCATTGGTGGTGAGAATTACGACAGCATATCCACAGCATTACAATTGAGTAAAGCCTGGCAAATTGGCCTTTTTGGTATGGGGGCTGCATTGTTATTTCTACTGGCGGCTTCTCTTTTGTTATTTTACGCACTAACCAAACCATTACGCGTATTAACCTTAGAAATCACTGCCTTTGAACAGTCAGGATTTAAGCAGCTTCCTGCAAGTAACAAACAACAAAATGCTCACTCTGCCACCACCCACAAGACAGAACGCAGCATTAACAGCTCAGAAGTATCCCAACTGTCATCATCATTTCATCACATGGCACAACAAATCGTAGAGTTATTAGAGCGATTAGAAAAACTCGACAAAGTTCGTAAAGAATTTTTGGCCTACGTTTCCCATGACTTGCGAACCCCTCTCACTGGGACAACTGCATATTTAGAAACCTTGGCGTTAAAATTTGACTCCTTAGAGGATTCAGAAAAACTCGATTTTATTGCAAAATCACAAGCGAACTGTTTACGTCTTGATAGCATGATCAATGAGCTTTTTGAACTTGCACGCTTGGACAACAATCAAGTATCACTGAACAGCCAGTCATTCTCCATAGAGGATTCACTGAGTGACTTATATGCCAGCTTAGAGGGCATAGCACAGAAAAAACACATTCAGCTAAAGGTACAATGTGAACTAGAAAACAGTTCTGTTAATGGCGATATCGCCAAACTAGAACGCGTCATTCAAAACCTTGTTGAAAACGCGATTCACTACACGCCAGATAACGGTACTGTCACGATATCAGCAAATGCCACACCAACAAATCCAACAGGCAGCATTCGCATTGCCATTTCAGATACCGGACAAGGTATTAGCGAAGAAGATTTACCCTATATTTTTGAGCCCTACTACCGTTCAAAAAATGCGCTAGAACCTTATCAAAAAGGGACTGGGCTAGGATTAGCCATTTGCCAGCGGTTACTAGCGTTGCATGAGATTCAACTCAATGTCGATAGCACATTACATCAGGGCACCTGCTTTTTCTTTGATATAGCAGTCGAAGCTGAGATATAGCTAACGTGACCAAAATCAAAACACGCGCGCTCATCTCACACTCCCAAACCACCCATTTAAGACGCAGTCTACAGCCAACCCATTAACAGATTATACATTCATATGATCCCATCTCAAACTCTCGACAAACCCATGGTCGACTTTCATAGATAGAACACATTAATGTGTCTCGATTTAAAGCTGAGCACCAACCATCGTCTAATCGCAACATAGTTTCGCTTCCATGCTCATCAACATAAATATGCTGCCTAGGAACGCCAGTTTCTGAAATAATGATGACTTCTAAATGACAACAACATGCCTGACAGTTAGAACATGTGACTTCGGGAACCGGTAAATTTTCTACTTTAATAATCATAAACAACAACAATAAATTCAATAATCAACAGGATACTCTATTAGGGGTATTTTATCGAGATCATGAACTGCAAACAGCTTAAGACATAAAAGCAGCCACATACCCCTAAAGCAAAGATCTGATCAATACCCCCAAGTTATCTTATAGATTCAATGGGTTAAAATGGGTACCGCTAAATGCGCCCCTCAACCTTGATGTTATTATCAAACCACTTTAGAAAAAACAACAATTCCTTTAAGTTGTCCGTTATTAAGACCATACTTATATCCCTTTGTGTCGACGTCGCATTTTTCATTGATGTTAATGCTTAGGTACTCCCCTCAAGTTAGTTCAAACTGGCTTGAGACTAATGCACTTATTGACTATGGATAAATATAATGAGCAAAGGACAAGACAATAAAAAAAATGAAAAAAAGAAACCCCTCTTAACCGCAAAGGAAAAGAAGGCTGCAAAGAAATCAAAAAAAGCTAATGCACTAGGAAATTAAGCGAGAAAGGCTATCTAATTTCACGGTAGCCTTTCGATATTTCACCAAGCAAAATCTTATACATACAAATCAATACGTTACCGCCATAAAACCCGCAAACCCAATAGCACAATGAGACACACGCTCTATTCTTTCCTTTAACACAGACTTCGCGCTGAGCATTTTTTATCCAGCAGTTTACACTTTGTTTATAAATTGTTTATGCTTTCTATATAAGAACGTTACTTTGGCGTGACATCTATTTCGTATTCTATCTCTCGTAAGCTCATCTCCTACAACACAAGCAAACCCAACGAGAGAAAAAAATGAACATAAAAAAAACTGTCATTGCCACTATGCTTGGCCTATCAGCTATTTCCGCTAACGTACAAGCAGAACAATTTACCGTCAAAATAGAAAACCTGACAAATGGCATTTATTTTACACCGTTACTCGTTGCTGCTCACGATAGCTCAACCAAACTTTTTCAAACGGGTACTTCAGCAAACGCATCTCTTGAAGCAATGGCAGAAGGCGGAGATATCAGTGGTTTAGTTGCGGACATTGCAGGCACATCTCCCACTACCGTAGAAAACCCTGCCGGTTCACTACTCGCTCCAGGAGCTAGCACCACAACGTCAACGCTTGATACAGACGGCACTGCTAATAATTATTTATCCATTGTGGGTATGATGCTTCCTACTAACGATGGCTTTGTTGGGCTTAACTCATGGGAGATTCCTAGCGCAGCAGGTACTTATTCGTTCACTATTAATGCGTACGATGCGGGCACCGAAGCAAACGATGAGTTAACCACTAGCATCCCTGCTCCTATAGACTTTGGCACAGGAACCGGTGGTTCAGGTGTTGCCACTAGTGATAGCAACACCAACGTTCACATTCATCGTGGATCAATTGGTGATGACAACAGCACTGGCGGCATCAGTGATTTAGACAACAGTGTACACCGCTGGCTCAACCCTATTGCTCGTATCACTGTTGTTGTCCAATAACCTAACTGTATAGAGGAGTCATCATTATGTCATTTTTAAAAATTGACCTTCGAACCGCTATGGTTACCGCCGCTATTGGTACTAGCATGCTATTAACCGGTTGTGGCAGCAGCAGTTCTCATGACAGCACCGTCGATATGCGTACCTACGAGGTCAGCGTTAGTAACGTTACCCCTAATCAGCCTTTTTCACCTATTGCAGTAATACTTCATACATCAGGCTATCAAGCCTGGGTTGATGGCGAATCCGCGTCAACCGCATTAGAGGTGCTCGCCGAACAGGGAGATAATAGTGACGTACTGTCGGACGCCAGCGACCACAGCGCCTACCTTACCAGTGACTCCGGTGCTGGCGTAATCGCCCCCGGAACTTACGAAAGCGTACAACTTGAAGTGGACGCACAGAACGGCGTAAGCCTCAGTGTTATCAGCATGCTAGTAAACACCAACGATGCGTATACTGGCATTAATGCCACGTCTCTCGCAGCGCTAGAATCTGGTGAAAGCGTCAGTTACAGCGCGCCCGTCTGGGATGCAGGAACAGAAAGCAATACTGAAGCAGCGGGAACCATTCCTGGTCCAGCAGATGGTGGCGAAGGCTTTAACGCTTCTCGCTCCGATAGCAGCGACCGAGTGCGCTTTCACAGCGGTATAGTTTCCAGTCAAGATGGGCTAAGCAGCTCTGTATTAACGGCTGATCACCGCTTTGACAACCCTGCAGCAGTTATCACCGTTACCCGACTGGATTAGTGATTCAATAACCTCAACAACCAAAAATGCCAACCATAATCATGGTTGGCATTTTTGGTTGTTTCACAGGACTTCATTCCTAGCTGTCTAATTGCAACTTGCCCAGCTTATCCAGACAACCCGCCCACCCCGCCTCATGACTTTGAGCCACATCCATTGAAGGAAAACCCCGTTGCTCGAGACAAACGTCCGTTTTTCCGTTCGCACCCGCATCAATAGTCACGGTAATCTGCGTCGTGTAATGCCCACCATCCCAAGCCCAGGTTAATGCTAATGCTGAGGGCTCAGTTAACGAGGTATATTTTCCCGATGCTTTATGAGGGCTTCCATCCACATCAATCATTACCAATTGCCACTCCCCATCTGGGCGGGCATCAATCGTTGGTTCAGACACACGCATCGTTCCTGGCGCCATCCAACGTTTAACCAATGCTGGCTCTAACCAAGCGCGATAGACATCCTCTACGCTCAGCGCAACACTTTTGTCTACCGCTATAGCCCAATCACTCGACATTACTCTACACCTTTTTCTTTAATAGTATCCCGTGCTATATCCCGCATTATATCCCGTACCATATATAGTGCAGCCAGTGCTCGCGCCTCCGTGAAATCTTCCGCGCCAATCAACGCTTCCATATCTTCAAGAGAATGCTCAATCACCTCTAACGGCTCGGGTTCGTCCCCTTCAAGTCGTTTTTCATACAGGTTCTCAGCCAGCACTACATGAATAGTATGACCCATATACCCCGGTGACAATGTTAACTGTTTTAATTCTGTAAATTTGTGCGCTCCATAACCAACCTCTTCCATTAATTCTCGGTTTGCTGCCTCAAAAACTGACTCACCTAAATCCATCGCGCCTTTGGGTAACGTTAACTGATAGTTTTCCGTTCCGCAGCAGTACTCTCTAATCAACAACACCGTTTTATCGTCTTTTAAGGCAACAATCATCACAGCCGGTATGGTCGGAGTTCGCAATCGTTCGTATTCTCGCTCCTCTCCATTTGAAAACTTAAGCTCAACACGCTCAATTCCAAATAAACGGCTTCGTGCAATCAGCTCTTTCTTTAAAATTTCGGGTTTTGTATGCATACTGGTAGTGGCTCTAATTAGTTGTTCAATTAGCAGTGTTGTTCGCTGCTTATATCATTTACTTTCGAGGAGATACCATCATGATCGACTGGGACCATATCGACACTGTATTGCTGGACATGGACGGTACATTGCTGGATCTGTATTTTGATAACCACTTTTGGCTAGAGCATCTGCCGGCCCACTATGCCGAGATCAACGATCTTACCCTCGAAAATGCAAAAGCCCAACTGTATGAACAATTTAAGAGTCACCAAGGCACCTTAAATTGGTATTGTTTGGATTTTTGGAGTGAAGGATTAGGCATTGATGTTGCTGCACTTAAACGAGATGTTGCTCATTTGATTAGCCCTCGACCAAATGCAATCACCTTCTTAAAGAACGTAAAGGAATCTGGCCGGCGAGCGATCCTTGTCACCAACGCGCATCGAAAGAGTTTAGAACTAAAAATGGAGCACACGGATATAGGGCTTCACCTAGACGGTATCATTAGCTCTCACGATTTTGGCCTACCCAAAGAGGATATGTTGTTTTGGGACGTACTTGCTCGAGAAGTACCTTATGACGAGCGAAGCACCTTATTGATTGATGACAACCTTACGGTATTACGCTCTGCAAAAACCGCGGGAATTGGACACACCTTGGCGATACTAAAACCCGATAGCAAAAAACCTATCATAGATACACAAGAGTTTGTTCCCATTGACTGTTTTAGCTCTATAATGCCTCCCCCGTTAAAACAGCTCGCTTAACCACACTTGCAACCTGATCTTCATATAGCTATGTCAAAATCATCGAAACAGGCTGGCAACGCCAGCGCCACACAGAACAACAAGAATGACAACGGTAGTGCGCTAAAAGTGCGCCTCGACAAATGGTTGTGGGCCGCTCGATTCTACAAAACACGTAGCATCGCTAAAGATATGATTGATGGTGGCAAAGTTCACTATGAAGATCAGCGAGTAAAACCAAGCAAGGAAGTTTCTCTTGGTGCAACCATTCGCTTACGCCAGAGTAATGATGAGAAAACCATCATTATCACCAAAATAAGTGATAAACGCGGTAATGCAACAATGGCCGCTGAGCTCTATAAAGAAACCGATGAAAGCGTCACTGAGCGGGAACAAAACTCGGAACAAAGGCGTCTGCAACGTAGCGCTCAAAGCGGTCTCACCAGTGAAGGTCGCCCCACGAAAAAGCAACGCCGAAAAATCATTCAGTTTAACCAGCAGCAAACACAGGACTAACGATGGAACATCAAGATACCAGCCAACGCTTTATGATCGACGACAGTTCGATTCGAGGGGAATGGTGCCGAATAGAGTCCACTTATCAAGCCGTTATAGCAAAACACGACTACCCTCTTGCAGTACGCGGCTTGCTTGGAGAAATGATGGTGGCCGCTACCATGCTGAGTTCTACATTAAAATTTGAAGGTCGCCTAACATTACAGGCTAGAGGTAATGGGCCCCTTCAACTCGCAACGGTTGAATGTACTCATGACAAACACCTACGTGCGATTGCACGCTGGCAAGGTGAAACTGACAGCCTTACGTTTACTCAATTACTTGACTCTGCACACCTCGCCATTACCATCGAGCCGACAAAGGGTGAAGCGTACCAAGGTATTGTGCCACTAGAACATGAGAACTTAAGTCGATGTTTAGAGCACTACTTTCAACAATCTGAACAGTTAGATACGCGTATCTGGCTTAATGAAGGTGACGGTCGAGCTGCTGGGTTTATGATTCAGGTATTACCGTACAATTCTACCGACAGCGCAATGTTAGACAAATCTGAAGATGACAAAGCAGAAGACTGGATTCGTGCCGTCGCCCTTGCTGACACACTAAAGGCGGAAGAACACCTCTCCCTTCCAATTGAAGAGTTACTACACAGACTCTATCACGAAGAATCTGTCAGGTTATTTGATGCGCAACCGGTTACTTTCAAATGCTCCTGCAGCCGTGAACGCATGAGTAAGGCACTGGTGTCTGTTGGGAAGGATGAACTAGACGATATTTTAGCGGAACAAGAGCAGATCACGATGAATTGTGAGTTTTGCAACGCCAGCCATATCTTCGACAAAATGGATGTCCACATGCTATTTGACGCATCTAATCCCAATAATGACACCAATACCCATTAACCATATCTATATTGGGTATTTTGCAAATGGATAAAGTGTAAGTGCGGTTTTCATAGGCCCAGCTGAAATTCATAATCGAAAATCATTAGCATTTAGATTTAACAGCAAAAGATACACCATGCTCAAAGACTTACAGGGAAGTGAGCGCCTACTTTCGAAGAAATAGCGTTACCACAGTCGATCTAAAATGTCACATTTACAAGAAAAACGAACCCTAAGCGAACATGGAAAGGTTTAGCCTTTTACGCCTGAATTTGCCATACTAGCGCACCCAGAAATTCAGTCAGTGTGATTGGGCGACAAATAGACTGCAAAATGTGCTTTTGTTTGCCACCGACAAACACCCTGACACGTACAGTGAATCAAGCCATAGCATCACCGAATTCACCGTACACAACCGCATTATTTTTTGATAAAACATCGGCCAAAAGCCGTGAGGACTTAGGAACAATGACTCAATCACCTACGATCTACACTGATCTAAGCACCGCTCAATTGGTCGAAGAGGCCCTAGAACGTAAAGAAGGCCGTCTATCAGACAACGGTGCCTTCGTTGCCAATACAGGTGTTCGCACCGGACGCTCACCTCTTGATCGTTTTATCGTAGACGAGCCTAGCACTAGCGATTCTATTCATTGGGGTCCTGTTAACCGTAAATTTGACGCTGCTAAATTCGATGCCCTTTGGGACCGTGTTGAAGCACACGTCGCAACTGCCGATAGCTTTATTTCTAATCTTCACGTTGGCGCAGCCGTTGATCACTACATTCCTGTTAAAGTGACCACACAAACAGCATGGCACAACCTTTTTGGTCGTAACCTGTTTATTGAACCAGAACAGTTCAACCCTAAAGACAAAGGGCAATGGCAGATTCTTCACGCCCCAACTTTTGAGTGTGAGCCAGAGCGTGACGGAACGAACAGCGATGGCTGTGTAATTCTTAACTTCGCTGCTCGTAAAGTATTACTTGCTGGCATGCGTTACGCAGGCGAAATGAAGAAAGCGATGTTCTCTGTACAGAACTTCCTTCTTCCTGAAAAATCAGTACTTCCTATGCACTGTGCATCAAACGTTGGCGAAGATGGCGATGTAGCCTTGTTCTTCGGCCTATCTGGCACAGGTAAAACCACACTTTCTGCTGACCCTGAACGTTACCTTATTGGTGATGACGAGCACGGTTGGGCAAAAGACGCCGTATTTAATATCGAGGGCGGCTGTTACGCAAAAACAATCGACCTTAGCCAGAAGAACGAGCCTGTTATCTGGGATGCGATCAAGTTTGGTACCGTTTTAGAGAACGTTGTTATCAACGAAGAAACGCGTACTGCAGACTATAAAGATATATCGTTGACGCAAAACACTCGCGCAGCCTATCCTCTTGAGCACGTTAGCAAGCGTTGTGAAGCCAACCAAGCAGGCGAGCCTGCACACGTTATCTTCTTAACCTGTGACTTAAACGGTGTTATCCCTCCTGTTTCTCGCCTTAACGAAGAAGCAGCGGCTTACCACTTCCTAAGCGGTTACACCGCACTAGTAGGAAGCACCGAGATGGGTTCTGGTGGCGGCATCAAGACGACATTCAGCACATGTTTTGGCGCTCCGTTCTTCCCACGTCCAGCTGGCGTGTACGCAGAACTACTTATTAAGCGAATCAAAGAGTTCGGCAGCAAGGTTTACCTGGTAAACACTGGCTGGACTGGCGGACCACACGGAACAGGAAGTCGTTTTGACATTCCAACTACTCGTGCTGTTATCCGTGGCATCCTTACTGGTGCTCTTGATGATGCAGAAACTCAGCACATCGATATCCTTAACCTAGATGTTCCTCTTGCCGTTGACGGTGTTGAAACTAAGCTGCTTGTTCCTCAGCAGACTTGGGCAGACCAGGAAGCATATGTTGAACGTGCTACTGATCTAGCTAAGCAGTTTACAGCGAACTTTGAAAAGTACGATGTATCTGAAGCAATCAAAAATGCAGGACCTTCTGCGAAGTAACACTTCCAGAAATGTTATGCATAAAAGAGCCGCTCTTATGAGCGGTTTTTTTATGCGTGAGAAAAATAACAACACACCCCCAGAACACAGAAAAAAGACGAGCAGAAAAACAATGAGTGATACCAACCAAACGACGGACGAAACAACAAACAACAGAGACAACCAGTTTGAATCCGCTTTTGGTCACGTTATCTTAGAGCGCTACCCGCTACAAAAAAGAACACCTATGCGGGCCTGGAACGCAGCTGACGAATTGGCGCTTGCGCATTTAAAAGAACATATTAAACCCGAAAAACACCATCGCATCCTTACCATCAACGACAACTGTGGCGCCCTTGCTCTTCCACTACTTAACCTTGTCGTTAACACTCATGTTACCAGCTGGTCAGATTCGGTTTCCAGCCAAAAGGCGATCGAGCGAAATACTGAGCGTAATTTTCAGCAAATAATTACACGCGACGGCCAGCAGAAAGTTCCCACGCTCATACCAAGCACCCAGGAACCTGAGGGCTTCTTTGATGTTGTCATCATTCAAATCCCAAAGACATTATCCCTTTTGGAATACCAGCTGCGAACCTTACGCGACCACCTAACCAACCACAGCATCATCATTGGCTGCGGCATGGTGAAACATTTACAACATTCATTCACAGAACTTTTTGAGCAACTGGTTGGCCCCACTGTCACATCATTAGCAAAAAAGAAAGCTCGGCTTATTTTACCCACATTCAATCCTGATTTAGCGCTTGCGCCAGCACCTAAAACCAATCAATACAGTTTAGAAGAATGGCCTCTTACACTCACTAACCTCAGCAATGTGTTCGCTCAAAGTAAATTGGATATTGGCACCCGCTTTTTCTTACCCAATTTAGGTGCAGACCAACAACATGTACGCACAATTTTTGATTTAGGTTGCGGTAATGGAGCACTCGGCATCGCCGCCAGCCAGACGAATAAAGAAGCACACATTTTATTTTGTGATGACTCTTATCTTGCAGTAAAAAGTGCTGAGCAATCATTCCATGATAACAGCATTAGCAACCCAGCCAGCTTTAAAGCCATGGATTGTTTATCTGACGAGCAGCGAAAAGCAGACCTAATCCTTTGCAACCCTCCCTTTCATCAAAACAATACTGTTGGCACTCATATCGCACTAAGAATGTTTCAACAAGCACAACAACACCTCACTGAGCAGGGTGAGTTACGTGTTGTAGGTAACCGTCACCTGGATTATCGCATCCCCCTTAAAAGGCTGTTTAAAACTGTTAATATATTGGATAGCAATAAGAAGTTCTCAATCTATCAAGCACTAAACTAAGTTAATCGAGTGGATAGTTATGGACGCTAAATTAGCACGACTTAGACAGGCTATCGAACAACTTAGCCCTATTTCAGATGAAGCCTGGCAAGAGATGGCAGGCTTATTTACCCCCCTTTCACTTAACGCCGAACAATATTTTGTCAGTGCAGGACAACAAGCATCCTCCATTGCTTTTATTATTTCTGGCGCGATGCGGGAATATTTTATTACCCTTGAAGGTAAAGAATACAATAAGGCGTTTATTTTTAACGGTGATGCAACAGGGTCCTTATTTGACCTGATCAGTCAACAACCCTCTATCGCATCCATCCAGGCCACAACCCAAACCGAACTTCTTGTAGCCGACTATCAAGCTTTTTCTGCGCTCTATGATCGCTTCCCTTGCTGTCAGCGATTAGGTCGATTACACGCACAACATATGTTTATGTTAAAAGCCCGTCGTGAGTATGAATTTTTAACCCTCGACGCCCTTGCTCGTTACCAATCCTTATTATCTACGCATCCAGACATAGAACAGTATGTCCCTCAATATCATATTGCGAGTTACCTAGGCATCACTCCTGTAGCACTCAGCCGCATCAAGAAACAACACACCCTTAATTCCATCAACACCTCACCTATATAAACCTAGGTTAATGAACCTTCTGACCATTGTGAATATATTGGCTATAACCAACACAACCAGCCAGGAAACCATTAACAATGGATACACATCGATTTTTATACACAACCGCGCTTAGTGCAGGTAGCCTTCTGATTATCATGGTGCTCTACGGCATCAGCACAGGGGTATCGCAGCAAACATTTGAAATCATCCAAACTACATCAAACTACACAGAAGCCTTACTTAACGCTGCCACGCCTCTGCGAATTATCTTAGGCTTAGACAACATTTTTATCGCCCTCTACACCACAACAATCATTTTTCTTGTAATGGCGCTAAAAAACTCACAGAACCTGTTATTGCTAGGCATCGTATTGATAGCAGGTCTCAGTGGAGGGGTGCTCGACTACCTGGAGAACCATCACATACTCACCATGCTCACAGCGGCCGAACTAGGAATACCTCTTGAAAGCGCAGAGATCAAACAACAAATGATTTCTAGCATGTTAAAATGGCACCTTGCCTACTTTGGGTTCTTTCTTGTTGCCTACGTTATTCAGCCACAAAATACCTTAGAGAAACTATTCCGATGGTGCCTGTTTTACATCCAACTTCCTGTAGGTGTTTTCTTTTACGTGACCCCACCATTCCTAAATGGAGAAATCGCTGACTACCTATTCTATCTACGTTACATAAACCTTATTGTCGGATTCTTCTTTTTTGCTTTTATTTTTTATCAACGCTCAAAGCAGCCTTCTATCCTCCCAAATATCCAACCAACGGGATAACCTAAGAGGAATTACGGGGTACACGCAGTGCCCCGAATCAAACGCTCGGCAATCTATTTCTGCTATGAAATTATCGGGCTTAATATAAGGCTCTATTGCTTAACGAATCCTTGCCATCATAGATTCTGGTGGCACCATCTCTCCGGTAACCGGTAAATACACTCTCGCCTCTAAACCACCACCCTCACGATTCCTTAATTCCACCCGCCCGTGGTGCATGTCCACGATACGTTTCACAATGGCCAAACCCAACCCTGAGCCTTGCGTACTTCTTGATTCATCACCCCGTGCAAAAGGCCGAAACAATGCAAGCATTTCCGTTTCGGTTAACCCAGGGCCTCTGTCAGCAACCACGACACAAATCTCTCCGTTCTCCATGCCGCTATATACATCCACTTTACCGCCACCATGTCGAATTGCATTGCCGATTAAATTGCCGAACATGCGTTTTAAGGAGAGACGCTTTAAAGAAATATCAGGAACATCCTGAGTATCAACACTGATATCCGCATCATCCGCTTTAAACTGGCTTACCACTTCGTAAATAACCTCATTAAGATCACCCACATCCGTTGCTTCATCACTTCCATCGCGAATAAAGGCAATAAATTGATCGAGAATATCATCCATGTCCTGAATGTCTCTGATCATACCCTCTTGCAGCTCAACATCATTGACACCCAAAAATTCGGCAGTTAGCCGCATTCTCGTTAGCGGGGTTCGCAAATCATGAGAAATACCTGCCAGTAGCAACGCTCGCTCTCGCGTTGCCTCTTGTAAATTATTACGCATCTGGTTGAAGGCTTGGTTAACAGCGATAATCTCTCGTGGGCCATGATCCATATCCAACGTCATTACCGGCTCACCTCGACCAATACGCCTTGCTGCATCTTCAAGGCGTTTCAATAATCGACTAAACCTCCGCACAAAGATCGCCGCCAACGCAAAAGCCAACGCAGGTATACCAAATACCCAGCTAGATACCAATAAACCGTCATATGGCAAAAAATGATCTAACGGCAAGTGAATCCAAACTCCATCCAGAGCATCATTACTCACCCATAACCCAGGCTTTGGTGAAATGCCTAAGCGTACTTGCGCCCCCTCACCCATAACTTCCTTCATAGGCTCAACGAAGAGGTCAGTCATTACATAGCTAGTTTCATCTGGAACATCACTTTCATCAATGGTGATAAAAACACGGCCATTTTCAGGCTGATCAGCCATGATTCTTTCTATCAAAATCGGTTTATCAATAAGCTCCATGCTGCTCTCAAGCGTCCTCATTTCCAAGGATACAAGCTGTGCGACTTGTTTTACACCGGGGATATAAACATAGTGAAAGGCAAACCATAGGGTGAACGATTGGCTCATGATGACCACAGCCCAAATCAGTAACACCATGCGCCAGGCCAGAAAGACGATTGCGGCGTAATTTTCAACAACGACGACCTCACTACCTATAAATAAGAACAACAAGAAAGTATCAAAACAAAAAAAGCGGTGATAAGAATATCACCGCCTACAAATTTTAAGGGGTTAAGAAGCCTGACGCTATCAGTATTTCGCTTTAATACATTGCGATTGACCGACTAGCCTTCACCGCCGTCAGGTACAAACACGTAACCTACACCCCAAACTGTCTGAATATATCGCGAATTAGAGGGGTCTTCCTCGATCAATCGACGTAAACGCGATACCTGAACATCAATGCTGCGCTCCATGGCACTCCACTCACGCCCTCGCGCCAAATTCATCAATTTATCCCGTGTTAACGGTTCTCTTGGGTGCTGTACCAAAGCCTTCATGACCGCAAATTCACCGGTAGTCAGAGACATCGACTCGCCATTTTTGGTCAAAGATCGTACTGAAAGGTCCAATATATAAGGGCCAAATTCAACTTTTTCATCTTGCTGGCTCGGTGCTCCTGGTAGCTCTTTCACCTGTCGACGCATAACTGCTTTTATTCGAGCAACTAGCTCACGAGGGTTAAAGGGCTTGGGTAAATAGTCATCTGCTCCTGCATCCAAACCATTGATTCGGTCATTATCATCACCTTTTGCGGTTAACATAATGATCGGCAATGCGTTCTCTTGCTCTCGCATACGACGACAAATTGACAAGCCATCTTCGCCAGGCAGCATCAAATCAAGCACCATCAACGAGTATATCTCACGGCCCAACGCGCGATCCATTTGCTCCGCATCTGCAACCGCCTTCACCAAATAACCTTGCTCTTCCAGAAACCGCTGCAACAATGCGCGCAATCGTGCATCGTCATCCACCACCAGTATTTTAAATTGCTCCTGCGGATCGGGCTTTTTTTGCGCTGCTTCTGTCACAACTTTCTCCAATATCAAAGGGAACTACTCAGGTGTTAACAGACTCTACAATAGCCTGTGTTGGCTCAATTCAAAAATAGCTATAGGGCGCCTTTTGTTACAAGATATGAACACCTGGCTATCACATTGACGCCAAAGGCAAAATTTTGTCGAGACCATTCGCGCTATTGTGTAACTTTTGTTACAAAACGCCCCAATATGAAGCGTATTAGGCTACTATTTACAGGTGTTAGCAAATGCCGCTAACAAACACTAACTACCAAAACTATTACCACTATCGACCGCAATATACTAATGAGCAAACAAAAAGTACTCCCTATTCTTGTCATCATTGTCGTGGCTACCTGCATACTTGCTTTATATTTGTTTAAACCAAGTGCCCGGGCAAAGGAAACACCCAGTAATGCTTGGCGCGTATCTGTGCAAAAAGCCCACTTATCATCGAATACTCCCCAGCTTTCACTGATCGGCCAAGTGGAATCTCCCCGAGAGACTACCTTATCGTCACCCTCCAACGCCTATGTGAATGAAGTATTGGTCGCAGAAGGTAACTTGGTTAAAAAGGGTCAACTGCTGGTAACCTTAGACACCAGCGATGAAAAATTACGCCTGGCACAGCGGGAAGCGGACGTTGCTGATGTAAACGCTCAAATCACAGCAGAAAACAACCGCTTTCAATCAGATATAGAAGCGCTAGCCATCGAAAAAGACCTTTCCAAGCTAGCCAGCAAAGCCAGCACGCGTTATGGAAAATTAGCCAAGCGACAAGTAGGCTCCGATGTCCAGTGGGATGAGTCCAAACAAGCAGAAGGTAAACAATCGCTCAGTTTGATAAACCGTGAGCTAGCTATTCTGGATCACCCCAACCGTATAGCAAGACTCCAAGCGCAATTGGCTCGAGTCAGCGCCCTACGTGATCAATCTGCTCTAGATTTGGCCCGAACCCAAATTACCGCCCCCTTTAATGGTCGCATCACCAAGTTACCTATCTCACCTCAAAACCGACTCCGCACCGGAGATGCCGTTCTCACCTTATACGATACCGACGCTATAGAAATCCGAGCTCAAATCCCGTTGAAATACCTACCTACATTTGAGCTAGCCTTACAGCAACAAAACCTGATTGCGGGAAACTTTACTAACCTCGGGAAAACCGTTCCGATCACCTTGTCACGACTTTCAGGTGCTATTGAAAAAGGCAAAGGCGGGATTGACGGGTTGTTTAGTATTGCAGTAGAGCCTCAATCCCTGCAAGCATCCCCTATCACGATTGGAAGGTCGCTTTCAATCTCACTGGAGCTACCCGCGGTAAACAAAAGTATCATCGTGCCAACCCAAGCAATCTATGGTCAAGATAGAATCTATACCGTTGAAGATGCATTGCTAGTCAGTCACCAGGTAAAGCGCGTCGGAACACAAACTTCCCTCGATGGATCACTTCGATTCCTCATCAACAGTACGAATATTACAGAAGGTGCAGACATCCTTATTACTCAAGTGCCAAATGCGATATCGGGCATGGAAGTGCAAATTACGAATTCAACAAATTTGGAAACAGCGCAACATGCTGAACCCATCCAGCACACCAAGAAAGTTGATCCTCCGTTATGAGCGAGTCATCATCTAGCTCTCGAAGTTTGATTGAAATATTTACGCAACACAAAGTTGCTGCAAATTTATTAATGTTCCTTTTTATTCTCTGTGGGTTATGGGGGCTTAAGAAGCTCAACACTCAATTTTTTCCACAATTTGAATTAGATTACGTCACTGTTAATGTCGCTTGGAGCGGTGCTAGCGCCGAAGATGTGGAACGCTCAGTGACGCTACCCATTGAGCAATCCCTTGACAGCATTACACAGATCAAAACACTAACATCCAGCAGCCGCTCTGGCACCGCAATAATTGTGCTAGAGCTTATTGAAGGCAGTGACATTGAATCCATCGTTAATAGGGTTCGACAGAATATTGAAGTCATCCGAAATTTACCCGCGGATGCGGAACGCCCTCTTGTGCAAAGGGTTGAACGTTTCTCCTCGGTTGCCAAAGTACTTATTACCGGCCCTGATCATTTGGATGAATTAAGTCAGCTCGCAAAACAGTTTGAAAGTGAACTTCTTCAGCTTGGTATAAAGAAGGTTAATTTTGTTGGGCTTCCTGAAGAAGAAATTGCCATTGAGGTACCATCTACCGCGATCTATGAAACCGGATTATCCTTGCGCAGTATCGCCAGTAACATTCGTCAAAATAGCCAGGATCTACCCGCAGGTACTGCTACCCGAAATGAAGTTTCCAAACAAATACGAAGTTTAAGCCAGCAGCGTTCTATTATTGGTTTCGAGAACTTGCCGTTAACCACCGATAGTCAGGGACGTTTATTGCGCGTGCGTGATATTGCAACGGTATCAAGACGACCCCAAGCGGATCAGGCATACCTTACATGGAACGGTCAGCCTGCCATTGAAATGACCATTATGCGTACCGACGCCGAAGACACACTGAAAATTGCTAATACATTAAATCAGTGGATCGAAAGCGCTCAAAAAACACTACCTCAAGGGGTGACGTTACACTCATACAATGAACGTTGGAAAAGTTTAAAAGAACGAATTCAGTTATTAGTAACCAACGGTTCCGGCGGTCTAATACTCGTAGTTGCCACGCTTTTTCTCTTTTTACGCGCCCGAGTAGCATTTTGGGTAACCGTAGGTATTCCAACATCCTTTCTTGCAACTCTCGCTATTCTGTATTTTATTGGTGGCACCATTAACATGATTAGCTTATTTGCATTAATCATGGCGCTAGGAATTATTGTTGATGATGCCATCGTCGTCGGTGAAGACACTCTGACCCACGTAGAAATGGGTGAAAGTGCATTGTCATCCGCGGTGGGAGGCGCTCAACGCATGCTCGCCCCTGTTATATCATCGTCTCTAACAACCATCGCCGCATTCCTTCCTCTTGCGCTTGTTAGCGGTACCATGGGAAAAATTATTTTTGATATGCCGACAGTGATAATCTGTGTCATTATCGCGTCAATTATTGAATGTTTTATTATTCTACCCGGGCACCTTCACCACAGCCTAAAAAAACAGAAACCAGAAAACCCCAACAGTATTCGCGCCAAATTCGAAGTCCGTTTTAATCGTTTTCGTGAAGAAAAAGTACGTCCTATGGTAGAGCTCGCTATTCAATACCGAGGCACAACAATCACCATTGGTATATGTGCATTTATATTGGCGCTATCCCTTTCCGTCACCGGTCATTTACGTTTTACCTTTTTCCCTACCATCGAAGGAAATGAAATTCGTGCCAACGTAGAATTTCACCCAGGAACCTCAGAAAGCAAGGTTTCCGATTTTCTGAGCCATCTTGAAAGTACACTATCAACACTCGATGCTGAATATAACAACGACATGGTTAACATTGGCATTACCTTTCATCGCCGTAGCTTTTTTGGTAGTGGACGTCGAGCTGAAGTTGCCAATGAAAATGGCGCCCTGATTGTCGATTTAAAATTACACCAACGCCCTATTTCGAATGCTGAGTTTATTCGGCACTGGAAAGAAAGAATTGTACTACCTGCCGGTGTATCAAAATTTTCTATTAACCAGCGTAAACTAGGTCCTGGCGGGCAAGCCTTAGCATTCAAACTGATTGGATCTGACCCACTACAGTTAAAGCAAGCCTCTTTAGAGCTTCAACAAGAAATCCGAAAATTTAGCGGCACCAGTAATATTGGTGATGACCTTCCTTTTGGACAGGAACAACTTATTTATTCATTGACCCCAACAGGAAGAAGCCTAGGATTAACCACAGAAAACATGGGCAGACAAATACGCTCTGCATTCGATGGCTCTATCGCACAAATCTTCCATGAAAAAGACAAAGAGATTGAAGTTCGCGTTAGCCTGCCACAAGCAGAAAAAAATCAAAGCCTCGCGCTTGAACAATTCCCAATCGTCACACCAACAGGACAAATCGTACCACTCGCTAACGTTGTACACTTTGAATCACGCCAGGGACTGAACCAATTAAATCACACTGATAAAGAACTTAACATTGTCGTTGGAGCAGACGTTGATGAATCCACAGGCAATGCAAATGAAATTTCCGAAGCGTTAAACAAAACGTTTCTACCCTCCCTAAAAGCGCGCTTTAGTTTAACCATCGATGCTGATGGCCAAGCCGCTGACCAGAAAGAAACCCTTGACGATATGATTATCGGTGTTGGCCTGGGATTAACACTGATTTATATCATTCTCGCCTGGGTATTTTCTTCTTATAGCTGGCCACTAGCGGTAATGACTGCAATCCCCTTTGGATTAACAGGCGCTATATTTGGACACTTTCTTCTGGGTAAAGATTTATCCATGTTTTCACTAATGGGCCTGTTCGGACTATCAGGAATCGTCATCAATGATTCCATTGTGCTGATTACATTTTACGGTCAACTTCGTAAGGCTGGCATTGATGCACACAAAGCAATCATTGACGCTATTTGCGCTCGTTTTCGTGCCGTTTTATTGACAACGTTAACAACTGTCGCGGGATTATTACCCATTTTATTTGAAACATCTCTGCAAGCGCAGTTTTTAATTCCTATGGCTATCTCCATAGTATTCGGCCTCGCCTACGGAACATTCCTAATCTTGTTTTTTATTCCTGCTTTATTGATGATGATTGAAGGTGGAAAGCGCCGATTGGGGATTCTGTCATAGTTTCTCTATTGACTCTTTGATACACTCTTTTTCACTTTCAACCAGGCCAAAAGGTTAGATGCGGCAAGCAGCATAACAATCTGGCCTAATCATCCACCCTAACAACACCACTAGCTACTTTTCATCATCATGAATAATAATAAGGCGCCTCACTCACCCAATAAGTATCGACCAACTGAACGCCGCTCCGACGATGCGGATCGTCTGAATGTATTTTATCGTCTCGAAAGAGACGCAATAAAACCATTACTTGTTATGCTTGACGGCCTGTTTGATAGCCTGGACAAAACGTTATTTAATTCTGCAAACAGCGCCAACGACCAGAAAGAACAAAGTTATTATTTTTCCTGCATGGAAGAGTTACGCACAAAACGCAATCACTCTCACACACGCTTTCGTCATTATTTAACGCAGAATTTTCGAGTATTAATAAAGTCAGAAAAACAATTATGGAAGTCATCCATTATTGATTTGTACGGCATCCAAGATTTTGAAATTGAAGTTTCCATTAATAACATTGTGACTCGAACACGTTGCGCAATACCTGGACCATTACTGTATTTGTTAACACGACTAAACGCGCTACTTCCTGAGGCGAGGGTCATTTCATCAAGCAATCCTTTTGACCCAAAACAAATAGTCACTGCATTTGTTTTGGCCGTTGCCCCGCTAAAATTTGATACGTCGCTACGCTTACGACTTCTCAATAATTTTGAAAAAACATTACTAGAGACCTTACAAGCACAAGTTGATCGTGCAAATACATTGTTGATCAATAAAGGCTATTGCCCTGACATTGATGCAGAAAGCCTTCGCCACACCCGCTTCACCATTCCAGAACAAACAACACAGTTGACGTACGAAAACCAAGATACGGTCCATCAGATCACACCGAAAAAAACGCACCTCAATTCGACAAGCAGCCAAACCACAGAAACGGGTAAAACCACAACACATAAAGAGCCTATCACCGAGACCCATACAACATACACCCTTGTTTCAAAATCAAAACTTTTCCACCTAATTGATTTCATGCAGCGCTGCCAGTTAAGACACCCGTTATCGCTAAGTGCGCTACAAGCTCAGCCTCTAATTGAGCGACTGCTAACGAATAGTATCGTACGTTACGAACGCCACTCTCTATCCAATAATGATAAAAATATCATTCGCTTAATGGACAATGCATTTCGTTTTATATATTCCCAAGAACTCCCTCAACCCATGTTGCTCCTAGTGTTAAAATTACAATTACCACTATTAAAAGTAGCACTGTGTGATAGCCGTTTCTTAACCAATAGAAACCACCCTGCTCGGCAATTGCTCAATGCATTGACAACAACAGGTATCAACTGGGAACAAACAAATAGCAACATGCTACACAACGGCATACATTTTATCGTCGAACGGTTATCCAGCGAACTATACGGTGACCCTCGTCTTTTTCAGCAACTTGCGACACCGCTAATCAACGCGTTGACAACACAATCCGATAAAACAAATAAGCTGGAAATTCGCGTCATCGAAAGCGAACAAGGCAAAGATAAAACCGAACACGCTCGCCGCCTAGTAAATCAATTACTTGCAGATCGCTTACAGGGAAAGAGGATCCACCCCCATTGCAAAGTATTTCTATTGAAAACCTGGAATAAAATACTGTTTCAACAAGTATTAAAACATGGCGAAAGCTCCGATTCTGTGAAAAACAGTCTGTTAATAACACAACACCTTATTCACCTATCCAGCGGCATGATGACGAACAACACCCCAAGCTTTTCACATTTAATAGGCCCTATTCGAGAAAGGCTTCACGACATCCATGCCAGTCAAAAGCAAATAACTCAACAATTAAGCCAGCTCCAAGCAGCGGTACAACAAACATCGTCAGAGGCATCTCAAGGCGTATTGGCATACCCAACTGTTGACCAAACATATCAAGAACCTACCACCATTGTGGATTTTTTAAGTCAAAAAGACCTTGAGAACCTCGACACCGCACTGTTCAGTGATTTACTTAAGCAAGTAGAGCAACTTACTCCAGGTACATGGTTTCAGTTTAACTACCCAGGCCAGCCCAAACAGCTATGTAAACTCGCAAGCCAACTAACGCTTTCCAATTCATTATTATTTACCTACGCGAACGGTCAAAAAGCAAAAACGGTGAGCCTAGAACAGCTCGCCTCACAACTCTACCGAACAGAAGCCGTTCCTGTCCACAACGGGCCGCTACTCGATAGAGCATTGCGCTATGCAACCAATCGACTTCGCTCAGAGATAGCAAGTCAAACAGCTTGCTAGGAGCAAATGTAAAATTATTTGGAATTACGTCACTTATCGCCATTAAATAAGCCACCGCGATAGTGACACAACGGCCCCCATGATAAACTTATAAAACCGTACTTCTTATTTAATAAAACATCTCCTCGCATTACTTCAAACAAAGAAACTACCGCGCAGGAAAGGAACTCCTTGATGACTTCGGACACACCAGATAACGCTGCTGCCCCCTTTACAACTTCAGGGCAATCTCACAACAGAAAACCATCCATTCTCGATAACATCCGGAATAGATCTATTGAGACGCTATCTGCATTGATTTCTACACTCTTCGAACAAATTGATGACACCTTCTTTGAGCTAGCAGATTCCGCTGTCAACAATAACGAGCAAAATGTCTACTTTGAATCCATGCGTGAAATTCGATTACAACGTAAACACGTGGAACAGTCTTTTTTTGCTAGTCTGGAACAAGGCTTTCGCAACATTTCTGCATCCACAACAGGCAATACAAGCAACACCACAGATAACGCTCTAGCATTACTCGACAAGGAAGATGTTGAAATTGACGTTGCCATCAGCAGCATGGTAAGCCGGGCTCGCCATGATTCTCCTACACTACTGCTACAAATAAACACCCGCTTTAGTGAGTTTCTGAAACCCAATAATATTCAAGAAGACAACAACCCTCTTGACCCTCAACAACTGATTCATCATTTTGTTGCAGCTTGTGAGCATTTTCAAATAGATCTTCAATCTCGATTAATTTTTTTAAAGCAGTTTGATCGACTCGTATTACGACATTACGAACAAGTACTGCTAGATACTAACCAGATCCTGATCGCTGCCGGGATCCTGCCCAATTTACGGGCAATCATTCGCCGCACACCATCCCAAATAAAACGAAATAACGAAAAGTTCACCTCAAAAGTAAAAGCAGTACCACAGCAGAAAAACACCAATGAAGCGATCCATTTTGGTACTAACAACAGGCCAACCCTTCAAAACAACGCCTTTGGTACACTACAAAGCTTACTGACAGCCAATAAAAATTTGCAAGAGTCTTCCACCTATATTGACAGCCACCTGCCTGTTGCCAATGAACAAGAAGTATTTAGCTTTCTTGACAGCATCCAAGGTACTGCCACAACTTCTTTCACCTCTGCAGGTGACAACTCCGCCATAGCTGCACTCAATGTTGGCTTGAACCTATCCAACCTCCTAAAACAGCAAAAAGACAATCAACGCAAAATTAATGAAATCGACACCGATGTTATTAACATTGTCGATATGATTTTTGAGTTCATTCTCAAACAGAATTTACCTCCTGCAATGGCTTTACTGATTGGTAAGCTGCAAATCCCTGTATTAAAAGCAGCCATTAAAGATAAAACATTTTTTAATACCAACCAACACCCGGCAAGGCGCCTGTTAAACCTCATTGGTCACGTCTGTTTGGGATGGGATCACCACACCACTCCTGAAACCGACAAACTCTATCGGCAAGTTAAAGCCGTTGTTAGCCATACCCTTGAGAATTACTCTGGGGACAATGCAATATTTGAGCATGCCGAACAGAAACTGCTGAGCCAAGTAAAACTAGAAGAACATCGATCACAGGTAATGGAGAAACGCACCGTTGCTGCTGAAGAAGGTAAAGCAAAAACGGAGCAAGCCAAACACCTTATTACTCAACTGGTCAGAGACCGTATTCAGGGTAAAGAGTTGCCCCCTGTGGTTATCGAGTTTCTCAATACACCCTGGCAAAAATTACTGCTACGTGCGTCATTAAAAGAAGGGAAATCCAGCTACGCATGGCGCAGTACATTACAGGTGGCAGATGATCTAATTTGGAGTGTGCAGCCACAGAAAAACGAAGCCGCTCATAAACGTTGGTTAAAAATGATACCCATATTGCTTGGGGACATAAAGACAGGCCTAGAAAGCATTGCCTACAAACCATCTGATACAGACAAAATGATGTCACATTTATGGAAAATCCATAGCCAAATGCTGACACACAAAGGCCCAGACAACCCACTTCGCACCATTAAAGTTGATTTAACCGATCAACAACCTGACCAAACAACCAACACCAAGATTGACGTTAGAAAGTCCGAGCTAAAGCAGGCTGTTATCAATGATTTGTTACATGACGTTTCCTGCCTCAAAACTGGAACATGGTTTAATTTCATCGAAAGTGACAAAAAAACAACTCGCTGCAAGCTAACGACAAAGATCAGGGCAACTGATTGCTATGTGTTTGTAAACCGGTTGGGAGCAAAAACAAAACAACTCACCCGAGAAGAACTTGCTATTGCACTGCATGACAAGCACGTTGTCGTACTGAACTCAGGCCCTATCATTGACCGAGCCTTAGAAGCCATTACTTCACGGCTAAAATCCGCCCTCCCCTGATCCTCAGCCCTACCTTAAGAGCTTGAAAATTACAAGACTCCCATTGTGCAAATACCAAGGTATAATTTCGCCTCGCATTACCTATGCGCGAACCCCTTTGAGAATCTAGTGCCGAGAACTAAAGCATGACCACAATTTCACAACGTATTGCTGCAGAACTAAACGTCAACCAATCCCAGGTACAAGCCACCGTTGATATGCTGGATGAAGGTGCAACCGTGCCCTTTATCGCCCGTTATCGAAAAGAAGCGACAGGTGGGTTAGACGATACTCAGCTTCGTACACTGGATGAGCGGTTACGCTACCTCAGAGAGCTAGACGATCGTCGCGGAACAATTCTTAAAAGTATCTCAGAGCAAGACAAACTTACCGACACCCTGGAAAAAGCCATTCGTGCGGCAGAAACCAAAACCACCCTTGAAGATCTCTATCTTCCTTACAAGGTAAAGCGTCGAACTAAGGGGCAAATTGCAAAAGAAGCTGGCCTTGAACCTCTGGCGATAAGCTTATTTGAAGACCCTACACAAACACCTGAAGATATTGCTGCCTCTTACATCACTGCCGACAAAGGTGTCGCTGATACCAAAGCTGCTCTTGATGGTGCTAAATATATCCTGATGGAAAAATTTAGTGAGAATGCTGAGTTACTTGGCAAGGCGCGGAAATTTTTAGGCGACAATGGCGACATCAGTGCCAAAGTGGTAGAAGGAAAGGAAGATGCCGGAGCTAAATTCCGTGATTACTTCGAGCACAACGAGTCATTAAAGAATGCACCCTCACATCGAGCACTGGCCATATTCCGAGGCCGAAACGAGGGCGTATTACAAATAAACATTGGTGTTGAACCAAACGAAGGCAGCTCTCGCCACCCTTGTGAAGAGATGATCGCTCAACACTTTGATATCAAAGATGAGGGTCGTGCTGCCGACAAATGGTTAAATGAAGTCGTACGCTGGACCTGGAAAGTGAAGCTACTTGTTCATATGGAGAGTGAGCTTTTAGGCCAACTACGTGAACGCTCTGAAACTGAAGCCATCAATGTATTTGCCAACAATTTAAACGATTTATTGATGGCTGCACCAGCCGGGCCAAAAGCGACCTTAGGCCTAGACCCTGGTATTCGAACCGGTGTAAAGGTTGCCGTTGTTGATGCTATTGGCCAATTTGTTGATCATACGACCATTTATCCACACGCACCAAAAAACCAATGGGACCAATCCATTGAAACCTTGGCGGTACTCTGCAAAAAACACAACGTTGAGCTAATCAGTATCGGCAACGGTACGGCCTCCCGTGAAACAGACAAACTTGCTGCTGATCTTATGAAGCGCTACAGCGACTTACCGCTAAAGAAGATCACCGTTAACGAAGCAGGAGCATCCATCTATTCTGCATCCGAGTTTGCTGCTAGAGAGTTCCCGAACCTGGATGTATCTATACGCGGGGCAGTATCCATTGCACGACGCTTACAGGATCCATTAGCCGAGCTCGTGAAAATCGAACCCAAGTCTATCGGTGTAGGCCAATATCAGCACGATGTTAGCCAAAGCAAACTGGCGCGCAGCCTCGACGCGGTTATCGAAGACTGTGTAAACTCCGTTGGTGTTGATGTTAATACCGCCTCAGAGCCATTGTTAGCCCGAATCTCTGGCTTAAACAAAACAATTGCAGGCAACATCGTTAACTTCCGGAACAGCAACGGCGCATTCCAAGACAGAACTGACCTCAAAAAAGTCCCCCGTTTAGGCGCCAAAACCTTTGAACAAGCAGCAGGCTTCTTGCGAATCATGGACGGTAATAATGCACTTGATCGCTCTAGCGTCCACCCGGAAGCCTACCCGCTCGTCAAAAACATTGCTGACAAAAACAACCGCAATGTAAACCAAATGGTAGGTGAAGCCGGATTCCTTTCAAGCCTGACCGCTGCCGACTACACCAATGACACCTTTGGGCTACCAACGGTAACCGATATTATTTCTGAACTGGAAAAACCCGGTCGTGACCCTCGCCCTGAATTTAAAACAGCTGAATTCAAAGAGGGTGTTGAAGAAATGAAGGACCTTGAGCCTGGAATGATTTTAGAAGGTTCTGTCACCAATGTAACCAATTTTGGTGCGTTTGTAGATGTCGGCGTTCATCAGGACGGGCTAGTTCATATATCGGTACTCTCTAATCAATTTGTAAAAGACCCCCGAGAAGTGGTTAAAGCCGGAGATATCGTACAAGTTAAAGTTGTTGAGGTGGACCTACCCCGAAAGCGTATCGCTCTTTCAATGCGCTTAAACGATCAGGCAGGGGAAAAAGTCACAGGTGGCGCCGAGCCTAGGCGTAAAGGATCTGGACGAAAAGGCAATAACGCTTCTAGAACAAACGCCTCATCCAACAGTAATCGAAGTAAATCCAAAGAGTTGCCAGCAGGGAAAACCGGTACATTTGCAGACCTATTTGCTAATGCGAACAAGTTAAACTCAAAGTAGACCCTGGAAACGAACAACAAGCTCTGCATTTCCCGAATGCAGAGCCCCCTTAAGATGAGGTAGATCGTTCCAGCAGTAAAACGGGCTCTTTCATTGAGCCCATTTATTTATCTGTCAGGTTCACGCATAATCATCTATTCCAAGAGCTTTCCAACCAATGGTGAGTTCATAGATAATTAAGGACTGTTCCGTGGCACAGCATTTTAATGACATCCTCTCACTGATTCAGCAGCAAAAGTTGCACTTAACGCTCAATCAGATGGTACGAGGCATAGAAAAAGAAAGCCTACGAATTGAACCCAACGGGCATTTAGCCCAAACGCCACACCCCACAGCTCTTGGCTCAGCCCTAACACACACCTCAATCACCACTGATTACTCTGAAGCCCTGTTAGAATTTATCACACCAACATTTACGGATGTTGATGAGATGTTAGAGCACCTAGAAAAAACCCATCGCTACACTTACCAACAACTCGACAATGAGAAACTATGGGTAAATAGCATGCCCTGTATTATGGGTGATGAAAGCAGTATCCCCATCGCAACCTTTGGCAACTCGAATGTAGGCAGAATGAAATATGTTTATCGCCTCGGTTTATGGCACCGATACGGTAAACTCATGCAAACCATCGCCGGTATCCATTACAACGTGTCCATGCCTGATGATTTTTGGCCAGGTTACCAGAAATTGCACAATAACACTGACAGCCTGCAAGACTTTATCTCTGCACAATACTTTGGTTTGATTCGTAATTTCCAACGTTTTGTTGGTCTAGTAATTTATCTTTATGGCGCATCCCCCACCGTATGCGGCTCCTTTCTTAAAGGTCGAGATCACGGGTTAGAAAAGTTTAATGATTCTACGCTGTACCTCCCCTACGGCACATCATTGCGAATGAGCGACCTCGGCTATCAGAATGATGCTCAAGCCGGCCTCCTCATATCCTACAATTCACTCAATGAATATGTAGCAGATTTAACCCGAGCTATCCAAACACCCCACCCTGCATACGAAACACTGGGCGTCAGAAAGAACAAGGCCGGCGGGGGCGAAGAATACCAACAACTTAATACCAATATCCTACAAATTGAAAATGAATACTATGGCTCTATCCGCCCCAAACGTGTCGCTCGATCAGGGGAAAAACCAACCTGTGCATTAGCTACCCGCGGTGTTGAATACATCGAAATGCGCTGCGTAGACCTTAATCCATTCGAACCTATTGGTATTTCCGCAGAGAAAATCCGCTTCCTCGATGTATTTGCCGTATTATGCTTAGTCGAACCAAGTCCAACGATTGATACCGCAGCGCAACAGGAAATTGATAACAACCAAGAAGCCATTGTCATGCAAGGGCGCAAACCAAACCTTCAAATTCATCAAGATGGTGAGGCCGTTTGTTTTAAAAACTGGGGTCACGGATTGCTGGACAAAATGGCAAAGATTGCGACACTGATGGACGAAGCGGGCGATACGAACAATTACAGCAACGCGATTGCCAATCAGAAACAGAAAGTCGATAACCCCGAAAAAACGCCATCGGCAAAAATCATCAACACCCTCCGAGAGAACGATACGGGTTTTTATCATTTTGCCATGGAAAAAGCATTGGAACATGAAACCTACTTTCGAAATAACCCATTATCAGAAGATGATTTTAAAATCTTCCAAAAACAAAGTGCCAAAAGCCTGCAGCAACAAATTGATATTGAAAATAGTGACACTCTATCGTTTGAACAGTACTTGACGGAGTATTTCGAGAAAAAACCCTGCGAAAACCCATAAAAAATAAATCAAAACAATAAATGTAATGTTTTGTTAAAGTTTATTAACATTTCGTGCGGTACTTTGATCATTCGCTGCTAATCTACGTTGTAGGAATTTATGAAACGATTAATACAAAAGATAACGTGAAAAAATTCCAGGGGGTCGGCTAATTACGATTAGCCAGAACGAAGTCTACTGTTGGTTTATTGGGGAAGTTAAATCAACAGAATACTCAGGCAGGAATAATATGAAGATCAACAGCATTGATCAGCAAGAATGGAGCATCGATACACTTAACAAAGCTTATCGCCAAGGTTACATGTTTGGTTTAAGCGGTGAGAGTTTACTCCAGTGCCCTTATAAATCTGATGTTATCGCGGCAGCTTGGGAAGCAGGCTGGAATGACGGTAACGATCAAGCTTCGGTAACACGCTGCCTTCCCGAAGAAGAAGCTGCAACTGCATAAAGGTTACGAGCCAGATTCTATAGTTCAGCGTCTATAATTCAGACCCTGTAGCGGTTCATTGGTCACCGTCTTTTCAGTATAACCAATGAGCCGCTACAGGTTATTCCATCACCTGCTCATTTCAGTTAGTAAATAGTACAACGTACATTCCTCTCGATTTACATCACGAATTCTCTTACTAATCCATTCTCTCGTGCAACCTTAGCTTGATACCTTTAAGTAAATCGCTATCTATTAAAAACTTATCTGCTAATAAAGGGTCATACTCTCAAGTACACGGCATAGAGATTAAGGTAATGGTCTATATCTGGTACACTACTGCGCAAACTTGCAGGGTCCACTTTAGGAATTTGTCATGACACTACCAGCCTCAAGAATCATCAATGGATTAGGCACTCTCGGGGCTATCTGCTCTATGCTTTTTGCTTTGCTATTTTTACAACAGTACCTTGGTCTCGAACCCTGTCCACTTTGCGTTGTTGACCGCGTATTGGTTATTTCTCTCGGCTGCATTTTCTTTATTGCCACTATCCACAACCCTGGCATTATTGGTCAAAGAGTTTATGGATTATTAGCGACTCTTGTCGCGTTAACTGGGGTTGCCGTCTGCTGGCGTCATATATGGCTGCAAAACTTGCCGGAAGACCTTGTTCCATCATGTGGCCCCGGGCTCGATTACATGATGGAAACCCTCCCTATTGGCGAAACACTTGAAATTATCTTTACCGCGTCAGGCGAATGCGCCGATATCCAATGGTCCTTTATCGGGTTATCAATACCCGAACTAACACTGCTGGCTTTCAATGGCTTTTTACTGCTCGCCTTGATTCAGACCTTCAGAAAAAGTAACTAGCCTACAAAACAACCAAGTCTTATTAGATTAATTTTTCATAACCTTTTTAACATTCATAGCATTCCCCTTTATAAACACGTCCAAAACGGCTTTTTTTGCCATTTTGGACGATTGTCAACCACACCTCATCATATTCATAAAATCTAACACTTGCCCCCGAATTCCTATTTGCCTATATTCGAAGTAACCGCATTGAAGCACTACAGCAACAATGTGGTCACACAAAAAAAAGAGATGCCGGTTATAACCGACATAATAATAAGCTGTGATCATGGCAACGCTGCCTGCACAACAAGTAACACGCTAGCACTTGGGAAGGGTAAAACCATGCTAAAGAAAAACGAATCCAAAAATCAGCATTGGGGAAAGGTAGATCAACTGATTGAAGGGTGGTTAAAAGAAAGACAAGACCTTATTATTTTATATGTGGCCGTAGACGGGTTAAAAGAAATTGCCCCTAGCGACACTCCTATCAGTGTCAAACTAAAAGCCTTTAGCCAGATGCTGATTGACTACGTATCTGCTGGTCATTTCGAAATTTATGACGAACTCACTCAAGAAGCAGAAGAGTTCCAAGAAGACTACAGCGAGCTAGTCACCTCAGTTTTGCCCCGCATCCAAGAATCTACTGAGTTATCTCTCGATTTTAACGATAAATACGCCAATCTTGAACTCTGCGTAGAAAGCTTTGATCAAGTTGTAACAGATCTTTCCACTCTCGGTGAAAAGATGGTCGAGCGGTTCGAGCTTGAGGATAAAATGATCGAAATATTACATACACGGCATAGAGAACTTGTCGCATAATTAAAAAAGGGCTTTCGAGCCCTTTTTTATCATCTGTACCAAAGCGTTTTAGCCCTTTCACGCTACACTTAATTAATGTGTCGTTTGATATTCATCGCAACAAACAGGGCTAGCATTTTGCGATCATTAGCAGTATTACTTTCATTTTGTGCATTACTAACAGCATGCAGTGACCCGCCATCAAAACACCTTGAGCTTACGGCACAAAGTGCCTACGCCTCTGCCATCAGCCCAGACGGAAAGTACGCCCTGGTCGGCTCTATCCTTCACGGCGGTAGCTTATGGCGCCTGAAAGATGAAGAAAAGCTCTATAATTGGAATCACAACAAAGGCCAACAAACCGCCATGTCTGCGGTTGCCTTTTCTACTGACAGCCTCTTTGCCGTCACCGCCGACAAACGCCGCATTGTTATGTGGGATATCAAAACAGGCAGGCCTAAGGGGTTCTGGGCAGCAACCGGCGGTATATTATCCCTAGCGTTATCCGATAATGGCAGTCACCTTATTGTTGGCCAAGAAAACTATTCCGCTCTCTATATTGAAACCCGAACAGGAACTATCTTACAAAAGCTTTACCACTCTGGTGACATCAACGCTGTAGCTATCTCTGCCGATGGCTCCATTGCGGCCACAGGCTCTGAAGACGGTTCCGTTAAGGTATGGAAGCTAGGCAAGGATGAGCCCATTCAAACTTTTCAGGTCGGTGATGACATATCCAGCGTTGCAATATCACGCAAAGGCAACCTCGTGTTCGGAGGACTCTATTACGGTACCGGCAAAATTTGGAATGCTCGAACGGGTGAGGAACTATCAACCGTGGGTTTTTCCCGGGTCACACTGTCAGCAGCCCGTTTCTCAAACAACGACAAGCAGCTCATTACCGGCGACACCGTAAGGCGCGTTATGATTTGGAACGTAAAAACAGGCAAAGAAATACGCAAAAAAGTCGCCAGAGCCCCATCGCTATACCCGCCTTCAGGGCTTATTGTCGAAGAAGTGTCATTACAACCTGATGGCACAATTAGCGCCATTTACTCCAATGGCAGCGTTAACGTTTGGCGCAATAAAAAAGGGTAAGCTTTTGCTTACCCTTTTTTATTCTTTCAACCAGCAACTATCAGTGATGCAGCTGATTAACTGCTTTTCTCAATAGATATCAATTCAACTTCGAAAATCAACGCTGCATTAGGGCCAATTTTACCGCCAGCACCACGAGCACCGTAAGCTAAATCTGAAGGAATAAACACTTTCCACTTATCGCCAACTTTCATAAGTTGTAGTGCTTCAGTCCACCCCTTAATAACCTGACTTACGCCAAATGTCGCAGGCTTGCCACGATCAATAGAGCTATCAAACACTGTTCCATCAATCAATGTTCCATGATAGTGCACCTGCACTTTGTCATCTTTGGCAGGTGTAACTCCCTCACCAGAAGCTAACACCTCATACTGCAAACCACTGTCTAAGGTCTTTACCCCATCACGTGCCTTGTTTGTTGCTAAGAATGCTTCGCCCGCCGCTTTGTTCTCTCCACCAGCAGTATCAGCCTTCTTCTTCATCTCTTCCATCTTACGTGTTTGCAATGCCTGTAACGTTGCAACAATTTCTTCTGGCTTTAACTTTGTTTCATTACCTTCAAAGCCATCTGAGAAACCCTTATAAAAGGTACCTAATTGCAGCTCAGACAAGTCACGCTTCATGGACTCCCCATACTTAAGGCCAATTGCATAACTGGCTTTTTCATCTTCATTGGCAAAAACTGCCGTTTCAGTACTCGCTGCGGCTTCACTAACAACCGCTGCCTCAGTAATTTCGGCAGCATTTGCCGTTTCTTCTGCTGGTTGACATGCAACTAAACCCAATGCCACTGCGGCAATCATTATCTTCTTCATATTCACTCCTGATTCTCTTCATCGACGGGCCACTGGATTATTTTATTCAGCAACATTACCGTGTTTTCTATTATATTATTTTCGTTGCTCGGCTTGGACAGCATCCTTTTGGGATTGTTCAGACAAACCTAACACGCATGTTTATTGACTTTTTTGTTATATCGCTTCGGATACTACCAGATAATTTTGTCAGCTTCTGTACCAAAACTGGTAAAAAATTGCATTTAATTGAGGTTGTGCTATTCCAAAAAGGTAAAGGTATAGAAATTACCCAGACAACCCGTATAATCGGTAGCTGTGTGCACAACCCAACTTAGCTGAGGAATTATTCAATGGCAGCAACAAAGATCACGGCAAAAAAGAAAGTCGCTCCAAAAAAAGCAAC
>MAAC01011163.1_pt1 | contig 36534 bp, 32 predicted proteins | sample 1115981 | NCBI WGS metagenome assembly MAAC01 (sample SAMN04961126, study PRJNA320927) | seawater metagenome | isolation source: sample BD02T64 sea water enriched with oil for 64 days | place: USA:Gulf of Mexico | collected 2013-07-27 | reverse complement strand
TAAAGCCCTCTTCGCCGCTAACTATCAGGTCTTAAAGACGCTGGGTTTGCGTTGAAGAGGAGGCGCATTATAGAGATTCAACGCGCCCCGTCAATGGCTTATTTTGCTTTTCTTTCAATAACTTAGGCTCGAAAAGCAGCCTGACTAGGTTTTGTAAACCGTGCTGCGTACCACACCAGACCAGCCTCTAGAAATCTTGCACCGACGTACCGCCATTTGTCGCTAATCCATTTCCTCTATCCAAGCCATCTGGATCGCTTCTAATATTTTTTCGCCACAGCGCGCAGGGTCATCATCGAAGCCCTCCAAAGCCATCACCCACTCCCGCAAATCCATAAAACCAATCGTCTTAGGGTCAATATCTGGGCGCGCCTCCAATAAATCTAACGCGATATCTAGACTATCTGTCCAACGTAAACTCATAACTCACTCCCAAAGGCAGCAATCGCTAACCGTTAGTGCTGCTCTGATACCTGGTTAATGGTGTACTTCGGAATCTCAACGACCAAGTCATCCTCTTCCACTGCGGCCTGACAGCTGAGACGAGAATCCGGCTCCAACCCCCACGCCTTATCCAGCATGTCGTCCTCTAGCTCATCGGATTCTTCAAGAGAATCAAAGCCCTCGCGAACAACAATATGACAAGTGGTACAGGCACAAGACTTCTCGCAGGCATGCTCAATATCAATGCCATTTCGCAATGCGGCATCCAGCACGGTCTCACCCTTCTCGGCCTCTACCACCAAGCCATCAGGACAAAGGTCATCATGGGGTAAAAATATTATCTGTGGCATCGCTAACTACTCCTCGCCCAAATTATCGATAGACTGCCCGGATAAAGCCTGATTGATGCTCTTATCCATACGTCTGGCAGCAAATACTTCACTGGTGCTATTTAACTCATCGATGGCTTTACGTATTGCAACGCTATCTTCACCTTGCTTACTTATCGCCAACGCTTCCATCAACTGGTGTAACTGTTTCCGCTCATCGGCACTCAATAATTCTTCGCCATTTTCAGCTAAGGCTTGGCGCAACGCTTCCAGCTGACGATCAGCCTCAACTCGCTCTTCTGCTAGGGCACGAGCATCTTTGTCGCCTTCCGCAAAATCAAAGGAGTCCTTCAGCATGCGCGTAACTTCGTTATCACTCAGACCATATGAAGGTTTCACCTCCACATTAGTTTCGACATTGCTGGTAAGCTCTTTAGCGGACACACTTAGCAACCCATCGGCATCCACCTGATAGGTAACCCGGATACGAGCAGAACCCGCCACCATCGGTGGTATACCACGCAATTCAAATTTTGCTAATGATCGGCAATCCGACACCAATTCACGCTCACCCTGAACCACTTGTACCGCCAGAGCGGTTTGGCCATCTTTAAAGGTTGTGAATTCCTGAGCTCGCGTCACCGGTATTGTTGTGTTGCGGTGGATGATTTTTTCCATCAAACCACCCATGGTTTCTATTCCTAGAGATAACGGAATCACATCCAGCAGCACCATTTCATCATCGGGTTTATTACCCGCCAATACGTCGGCCTGAATAGAGGCCCCTACCGCAACGACTCTATCTGGATCTATATCGCACAACGGCGTCGCACCAAAAAAATCGGCCACTTTCTCACGCACTCGAAGCACCCGAGTGGACCCACCAACCATGACGACATCATGAATATCACCAGGCCCTAAATTGGCATCACGCAACGCTCTCTTGCAGGCCCGCACTGTCTTTGCGATAAGCGGATCCACTAGCGAGTGAAAAACCTCGCGGGTTAACACCCCTTGCCAGGTGAAGCACCCTGTATCCACATTCACGTTAACTGAATCTGCATCAGTTAGCTGCTCTTTTAGCCCCCGAGCAATCTCCATCAATTGACGAGCAACGCTAGTGCCCACACATTCTTGGCCCGACTCTTTTAATATCCATTGCGCAATTGCGTGATCAAAGTCATCGCCACCCAGAGCAGAATCACCCCCAGTGGACAGCACTTCGAACACCCCTTTGTTTAACCGTAAAATAGATATGTCGAATGTGCCGCCGCCCAAATCATAAATTGCGTGCACACCCTCTGCACCACGATCCAAGCCATAAGCGACCGCAGCAGCGGTAGGCTCATTCAATAATCGATAAACATGCAACCCGGCCAGCTTGGCCGCATCCTTGGTGGCTTGGCGCTGCGCCTCATCAAAATAAGCTGGCACTGTAATCACAGCACCACTGATATCACCACCTAACGTCTCTTGCGCTCGAACAGATAATGATTTTAGAATTTCACTGGAAATTTCCACCGGGCTTTTATCGCCGGCTTCGGTCCGAATATAAGGCATCTCTGTTTCTGACTGGATAAACTCGTAGGGAAGGCAGTCTCCTAACGTTTTAACGTCATCGACCCCCCGCCCCATCAAACGTTTTACGGAACTAATGGTATTGCGAGAATCCTCAAAAATAGCGTCTCGCGCTTCATCACCAACGACTACCTCACCCGCGGGCAAATAACGAACCACTGACGGTAAAATATGGCGCCCAGATAAATCAGGTAACGTTTCTGGTTTGCCCAAACGCATGGCAGCTACAAGAGAATTGGTGGTACCCAAATCAATACCCACAGCAAGCTTACGCTGATGGGGCTCTGGAGACTGACCGGGTTCTGATATTTGCAATAATGCCATGGGTTTAATCCAACGTTTCTTCAAGTCGTTCAATATCAATACACAGTTTTTCGATAAACTGCATTTCTGCCACAATACCTTCGGCGCGCTCTAGGGACTGGCTATCGCCAGAATTATAGGCCCCTTTAAACCGCTCGGTTCTCTCGGATTGCATTGTCTTCAAGCGCTCGTACAGCGCATCAATTGCCAAAAACGGATCCGCTTGATTGGTCACGGCCTCTAGCGTTTCCCGCAACTCCATTTGCTCCATCAAAAACATCGGCGACATTGCAGTGTTTTTTTCAAAGTCGACATTTAGGCCTTTAAGCCCAAGCAAATAGATTGCACGTTTCACGGGTTTCTTTAGGGTATCCACGCCGTCATTTAGGTGAGCGGCCATTTCAATAGAAAGCCGCTTTTCTTTATCGGTGCCAGATGCAAAATGATCAGGATGAACCACCTTCTGGAGACTACGGTACGCATCCATAAGCTTTGCAGTATCAACATCAAAGCTCTCAGGCAGCGCAAATAGCTGAAAGAAGTTCTTAGAAAGATCCACGAGAAGATTCCTCGTTTAGAAAATAGGAAGAAGGTAAAAAGTCACACCAGGTCGCGCTATACGGTAAAGCTCTCTCCGCAACCACACTCACCTTTCGTATTAGGGTTGACGAACTCAAACCCTTCATTCAAACCGCTTTTAACGTAGTCCATCTCGGTGCCATCAATATAAACCAAGGCTTTTGGATCAGCAATAATACTCACACCTTGGCTTTCAAACACACTGTCTTCTTCGTTCGCTTCATCAACAAACTCTAATACATAAGACATTCCGGAGCAGCCAGTGGTCTTTATGCCAACACGAATACCCAACCCTTTACCGCGTTGCTGCAAATGTGCTTTAACGTGTTCAGCTGCGATTTCTGTCATGGTGATAGCCACTATTACTTCTCCGATTTTTCATACTACGTTACTACCACACCCCGAGTATTCGGGGCGTGTTTTTAAGCGACAAGACTAATGGGCACTAGTCTTGCTTTTTCTTATAGTCACTTACCGCTGCTTTAATTGCATCTTCTGCAAGTACAGAGCAGTGAATTTTCACGGGAGGCAACGCAAGCTCTTCCGCAATAGCGGTATTTTTAATTTCCGCAGCTTCGTCCAACGTTTTACCTTTAACCCACTCAGTCACTAATGAGCTGGATGCTATAGCAGAACCACACCCATAGGTCTTGAACTTGGCATCTTCTATAATACCGTCGTCATTTACTTTGATCTGTAGACGCATCACATCGCCGCACGCAGGGGCACCGACCATACCGGTACCTACATCACTCTCTTCTGCGTCCATCGCACCAACGTTGCGAGGGTTTTCATAATGATCCAATACTTTATCACTGTAAGCCATGATACTTTCCTCTCTCTCAATGAACTGCCAATATCAGTGAGCAGTCCACTCAACTGTGCTTAAATCAATCCCATCTTTATACATATCCCACAAAGGCGACAACTCTCTCAATTTAGTCACCCCTTCGCTCGCAGTCTCAACAACCCTGTCAATATCTGCTTCCGTGGTAAACCGACCAATAGCAAAACGAATCGAGCTATGGGCTAGCTCATCTTCTAGGCCTAGTGCACGTAATACATAAGATGGCTCTAAACTGGCAGAAGTACAGGCAGAACCTGAAGATACCGCGACATCTTTCAGTGCCATCAATAGAGATTCACCTTCTACAAAAGCAAAACTCACATTTAAATTACCCGATACACGACACTCTGGATCACCATTAATATGGACTTGCTCAAGCCCTTGCAGTCCATCCCACAAACGTCGACGTAACGTTAGTAGTCGCGTATTTTCTTCCGCCATCTCTTCTTTAGCGATGCGAAATGCTTCACCCATACCCACGATTTGGTGAGTAGGCAATGTACCAGAACGCATACCACGCTCATGACCACCACCATGCATCTGTGCTTCTAGACGAATGCGGGGCTTGCGTCGAACATACAGTGCTCCCATTCCTTTAGGGCCATACACTTTATGGGCTGATAGCGACAACAGGTCAACTTTCATCGCTTGCATGTCTATCTCTATTTTACCAGCACTTTGCGCTGCATCCACGTGAAAGATGATTTTCTTCTCACGTAACATTTCACCAATCGCCGCAATATCATTAATTGTGCCGATTTCATTGTTCACATGCATGATGGACACTAATACGGTGTCCTCACGGATAGCATCTTTCACCAACTCGGGGGTTACGATGCCATTTGACTGTGGATCAAGATAAGTGACCTCAAAGCCTTCTCTCTCTAATTGGCGACAAGCATCGAGTACAGCTTTGTGTTCAATTTTAGAGGTAATAATGTGCTTACCCTTCTTACCATAGAAGTGCGCAGCACCTTTAATAGCAAGATTATCGGATTCTGTAGCGCCAGATGTCCACACCACTTCACGGGGGTCTGCATTTATAAGATCAGCCACCTGCTTACGGGCCAATTCAACCGCTTCTTCTGACTGCCAGCCGTAGCTATGGGAGCGCGACGCTGGATTGCCGAAGTTTCCATCCATAGATAAACAAGCTGTCATCTTTTCAACAACGCGCGGGTCCACTGGGGTGGTAGCCGCATAATCAAGATAGATAGGGCGTTTCATGCCTAATATTTCCTCTCTCTCATCTTAAACACCATTAAGATGTTGTATTTACCGGTACACGATTGCTAGGAAGAAGCTTCTCTTCCGCAGCGGCAGCAGGAGACGTAACACCATCTCTCTGGTACTGATCCTGGCGCATCGCAACTTTACGGATTTCTGACCGATCTACAAGCCCTTGAAGGCTAATACCACTCAAAAACAGGTGTAGCTGATCGCTTAAGTCCTGCCATAGATAGTGAGTAAGGCAAGGTTCTCCGTTCTGACAGGTTCCCCTACCTTCGCAGCGAGTAACATCAACCGGCTCATCCACGGCATCAATAACTTCAGCAACATAGATCTCTGCACCAATACGGCTTAGGCGATAACCCCCACCGGGGCCTCTTACGCTACTCACTAAATCATTCTTGCGCAGCTTGGAAAACAACTGCTCCAAATAAGAGATCGATATGCCCTGACGCTCAGAGATATCCGCAAGACTTACTGGGCCTTGATCCACGTGTACCGCCAAATCCAACATAGCGGTGACTGCGTAGCGACCTTTCGTCGTCAATTTCATGGTTTGCCCTCATCACTTGTACACAAATTGAGCCTCGCTCTCTCAACGTGCTCCGTGTAATACCTGAGTATTCTGGTCAACTTTGTGCATTGTGCAATACCCGAGTAAATCAGTCAACTTTCAAATGGACTAAGTGACTATTTCTTCAGCATTATCTTCCAAATGCTCGGCTTCCAGCTCAGGCAATTTCTGGTCACAAAAATCACTACCTAACGCTCTTAGGGCTCCACACATACCATCCACTTTCGCATCGACTGCGTGCATATGATCTAACATCGCATTGATCGATTGCACGATAGGGTCTGGCATATCCTCGGTCATACCATAGGCATCAAACCCCATTTTCTTTGCCATCGCGATACGGCGCTTCTCTTCACACTTGATCGTTGCCGGGTCACGCTTCTTAATGATTCGACCAGGAATACCTACGGCTGTCGCATCGCTGGGTACGTTTTTAGTCACCACGGCATTAGAGCCAACCCGTGAATTATCACCCAGCGTAATGGGGCCCAGCACCTTCGCGCCCGCTCCCACGACAACGCCACTACCCAATGTCGGGTGTCGCTTACCTTTATTCCAACTAGTGCCACCCAGGGTCACCCCGTGGTATAGCGTCACATCATCGCCAATCTCTGCGGTTTCACCTACCACCACCCCCATACCATGATCGATAAAAAAGCGTCGCCCAATGGTTGCTCCAGGGTGAATCTCTATGCCCGTTAACCAGCGGCTAAAGGTTGATACACTACGGCCCAACCACTTAGCATTCTGTCGCCATAACCAATGGGCCAATCGGTGCAATAGGACCGCATGCAACCCGGGGTAATTCGTTAACACCTCAAAGGTATTACGGGCGGCTGGGTCTCGATCAAATACGGATGCTATGTCTTCTCTAATACCGTCAAACATACTCACTCCTTCTCTTGGCTGGCTCCGCTTTTGCCATGACCTTCTGCCAGCTTCTGTACTTTAGAAAAAAAGCCGCGCATCAGGTTCATCTCTAAGCGATCTAGGCGAGTACGACTAAACAACCGTCGCGCTCTTGTCATCAACTGTCGAGGTGTATTGGGGTCAAAGAAGTCAATATCAAGTAAAGTTTGTTCAAAATGCAGGAAGAACCGTTCCATATCCTGAACACTCACTAAGGGAGTATCCCATTTGGTCACGGATAACGGCATCTCCAGAGCTTTTTCCGCTTCTAAATCCACTCCCTGAACTGCGGGTTGAGGCTCAAATAATCGCACCCGCATCTCATAACAAATCAGCTGAATAGCCGACGCGACATTAAGCACACCGTATTCTTCATTGGCAGGAATACAGACGTGATAGTGACATTTTCGCAATTCATCGTTGGTCATGCCCGAATTTTCACGACCAAATACGATGGCAACTTGGCTTTCATCGGGCTCATTAGCCACTTGCTCAGCGGCTTGGCGTGGAGTCATCACAGGCCAAGGAATAGATCGCATGCGTGCACTGGCGCCCCACACTAAAGAGCAGCCTTCAATCGCCTCATCTAACGTCTCCACCACCGCAGCATTATGCAGCACATCGGCAGCACCAGAGGCCCTTGCCGTTGCTTTACCTGTGGGGTATTCCACTGGGTCCACTAAATACAGGCGACTCAGCCCCATGGTTTTGAGGGCTCGAGCAGCGGCACCGATATTGCCCGAATCACTGGTGTTAATCATCACGATACGGATATTGTCGAGGCTTATCATAAGGGCACCTGTTGCATTACTGTTGAAGGAAAAGCGCGCGCATACTAACAGATATTGTATAAAAACGCAGTTGGCATCATGTTAGAGCATAGATATACAAAACCTATACGCGGTTGCCCGCAGATTCTGGTACAATCCCGCCCATTCTACGGTGTCAGTTCATAGGACTGCTCCATAGGTTTGGCCTATCGCTAGATCCCGCTCTTTTTCAATTTGTTTTCTTTACCTAAGGTGATTTCTTATGCATCCGATGCTGAATACCGCATTATCCGTCGCACGTACCACTGGCAATATGATTGCCCAAGCTGCTGAACAAGTGGACCTACTGGATGTAGAAGCCAAAGGTGTAAACGACTATGTCACTAAAGTGGACAAGATGTCTGAAGAAAGCATTATAGAAGGTATTCGAAAGCGTTACCCAAACCATGGTTTTTTGGGTGAAGAAACCGGCTTGATCGAAGGCAAGGATGACGGTAAGGATTACCAGTGGGTTATCGACCCCCTTGATGGCACAACCAATTTTATTAACGGCGTGCCACATTTTGCTATCTCTATTGCGTTAAAAATCAAAGATCAAATTGAAGTTGCTGTTGTTCTCGACCCTATGCGTGAAGAAGAATTCACTGCTGCGCGTGGCCGTGGCGCCCAAATGAATGGCAAGCGCTTACGCGTCAACAGCCGCAAAACAGTACAAGGCAGCTTACTGGGCACTGGCTTTCCATTCCGCCCAGATCAATTGAATATTTTTGATAGCTATATGGGTATGTTTAAAGACTTTGCCCAACAGTCTTCTGGCATTCGTCGCCAAGGTGCAGCCTCATTAGACCTCGCTTATGTTGCGGCGGGTCGATATGACGGTTTCTGGGAGTTTGGCCTAAAAGAATGGGATATCGCCGCAGGAGCATTGATTGTTCAAGAAGCCGGGGGCTTAGTCGGTGACTTGCACGGTGGCATGGACCACTTTAAATCAGGCAATATCGTATGCGCCCCACCGAAGCTATTTAAGGCTATGCTGCAGACCATTCGACCTCATTTACAAAGCTAATTCTCTTTGTTTTTTATTTGGCGTTTTTAACTACAAATAACTGTCAACTCCTCGAGAAAGCCTATACTGAAAGAACGCCCAGGTAACGGGTTCCGATAGAAGGTATGAGGTATTCTCTATGAGTTGGCAGGAACTAAAACACGCATTACTGGAATTATTCGAGAGCTTTAGTTTGCCCTTTGATGACCACCCCCACGTGCCACCAGGTACTCGGTTGCAACCGATCCCGATAGAGTCATCACCGCCTCGGTAATAGACCCTGGTCTTGCAAAAAACTCGCGATTGCCCTCGCGGGTTTTTTTATGTCTGAATTTTATTCCTCCCATAAAAAAAGAGGTGCCTATTGGCACCTCTTTTGGGTTCACTGCTTACGGTAAAACCTTAGCGGCTAGAACTCCTCCCACTCGGATGAGTCGTGACCCCTGCTACCACCACCTCCCGAGGCTCTCACTGGTGCAGGCCTATGGACTGCACCTCCGCCACCAAGGGCTGGAGTACCTCCCCCAGTTCCGTCAGTGGTAAAGAAGGACACCAACTCGCCCAACTGTTTCGCTTGGCTAGACATTGCCTCACTGGCAGCGCTTGCTTCTTCCACCAATGCGGCATTTTGCTGGGTCATTTCGTCCATTTGGGACACAGCCTGGTTGACCTGGTCAATACCGGAGCTTTGCTCCTCTGCACTAGAGGCAACGTCAGCAATCAACGTACCCACTTCCTGTACAGATTTTACAATGTCAGCTAACGTATCACCTGATTTGCCCACCAGCTGCGTACCGTCCTCCACTTTCGCCACACTGTCATTGATCAAATCCTTGATATCTTTTGCCGCTGCCGCCGAACGTTGCGCCAAGTTACGCACCTCGCCTGCCACCACTGCAAAGCCTCGACCCTGTTCACCGGCTCTCGCCGCTTCCACCGCCGCGTTCAGTGCGAGCAAGTTCGTTTGGAAAGCAATCTCATCGATAACCCCGATAATATCCGAGATTTTCTTACTACTGTCTCTGATCTTATCCATCGCATCAACCGCTTTGGATACAACTGCTCCACCCTCCTCTGCTTTCGCTTGGGTCTCCGTCGCCAAACCATTTGCCTGGCGCACATTATCAGTACTTTGTTTCACCGAACTGGTCATCTGCTCCATACTAGCAGCGGTTTCTTCCAGTGACGACGCTTGCTCCTCCGTGCGCTGACTCAGATCCGTGTTACCGGCGGCTATCTCTTCTGAGCCGCTAAGCACCTGTGTTGATGCCTCGTTAATCTCACCGATAATACTGGTGAGTTGATCAATAGTCTGATTCGTATTGTCCTTTAAGGCCGCAAAATCACCTTCATAATCTCCCGTCATTTGCAGGGTAAGATCACCGCCCGCCATAGCTCCAAGCACGCGACCAAGATCCGTTATTACCTCTTCACATACACCAACCAAGTTATTCAACCCGGTACTGACATTCTTAAAGAAGCCAGACTTATTGCCCTCATCCACTCGGGCCGACAAGTCACCTGCGCTGGCGCTAGCCACCAAGTTATCGATTTCTTTCTGAATCGCCACCTCTTCAGTGCGATCAGACCATTCCACCACGGTGCCTAAGCGCTCACCGCTATCATCCCGAATAGTATTGGCAATAACCTGTAATGTACGCCCGCCCAATAGGAATTCAGAGTTTAACGTTGCCCGTTGATTTTCTAACAAGCCGCGCTGATGCGCGGGGTTTTTATGGAAGATATCAATATTAGCCCCATCCAAACCATCCACTGAGAACTGCGGCAGATCAGTACGAATATCGGCCTCAGCATTACGCATCATGCCGATAACCGCATCATTCATATAAATGATCCTGAGATCCTTATCGGCCACCATGACATTAGCGGTAACATTATCCAACGCTTGCTTGATACGAGAATTCTCGTTAGATAAGCGCAAGTCCTCGGCTTCTTTTGCCAATTGCTGGGTTAAATCCTGCCATTCCACCACAGTATTCAAGCGCTCTCCATCTTCCGAGAATACCGGCGTTGCTGTCACCTTCATGGTGCGCAACCCCACCTGGATATTGGTGCTGTAAGTATCCTTGAGCCCATCCAGCATGCGGCGCTGATGGGATGGATCTTTATGGAAGATATCAATATTGGTTCCCATTAAGGTGCGAGCATCAAATTGCGGCAGCGAGGTGCGAATATCTCGCTCCGCATCACTCATCATGTCTTTTACCGCTTGGTTCATATACATGATGTTGTAGTCTTTGTCGGACATCATCACGCTGGTCTGACACACCTCCAAGGCGTTCTGGATGGCCATGGCTTCATTGGCGATACGGGTTTCTTCCTGCTGCTTGGCCAATATCTCCGTAAGGTCTTTCCACTCTACCACGGTATTCAACCGATTACCCTCGGCATCAAATACTGGCGTTGCCGTGATCTCAATGGTTAGCGCACCAACAACAATCTCTGTGGTATAAGTGCCGGTTAACTTATTGAGCATGCCTCGCTGATGCGATGGGTCTTTGTGGAACACATCAATATTCGTGCCCATTAAGGTACTGGAATTAAAGTTCGGCAGCACCTCTTTCACTGCGGACTCTATGTCGGACATCATCTCCGTCACCGCACCGTTCATATACATGATGTTGTAATCTTTATCCGCCATCATCACGCTGGTCTTACACACCTCCAGCGCGTTCTTAATCGCCATGCTTTCATTGGCAATGCGGGTTTCTTCATTTTGCTTCGCCAACATCGCAGTGAGATCTTTCCATTCCACCACCGTATTCAATCGATTGCCGTCAACGTCAAATACCGGTGTCGCGGTAATCTCTATGGTTAGTGCTCCCACCGCAATTTCTGTCGTATAAGTACCGGTTAAACCATCCAGCATGCGACGCTGATGAGATGGGTCTTTATGGAACACATCAATATTCGTACCCATCAAGGTCTTCGCATCAAACTTTGGCAGCACCTCTCTTACGCCGGACTCGATATCGGACATCATCTCCGTTACCGCACTATTCATGTACATGATGTTGTAATCTTTATCCGCCATCATTACGCTGGTCTTACACACTTCCAACGCGTTCTTAATGGCCATAGATTCATTGGCAATGCGAGTTTCTTCAGTCTGTTTCGCTAACATCGCCGTGAGATCTTTCCATTCCACTACGGTGTTAAGTCGATTACCATCAGCATCAAACACTGGTGTGGCAACAATCTCAATGGTTAATTTACCTACTGCAATTTCAGTGGTGTATGTGCCCGTTAATTTATCTAACATATTACGTTGATAGGATGGGTCTTTATGGAACAAATCAATATTGGTACCCATTAACGCCTTGGCATTAAAGTTGGGCAGCACCTCTTTCACAGCAGATTCGATGTCAGACATCATATCCACCACCGCGCCGTTCATATACATGATGTTGTAATCTTTGTCCGCCATCATCACGCTGGTCTTACATACTTCCAGCGCGTTCTTGATTGCCATGGATTCATTGGCAATGCGAATTTCTTCATTCTGTTTCGCCAACATCGCGGTGAGATCTTTCCATTCCACCACTGTGTTGAGTCGATTGCCATCAGCATCAAACACCGGCGTAGCAACAATTTCGATGGTTAATGCACCCACCGCAATCTCGGTGGTGTAAGTGCCCGTTAACTTATCCAGCATATTACGCTGATAGGACGGATCGTTATGGAACACATCAATATTAGTGCCCATTAACGTCTTGGCATTAAAGTTGGGTAGCACCTCTTTCACCGCGGATTCAATGCCAGACATCATATCCACCACCGCGCCGTTCATATACATGATATTGTAATCTGCATCCGCCATCATCACGCTGGTCTTACACACTTCCAACGCATTCTTAATGGCCATTGCCTCGTTAGCGATACGAGTATCTTCACGCTCCTTGGCTAGTATAGCGGTGAGATCCTTCCACTCCACCACGGTATTAATACGGTTACCGTCAGCGTCATTTACCGGAGTTGCGGTAATCTCGATGGTGAGTTCACCCACTTCTATTTCGGTGGTATAGGTACCGGTTAAATTATCCAGCATATTACGCTGATGAGACGGGTTCTTATGAAACACATCTATATTGGTGCCCATAAGAGTGGACGCATTAAAGTTGGGTAATGCTTCTTTCACCGCTGACTCCACACCACTCATCATCTCTGTCACAGCGGTATTCATATACATAATGTTGTAATCTTTATCCGCCATCATCACGCTAGTCTTACAGACTTCTAACGCGTTCTTTATGGCCATCGCTTCATTATCGGTGACTTTGCGCGCCGCTAAGTTTTCTCGCATTTGCGCCATGGATTTTAGTACGCCAACACTAGTCGCACTACTAAGGTCGAACTCCACATCTCCCGATGCAATGCGATCCGCAATGTTTTTAAGGGCAATAGGATCATCGCCCAGTTGTGCGAGTATGCTGCGCGTTAATAGAAAGGTCACTGCACCACCAACAACCAACGCGAGCAGTGCGCCAAAGATCGTTACCTGAGTGGTAGTTGAGGCAATATCTTGCTGCTCTTGGTTACGCACGGCAATAAGTGCAGTTTCTTCAGCGACAAATTCGTCCAAAATGCCTCGCATGGAATCCATGTACTTCTTGCCAATACCACGCTCAATAAACTCAATGACGTCCTTCATCGAACGGTCGTTGGCGCTTACATCCCTTCGCATTTGCAACGCAGGCTTAACGTGCTCGCTTTGCCACTGGGCCTCCATCACTTCAACAGACGTTAGACGCTCTACTTGCCCTGGGTTGTCGGATACTTTCTTTTTCGCTTTGGACATAAGCGTTTTGAAATCAATCCCCCCCTGGTTATAGGGCTCAAGAAATTCATTACCTCCCGTCACTAAGAAACCGCGCAATCCGGTTTCCATATTCACCAACGAGCCTGTAATACCTTTGCCTGTATCAATGGCTTCATACGTATGGTTGACCCAACCAGTGGACTTTAGCAATTTCCCCAGATCCCAATACACGACACTGGACATCATCACAATCAATACCAATGGGATCGAAAACCCCAGCACTAATTTCCATTTCAACTGCAAGTTTTCAATCTTATTCATTGTGACTTCCTCGCTTACCATCTCTCTTGGTGACGGGCATACATATTTTCATGCGTATCCTCTCCATCGCCCTCGTTGTCGCTTCTCAACCAAAGCGGCAGCACGGGGTCGACTCAAAAATATTGGTGATTCATGCTAAATGTGTGTCCAGTTTGAGACGCAATTCACGGCTCGTACATTTCAGCTTAGACTAGATTAATCAGAGAACTAGGGCGGGGAGAAAAGATTGACAAACAAAAAGACAATAAAAAACCGCGTTTTAAGAACGCGGTTTTTTAAGAAAATACATGGCTATTTTTACACCAAAGCCAAGCCGTTAGGGAACTTCAGGAATATCCTCTTCTTTTTCTAGGAAGTCTTCACGGGAAATATCCATCGCTAACAAGACGTTACTGGCAACATAGATTGAGGAATAAGTACCAATCACCACACCCACAAGCAATGCCACTGCAAACCCATGAATTAACTCACCGCCCAATACCGCTAACGCCGTCAACACTAATAACGTTGTCAGCGAGGTAATAATAGTACGGCCCAGGGTTTGGTTGAGCGAAATATTAATTATCTCTATACCACTGCCTTCGCGCAGCTTGCGGAAGTTCTCTCGAATTCGATCCGCCACCACAATGGTATCGTTCAGGGAATAACCAATCACCGCCAATACTGCGGCTAGCACCGTAAGATCAAAGGTGATTTGAAAAACAGAGAAGAAGCCCATCACAATTAGGACATCGTGGAATAATGCGGTCACCGCACCCAGCGCAAATTTAAACTGGAAGCGCAGCGTAACGTAGACTAGCATTAACCCCAATGCAAAAATCATCGCGGAACCACTTTGATCGCGCAGCTCTTCGCCTACCTGTGGCCCGACAAATTCCACTCGCTTTAGAATGACGTTTTCATCGGCGCCACGCAGTATATTCAATACCACTTCACCAACCTTAGCTTTGCCCTGGCCTTCACGAGGAGGTATCCGAACAAGCACCTCAGTGGGCTTACCAAATAACTGCACCGTCGCATCACCAAATTCATTGGCCTTTAATATTGCACGGATGCTTTTCAGGTCTGCGGCATTTTTGTAGCCCACTTCTACCTGGGTACCACCGGTAAAATCCAACCCAAGATTAAACCCTTGGAAAACAAACGAACCGATAGACACCACTAACAGTATCGCTGAGAAGATGGCAGCGACGGTGCGCTTGCCCATAAAATCAATTTTTGCTTTCATTATTTTACTCCTACCCTACAGGCTCAGTTTCTTCTGCGACGATCCGCCGTAGACTAGATTAACCAATGCCCGGGTTCCCACTATTGCGGTAAACATGGACGTGATGATGCCGATCGATAAGGTGACCGAGAAACCCTTCACAGGACCTGAACCAAAGATAAATAGAATCAAAGCCACTAGTAACGTTGTGATATTGGCATCGAGGATAGTGACAAAAGCACGATCAAATCCCGAATGAATAGCCTCTTGAGTCCGCGCTCCGGCCGCCAGTTCTTCTTTGATACGCGAGAAAATCAGCACATTGGCATCCACCGCCATACCCACCGTTAATACAATACCCGCCATGCCCGGTAGGGACAATGTCGCACCCGGAATTAGGGACATCACTGCCACCAATAAGAGTAGATTGACCGTTAACGCGATATTGGCAAACAAACCAAAGACTCGGTAGTAAGCAATCATAAAGATCATGACCACGCCAAAACCAATCTGTAATGACATCAAACCAGAAGCAATATTCTCAGCACCTAGGCTCGGCCCAACGGTACGCTCTTCGACAAAATACATCGGTGCGGCTAAAGCACCTGCGCGTAATAGTAGCGCTAGTTCTGAGGCTTCTTCTGGGCTATCCAAACCGGTAATTCTAAAGTCATTGCCCAGCGCACTTTGAATCGTCGCGATGTTAATGACTTCGCGAATTTTCTTAATCACCACTTTGGTGGTTTCAACACCGTTCTCAACAACCACTTTTTTCTCAGGCTTAAGCTCGATAAAAACCACCGCCATACGGTCTTTTACGTGCTTGCGCGTCACCGTATTCATCATTTTTCCACCACGGCTATCGAGATTGATATTAACCTGTGGGCGGCCATTTTCATCGTAGTTGGAGCGTGCACCGATCACCCGGTCACCGTTAACAATGACCTTTTTCTTCAGCAGTACATCCCCGCCTTCATTAAAAGGCAAAAGCTCTGAGCCAGCAGGAGCACGAGAACCCGTGAAATTGGGGTTTTCCCAATCCACTAGGCGGAACTCAAGGCTAGCAGCCTTACCAATAACACGCTTAGCGGCGGCGGCATCTTGAATGCCGGGAATTTGAATCACAATTCGATTGGCACCTTGGCGCTGCACGATAGGCTCTGCAACCCCCAACAAATTCACCCGGTTACGAATACTGGTTAAGTTCTGTGAGATGGCATAGTCTTCTATATCTTTTCTGGCTTGGGCAGTCAGTGTTAGGGTCACTAACAACTCATCACCTTTGGTGGATTCCTCCACCAGATATTCACGGAACTCTTTGCTCAGCACATCACTGGCCTGCTCTTGCAATTCCACTGCTTTAAAGCTCACCACGGCACCTTGTGCTTGTTGCACCACTTGCTTGTAGTAGATTTTGTCCTCACGCAATTTATCCCTGATTTGCGCCACAGTATCTTCCATCCGCTTATCAAGCGCAGTCTCCATATTCACTTCCATCAGAAAGTGAACCCCACCACGAAGATCCAAACCCAGCTTCATCGGTGACGCACCTAAGCTTGCCAACCAATCTGGCGTCGTAGGAGCCAGGTTCAACGCGACGACAAAATTCTTTTCACCCAGTGTCTCCGAGATCACCTTTTTGGCTTTTAACTGAGCATCAGTATCATTAAAACGAAACAAGCCTGACTTGGGCAGCTGCGTTAATAGGTCGGCAGATTTATACGCAATACCCGCTTTATTGAGCGCCTCTTTAGCTCTGTCTACCGCAAGTAGATCGACTTTAATCGCCGCCGACGCGCCAGAAATTTGCACCGCTGGGTCATCAGGGTAGAGATTCGGTAAGGAGTATATGGTGCCAATGGTGATCACCACCACTAACAGTAGGTATTTCCAAAGAGGGTATTTATTCAGCATGGGTAAGCCTTGAGTGTATGCCTTTACGATAAGTTAAGGGCGCCTTCTGGCGCCCTTACATATGCTTATATAGTTTTTATGGTGCCTTTCGGCAAGGTTGCCGTAATGGCTTGCTTCTGGAAGCGGATCTCGGTGTTGTTGGCCACTTCACAGACCACAAAGTCATCGGTGACTTTAGTGACTTTGCCCAGCATGCCGCCAGAGATTACTACTTCGTCACCTTTGGATATGGCACCCATTAGCTCTTTTTGTTCCTTATTGCGCTTGCTCTGTGGGCGCCAAAGAAAAAAGTAGAACACTACGGCAAATAGAATTAGGGGTAGAAACATGCCAAATGGGTCAGCTTGACCAGGTCCGGCGATAGGTGCAACTTCTGCCATTGCGTCTGAAATAAAGAAACTCATATTTACCTCAATAAGTAAGCGTTAAAATGGTTGATTAGTACATGGGGTTGGATCGATCGATAGCGTGACAGTTCACGCTATAACTCAGGAACCTCAAGCCCCCGCGCCTGATAGAACTCTTCTACAAAGGCCGACAATGTACCCTGTTCAATGGCCTCGCGCAATCCAGACATTAAGTTCTGATAAAAGCGTAAGTTATGAATGGTGTTTAATTGTGCACCCAGTATCTCTTTACAACGATCCAGATGATGTAGATAAGACCGACTGAAGTTTTTACAAGTGTGGCAGTCGCAATTACTGTCTAAAGACCCGGTATCGGTCTTATGCACGGCATTACGAATCTTAATCACACCGGTTGATGTAAACAGGTGACCATTACGGGCATTACGGGTTGGCATGACACAGTCAAACATGTCGATACCCCGGCGCACGGCCTCTACGATATCTTCAGGTTTACCTACGCCCATTAGGTAGCGCGGTTTTTCAACCGGCATATGGGGGTTGAGGTAATCCAACACCGCCATCATGTCTTCTTTTGGCTCACCTACGGAAAGACCACCAATGGCATAACCATCAAAACCAATATCATCCAAACCTTTGATGGACTCTACTCGCAAGTCTTCGTACATGCCGCCTTGAACTATACCAAACAGGGCATTGGGGTTATCGCCGTGGGCATCTTTACTGCGCTTCGCCCAACGCATGGATAACTCCATGGAATCTCGTGCTTCTTTTTCGGTGGCAGGGTACGGGGTGCATTCATCAAAAATCATCACGATATCTGAGCCTAGATCACGCTGAACCTGCATCGAAATCTCGGGGTTCAAGGTTACCTTGTCACCATTGACGGGGGATTGAAACACTACCCCTTCTTCAGTGATTTTTCGCATTTTACCTAGGCTAAAAACCTGAAAACCGCCCGAATCCGTCAGGATAGGCCCCTGCCAATTCATAAAATCATGCAGGTCGCCGTGCTGCTTAATGATCTCTGTGCCCGGACGCAGCATAAGGTGAAAGGTATTCCCTAAGATGATATGGGCACCAATCTCTTCTATTTCACGGGGCGCCATACCTTTTACCGTGCCATAGGTGCCCACTGGCATAAACGCTGGGGTTTCCACCACACCACGGTCAAAGGTCAAACGGCCTCGACGGGCTTGGCCATCTTCTGCAAACTTTTCGAATTTCATCGCTTCGACGTTCCTCGATATATTACGTAATTCTGATCGGTTATTTATTCTGATCGGCTATTTATTGATGTAGTGCCAACAAACATGGCATCACCGTAACTAAAAAATCGATATTGCTCTGTGACCGCATGCTGATACGCTTTCAGCACTGGATCTCTACCTGCCAACGCACTCACCAGCATAATCAACGTGGATTCCGGCAAATGGAAGTTGGTCAACAGGCCATCGATCACTGCAAACTCGTAACCGGGGAAAATAAAAATATTAGTATCACCACGGTAAGGCTTAATCTCACCGTCTTTTGCCGCACTTTCCAGGCAACGTACACTGGTCGTGCCCACGGCGATTACACGCCCTCCCCGCGCTTTGGCGTCTTTTACCTGTTGCACGACCTCATCAGTCACTTCTAGCCACTCTGAGTGCATTTCATGGTCACGAATATCATCGGCTTTCACCGGTTGAAAGGTGCCTGCGCCCACATGCAGCGTCACGAATGCTCGCTCTATACCTTTTGCATCGAGACGTGCCAGCATCTCATCATCAAAGTGCAAACCCGCCGTGGGTGCTGCTACGGCCCCAGGCTGCTCGGCGTAAACGGTTTGATAACGGGTGGCGTCACTTAATTCATCTTCACGATCAATATAGGGCGGCAATGGCATATGGCCCACTCTGTCCAGCAACGACAGTAGGTTGTCATCTGCATTCGACTCAGAAGGTAATGAACGCTGGAATTTCAGTTGAAACAGTGCTCCTTTGCGCTGCACCATCTCCATCTCAGCGGCGGGTTGGCCATTATGATCTAACACTTCAATCACACTACCCGGCTTCGGCGAACGGCTTGAGCGTACATGAGCCAAGCATTGCTGATCATCAAGCAAGCGTTCTACTAGCACTTCCAACTTGCCACCACTGGGTTTACGACCAAACATACGGGCCGGTATCACTTTGGTGTTGTTAAACACCAGCAAGTCCCCTGGCTGCAGTAATGCTTCTATGTCGACAAACTGGCGATCGCTGACCGCACCGCTTTGCTTATCCAATACCAATAACCGACTTCCACTGCGGGTTTCAGCCGGATATCGAGCAATCAACTCGTCAGGTAACTGGTAGGTAAAATCGCTGCGTTTCATGGGGTCTGCCTTCGCCTTAATTGGCGGGCGATTATACAGGTTCAGCGGCTTAAGCAGAACGGATTTAGCGCCCTGGAGGCAAATATCTATGCTTAATTGACGATATCCCTGTATCAAAACCAAAGGGGCGAGACTAAACCATCATTTTTTCGCCTAAGATGATATTTTTACAGGAGTATTTTGCATTCGCCTGTTGACCAGAAGTTTTTCACTGATATACTGCCGCCCCTCTAGAGAAATTTCTTTTTCTCTTAGATAAAGTAGTGCCAGTGTGGTGAAATTGGTATACACGACGGATTCAAAATCCGTTGCCTTCGGGCGTGGCGGTTCGAGTCCGCCCACTGGTACCACCTCTTTATTCTGTTAATCAAATTGATCTCCTTATGAGCCAATCGTATCTAGAATACCCTTCTGCTGGATTTTTCCCTCGCATTGCCGCTATGGGCTATGACACCCTCATTTTGATGGCTATCTGGGTTCTGATCAGCGGAATACACACGGCAATATTGGGCGAACCTTCCACGACCGAACCCAGTAACCTACAATTCACTCTATTTCCTTTTTTGCTCGCAGGCACCTTCGCGTTCTATGCGTGGTTTTGGACTCATGGTGGTCAAACGATAGGTATGCGCGCTTGGCGACTGAAAGTGGTTCACGAGAACCTCGATGGCACTCCGATCACCCTTCTGCAATGCGCTATTCGGATGATCATTGCCATGTTCTCGTTATTTAGTTTTGCCATGGGCTATCTTTGGGTACTGGTTAATAGTACGAGCGACACCTGGCATGACACCGCATCACGTACCCGTACTATTCGCTTGCCAAAACCCAGTAAGAAGCATTGATAGTCTTTATTGGTTAACGGTACTCTCCCGACGAATGGACGAGTCTCTCCATATCCAATAGCTCACCCATTGACAAGAAAAATACACAAAGAAGCCAGCAAAGATTACGTCACTGAGAAAGTGTCCACCTTGAATTATCCGCACCCCTCCCACAACAGCCCCCGTTATTAAGCCTGGAATTAGCCAGCGACGCTTACGCAACGGCCAAGCCAATGCTATCCAATAAAACCCCATCGCAGCATGACCGCTCACAAAAGAACAGTTCTGCTCACACTCGTCAGCTATCACAAATGCCGGAGTGAAATGCCACTCTCCACCGAACTCCACCAAGTGCCTTGGTCGCGACCGATCCCATGTATCTTTAAAGATGGCGTGCACGACAAAACCCGGCCCCAGCACAAGCACAACCAACAAAAATAATAAGGACTTTCGGCGCTTATCCCACTGCAAGCGCTTGAGATACGTTAATCCAACAAGGACCACGAGGGCTGGCAATAGAACGCGCGGGAGATCACGAAACACATCATAGATAATCACTACCCACGACTGATCTTCGTATTTAAAACCCAACTCACCAAAATAAAACTGGCGCGCTACCGCTAAATCAATTTCTGGCCAAATAACAAATATTGCAGCTAACACCACAAAAACCAATGTAACCCAATGCCGAATGACCATCTCTCTCACTTTACTCAATTACGCTCTCCGCAACATAACAACACCAAAAACTAAACACACAACAATGGGTGCGGATGCAGCAACCACGGGTGGCACATGAAAAACGATGCTGACGTGTCCCAATATGTCCTGGGTATAGTTAAACGTCAACCCTGTCACCACACCGGCAGTAATCCTTTGCCCCATAGTGACTGATCGCAAAGGACCAAAAATAAAAGATACAGCAATAAAGACCATAACCACCGTCGCCAAGGGCTGCATCACTTTTTTCCAAAAGGCGAAATAATAAGGTGTACTATCAATTCCCTGTAGCACCAAATAATTTGAGTACTCGTAAAGCCCCGATATCGATAGATAGTCGGGCAACAATACAATCGTCGACAACATATCAGGGGTGATGGCAGTATTCCAGCGCAATGCGGACACCTCTTGCACCCTGCTTCTATTCTTTTCAAGTGTCGTCAGTCGAACATCTTGCAAAATCCAGTGATCCCCTTGAAAGATTGCCTTTTCAGAAAAATCTGATGATTTCAGCGTGCCATTATTATCATAGTCAAAACGTGCAACACCAAACATAACGCCATTGGGCTGAATCGCTGTCACATGAATAAAACGATTCTCTTCGCGATACCAATAACCATGCCGCGCACTGATGGCTTTCCCCCCGTTTTGCTGCATCGCCCGCTCACTCTGTGCATATTGCTCAAGTTGCGGCACCACAAACTGGGCGAGTAATAGACCAATAGCAACGACCATCACTAGCGGCTTGGTCGCATACATCACGATACGAGGCACCGATATGCCTGCCGCTCGCATCACGGTCAGCTCACTATTACTGGCAAGCGCTCCCAACCCAATTAAGCAACCGATTAACGCACATACGGGAATAAACAGGTAGATTCTACGAGGGATCGTATAGAGAGTATAAATCAACGCCTCTTTTGTTTGATAGTCCTTTTCCAACTGATCCAGCTCAGCAATAAAGCCGAACACTACATCTAAGCCCACTACCACAAAAAACACGGCGAGAACCGATAGCAACACTGTTTTGCCTACATAAGCGTCTAGTTTGTTCATGATCGCTCCCCAATGGCCGGAGCTTCTGGGCGTAGGCGCAATTTTAACGTCGACCAGTTATTCAATAGCACACCCAATATGATGAACGGTATATGCACCCACATAATACCCAACTCCGCTGGTAGCTTACCTTTTTCCATTGCATTTTTAGCAGACATCAACAGCGTAATATAAACCAGGTGTATCATGATTGACGGCAATAGTTTCAAGTAGCGGCCTTGCCGAGGGTTTACTTTGCTCAAAGGGACCGCCAACAACACAACAATAGGCACCAGCAACGCTAACGAAAGTCGCCACTGTAACTCAGCCTGAGCTCCAGGGCGATCGTCATCCCATAATGCTAGAGTGGCGGTATTGTCATACTCTTCATCAATTTTTGCCGGACCAGGATCATTAATTTTGATTTCATACGTCTCAAATGACGAGCGCGAAAAATCCCCCTCACCCGGGGACCCTTCGTCGCGAGTGCCGTTTTCTAGCACAAGGAATTTTGCGCCAGTATCGGTGTTTCCACGATAACGAGCGGTATCTGCTCTAACTAACGATAAGCGCCCTGGAATATCTTTGTTTTGCGTGACTATAAACACAGTTTCCATTGTATCGCCATCATTGGTAACGCTCTCAATGTAGGTCACCATGTCGCCTTTTTTGGTGGAATGAAACCGCCCTGGAGTCAACACCTCCAAACCTGACTTGCGCTTTTGCTCTTCGGTTAGGAGCTCTGACTCTACCCACCCTGCCGGGCTAAGATAAAAGCTTAAGAAGCCTATCAATCCCGCCATCATTAACGCGGGTATCATCGTCAGTGCAGTTAAGCGATTAGGCCCCATGCCACTAGCCTCTAGCACCACCATTTCATTTTCGAGATACATTCGTCCGTAACACAGCATGACCCCAAGAAATAACCCCAACGGCAATATCAATTGCAACATGCTCGGCATCTGGTAGGCCATAACCAGGAACACAACGTCACTGCCTATTTTCCCAGCAGCAACATCTGTCAAAAAACGTACAAACTGACCACACACAAGAATAATCACCAGCACACTGCTAACCGCAATTGTGGTCCAGAATAATTGGCGAGATAGGTAACGATAAATTATCACAATGTCACTTCCAGCTACTCTCTATCAAAATGCGTCCACAAAAACTAAACAACTTCTTCATTTATCGTTACACTCTAGTTCAAATCCAACGAGGGTTACTGGCTTAACCACCGTCCTCGTCGAAGGGATTATCTAATAAACACATTCATTTGTCTTGCGGAGAGAGTACATGGAATTCCTAGCAAAATCAGCGCAGCCCGAAAAACACAAGAGCGGCTGCCTTGCGATAACCCTATTTGATGGCGGCGCCCTCTCTGTTAGCGCAAAAAAAATTGATGACGCCAGCGAAGGTGCTATATCAAAAATCGTAAAATTAGGGGACTTTAGCGGTGCCTCTGGCCAAGCGATGTTACTCCCTGCGCCAGCAGGAATACAGGCACAACGGCTACTTTTGATTGGTTTAGGCAAACTTCCCGTCAGTGCAAAGTCTTTCCGCTCCAGCATGAGCTCTGCGCTTAGCCGGGTCATTAGCAGCAAGACCAAAGACCTATCCATTTGCTTTGATGGCGTTGACGTCGATAAGCATGATATAGAATGGATGGTAGCGCAAACCGGAGAGCTTGCGGCTACGACAACGTACACCTTTAATCAGTTCAAAAGTAAAGAGCAGAAGAAAGCCATCAACTTAACCAAGTTGACTTTTCTTGCCGACGGCAAGAAACAGCAGACGGCACTGACCAATGCAGCCAACAACGCCCAGGCTATTGGCAACGGCATGAATACAACCCGTACCTTAGGCAATTTACCTGGCAATGAGTGCCCTCCAGCCTATTTGGCAAAAGAAGCGAAGAAGATCGCCAAAGGTCAGAAAAAGCTTACGATTAAGGTTATTGAAGAAAAAGAAATGAAAGAGCTCGGTATGGGCGCTTTACTTTCCGTCAGCGCTGGTAGCGATCAACCAGCCAAGCTGATTATCATGGAATATAAAGGTGGCAAGAAAAACGATGCCCCACACGTAATCGTCGGTAAAGGGGTGACCTTTGATACAGGCGGCATCTCACTTAAACCTGGTGGCGACATGGATCAAATGAAATTTGATATGTGTGGTGCTGCCAGTGTACTAGGCACAATGCAAGCGGTCGTCGAAATGGATCTAGCGCTCAATGTTATCGGTGTGATCACTGCTGCAGAGAATATGCCTAGCGGTGGCGCGACACGACCTGGTGATATTGTTACCACCATGGCAGGGCTTACCGTTGAAATCCTGAATACCGATGCCGAAGGCCGTTTAGTATTGTGTGACGCTCTCACCTATGTGAAAAAGTTCAAACCAGCATCAGTCATTGATATCGCGACGCTTACCGGTGCTTGCCTGGTTGCGTTGGGTAACCATACATCTGGCATGTTAGGTAATAACGATGAAGTGATGGATAATTTGCGCTTCGCCGCGGATAGCACACAAGATGCCGTATGGCAGCTGCCTATGGGTGAAGAATATATGCGTCAGTTGGACAGCCCTTTCGCTGATATGGCTAATATTGGTGGCCGTAATGCCGGTACCATCACCGCTGCCTGCTTCCTGTCACGTTTCACTGAAGATTATCCTTGGGCGCATTTAGATATTGCGGGTACTGCGTGGATCAGTGCTGGGCCAAAGAAAGGTGCCACCGGGCGCCCCGTGCCGCTGCTTACTCAGTACTTAATGAACCAGGTATAGTGTGTAGCATATTTGGCATGCCTCCCGCATGCCAAATATGCTAATGTGTGACTTCAAGCGCTCTTCAACTTCCCTCCCATTTTCCATGTAAATTTGGCTTATATGACTCGCGTTGATTTCTATATTTTACCAGACCATTACCCACAGTCACCGCTGACCTATGCAAGCCGACTGATCGATAAAGTATATCGAATGGGTCATGGTATTTATGTTCACTTGGAAAATGCTCAAGACGCCCAGTACCTTGACGAACAGCTTTGGCAGTTATCGCCCGAGAGCTTCATTCCCCATGAAATTGTGTCTGATACCACAACAGACGTTGCCGTATTACTGGGTCACGATGGCGAGCCTGCACATCACGGTAATGTGATGATCAATTTGTCCGGAAATGTTCCTAATTTCTTTAGTCGATTCGAACGCGTCGCTGAAATTGTCCCTGGGAATAAAGAGATGCGTACAAAGAGCAGAGAAAACTTTCGTTTTTACAAAGAGAGGGGCTATCCTTTACATACTCACAACATACAAATACCACGATAATTGAGCGTCCGTTTATGAGTCCTCAGCATCCACCACACACTCCTGGCAGCCCTCCTCCTGGCAATCACAAGCCGAATGAGAGTGAGCGCCTACTATCAGAGTTGGAGTCTCTCAATACTACGTTGGATAATGAGCCTTATGATTTGGAGGCTGAGCATCAGCTAGAAGATTTACCGGTTTTGAAAAGTTTCGTGGAAGATGTACCTGTGTTGAGTGATCGCATCATCAAGGAAGAGCCTTCGGCCTCCATGGTGCCAGATGACGATAATGCTGCGAGCGATAGCGATCCATTGGCTATCAGCGAATATGTCAAACAACAACGCGCCGCTGCGCTAGGTAACACGACTCCAAACCCGACTCTTACCGATACAACGGAGGCTTCACCCAGTACACCGACAGCCAAACCGACAGCTGCTCGCTCGCTGGTTGAACAAAACGCAGACAAAGCTGCACAGAGCAAGCTGGAGAATAATCCATTTTTACCTCAGTCGGCCAAGGATCGTATCCGCGAACATCACGCTGACGCCTCTGAAGAGCTGCATCAACTACTCAAGAAACCCTCCACCTCAGCCTCTTTCTCTGGTCGCCCCGGGTCCCCTGAATACCAACAATTACGCTTGCGTGCGTCCAAGATGATCGATGAGATCGTTAAAACCAACCTTCCTAGACTCGAAGCGGAGCTTCGCATGGGCCTTGAGACGGAAGTCGACGCGCTATTCCGACAGCAAAACAAAGATTAACCCGAGCTTTCACACGCCCCTATCGGTATAATGCCGCCTTCGTACGATAAGATTATCTATAACTGCCACCCTTTTCGAGGCTGGTATTCCCTTTCAAGAACTCAATAATATTTTAGTGCTATGGAAAAGACGTTTGACCCAAGTGAAATAGAGACCCGTTGGTATAAAACCTGGGAAGAAAATGGTTACTTTAAGCCCAGTGGCGAAGGTGACCCTTACTGCATTATGATCCCGCCGCCTAATGTCACAGGCCGCCTACATATGGGACATGCATTCCAAGATACCATCATGGATACCCTGACCCGCTACCACCGTATGAAAGGTCATAATACGTTGTGGCAAGTGGGCTCAGATCACGCCGGCATTGCCACTCAAATGGTGGTGGAACGTCAATTACAAGCGCAAAATGTCACGCGTCACAGCTTAGGCCGCGAAGCATTCCTCGACAAAGTATGGGAATGGAAAGAAGAGTCCGGCGGCATTATCACACAGCAATTACGTCGCATGGGTACCAGCGTAGACTGGACCCGCGAACGCTTTACAATGGACGATGGTTTATCGGAAGCGGTCAAAGAAGTATTTGTGCGCCTACACGAAGACGACCTGATCTATCGTGGCAAACGTCTTGTTAACTGGGACCCCAAATTACATACTGCCATCTCTGATTTAGAAGTAGAGAATAAAGACGAGAAAGGCAGCTTATGGCATTTCCGCTATCCGCTGGCTAATGGCGAAAAAACCGCTGATGGTATGGACCATATCGTGGTTGCTACCACTCGACCTGAAACCATGTTGGGCGATTCTGCCGTTGCAGTAAACCCGAAGGATGAGCGATATCAAGCGTTGGTGGGTAAGACAGTACTCCTGCCTCTAGTGAATCGTGAAATCCCCATCGTTGCTGATGATTATGTGGATATGGAATTTGGTACTGGTTGCGTAAAGATTACCCCAGCCCATGACTTTAACGATTACGATGTAGGTAAGCGCCATAATTTGCCGCTGATTAACATCCTATCTGAAGATGCGGCGATTCTCGAAACGGCAACCGTTTACAATCTTGATGGCACTGAAAATACCGAAGTCGACCCAAGCCTTCCTGCGTCCTATGCAGGGCTAGATCGCTTTGCTGCCCGAAAGCAAATCATCGCTGAATTTGATGACAACGGCCTATTGGAGAAAATCGACGACCACGGATTAAAGGTCCCACGTGGCGACCGCTCTGGCGTGATTATTGAACCCTATCTGACGGACCAATGGTATGTTCGCGTTGCTCCCTTGGCCGAGCCAGCCATTAAAGCCGTAGAAGATGGCGACATTGAATTTGTCCCCAAGCAATGGGAAAACACCTATTTTGCTTGGATGCGTGACATTCAGGATTGGTGTATCTCTCGCCAATTGTGGTGGGGGCATCGTATCCCTGCATGGTATGACAATGACGGCAATGTCTATGTCGGCCGTGACGAAGCTGAAGTTCGCGAGAAGCATGACCTTGCTGACGACTTAGCACTTCGCCAAGATGATGATGTATTGGACACTTGGTTTTCATCCGCTTTGTGGACCTTTTCAACCCTGGGTTGGCCGGAGGATACAAAAGAGCTTAAGACCTTCCACTCTACCGATGTATTGGTGACAGGTTTTGACATCATCTTTTTCTGGGTTGCCAGAATGATTATGATGACTCTTAAATTTAAAGACGAAGTGCCCTTTAAGAAAGTCTATGTCCACGGGTTAGTGCGCGACGCCGAAGGGCAAAAGATGTCTAAGTCCAAAGGTAATGTTTTGGATCCATTGGATATCATCGACGGCATCGAACTAGAAGAGCTGGTCACCAAGCGTACCGGTGGCATGATGCAGCCAAAAATGGCCGCTAAAATAGAGAAGCAAACTCGCAAACACTTCCCAGAAGGTATTTCTTCTTACGGCACCGATGCGTTGCGCTTTACCTTTTTGTCTCTCGCCTCCACGGGGCGAGACATTAAGTTTGATACCGGACGCTTAGAAGGTTACCGAAATTTCTGTAACAAGATCTGGAATGCAACTCGCTACGTTCTAATGAACACTGAAGGCGAAGACAACGGCATAAATGGAGAAGCGGTGGAGCTGAGTTTAGCGGATCGCTGGATTATATCTCGTCTACAACAAACCGAAAAATCCGTCAGCTCCGCCATTGATGAATTCCGTTTTGATCACGCGTCACAAGCGATATATGAATTCATTTGGGATGAGTATTGCGGCTGGTATTTAGAATTATCCAAACCGATTCTTACCAACGATGACGTTAATGAAGAAGCGAAGCGCGGTACCCGCCGCACGCTGCTACGGGTATTAGAAACAGTACTACGTCTTGCCCACCCAATGATGCCATTTATTACCGAAGAGATTTGGCAACAAATCGCACCAATGGTTGGCGAAAAAGGCGACAGCATCATGTTGGCCGCCATGCCACAAGCAGAAGAGAGCAGCATTGATGCTCAGGCCGAAGCCGACATTGAGTGGGTTAAGGGCGCAATCACTGGGATCCGAAATATCCGTGGTGAAATGAACATTTCCGATAACAAGGTGATACCAGTACTGCTTAGAAATGGCGACACTGAAGACAAGAAACGCTTTGAGGCTAACGCAACATTCCTGACTTCTCTGGCCAAATTAGAAAGCCTAACCTGGCTCTCCGCCGATGATGAAGCACCCATGTCTGCCACGCAATTGGTCGGAGATATGGAAGTGCTAGTCCCTATGGCTGGCTTGATCGACAAGGATGCAGAGCTTGCTCGCCTTAACAAGGAAATTGGCAAGCTACAATCCGATATCGAGCGCGCAGAGAAAAAGCTGACTAATCCGAAGTTCGTTGATAAGGCTCCAACTGCAGTTGTTGACAAGGAAAAACAAAAAATTGCCGAGGCTAAAGCTGCGCTAGCAATCTTGGAAGATAAAGCTGCAAAAATAAGTGCGCTATAGGTAAACATCCGTTAACTGCGAGAAAACAAGGGAGGCTCTGCCTCCCTTTTTAACATCATGAATAATACTGAAAATACTCCTGCCGGCGCAGCCAGCGACTTCTCCCCACAACTGTTTTTTTCTCAGTGGTGGTTCTCATTATTAATGATGGGCAGCATCATTGTGCTCTCGGCGTTCGGCAATGACGTCACCCAAGCACTGGCACTCAACGCCGACAAGATCAATGGCGGTGAATGGTGGCGCCTGATAAGCGCTCACTTTGTACACCTAAGCCCCAATCACGCGCTGCTGAACGTTACCGGCTACCTTATTCTAGGGTTTGGGTTTCGCAACGAGGTCAATCCTAAAGAAGAAATGTCGGCACTGTTCTTTGCCATGACAGGAGTCGGGCTTGGTATCTATTTTTTTAGTCCCGAGCTTTCATGGTACGTTGGGCTCTCCGGCGCCACTTACGGCTTGCTCGTAAGCAACGTCATTATAAGCATGAAGAAAACCCCCTTCCTCTCCGGTTTCTTTCTATTCTTTGTCGTCACAAAAATCATCTATGAACAGTTCTTTGCTCCAACCGACCGATTTACTGAAGAATTAATCGGTGGTTCGGTGGCGATTGATAGCCACCTTTACGGGGCTATCAGCGGTATTTTTCCGGGTTTATTTTGGTTTCTTCGCAAGACACGCAACATGAATCAACCGAAGCCCAGCTGAACTCTCGCTGCATCAAGTAATAATTCAGAGTCACCAACCTCTTGCGGCACCATTACGGCAGCGCCACACCCCACAGAAACAGAAATACAACACACACCAAGGTTAATCGGCTCTGACTTAAGCTTGGTTTCTATCTCCAATGCCAAGTGCTCTATTCCTTCTTTCTCTGTATTCGGTAATACAGCACCAAACATAGCGATCTCTACTCGAGCCACGACATCGGCGGGTCGCGTTATTAAAGCACGAAGCATTTGACCGACGACTTTTAACGATTCCTCTGCTGCCACATGACCGTAACAATCGCCAATCGAATCATACCGATCAATTGATACCAGCAACAACGCTACCGGGGTCTGATCTCGGTATGCACGCTCCCACTCTTCTTTTAAACGTTCAAAAAAACTGGTTTGATTTTTCAACCCAGTAATAGAATCGATCGTACTCATTTCTTCGAGCTTGTGGTTTACCGCCGTCAACTCGGCAAGTGCTTGATGCAAACGCTCGGTGCGCACTTTGACATTTTTCTCCAGCCGTTCGTTACTTACGCGCTCTCTTTCTAACGCAAACTCCTGCTCCACTAGCACTCGACTTCTAACATCTCGAGCTTGTTGATCTAGTATCAGGCGCTGACTATTCTTACGCTTCAATTTGTCCGCCAACGCAAAAGACAGCAGCGTCAATTCTAATGCAGAGCCAATTTCTAAGGTATAGCGTGACACTGCCACACTGGGTATCAAACCTTGCCGGTGGGCAATCATTATCATGATGCCCATTACGTATAACACTCCTGCTACCGCAAGATAACCGGCCTCTTTTTGCCCTTTACGCCAAACAATCACACTTGCAACAGGTACTAGCACTCCGACTAGCAACACCACCGCCGAATTGATTTGCTGCAAGTAAAAAGGCGTCAACATAAAGCCGACAAAAAGCATAACAATACTATAGATTACAAATACCCATAATAAAAAATGCAATATCCGGTGATGAACTCGCAACTGTAAAAACTCCAACACAAACAGCCCCGAAAACAGCATTGTAAGACACGCAAGCACACCAACAGAATGTTGCTGCCAAGATATCGCCGAAGGCCACAAATACTGGAATGTAAACCCCAATTCAGCTCCCAAAAACAACGCACTCGAAATAGTAAAGAAGACGTAAAAAAGATAGCTCACTTCTTGAGTCGCTAAAAAGATGAAAAAATTATAGATTGCCATTACGACAAGAAAACCAAAAAGCACGCCATATGCCAATTCAGTTTGCACTGCGTCTTGAAGAAAGCGATCTTTTTCAACGATAAACAATGGTGCCCTAAGCGGATAGGGACTTTCTATTCTCACTAACACATCCAGCGCCCCTCTCTTACTCACGTCCAATGGAAATAAGAACGTTCGGTACTGCAAAGGCCGTCCTGAGAATTCAAACCGATCACCTGTCTGAAATACTTTTGTTTTCCCCGAGCTTTCAATCAAATACACATCCAATTTACGCAACTGGGAGTTATCTACGTTGAGATACCACTGAGTATCAGTCGAATCAATATCCAAACTAGCGTATATCCAATAGGTAGATGTTGAAAATCCAAAGCTTGGCATACCATTGGGAACACGCAACCAAGGTATGCTACGTCTGTCCTGGTAAACATCAGAAAAAGATAACTGACCCTTCGTGTCTTCAAAAAACACCAAGGACGGATTAATATCGTGTCGATTGATATCCGTCGATATAGAAACTTGATGAACCGGCGCGGCTCCCACGGAGGAAGCACTGAATAGGCAGCAAAAAAGAAGTAAATGATACACCAGACTCCAGGAGTCTCTCACAACCAGGGGCCTACAATTCACACAACTAGCTCTTTCACGTAAGGTCATTTGGGTCTTTGCTTGCCATCGTACTTGGGAATCCTTACAGTGCAGGCCTCTAAATAAGTATTAGAACACATCCATTTACAAAAATAGCCTCTTCGACGGCTATTATGATGAAAACTCAGGAGTTATTCACAATGGACCCCAAACCCGGTATCTACACCCACTATAAAGGCAATGAATATGAAGTCATTGATGTCGCCACCCATAGTGAAACCGAAGAACGCGTCGTGGTATATCGAACACTATATGGCAAGTTCGATCTATGGGTCAGACCGCTAGAAATGTTCACTGAACAGGTCACCGTCAACGAGCGTCTGGTTCCGCGGTTCTGCTGGACACGCGATAGCTAATACTACAATTTGGCCAAGATATTCTGTAATTCGTCAGGAGTCATATGGCCGTCCTTTTCAAAAATGGTATTGAGCTGTGAAATTAAGCGACGGAAACTCGTATCTATTTTCACCCCTTGATTAAACAGCTTGTTTATTTTCGTCACCCCATCAGCCATGATTTTACTAAAGACTTCCTCTTGCTGCTCAGTAAGGTCCAGAAACACCATGGCATCCTCAACATAAGCAGACATTGACTCCACTAGCTCAGCGCTACTGGACATTACCGTTTGATACCCCTCATCCACCTGCTCAACTACGTGTTGCATTTTACGACTAAGCCCCTCCATCACCTCTTTTTCCATCGCAAGCATCCGGCCTCCATCGATGCTGTGCACCCTTGCATCCATACCTTGCACCATTGAGACGACGTTATCTTTTACAGCACTATAACGCTTCTCATCAGTCGGCATGTTTTTTACCAATAACGACACACACCCATAATTAATAATACAACGTCGACCAAAATCGATGTAACGCCCGTCATCCTTTAGCTCCCACAACAATCGAGACTCCAAATCCTTGGAAAGCCCATTCTCTTCTACATTCTTTATCTCGAAATCACTTCGAATCTGCAGGCTGCATTTTATTTGGTAATTTAACAGCGACCGAAACAATAGCTGCACCAATTCATCCAGGTTCTCACACTCATGGCAATGCAATAGGAACTGTACATTCGCCCCTAGATCACTGGTATCTGACATGGCGGAAAATACCATGTCATTTGCCTGACGCAGTCGACTTTTTAGCTGCTCATTGGCAATCCGATGAAAAATTTCTTTTTGTAAGCGGGCAGCAATATCAACATCCGCCATGGATGCGTCGACAATATCATCCACCCCTGCATTAAACGCAACGATCGAATCTACAACGACCTTATCGGGACAGTACACCACTAGCGACGTCCCCTCCAAAACAGACACATCTCTAATTCGCGCGCACTCACTTGGGCATTCAGCACCATCACCCGCCACAAAAAAGATGATATCGATATTCTCAAGGTCTGACAAAGATAGCGTTTCGTCAACCGAACAGGAACAGGTAACGATAAAATCCTGCTCTAACAGCGCCCTAACAGGTAAGCTTTCCGGTGAATTAATTAGCAATAAACGACGTTCTGATGGTGCCATATGTTTCCCTCCCTACGCTAAATGCTCCAATGATGAAGGCCCACTTATTTAGCGTAGAAGGAAAAGCCGTCCCTAACAAGACAGATGTAGGGCGAAACGGGGTACAACTTACATTGAGGGCAATTCTGGGAGGTCACTATCGCCAGCAGCAACCACTCGTGCCGCAATGGCTCGCATAACTGACTTATAGCGATCGACATCCTCTTGCTTGCAGTCGGTGCTGGTTAGCAAGTTAATGGAGGTGCTTTCCATAGACCAGATCAGCGAGTAATGCACCAACGGATCTAAGTGGCGCCCATTCACTTCAAAGTACTTGTCATCAAACAACCCGACGACTTGTTTTATCAATGCTTCGCGGTGTCGTGCCAAAGGGGACCCGGTACGGCGGGCTTCCTCTGTCATCATCCGAACCAAAGGTCCAAGGCTAGCATGATAGTCAAAATACAGGTCAACACAGCTCATCACAAACTCAACTAGAGAGTTGGCATTTGCTCTCTCTTCTTTGAACCGAGTGGTTAATAGCTCTGCCGCTAACTGGTAGATACTCTCAAGTACATCAACTTTATTCTTGAAGTACTTATAAAAAGTACGTCGTGATATATTTGCCGCCTCCAGCAAATCTTGCACCGTTGTATCATTGATGCCTTTTTTTGCAAACACTCCGATAGCGTTGAACAGAACATCGGATTTTGCTCCCTGTCCTGGCATCGGAAAACTTGGCCTTTTTGACGCCTGATCAAGCTCTCTTTCTGTTTCTTTTAACAGCGCAGCGATGAAATTATTATCGTCAGCTGACTCTTGTTCTTTTTTCACATCAGTGTTCGGTGTTATCTCTTCCATTGTAAGCTCCTATAAACTACGTAAGAACCAGCACCATTGGCCAGGATATATACATCTTTACCGGAACATTCTACTCATTGCGCAGACATATACAACGCGTTTAGCTCCTATAATTCAACAATTACCAAAATCAATTATGTTATTGTTGTGTTAACTGTGATTGACGCCCTTGTACAGTCTATTTTTTAACCGTAGAATTCGTATCGTGCCCTAAATAAATCCTTAAAAACTACAATAAAAATAATCAACTATGTTAAATAAGTGGCTTCTCTCCCCGCGTACCATCGTTTTAATCGCATTAGTACTCAGTTTACCTGCATTGTTCACAGGCTATTTTGGTGATGACTATATGCATCACGCCCTACTACAGGAAAATTCCCCGGTTCAAAAGCCCCATGATCTTTCACTATTCGGACTTTTCTCATTTGTGAATGGTGACGCACAAAGAACCTATGAGCTAATGGATTTTGGCTTACTTCCTTGGTGGACAAACCCTGATCTCAAATACGCTTTCTGGCGACCCATTTCAGAAATAACCCACTGGATTGACCATGCACTTTGGCCTAACACTCCGATGCTAATGCATGCGCAAAATATTGCTTGGTATCTTTTGCTGGTCACCCTCACATACTATTTATTCCGACGCATTAATGGTTCATTACCAACCATTATTCCCGTGTTGGCCATGCTTATCTATGCTTTAGACAGTAGTCATGGCTTCACTATTTCCTGGATTGCCAACCGAAACAGCCTTATTGCTGCGACCTTCGGCGTGGGTGCGCTGCTGTTTTATACCCGTTGGCACGACGAACAACGCTTTTTGGACTACCTATTATCTTTAGGGCTGCTTGCTCTTTCGTTGCTCTCTGCGGAATTTGGTATCTCAACCTGCGCTTATCTCGGTGCATTTGCCCTATTTCTGGACAGAAGTGGCCCAATAAAGGGACTCATGAATATTGTGCCCCATGCAAGTCTCACTGTACTCTGGTGGATTATCTACAAAGTCGGCAATTTTGGCGCGGCAAACGCAGACGCATACTATCTAGACCCTATAGCGTCGCCCCTCCTATTTCTGTCTACCCTAGGCGAGCGCCTGATAGCCCTGATTGGATCTCAATGGGGAATTATCCCCGCTGAAGTATACGGCTTTGTCGGTCCGGGTGTTCCGATGGCCGCCAACGTTGCGTTAATCGTGGGGTCCAGCGTCATTGTGCTGACACTACTGCTGCTCACGCCTATTTTAAAAAAGCACGCAAACGTTCGCTTTTGGTTCTTTGGGATGATTTTCTCCGCACTGCCCGTATGCTCTGCGGCCCCCCATGATAGGGTGTTGCTTTTCATCGGGTTAGGCGGCACATATTGCACCGCTGCGATCATTTATTCAGCATTACGGCTTGGTGCAGAAACTTATAGCACAAAACAGTCAATCGCTAAATTAAGCGCTTACCCCTTTGCATTTATACACCTCATTTTAGCGCCACTCCTAATGCCTGTGATGGCCTACAGCACAAAGGTATGGAGCAACCAACTCGATCTAAGCCCAGCAACGTTTGCTGGCATCGACTCGTTAGAGGGTAAAGAGATTGTACTGTTTGATGTGCCCATGGGGTCAGCTTTAGCCATTACCTCTACCCGGGTATCAAAGAACCAACCAATTGCAGATAAAGTGTGGGTCATCAGCACAACTAAAACTGATACAGATATTACTCGGCTCTCTAACCATGAACTACTTGTCAGTAAACCCACAGGATTTGTCACAGGCCCAGAGTTGGCAACCAGAAATTTGGAAACTTCGCCCATTATCGTCGGGGATACCATTCCACTCAATGGTGCGGTTATTAAGGTACTCCAAGTTGGCGAACAAGGCCATCCAACGGAGGTTCACGTGCGTTTCAAAAAATCGCTAGATGATCCCGACTTATTACTGCTAGATTGGGATCCAGCGACAAAACAATATCAGCGCATCACTCTACCTACTATTGAAAGCTCATACCTGCTAAGCAACGCCAGCGTTAGTCAGAGGGTAAACAAGGATGAAGCTACCCCGCTTTCAGAAAGCCTAAATACCGAGCTTTCTAGCAATGGCGAACTCGCCACAACCAATAAGTAATCTCACACCGGTTTTATCAAGCCCTCCTGACTTCTCTGGAAGGCTTGTTATACCGATTCGCAAGCAGTTTCAACTCACCTTATGGCTTCCAGCCATTACCTCTAACCTGTAACCCTCTATCAACACGCCTTGAGCAACGTAATCATAAACCACGCCAAGCCCTTACTCACACCAAGAGAGTACCAGGGAACACAATGAGTGATCTAGATCAGGCTGGAAAGTCATTAAAACGCAGGCAATAAAAAACCCTGACCATTTCTGATCAGGGTTTTTATATTAAATGCCCAACAATGACCTACTCTCACATGGGGAAGCCCCACACTACCATCGGCGATACTGC
>MAAC01017861.1_pt1 | contig 36558 bp, 51 predicted proteins | sample 1115981 | NCBI WGS metagenome assembly MAAC01 (sample SAMN04961126, study PRJNA320927) | seawater metagenome | isolation source: sample BD02T64 sea water enriched with oil for 64 days | place: USA:Gulf of Mexico | collected 2013-07-27 | reverse complement strand
GGAGAAAAGGAAAAAATGGCTCATACATATATTTATAGTCGCCTAACACTTAATCAAGAACCTTTTAAAAATACCAGTAAACTAAATCAGAACTGGTTGTTATTTAGCGATTGGACAGAGTCTAAAGAGTCGTTAAATTTATTAATGGCACAGTGGTTTAAAAATGAACAACTTCATCCAGTTTATGATTTTTATCTAGACACAATAAATTGGGGAAAAGATGGTGCGATATCGAATGTCAATTTTAATAATCGCTATCTTAATTTAATGCAAGGTCTAGAAGCCTATTACGATTACTTGAATCCAAATTATAAATATGAAAACGAAACTTTTGTTGCGGAAAGACAAAGAGTTTATGACGCACTAGAATCAGCAGAATTAAAACGATGGGTTGGAATGCATCTTAAATTTCCTAAACAAGCAAATTTTGCTCAAAAACTCAAATTTCTTTGTGATAAATACACTGAAATACTCACAAATTTAGAGGCAAAAAGTTCATTGATTGAACGCTACCCATATAAAGCAAAAGAATATAGACATAAACTTTCACACGGTAAAATTAACAAGACCTTTCAAGGAAAAGACTTGAATTCACTTTATGCGTTTTCTCAAGTTTTATTGTGCATTAGTATTCTCGACTCTATAGGTATGTCACATAGAAGTATTGCAAATAGGATCAATACTAATCCAGATATAAATAGGCATATACCAAGATAATTATAGAGTTATAAATCTTGGTCTCAAAAGAACTTCCTGCATTAAATACTTTCAAACTTTATATCGATATAAATTAGAACTAGTCCATATAATTTTTAGCTTTGCAAAATGTTTTACAGACGAAAATTAGTTTTTGCTTTATTAGAGAATTTTGAAGGTGGTCTTGAGAAAACTAAGCTTCAAAAACTAGTATTTCTACTGACTAAAAAACAGAAAATCCCCAATTACGAATTTGTTCCGTACCGCTACGGTTGCTATTCTTATTCCTTGAAGGCAGATCTTGGTGCAATGGTAAAGAGGGATTGGCTTACAATTTCTGGTATCGGTTATAAAACCATAACAAAGAAGAAGTATTTTAATGAACTCCGGGCAGAGGACAAGAAATTAGTATTGCAGACAATTGATCTTTACGGTGAAATGAATACGGAACAAATTACCAAGCACACATACTTAAACTTTCCTTATCACGCTATCCATAGCACAATTGCAGAAAGGATACTTCCTGAAAAGTACTTTCAAAAAATCCAAGAAGCCAAACCTAAAAATGATAACACCATACTTTATACGATAGGTTATGAAGGAATTTCTTTGGAGGAATATTTGAATCGATTAATAAGCAATGACGTTAAACTTTTAGTAGATGTTAGAAAAAATCCATTGAGTCAGAAGTATGGATTCAGTAAAAAACTATTGAGCGATTTTTGTAATCGATTAGGGATTGATTATGTACATATTCCTGAAGTAGGAATTGATTCCAGCAAGAGAAGAGAGTTAAATACACAGGCTGATTACGATGATTTATTTAAGGAATATAAGGATACTGTCCTGAAAGCGACCTCTACGAATCAAAATTACATTTTGGAGCTTTTAGAAAAATATAAGCGAATTGCCTTAACGTGTTTTGAGAAAGAGACTTGTCAATGCCACAGAACTCATTTGGCAGAAAAAATAAAAAAATCACCTACTTTTAAATATAAGTTAGAACATATTTAAAGTATGGCGATTACCAAAATCTTAATTACCGTAAAAACTTATCCTTCGCTTTCAGCCAAATACGGAGAGTTAGTCTGTACAGCAGGATTTCGCGAAGATGGTAGTTGGATTAGATTATATCCTATCCCTTTTAGAAAACTTCAAAATGCTGAACGTTATAAAAAATATCAATGGATTGAGCTGGACATTGTAAAAAATGATAAGGATTTTAGACCAGAAAGTTTTAGACCAGCAACCATTGAAACACCCATCGCATTACTAGAAAGTATTGATACCAAGGGAAATTGGTATAGAAGGAAAAAGTACGCGCTTAATAAGGTGTATACTGATATTAAATCATTAATTGAAGAAGCACATAACAAAGAGATTTGTACATCCTTAGCCGTTTTCAAGCCTACAAAGGTTGTGGACTTTAAAATCGAAAAGGTGGCAAGAGAATGGGACAAGAAAAAGCTCGATCAATTAAAAGCCTTGAATGATCAAGGGAATCTTTTTGAAATGGAAGAGCTTGCCTTTGAAGTCGTAGAAAAATTGCCCTACAAATTTTCTTATGTAATTGAAGATGAAAATGGAGTCTCAAGTACAATGATGATTGAGGATTGGGAAATAGGGCAACTTTATAGAAATACCTTAGCAGCTGCGGAAGGAGATGAATCTATTGCTGTTGAAAAAGTTAAAGAAAAGTACTTCGATTATTTCGCTCTTAAAAAGGATCTGCATTTATATTTAGGAACTACCAAAGCATTTCACTATCGCTCAAAAAATCCATTTATGATCATTGGAACATTTACACCAGATATTGAAACACAAACGAGTTTATTTTAAAACCCTATATCCTCTCAATCTCATACCGATACTTAAACACACTCGTCCTGGTCACACGATATTTCCCGATAATTGTTTCCCAACCTAGCGCCACTTTCACGCCTAGATCACGAAACGTAGATCGACCAATATTTTCTGTGCGACCCATTTTTACCAGTTCGTTGATGATATCCTCATCGGTGGGTTTTTTCTTGGGTTTAGGTGATGGTGTGTCTTCCATCACTTTTTCAAATGCAACTTGCTTTTCTTTGAGCTCTTCGGTAATCTCATTGTGTTCTAGCTGATCTGCATATTCTTCATCAATGTCTTCTAGGATTTCCAGATCCAGCGCTTCTAGCTCGTCGATAAGCGCATCTTTATCACATACAGATACTTTATCGAGCAAGGCGTGCATACGGTCAAAGATTTCTATTTTCTCTTGGATGGGCTGTAGCAATAGCTTTGTAGCAAGTCCGTTGCGTTTTAGGAAAATTTGGTGTTCTATCGTTTTCATAATTAGGCAGATATTGGGATGAGTTCTTGTTTTTCGGTAAGCGCACCTTCTATAATGTTAGAAAGCGCTGCGGTGGCGAGCGATGTAGCGATAATGATGCCGGTAGTTTTGAGCAGTTCTGCTCCTTTGGGAACTTGTAGCTTAAACTTCTCATTTTCTGAGTTCTTTCCCAGATTATAGTAAATGAGTGCTTCGGCAAAACCTATGGCCAGGCCTGCACCTGTGATGATCAGTACTTTTTTATTCATAATTAGTTTTTAGCTTTTTCTTCCATCTTGTCAAACTTCTCTTTGATGGCATCGAGACCTTTTTCGGTGGTGACCGTATTCATTTTATAGGCATTCATAATACCACGATGCGCACGCAGTAACACACGTTCTGCCTCCTTTTGCACCGCAACATTCTCTTTGAGTTTTGTTGGAATCAAATTGGCTATAGAAATAAAATGACCTTTGATTTTAGTGTGACGCATCGGTTTGGGTTTCTTAGGCTCGTTCTTGCGTTTCTCCTCATTAAACTTGCGGATTTTTGCCCGACACAGCTTAATGTCACTCGTCATTTTGTCTAGCTCCTTTTTGACCGTTTTAGATGGTGCTTTCTTTTTGGCAGGCTTTGGTTCTTTTACAATGGCGTCTGGAGCAAGGCGCTCTACCATTGAGAATACCTTTTCTATATTCTCCTTGGCGATTTCTTCAAAGGCTTTTTTGTCTGAAGTCTCTTCATAATCGGCAAGTAGCTCTTTAACTGCGGTTTGCAAGGCATCTGGTTGTACGGCGCTCAGCTTGAGCTTTTGTAATTTTTCTATAGTCATAGTGTGATTTTAGGCGGCAATTAATAATTCGAGTTCCAGTAGCGATAAGGCTCTAGCACGTTCTTTTTCCTGTATGCGGATGGTTTCTTTAGAAGATGCGGTCTTTTTGCTGGCAGCTTTCTTTGGCTTCCGTTTTACATCATTGTTAGAATGCTCTACACCAAATTCTTCAAAGCGCCCCAAATCTTCTTTGCTCTCAATAAGCGCCTCGGATTCAGAGTCTCGGTCTATGCCGTAAACTTCCTTATCGGCTTTAAAGCGTTTTTTAGCTTCAGCTTTTGATAATAATTTCCATTGAAAACCATCACTCATCGTATAGATCCCTCCGGTATTTGATTTTTCATCGGGATATAGCATTTCAAATAAAAGCGCATCTGCTTCCTGCGCTTTCAGATCACTTTTTGTAAAGTTATCTGACGCCTGTTTTATGACTTCCCAGGCTTTTACGGGATCTAATTCGCTGCCCGTGAGTGCTACGATTTCATCCTGATTCTTTATGGACAGCGCCTTCAGTTCGGCTTTGGAAATATCTTTGGTTTTATACATATCTATAATTTATGATCTATGGCATATAGTTGATGGTACAGCGGCTCTAGCGACCAGACAAATTCGTTTGCTTCCTCTTGATCTGCATAATGCACAGAGCACAGTTGCGGTGTTCCATCGGTCTTAAAACACTCATAGCGATACTGCTGTATAGGATTATCTTCATTAGAAATATCAATACTCGTCCATCGCAGTATTAATGTGTTTTTACGCTTTCGCGAAAGCATAATTTCAAAATCTCTACATTGCTCAGCACACCCTTTATTGATGGCAATGGCTCTGTCCATTATCGAGTCAATTACGGTCTGTTTGAGTACCTTTTTATCCATTAGACAGCAAGTTGGGTTTTATAATTTTCTATGATTTGAGTGACTTCTCTTACGGCAGTTTCCATCGCGTAACTTTGTTCAAAAACGAAGCCTTTTGAGTTGATCGCTTTCGCGAAAGCGGCTCCCATTTGTGCAGTAATACTGCCGAGACCGGATGGAATGGTCAAACCAAAATAGTTGCTCAACGCCACCAAACTCTTGAACCCACGAAATCGAAAATAACGCGGATCACTACTGATCAATAACAGCTGATTCTTATCCAGTTTATCCTGAAATCGTTTGACGCGCACACAAGCCATCGCCACCTGATTGCTAAATGAAGTGCCGATCATCACGTTAACTTCTACCGAAATGCCACGCAACTCCAGAAACTCCACAAGCTCGGCACAGGCAAGGCCTACGTAAAGCAGCTGATCGCCCTGCACATTTGCATTTGCGCCAGCCATAATGTAGAGTTGCATCGCAGGATAGGACATCTGTTTGTCCTGAAAATAAGCATACACCGTTTTGACCGATGTGTTGATACTGTGGTTGTTGAGCTCAATATTCATCTGGCTCACGGCAGTATCCACAGGTGTTCTGGTATCTACGGGAAAGTTTTTAAACATCGCCATCGCCGCACGCTCAAAAGAAAACACGCCCAGACCACGATCGTTGTAAGCCATCTTAGGCTTGGGCAATACGGCATCCTCTAAATAGTCCAGATACTTCGCAAGCTTGTCCTTAATTTGTGGCTGAATCTTGCGCACCAGCTCCATCCCAGAAAAGGTGCGGTGCTCATTAAGTTCTTCAATATCCTTGGGCGTAGGATTGCCATACCATTCGGTACCAGAATTTAAGTTTTGGATAGTGCTTTGCACCACATTATTCCACCGTGAGGCGTTTGTCTTGCTAAGTTGCTGTATCTCGTGATCTACAAACGCATTAAAGGCAAACACACTATCAAACAAGAGATAGTTGTATTTGCCATTGGTACTTTGGGCTGTATGTTTTTGCGGTCGACTCACTTAATTCTTTTAAAAATAGAATTAGTGGCGTGAGTTGTTTGGGGATGGGATTGTAGTTTGGGACAATTGTTTATTTATTTAAGTATTTGCTTAAATACGTAATTAATTATATATTTGCCCGTATAAAGCAATAATATGAAACTAGAAATATCTTGCACACGAGCTGAAGCTGACCACAAGCAGCTGCAAAACTGTAGAACTACTATTGATGGTATGGCTAATGGTTTTGATAAAATTTCAAAACTACTAGCCATTTCAGGTAATGAGGTTCGTTTAAAAATTCTATTCCTCTTAAACATGGAAAAAGAACTGTGCCCTTGTGATTTATCCGACATTTTAGGTATGAGTGTTCCCGCGGTTTCACAGCATATACGAAAAATGAAAGATGCAGATATTATAAGCTCAAGGCGAGAAGGGCAAACCTTGTACTATTCATTGAACGAAGATGAGACGGATATTCTGGATAGTATTTTTAAGTCAATTAAATTAAAAAGAAAAACAGCATAAATTTTTAATAATGAGTACCGTAAAAACATCAAAAAATGCAGCTTATACAGGTTTGTTTGCTGCTGTAGCCGCATCATCTTGTTGCATACCATCAGTGATTGCATTAATTGCCGGCGTTGGGGGAAGTGCATCCGCTTTATCTTGGATGGAACCCTTTAGACCCTATTTAATTGGTATCGCTGTCGTAGCAATTGGTTATGCGTGGTATGATTATCTAAAACCGAAAAAAGCAGAGGATTGTTGTGAAGTGGATGCGAAGCCAAAGTGGTTTCAAACTAAAGGTTTTTTAATAGGTATTACGCTTTTTGCGGCTATATCAATAAGTTTTCCATATTACGCTCACATCTTTTATCCGGATAATAAAAAAGAAGTGGTTGTAGTCAATCAATCCAATATCCATACGGTAAATTTTGATATAAAAGGGATGACCTGTGCAAGTTGCGAAGAGCACGTCAACCACGAAGTAAACAAGCTCAACGGAATTATAAACTCAAAAGCATCCTACGAAAATGGGAATGCCATCATTGAATTTGACCAAACCAAAACAAATGATACGGAAATTGAGAAGGCAATTAACTCCACAGGCTATAAGGTAACCGACAAAAAACAAATCAATTAGTATGAAAGAATACGATGTATTCATCATTGGTTCGGGAATGGCAGGAATGACCATCGCCAATAAGTGCGCCTTAAAAGGCCTGAAAGTCGGAATCACAGATGATCTACCGTATGGTGGCACTTGTGCTTTGAGAGGTTGTGACCCAAAAAAAGTAATTATTGGCGCTACGGAAGTACGAGATTTTGCCAAAAGACTCAAAGGTAATGGCATCGATACCATACCTAAAATAAATTGGAAGGACATAATGGCCTTTAAACAAACCTTTGTGGATGAAATGCCACCAAAAATTGAAAAAGGATATAAAAAGAACGGAATAGATACCTTTCATAATTCAGCAAAGTTTCTGTCAGAAAACACATTAGAAGTTGGAAGCTACAAAGTAAAGGCTAACAAAATTGTAATCGCATCGGGTTCCAAGCCACGAGTTTTAGATTTTGAAGGTGGTCATTATGCCAAATCCAGTACCGATTTCTTGAATTTAGAAAAATTGCCAAAATCTTTATTGTTTATCGGTGGTGGCTATATCGCTTTTGAGTTCGCACATATAGCAGCTCGATGTGGAGCAGAAGTTACTATTGTTCATCGTGGAGAAAATCCCTTGGAAAATTTTGAACAGGATATTGTAAAATATCTTGTTTCAGCCACAGAAGAGTTGGGCATAAAACTTATTCTTAATACAGATGTTACCGCTATTGAGAAAATTGATGACCAGTATCGCGTAGAGGGTAAATACGCAGAGAAAACAGAATATTATGAAGCTGAAGCTGTTTTTAATTCAGCCGGACGACCACCTGCAATATTTGATCTGGATTTGGACAAAGCCAATATAACTTATACTAAAAAAGGTGTTACCGTTAACGAATATCTTCAAAGTACTTCAAACCCTCATATTTATGCATCGGGCGATGCGGCAGATTCGGAAGGTTTGCCATTAACGCCGGTTGCAGTCCTGGAAGGTCATACGGTTGCTTCAAATATAATTAAAGGCAATTCTAAAGAAGTACGTTATCCACCTATGCCAACGGTAGTTTTTACTTTGCCTACTATGGCATCTGTTGGCTATACTGAATCGAAAGCGAAAGAGCTAAATTACAATATTCGCGTAAATTTTAAGGAAGTTGGCAGTTGGTTTAATGCCAAAAGGTTGAATGTAAAAGAATATGCATTCAAAACTATCATTGACGAAGAAACTCAAACAATTTTGGGTGCGCATCTAATCGGACCACATACAGAAGAAACAATCAATCTTTTTGCAATGGCCATAAAAACAAAGATGAAAGTCAATGAGATTAGAACAATGATTTTCTCATATCCAACATTAGCTTCTGACATACCACATATGCTTTAATCAAAAATTGAATGGAAACTATATTAAAATCTGAAATTACCTGCCCGAACTGCGGACATAAAAAAGTAGAAGATATGCCAACAAACGCCTGTCAATTCTTTTACGAATGCGAGAACTGTAAAGAGGTTCTAAAACCAAATAAAGGGGATTGTTGCGTTTATTGCTCTTATGGGTCTGTACCTTGTCCACCGATACAGGAAAATAAAAGTTGTTGCTAAACTTACCCAATACGCCTCTTAAACTCCTTAATAAACTCCGCCTTCATCACGCTGCCTTTATACGAATTCAGAAATCCTTCCAGATTGACCTCAGTTTTGATATGCTCAGCTTTCTCACGGTTCATTGCGATAAAGTAGCTTTCTAGGGCATCTTTTAAAGTTTTTCCATTTGGCATCTTGCGGTAGGTTTTGCCAAATTCGTCCTTCATCCCTGTTTCTCGCTTCATTTCGAGTTCGTAAGCACGTTCTAAATTGAGCATTGTACGCAAAGTCATTATGTCTTCAGTATCATCATCGCCGGCTTCTTTTCCTTCATAGCGCAGTATTGCTTTACGAATATCGATACACATATTTACGACTGGCGCATACACCAGTTGTCGCTCTAAGGTCTCGTTAAAACCGATGCGGTAAATCGATCCACTAAAACGGTCTAGCAAAGACGCATCTTGTTTGTTATTCCCTACATAGTTTCCGCTTGCACCTTTTCCTATAACATTTCCTGTGGCAATACAACCAAAACCTCTATGCTTCACGATGGGCTCATTCTGTCCATTAAAAATAATGGCATCTTCACGGGCACTTTTGGCTAACGCATCATTAAGCAATCCTGCGGTATTGGCATCGAGCTTGGGCATTTCATCCAGAATCAAAATCTTTCCATCACGCCAGGCTTCAATGAGTGCTCCTTCTTTGTAACCAGAAATTGTCTGTCCACCTTTAATGTCAATTGGCGAAGTCCATTGATTACAATTCACAATGGTAAAAGGCAGTTCCTTCCCATCATTTTCTGATCTGCCATTAATAGCATAAGCTACTTTTTCGCCCAATGTTGTTTTTCCTGTTCCTGCACTACCTACCAAGTAAGGATTATTGCCTACACTCAAATCGTCCATAATTTTCATAAACTGCGGGATCTGCTGTACTTCTGGTATATCTAATTTTCTTTGGGTCATTTGTTTTTGCTCTTTTTAAAAAGTTGATCTGCGGCGGCGTTAGCTTCCTTTTTGGTAGAATAAATCGCTATGATAACTGTCGCATCCAAGCCACGCCTGAATTTGTTCTTAAGCTCTTGCATCGTCGTGGGCTTTCCACTAAAAATTCCTTTACGGGAATTGTAATACGGGCTATAGACGATGTACATCTTGTTGGGATTTATTTTCATCTATGCCTGTGCGATTTGTAATTGGTTAATCATTTCATCAATAGCTGAAATCTGGGCAATCGTATCTTCAAAAAACATACGTCCCAAGTCTTGATACGTATAATCTCCAAACACAAACTCGGCATTTCCATCTTCGTGTGGATGATTGAGAATAAAGTAACCCAAGCTTTCAATAGCATCGTGCAATGGCAGTCTGCGAGCATCGCTTACAATGTTGTTGAAGTCATCTTTTAATCCAGAGGCAAGCGTTTCCGTTTTCCAGATTTGGTACGGCTCTTCCACATTCTTAAACACGGGAATAAGCGAGTAATTGAATTTCTCTTTATCTGATAATGGGCGGTTGTAAATGACCAGTCCGTATTCATATTGCGAACTCGGTTCTTCATAGCTCACAAATCCAGTCGTAGGATTACTGCCCTGGCCATAAGCACGTCCTAATCGATATTTATAACTGCCAGAAGTAGATTTGGTCTTTGATTTCCACTCGGCTTCATTTTCAATTTCCCAATCTTCCAGTTCACGTGCGTGACCTAGAAACTGCACGCCAAATGCATCCAGCCGATTCAAAAACAATTGCAGCTTTTCCAGATGCAGGGCTGCGGTCATATCTCCAGCATTTTGCACAAAATCTGGCAACTCATCCTGTGATTGACCATCTGCTCGTTTCAAGAACGACCGTAGTTTCTCATCAATAATCGCAGGATAGAGATCTCTTTTATCCAGGTACAATTGAAAATAGTTTTCACTAATACGCTTTACGCGAAAGTTGAGCTTGTGATCTGCAAAAAAGTCATCTATGTCCAGTTTTCTAATAATGTTGAACGCTTCAGAAATAGGTAATACTGCCGAATTTGCTTCGCCATCCTTACCAAAATCTCGATGCAACAAGATGCCGTTCTTGATGGTTCCTTCTTTTGTATTGTACTTAATGAGCTTGTTTTGAGTACCTATCTGATTAGAAGCACCTACAATATTCTCCGTAAGGATATGACGACGTTCTCGTTTTGAAGATGCTTTTTTGATGAGTTCATTCCATTCCAGATTAACCATTTGCACATCAGCTTCAGAGATATCTCGACTTTCTGTAAAAATCTGTGAGATAAAACTCTGTTCTGCTGGTTGTAAGCTGTAGGTCAAAATCTTTCTTGAATCTGTCACTCCAAACTTGAGACTGATGTTACTTAAGGTGTATGGGTTCTTTCCAGATTTACCGATGCTCACACCTAAAAAGATGCCCCAAGATGGTGTGATAGTAGTTCCGATAAAAGGAACTCGTACCACATCGCCTATATTCCACATCGTGATGTATCTGATGATAGAGCGCTTAGTATTTTCCAAACCAGCAACATAGGTCGCAAGCTGTGATGTTTTTGCGTGGACGATCTCTTCTAGCTTCGTCCAGTCGGACTGTATGCGCTCGTTTTCTTTTTCGGTCTTGCCACTACCACGTTGCGGTAAATTGTCCCGATCTTCTTTCAGTCTATTGATGACATCCAGCTTTTTCGCTTTGCGTTCTTCAATAAGCAATGGATATTTTTCATTGATGGCATCTACCATTTTCATACGCACCTGAACAGGTTTTTGACCATCCAGTGCATCTGTGATGCGCTTGTCAATATCTTGTTTGGTAAATGGTCGTTTCAGATTATTGACGATGGTAATATCACGCACGGTATCTTTCCCGAAAGGTGTAGCGCCACCTTGACCTTTCTGGAACAAAAAACGCTTTTTAGTTTCTGCATCGAGTGGCAAGAATTCGGTTTCAAGATCATAGGTACCTTGCTGTTTTTCCAGTTTTATCTGATGGTCATATCGTTCTAACAAATCATCATACAAGGCATCTTGCTCTTCTACCTTGAGTAAGCCCGCACGTCCAGTCAGTTGTCGCACCGCACCATCTTTAAACCCATTGCGCTCATATCGTATGTTTCCGGTTTTATCAGTTTTCTTTTGATAAGTAGGATAACCGAGCTGCTCCATCATTTCCTGATTCTCATCTACCCAATTCCACGCTGCGATATCGCCATATTTATTTAGAAAATCTGCGCTCTTTAGAGTTTCATCATTGGTTTTCTGTGAGCCTGTGGTATTAGCATCCAGCGATTTCAATTTTGCCTTGAGCATAGTCATCAGTCGTTTTTCCGTAGGAATGTCACTTGTGATGTAATAGTATTCGGGCAACACCACTTGACCAGTACGATTGATACGACCACGTTTCTGAACTTCGGTATTGATATCCAATTCAAACTGATGCACAATCATCGCTCGCTGGCGTTGATCCTTAAAATCTTTACTGGCGTGAGCAGAAGATCCTGTACTACCACTTTGGTTAATGAGCAGCACATCATAATCGCCACTATTAAACATTCTAAAAGAACGCTCCGTATTACTGCGGAACGCTTGCACAACAGCTTCATCGCCATCCATCGCAATACGCTGATTACGACCTGTAACTTCGGCAACTTTAAAATACATATCGGTATGACCGCCCAGATGTTTCGGTTTCTTCTGGGTTTCAATCAGGTGGATTAATTCATCGATGGGCGAAATGGATAATCCAGAACTCTCAAGAACCATTCGGCTTTTGATGTCTTTGTATCGCTCAATTCCCTTTTGTGGTAGCTCTTCCAGTTCTATACGTTCTCTCGTTTTTGAGCCATCGATTGCGGTATAATTATAGTTGAAAATACCGTCAAGACCGCGAACCAGCGTACGAACAAAATCCATTTGCTCGTTAGGGATGACATCACCACTTACCAGATTCATTTCCTTTAAAAAAGCACCCATTGTGGACTTAAAGGCGATGACCACTTTCTTGTCTTCCTTCAGTAATTTGATGGTATGATCTACCACATCCTTTACTTTTAAGGCAAATAACATTTGATCAACAATGTTGAATACTCTGGAAAAATAAGGCGATTGCTTCACGCCAAGACTTCTGGGTTTAGATGACATATGCTCGCCCTGCGCTTTCGCGGAAGCGTGAATATCTGCCAGCAACGGTGCGACAAATTCTTGCTCAAATTGCACCACTTCATTCATCAGCGAGATGATGCTGTTCACACTCGCACGGCTTTTACTGCGCTGCGGTTCTGCATCCAGCGTGATGTAATCTACATTGATTCCTTCATTAGACCGCTGTCTTCTGATGAGCTGCCCGCTTTCTGAAAGATTAGACGCCACGATTTCCTGAAGCGCCAGACCGCCACTCGTCATCGAGCGTACAAAACTGGCGTCGGTAAGTCCAGTTTCTGCAATCGCGGTTTTCTTTGCGTAAAACGGCATTACTTCTGGATATTTGGCAAAGGTGGCGCTCAAAAAACAGCACGCCTTCGTCTGCGGAAGTACTTCGCGCATCCAGGTACCAATGATGGAATCAAAACCACCTGCCATATGCGACTCGTCGAGAATGAAAATGACTTTTTTGTATTTCTTGCTGCCTTCCAGACCGTTGTTGACCATACTTTCCAGCCATAATCGCTTGTAAGGATGCGCCGATTGTACCTGTGAATAGGTGCAGAAAATCATATCGTAGCCTACTGGTAAATGGTCGAGCGTTTCTGTGATGGTTATAAACGGCACCTTGTCTGGATCTGGCAGATTCTTGCCTATCTTTTTGTGCCACTCAATAGACTCTGGACTTTCTGTAGGAAACTCTTTTTCGGTAGTAATAAGTTCGTATTGCGCCTTGCTGTTCATTGGGCTAAAAACCACTTTTCCATCTGCATCCTTCACTTTGGCATCGGTATCTGTGTTGACAATAAAAGGTCGGATATTGTCAAAACCGATGGCCTTGAGATCCCGATACATATCTGTAAACAGATCAGGCTTTTTTGTAAAGAAAACGGGAAGAAAGCCCTGCATAACTGCGTGTCGTATCACCGCAGCAGCTTGCCTGCCTTTCCCAATTCCCGTTTGATCTGCTATAATAATACCTTGCTCATTTTCAAATTGCTTGAGATAGAGACCAACGGCGTCAACTTGTTCTGCACCCAAGCCTTGCCACATTGCCTTGGTAGATTCATACTTGAGCTGATTACGTACGTAATTGTCTATATTTCCTTTATCCTTAACGATACGATTTAGGGACTTTTGAACTTCAAAAGCCATATTGCGCGGTATGAGCGTGTTCATTTTATATGGTGCCTGTGACTTAGACACATAGGGAACCAAAGCCGCTTCCTGCGTAGCAAGTTTTGCAACTTCATCAGCATTCTGGCTGAATTCTGCTTCTTTGATATCGAGTTCTTCGTTATTCATTTTTGAAAAGGGCTAATGCTTCCAAATAGCTGCGAAGCGTGGTTTCTGAATACAATTGCACGGCTTCTTCCTTATCCATACCACCGTACATAATAGAACTGGTGGGCAGACTGTCATCCATCTTGTCCCAACTTTCTTTGAGCGTCCAGAGTGCGGTCTGCATCTTATCGGTTTCCAATAGAAAACTGGCGATTTCATCGGTGGTGTTGCCTTCATTGTAAACCACTTCCAGATATTCTTCTATGAGTGCGATGGGATTTTCGCCCATTGCTCGTGCTTGCTCGATGAGCTCGTGCAATTGAATAAAAATGCCAGCTTCGTGATCTTCAAAACGCTCAAATTTTGATGGATTTGAGACCATAAAAAGGCGTGCCTTGACGTCGCCAGACATCAATTGGTTGTTATAAAATATCATTGGGTTCTTGCTTTTTTGAGTTGGGATATGAGTGTATTTAGATTGGGTCTGATGTGTGACTTCACACGTTTCCAGAGATCGAAGAAACTCTCAACCATCGTGTCCAGTTCTGGTGCTTTGGTGCTGTCTGGTGCTACTCCAGATGGTTTTGACTTTCTACCGCCTATGAGTATGAGCATTGTTTTGGTCACAGCGCCTTGTTTGTTGTAGAGCTTGTAGCTGTTCATATTGATAATATCGTCCACCTGATAATGACGGTACAACCAGTTAAAGAATGGTCGGTACTTTGCAAAGAGTCCATCTTCGCCAAAATAGACGTGACCCATTATAATGATGGCCGCTTTGCCATCATCTTTCATCGTGTGCAACGCAAGTCCTGCCATCAAATGTTCCAGACGGATATGGTTTGCAATCCCACGCTGTTTATTAAAATATTTATTGGCAATACGTGCTTTATCGAACTTGGACGCTTCCCATTTTGCAAAAGGTGGATTGGTTACAACCACGTCGTGCACCTTGGTCATTACTTCTGGAAAAGGTTCGGCTGCATTGTTATTGGTAATGCGACCAAAACCTTGATAATCCAGCGATTTCTTTCGGCTGTTGTCAATCTCGTTGACGTGCGTAATTCGCGGATTTGCACCTACCAGCAATAAACCGTTGCCTGCACTTGGTTCAAAAATGAACTCGGCATCTTTCATCTGTGTGTATTCGGCCACGATTGCACCTATGGGACAAGGTGTTGAATACTGCTTGTAAAGTTCCTTACTACTGTCTGAATACGCATACGTAGGTTGTACCTGGCTCCAGAAAAAGTCCATTTTCCGTAATCGACTTTCAAATGGAATCGGTTCTTTATAGAGCATTTTGTACCACAAAAGCCAACTCAACTCCACAGCTTCCCAAAGCGCACCGATGTTTGGCGCACCTGTTTCATCCTTTAAGGCTTCTACCTTCTTTTTTGATAGACGTTCCGCTTTCGCGAAAGCGGTATGCATCACAGCCACCACACGATCTATGTAATCGTTTTTGGAATTAGATTTTGTCGGGCTTTGCTTTTTAGGAAGTGATTTAGGCGCAGGATCAGGTTTGTTCTGATGATCTAAATAAGACTGAAGGGTAGCTTTTGAACGTTCCAAACGGTTCATCTGCCATTGCATCTCGCTAAAAGCTTCCTTCGATTTTTTGTCCGTTTTGGGTTTACCTGTCTTGGGGTTTACATAATCCAAATGATCTTCTACCAACTGTAAAAGCATCTCATCTATGATCTTGATCCCTTTTTGAGGATCTGCCACGGGACGTGAATGCTCCACCACAGACCACCATTTTTGACTGTCGTTCTCAATGTGGATTTCTGCGCCCAACGGCGAGACACTCCTATATCCCGTATGGATATTTACATAAGGGTAATCCAGATCTGTTGGATAGCCGATGGCCGAGAAAGCTTCCGGACCACGATTTTCCCATTCCTGTAACAGAGAAGAGCGATTCACTTTTACACCATAATCTTTGGGATGTGGCATTTGCGAGAGCTGAAAAAGCTCCATACCAGAAACTTGATTGAGATTCTCATCTGTTATTTTATAAAGTTGGGGGAACTTAAATTTTAAGAAATTGCCATCACCTATGGTCAGGCTTCCAGATTGAAAAGGCTCGCCAGCGTGCAAGGGCACAAGCACATTAGGAACTATATGATCCCGACTAAAAATATCTTTTGATATCGCCAGCGCTTTAGTCTCAATTTCTTTTAAGGGAATGAGTTCTAGCTTTAATGATTGATACAACCGATTGACTTGCATCAAAGCCATCGCTCGGTCGCCAATTTTCAGGTCGTACACCCAATCCTTAAAGTTTTGCAAGGCTTTCAAGAGATGGTTTCTAAAATGAATCTCGCTCCATTGCTCAGAAACATCTTCGAGGTCGCTTACGGTCGTGGCGATAATCGTTTCTGGTTCGCCATCCAGTTCTTCGGTCTGCTCGTTGAGTTTTTTAATAACTTCCTTTAAAACCGAACGTGTGGAAAGTTTGCGTTCTGCATCCGTTTGATAACCAGATTCAACTTCTTCTTCCTGTGCTACTTCTTTAGCGACTTTCTTATTTTCAATATCTACTTCCTTAGCGACGAGCTCACTTTTTGAAGCGACTTCCTTAGCGTATTCAAGTTCCGTAGGTTCACTTTCTAAAGCGACCATACCATCTATCACGTTCCCATCTCTAAATAAGACGCGCGACTTTCTCTTGTAGTTGCGAGGATGTACTTCTATATGCTTGAGCGCATCGCCGTATTTACGCAACGCAAAGCGACTTGCAATCTCATAGGCTACTTTCTTGTAGGAATCAAATACAACGAAATGTTCCTGCTCTGCCTTTTGCTGTCCCTTAAGGAAGATCGTTATATAGGAAAACTGCCCAGCGTCAATGTTTTCTAAGGACGACTCAAAAGAAGGATGGATTAAAACCTGTTTCCAATCGCCATCTCTGCCAAATTCTTTTTCCAGTTCTTCCGTATAGCGACAGTAGGCAGGATGATTGTCCACATACCATTTGGTAGGGTCTGACAGCGTTTCCTTAAAACCAAGCTCCTTTAAATGGAATGCTAGTTCTTTAGGAAGCACTTCGCTAAAATGAAGCTCAATGCCTTTTTTCTGTTTGTTGAGTGTACTGGTTAACTGCATTTGCGATCCCAAAATTTACTAGTCGCTTAAGGACTAGTTTGTGGTGTGACTTGGGATAAATATAGATTTCGCTTTCGCGAAAGTGGCGTTACGGAAAGGGATTGCGGTACGTTGAATCGTGATGCTTATAGGTCAATAAACAATAAACCCCAGCGAGAGCTAGGGTTTTGAATTTATAGGTGGTATAAATTAATATTGGCTTGTTCGGTACGCAACATCATCTTAATAAAATCAAGATGATGTTGAAAACTTAAATCTACAAACAGCTTGTAAATGATTAAATTAGTACAACATTTTAAATACAATATTATGGGAATCAAGACAGGTCCAAAAAGAATTGCAAAGTCAACTGGCAAACCAGATAGACGTCAGCGAGATAATAAAAAGACTGGTGGGAACACACCGTCATTAAAACCGCATAAGCATAAGAAAGGAGATTAAATTCTTCCAAAATAAGCTTGCCTAAATAAACAAATCCTGAAACACCTGTAGTTGCCTACTGGTAAAATGCTGTTCCATCCAGATGGACTTGAGCGCATTCTTGCCCATCTGTTCACGTAGCTCCTTATCTTTTACTAATCGCAAGATGGACTTTAACCAATCTTCAGCAGTTTCAGCAAGCAGTCCAGTTTCTCCTTCTTTAAGGACTTTTTTGGCTGGATGGTAAATAGAAGCTATTGCAGGAATACCAAAAACTGCGCACTCAATTAGCGTCGTGTAAGGCTCGCATTGAGAAAAGCGGTGCTTTTCACTTGGCAATAGGACAATATCTAGTGCTAGGTCATTCAACTTTTTAAAGTGATTTTCAAAAGCGACGGGCTTGTGATACTCTACAGCTAGTCCTTTAAGAACTAGCTCGCCTTGATTGTCTTTTCCATCCCAACCGTAGCAAACAAATTGAACTCCTTCCTTAAGGACTTCTTTTGCATTTTTAACTAGTTCCTTAAGGATTAGCAAATCTGACAACTGACTTTTACTACCTAAAATACCAATCCGAACGATATCAGACTCATTCCTTTTTAACGGTGGTATCTCTTCGTAACCCAGTCGTGACACTAAAGAGGGCAATTGCACTACGTGAGTGGTGTGGTTGGGAAAGTTCTCTAACAACAATTTTTTGTAAAAGTTGGATAGTGGTTTCGTTGCAGTTGTTACAATATCCATTGAAATCATATTAGATAACAACTGCTCTTTATCTCGAGTACCAATCTTGCGTGACATTGAGTGATTTTGTGGAATAGCAGTATAATTCTGATCCACATCCATTACCAATTGCACGTCTGGACGCAAGACGCGTATAGCCTTGATAAAGAAATCCACATCTGAGAATATAACTGGAAAGATGATATAGTCTGCCCAATACAGTAGTTGCTCATCAATCAAGTTTTCATAATCTTCAAAACGTTTGTTGAAGTCAAAAGTCTCAATCTTAGTGATTATGGCGGTATGTGATGCAGTTTTGTTCAACTCTAATGCTGGCGTAATTGCCCTATAATAGCCCGTAGAATCGAAGCAAGGCGAAACATAAAGTAAATGAACTGTATCATCGTTTTCTTTACAATCTGGATATTTTCTACGAAAGAAAGTTTCAGTCTTTAAACGTTTTTGAAGTTCTAAAATGGTTCTCATATCAGTTAGTTTCAGCATTAATATTCATCTCGTTTCCTTCGTAGAATTTGGCAATGCGTTTACCAGTAGCCTTATCGTAAATCTCAATAGTACCGGCTAAGGGACCATATTCTTGTATCTTTTTGCGAAAGCGAGTCAAACCTGTTACCCTACTTTTTGTTTTTGAAAGTTTATGTCTCCAGTCGATAGAATACATTGTGCGTACATTACCATCTTTGAACCAGACGATCATCTTAGTTTCTGAGTCCTGACCTAGTTTCCAACCTTTTTTCTTTTGTTGCATTATTTGAAGTATTTAATAAGTGATAAAAGTGATATTTCCTTGATATATTTTTCTTTATGAAAAGCCTTGACCGTGACGACGCCTTGCTTGACATTGAGCCAAATCTGCACATCTTGATCACAGATATGATTTGCCGTAGCAAATTCCTTGAGATATTTTTTAATACTGTAGGCAATCTTGTTACGCACATTTGGCAACCCTGCGATGCTGTCTTCTAAGAAGAAATAAGCGAGTTCATCCGTTGGTATTTCTTTCATCAGCACATCTTGATCGTACAGATAAGAAAGTACTTTGTGCTGTTCTTGATAAATACGCAAGTACAAGCGCTCGACAGGAATTTGTTGCCAGGTTGCAATATGCTCGGTGTAGCTTATGATATTCTGAGAGATTTTCTTCTCATAACCGAAGACATCAATAGATATCTCGGCAATCGCTCCCTTGAGTTTATTGGTCAAGGCAACGTTTTTCTTTTTGAAAATGCGTTTCATTCGTTAAGTATTGGTGTATAAAAATCGTTGTGTAGATGGGTTGAGTACACTTGCGTGAAAGTGTTGCAAGAGTTCAGGTTGACCGAGTTTGCCTATTCTCGTCTCACATTGCCTGAAAAGTGCCAATCTAGGTTTTTGCTTTGCAGTATCCTTTTTCTCATTGTTCAAAAACCTGCGGATTTGTGAAGCGACAATGAGTTTTAACTGCACATCAAGTTGTCTCTTCTTGTGATCCTGCCACCATTTTTTGGTGCCAGCAAACCCTGTTTTGTTTTCGGGATCAAAATATTGATGTGGCAACTGTACAAATCTGTTTTCAGGATCTTTAGCAAGATATTTCCGCACGAGTTCGATGCGATCTACATAACATTGATGCACTTTTGCCAGATGTTTGTCAGGTACTGGATCGTACCATTTCCAGAGCAGTTTTTTCCCAATTGTGATCTGGGATTCTGTGAGATAGGTGTTTTGGTAGAGCACATTTCGCGAAAGCGTCCAAAGCGCATTCACATATACAGAAAGGGAAGCGGAACGAGCCGAATCTCGTGGCAAATTTTCGGCGCCAGTTTGATTTGTGGCTCGCATCCGCGCATTTTCCCCTGCATCATTGGAAATTTTGGGGCATTTTTTCCCTGTGTATCCTGTAAAAGTGTTGCTAGAAGCGTTGCGTGACGTTGTTTCTTTTGTGAGCGGTAGCGAATTCCTTTTATTCCCGAATAGCTTGGCTCGGCTTGAGTTATCAACGCCTATTATTAAATTATTTATGTAACCATTGTTACTAGAGTCTGTATGACGACAAGTTGTCGTAGGAATATTTTTAACAGATTGATTGTGTGTAGATTGTAATTTCTGTGAATCCTGCTCGATTTTAGGCTTATCCACAGGTTTTAAACCGTTTGCTAACAGAATTTTTGGCTCGACCCAAAGGTCATATCCAGAGTTGGTACCGTGCCATATCTTATTGATAATGATACCTGCATCTATAAGCCTTTTTAAGTGACGCTGGATGGTTCTGGGGCTGGCGTTGCCCATTTTAGCCAACTGTAGATTGTTGGTTTTTAAGGGTGGTAAATTTTTAAGATCAAGTGTTGTGACATTGCTCGCTTTCAGTAAAGAAAGTCCGTAAATCTTAATGATGTCCTTTGCAGTTGAGGCTATTGCCTGTCGTATGCGGTTAGAAAGTTGATCTGTATTCTGGTTGTGTTCTTTAATGTGATAATCCAATGCTTTAAAGGCGATGGAATAATTAACTATGCTCATTTTTAGGACTGTTATGAAACAGCAAAGTGTGTGCTTTGTCTATCTCACTAGTCGGATTGTGGTGCTTTTTTAGCATCTCTATTTCTTCCGTGATTTTTTTTATAAGGTTCAGGAAACCTTCATCTGGGCTATTTTCGGCAAATTTCATAAGATGAGATCTGCATTATAACTTCATCGATGTTTGCGACTTTAAAGGCAGGTTCTCTGTGAGGACTTTTCCCTTTTTACTATTGCGCAATGTTTTCTCGTGCTTAGATTCTAAAAGTGTGAGACAGGCTTCATAAATGAGCTCTTCGCTGGACGGCCTGATCTCTTTCCTATTAAAAAATTTAGATACCGTAGGTCTGGACTTTCCAGATTCTTGAGCTACAAGCGCAATGGGGTTATCAAAGTACTTGTGCATTTTTCTCGTAATGGCTTTAATTTCATCGGGTTGATACATTCTTATAAAGTTTATGTGATTCGTTTGACAATTCAGTGTAAAAGTTTTGTAAATTTGGCAACAATTTAACGTCGTTTTTATATTTATATCGCCAAATATATGTATAAACGTTGCTTAATAAACTACAAAAAGAGATAATAATTTTATCACTCCTGAATTGAATGAATGAGAAAAAAGCGCGTAAACGACAAGAAGTAATTGATAATGAAAGACATAATATGAAGCAGAATCCAGATTATGATACCATAGATTTAAAATTTATCGAGGCCATAGACGAGGTATTGGAAAAGAATGATGAGCTCGGATTAAAACCAAGCAATGATAGTAGCGTTGGTAAACTGATTTATCCTTCTAACCGAAGCATCATCTCTTCAGTAAGAAGTAGGGCAAAACATATTCCGCATCTTGCGTTGATCAATTTTGCAAAGCTCTTTGACGTAGATATGAACTATTTCTATTCTGATAGATCCTTGAGTTACATTCCACGAGTGACTACTGTAAACAACAATCAAGATTATTCCATCAAGAAAACTGGTAAGGGCTCATTTGTTGCGCACGCTGGAAATGGCACAATAGGCGACATTAAAAACGTGGCAAAGGAAATTGTAACAAATAACAACACGAGCTTAAACCCATCGGCCGAAACTGTTATCAATAACTTCATACAGCAAATAGATGAAGCCTGCATTCCGGATTTTTATAGAATACTCAATGCCATACGTGATGAAACGGGAAGTACAATAGAAGAACTAAAGTTTCATCTGAAGAAGAAATCCAAAAGGCTTGACAAGCTAAACAAGCGCCACCACAAAGAACTCAAGGCTGTCAATCTGAAGCTTGTAGAAACCAATGAAAGGTTGATTAAAGCACAAGAAAATGAAAAAGCGACTATGGAGAAATACATATCAGTTCTTGAAAAGAAATAAAACGTCCTTGTTTCGTAACGTTTATAAGTTTATGTTTGTATTGTAAAAATTAAATCTTGAAAAAAGAACACACAGATTATTCAAATTTATTGCGACTTCTCAATGAGAAGGAATATGCAAATAAGTACATCGTAAATGCTGAGAGGCGTATGATTACACACTGGCAGGATATTGGACTTTTTCAGGACAAACGCAATACTTCGGCAGGATGGAACAAGTTTAGCCTCATCGATATCCTTTGGATGGGCATCATCATCGAGTATCGCAATCTGGGCTTTCCCAACGAAAAGATCAAACCTGTTAGGCAATTTCTGTTTGAAGAAACTAAGATTGATAATTTGAAAGTCAGTAAGCTGGAATATGCGACTATTCAGGTACTCGCTTTCGCGAAAGCGTTATATCTCATAACCGATATAGCAGGTAACATTTATCTGGCAGATGATTATGAATATGTTAAGCTTTTGCAACAAGGTAAAGTAACCAATCATATCGTATTAAACCTTAATCAAGTCGTCAAAGAAAATATATCTGTACTCTTTTCTGAACCAAATTTTAATGCCTTTGCTGGTCTTAATAAAGACGAAATTCAAGTGATGCTCATCTTGAGAAGTGAGTCGTACCAATCTGTGCAAGTGACCAAAAAGAATGGCGAGATAGATATGATTGAAGGCACGGAACGCATTAGTGAGAAAGATAGAATTATCGACATTTTGAAACAGCACGAGTACCAGAATATTGAAATAAAACAAGCCAACGGTAAAGTGGTCTTGATAAGCCGTACCGTGAAACAAAAAGCAAAATAGATACCCTATTTGCCACCCAAATGAACTTGTCATCCCATAACGGAAGCAAGTGTGAACCAATTAATATGAAAACGTGATAATCTTCGATTTACCTAAATGCAATGAGCTCAAAGAGCCATACCAAATCCCACTAGTGCTATGACTATAAAATAGAATAGCATTTACGGAAGTAACAATGCAATCGATAGATGTAAAAAAAGAAACCAATAAGGAAGTACATAAAAGCAAAATGTCTGTAGAAAGGCTCAAGTCATTTAAAGGCTTTGAGAATGTATGTGAAGATGAGGCAGATGAAATAATTAAGAACCTTGAGCAATTTGCAGAAATACTGTGCAAGCAAGTTCAACAAAACGTAGCCTAATGAAAGACCTATCCATCTTTAACCAATTTGCCAGAACAGACGAAAGCAAGTCTCTAAGACAAGCAGGAAACGCCGTCATTTATACTAGAGTTTCTACGAAGGAACAGGCAGATAACAATGCTAGTTTAGACACACAATTAAAATACTGTGAGCAACTTGCCCAAAAGAAAGGACTTGATGTGGTTGAATATTTTGGCGGGACGTATGAGTCGGCAAAAAGTGATGAACGCAAGCACTTCCAGAAGATGCTCAACTTTGTAAAACGCAGGAAAGATATAGGCTATATCATCGTCTACTCTTATGATCGGTTTTCAAGAACTGGAGCTAATGGAGCGTATATAAGTGATCAATTAAAGCGACAAGGAATCGTCACTATTTCCGCGACACAAGAGGTAGATACTTCTACGAGTGCTGGATCTTTCTAGCAGAACCTTTATTATATGTTTTCTCAATTTGATAACGAATTGAGAAGGGATAAGTCCGTTTCTGGAATGCAAGAAAAATTACGTAGAGGTGATTGGACAGGCGCTTGGCCATACGGCTACACAAATACAAATCCGGGCAAGGGCCAGAAACCCAACTTTGTAATAAATGAAAAAGGGAAGCTTTTAAAAAAGGCATTTGAGTGGAAGGCAATGTCGAATACCTCACACGTTGAGATTTCTAAAAAGCTCAAAAGAAAAGGATTAGAGCTATCTGCTAAGAAACTAAGTGACTATTTTAGAAATCCTTTTTACTGCGGATTGATGGTCAATAAATTGATACCTGGAGAAGTGATACAAGGCAATCACGAGCCTATGATCAGTCGAGAGATGTTCTTAAAAATCCACAATCTTCTCAACTCTCGAGAAGAAGGCCGTAAGTACAACCTTGATGATGAAAACCTACCACTAAAAATGTTCATCAAGTCAACAGAATGCGGAACTCCCTATACTGGTTATGTAGTTAAAAAGAAAGGACTGTACTATTATAAAAATAGAAGATCAGGAAGTAGAGAAAACAGAAGTGCAAAAAAGCTACACAGCTCGTTTATGGCACTTTTAGAAAACTACACACTAGCTGATCCAAAATACATTGAACCTCTCAAAGAGATCATCGAGCAAACCTTTATCGATTTAAACAAGGAACAAATTGATGAAGCAAAGGTGCTAAACACGAAAGCTACAGAGCTGGATGTTAAACTGGATAGATTAGAAGAACGCTACGTATTTGAAGAGATAACAAAGGTTCAATACGATAAGTTTAAGTCCAAACTAGAGTCAGAAAAGAACAAAATAACCGAGTTAGTTTCAAACTCAGGATTTAATAGTTCGAACCTTAAAAAATCAATCGACAAAGCCTTAAATTTAGCCTTGAACCTCCCGTCTTTGTGGCAATCCGGGAATATTGAAGTGAAACGCTCATTGCAATTTATGCTCTTTCCAGAAGGAATAGGGTATGACTTCAAAAACGACCGACTTCGAACTTTTAGAGTGAACTCAATATTCAGCGCAATAGCCTCAATTTCAGACAACTTAAGCGCAAACAAAAACGGGACTTTTCAAAATAATTTTGAAAAATCCCGTTTAGTGACCTCGGCAGTATCACTTAATACGGCTCAACTGGTTAACAAATATGGGGTTGTTGGTTTTAATTGTGTCAAATTTGTGTCACAATTTCTTTTTTGCACAAGCAAGCAATCTCTCAGCTTGCTCAATAAGCTCCATTGCCGTTGCTTCTTTTTCATAAGTAGCGGTTTCTTCTGCATTCATTAATACAGATCCTTTATTCTCGTATACTAGAATATTAAGATCTGCTTCAGGAAATAATTCTTTGATTTTCTGAAGTTCTTTAAACGAAGGTGATCTTCTGTTGTTTACTAGATGGCTTACATGCGTAGGATCTTGTTCAGTAAGCTTCGAATACTGTACTTGCGTCATTTTGTTATGGCGCAATAACGCTTTGAATGTTTCTCCAAAATTGCTCATAGTTTACATATTTGTCATTATTACTTGTAAACTTGACTTATTTGTCATTATATTTGTCATGCACAATCAAGCATAATTAAAACAAATCAAGCTTTGACAAATATAAAACGAATTTCGCGGCTGTATAATATGCAGATGCATAAAGAAGTTAAGAAACAGCACGATACAACTTCAAAGGATAATGAAAAGCCTTTTTCTGCAGCTTGTATCGTCTCACTTTTTGACGATTACCTACCTCGTACCTACTCTCCTATTGTTATTGCAAGATTAAAATCAAAGAATCTTTACGATAAAAAGTACAATACTAACTACATACGCAAGGTTAGAGACGGCCATATTAAGAACCCTATTGTTTTTAGTGTACTTATTTCTATTGCTGGAGAGCAAAAAACAAACATGGATAACCTGAGAACTACGGCTAAAAAGGTTCTCGCAAATTAATATATCATGACATTCAATTCATCTACTACATTACAAAGCAACTTCTACCCAGGTATGGTAGATAATCATTACGAGCTATTCCATCATCAGGATGAACTCAAGGTCCTTAACTCAGGTAACGTCTTTAATTTTGATCAGTTGCCTCAATCCATTCTTAATCATATAGAATGTCTTTTGGAAAACGAGGAGGAAACACTTGATTTTTTAGAAAATAACGATTTGCCAGTAGCGGCAAGCTCAAATACAGAGGTATTTGCTTATTGCCGTTTTGGTGGTTTGGACTTCACTCCAGATATCGACATTTCCTGCGTAGATGGTAATCAAGGTGTTATTAAGATCCAGGACGGTGAGTTCTGGGATTGTCCTATGAGTGATACTTGTGCTGGAAGAGGCATAGTCTGCAAAATGCCACTTTTTAATGGAGAGCGATTAACAGCTCAAGAAGTAGATGTTATGAAATTGCTCAAGACTAACCTTACTAACGAGGCTATTGCTTATGAGCTAGCTATCCCTTTAGGATCTTATCACTTAATAAAGAAAAACTTATATAAAAAATTAGGGAATCTGCAAACACGTCATGAAGTGACAGCTATTGCGAGCTCCTTAAATATTCACTAGTCATCATGCTTTAATCGGCACATTTATAAATCAGTTATGAACTCAGAAGAAATATTACAAGCGACAGCGCTGTCAATAGATCTCTCTCGTAAAATGCGTCAATACGCAAAGAATGTACTACTAAGAGAGCAAAAATTAATTGTTGACGCATCAGCAATTAATGAATTGAATGAAGAGCAAAAGACAGCATACCAAGTATCGTATCAAAAAATCCAATCAGAAATCAATAAGTTATGATAGAACTAACTACAGTAAAACTAGTCGCCATTATTTGTGCTAGTATCATTTTTGGTGGTGTTGCTGTTCTAGCAATATCTGCCGCATTACTTAAACTATGTTTTAGAACCGATGATAAAAAAGCGATTTAATGGCTATAGTAGATTATAAAGAGATCCTTAGAGCTACTAATGGTGGCTTAGATATCATCGCTTATTATTATCCAGAGGCGCCTCATGCGCTTGATAAAACTAAACCTGCATTCAAGATACGTGAGGAGCGCACTGCAAGTGCTAGCATCCGTAAAAAAATGAACTCAGAAGTTGGTGAAGATTTGTATTACGTTACAGACTTCGGTGGCGATCAGAAGGAGCGTCATGCGATACAGATTTGTATGTTTGAAGAAAACATTGGTTTTCGTGAGGCGTGTGAAAAGCTCGGTTTTCAGTTTGGTGTTTCAGGCATTAATCCTACCTCTCAAGTGATCAAGCCAGAAATGAGCTTCCGTGATATCTCTGCTGAGGAAACTGGTTCTAGCGACGAGTTCTACTACTTAGATAAACCAGACGAGGAGCTGCTTAAAAAAGTGTTCGGTCCTCTAGTTGAGGCAAAACATTTGCAGTTTTGTAATTTAAAGCAATGCTCTCATTATATCCTTTACCGTAAAGGTAAAGCAATGACGTTCACAGCTACTCCAGAGTGTCCTATCTATGTCTTTGATGAAGGTGACTGGCGTAAGATCTATCAGCCTTTTAATACTGATAAAGGTTTTAAATTCTCTTACTCGGGCAATAAGCCTGCAAAGTTTGTTTTTGGTCTCGATGCTATTGTGACAGAATTCCAGCGTCGTAAAAAAAACAGAAACGAAGCTATTGCTGCTGGTAATTTATCAGAAAAAGAACGTGCTGATGAATGGCGTCCTGATTGTTTTATCATGTCTGGAGGTTCTGATGGTGTGAATATGTGGTCCACAAATGAGCATAAAGAAAAACGCTTTCCTATTTGGTTTAATTCAGAGAGTGAGATACTAGATCCTGCCGATAAGAAAATACTAGACGAGTGCTGTGCAAATATTTATTATGTGGCAGACCTTGATAAAACTGGTATTCGTCAGGCGATAACAACTGGTATGAAGTACCTAGATATTAAACTGGTTTTTTTACCTCGTGATATTTTAGGCTATAGATCGAGTAACGGTAAGGCACAAAAGGATTTTAAAGATTTCATTAAACTGAAGTGTCGCCCTGGTAAAGAGAGTGCTTTTTCTTATTTGTTAGAAAGTGTCATACGTTCTAGCATGCCTATGCGTTTCTGGTACTACAATAGTAAATCAGGCGCTTATAAAATAGCGCACTCTCAGGCTTTTCAATTTCTTTCTCTTAATGGTATCGGTAAAATTGAAGATAAAAATCTCAAGGAAGGTTTTAGATTCATTCATGTAGATGGTAATGTGGTGCGTGAGATCGATCCCGTAAAGATCGAGAATAAGCTTCTCTCCTTCCTCGAGGAGCGTCGCATGCCTATAAGGTTGCGTGATTTGTTCATTAGCTCTGGACAGCTGTCACCTAAGCAGCTTAACAAGCTTTCTTATATCAATCTAGATTTTCAAACTACCGGTAAAGATTTTCAGTATTTCTTTTTCAAAAATAAAGTTCTCAAAGTAGGACCTAATTCAATTGAAGAAAGCCGTCATGGAGATGGTGATATTTATGCTTGGGAAGAAAAGGTAATGGAATTTCCTTATCAAAAAACTCAAAAAGCATTTACTGTAAAGCGAGATCATAATGATGATCTTGATATTGAAGTGCATTCAAATGATTGTCAGTTTCTCAATTTTTTAATTAATACCAGTCGTATTCATTGGAAAAAGGAACTTGAGGACAGCTTTAATAATCCAGCTGGAGAAGAGGCTCTATCTTATCATCGAGCTAATAAATTTAATATTGCCGGTAGTCGTTTAGATCCTGCTGAAATTCAAGAACAAAAACTGCATTTAATTAATAAGATCTATGCATTAGGCTACTTATTTCATGAGTATAAAGTAATGAATCGTGCCTTGTGTATTTATGCCATGGATAATAAAATAGGCGAGCAAGGTGAGTCTAATGGTGGTAGCGGTAAATCATTATGCTTTGGCCAGCTCAAGCGATTCCTTAATAGAAAATACATTCCTTCTCGTAACCGTAAAAGTGTAGAAGATAATCAGTTTGTGTACGATGGTGTGACGGAGAAAACTGACTATGTGCTTTTTGATGATGCTCATAGATACTTTAGTATTGATTTTTTCTTCAGCGAGATTACTGACGGTATGGTGGTAAATCCTAAGCATGGGACACCGTTTGAAGTGCCATTTGTTAAGTCACCTAAGTTTGTAGTCTCTACAAATCATGCTCCTAAATTAGATCGTTCTACAGAGCGTCGTTTACTTTTCACTGTGTTTTCTGATTACTATCATAAAATGCTTGATGGAGATACAGAATATATACAGTCACGCACTGTAAGTGATGATTTTGAAGGTAAGCAGCTCTTTGCAGATTGGGACGATGCGGAATACAATCGTTTCATGAATTTCATTATAGAATGTGTGCAGTTTTACCTGCGTCATCCTGATAAAGTAGATCCTCCTATGGGTAACGTGAGTAAACGTAATCTACTACATGAGATGCAAGACACATTTGTCAACTGGGCAAATGAGGCTTTTTATCGTGAGAAGGATCTAGATCATCACCATTATCTAGATACAATGGTAGACAAGCAGGAAATGTATAAAGACTTCCTAGAAGCTACTGGCCAGCTCAAGGCAAAATATAAGATCTCAAGATTTAAAAAGAACGTAGAGCATTACTGCAAGTACGTAGGCTGGAAATTTTGTCCTCGTGGCTATCATACAGATAAGACTAACGGGCGCATCATGAAGGATAATAAGGAGCACTTTTTTATAGAAACTAAAGAAGGTGTTACCGGTGCAGCGCAGTTAACTGAAAAGGAAGCTCTTGAAGAAATGTGGAACGATAACAATAATTAAGAATTATGGAAACGGTACAACTCAAAGTTAGAAAAGCAATGCGCAATGAGGTTCTAGATGATTTTAATCAAATCATTCCTGGTACCATTTACATACTGCGATCGCTACTCGATAATCAATTTTGTAGAACTCGCAGCACGCTTCTAGATGGTTTCAAGGAAAATGAGTTCCGTGGCCAGCTCAGGGAACAGATAATGTATGTCCAGCAGCTGGTACAAGATGTAGATCTAGAGCTAGACAGCACTTCTATAAGTATACCAGTTCAAGTTGCAACGGTTAACGATATCGCTTTTAATAAAACAGCTTTTAAAATGGGTACAGTGTACTTCATTAAAAAAGAAAATGGCGATATAAGCAGGCGCATGATGCGTATAGCTGGCGATACGCATCTAGGTGACCTAGTAAAGTTACTCAAGGAGAAAAGAATCTACGTGCAGCAGTCTGTTTTCAAGAACAACATAAGTGTTGTTCCCGCTTTCGCGAAAGCGGAATTACCACAAGCATCATAGCCATGGATTATACAATGAGCGAATTAAAGACCGTGATCCATAGGTGCAAAAATCACGAGGAGATTTTAAAAGCAGTAAAAGCCATTAAGATCCTTCTAGATCTAGGCATAGGTCACAACGCTACAGAGCTGTGTCAATGTGCTGAGAAGCATCAAAGAAAACTAGATAAACAAAGTAAATAATTAATTATGAGCATAGAAATAAAGATAGCAAACGATGAGCGCAGCGCTCAAGTAAACGGCAAAAATGTATTTATGGACAGCAGCGGTAACTGGCTAGCTAGTGGAGAGCCACTTACAGAGCCTGAGAAAAGGAGCTTGTTCAATATGTTGAAGCCTAAAAGGAAAACTAGTGATGTAAAACCACCACTGTTTTTCTGTAAGGTAAAAGACCATAAAAACCTTGCGCAATGAGCCATCACGTACCACAAAGCTATGCCAGTATAAAAGAACGTCGAGACGAGGCACTCGAGGTTCTTAAACTGGCCAAACGTCAAGAGCGAGAACGCAACCAAAGCGACATCTCAAAACACAAAATCAAATACGATATTAAAAATTAATCAATAAAGTAATCATGAAAATAACCATTGACATTAGTCTGGACGACACTGGTAAATATTTATCTAGATCCAGTTATTCAAAAGACATACCTATCACGGTTGCTCTCAACGCTCTAAAAACTTCTCGCGACGAGCTCGTAAAGGATTCAGTAAATCTTCTTAGGAAAGAAGGTTATCGTGATATGAAAGATAAGAGCGAGGTAGGACCTGCACTTATAGGCTATAAAATCAAAGACTTAAAATAAAATCAATAATTCAAATCTACTATTATGGAAAATCAAAATCAAAAAGAAGCGCTGCAAATAGAAAGCGGTGTATTGGGAGCTAACAAGCTCAAGGAAGTGAATGGGCAGTACTTGTTTAATGCAAATAAAACAGTGACTCGAGGCGAGATGAAAAAGCTCATGAAGCTAGGCTTCTCGCATATGTATAGAAGTGGTAATGGTGTGGCTCTATTCTTTGATAAGATAAATGATCAAAAACCAAAACTACCATCGCCTATGCAAACATTAACCGGCGACTTTAAACCTCATTAAATTAAATCAATAAATCAAATCTACTATTATGGAAAATCAAAATCAAGAACACTACATCGTAAGTTTTAAGCACACTAGGCCTGACGATCCAGTCATTACCTTCTGGAAACCTAATAACGCTGGTTATACAGTCTCTCTTGAAAAAGCAGGAAAGTATACTGAAATTGAAGAAGGATATCATACTGGAAATAATGCAAAGCCAGTTCCTTGCGCGCTTATAGATGCACTATCTAAAGTAATGAGCTACGGCGATTTTAAAAACCAGCGCATGTTGCCTAGTGTAGAACATGTATGGATGGCACTAGACGAGCCAGAAATAGCGCAAAAAGTAAAATCTCGAGATAATGCCTAGATACTTCACAACCATTAGTCATTTAACTAATTCTAAAAATAAACTGCAGGAAAGTATCCAGCAGTTTTTTAAAGCAAATCGCAATAGAATCTTTAACGCGAGTGAAGAAAAGCTAGCTTTTCAAAACGAGATTCATCAAAAGAATGTACAGCTTAATAAGGCTTTCTCTAGATGCAAACCAGTAGTGATCGATTCTAGAAAGGATGGTCCGGTAAGACATTACTTCTTCCCTGGCGGCAGCTTTTCTATTACTCAAGAAAACACCGGTGATGGCAAAGAAAAAAATTAAGATCCAACAATATTTCTACCTGCGATCGCAGGTAGGAAGTAAGTTGAATAGATTAGAGACAGAACTTGATAACTACTTGTACAGACACGATCGTAAGGTTTTTAACAACCAGCAAGAGCTCTCTCGATGGCTTGAAGGTTTATCTATTCAGTGCAAGATCCTTAACAGCTGCCACTCTCGCAGCACTCCAGCAACGGTAGAAAAAGAGACAGAAAGCGACAGTCGACTCGTTTACCGGTTAACCTCTAGACTCATTGTCGTTATTTATAAATCAAATATGGATTAATTATGCCAGTTATAAATCAAACAAATTCAATAGATGTGACTCCTGAAAAGTTTCTTAACGCTTGTAGTGATGTAGAGCTTTACGAGACTTGGTTAAAATTACTTTCACCACCTTATCAAAATTTATTTTCTGCTATGTCAGGAGTTCTTCCTGAGCAATCATTGTCTCCAGTTACTTATGATCAGACACCAGCTTATGAATTAGATTTTGGACCAGGAGAAGATATAGATAGTCACGTCGCTTTTCTTGCAGGTATCGACCAGGAAGAAGTAGATAAAATTAACGTAAAAGATCCAGAGCTACTGGACGGACATAAAGGACATTGATATGAAGCTTTTAATTCATATTCAAGGGTCTGACTGCTTTATTAAAATTAAGCCATTAAAATATAATTATGTAGTTACAGTAATGACTAAAACTATTTGTTGGGCTTATACTACAAGACTAAAGTTGATAGACATAATAAGTAGAGAGATCGATAACATAAAGATGGAAATAAGTTCTCTCTCAAAAGCAAATGTATCTTCAAAAAAAGGATTGACTTTTTTACTGAAGGAATTACAAGAAACTTTAATAACAATACAATGATTAAAACTTACAAATACAATTACAACTGGCACGACGCCAGCGCGTATATAGAAATCGATACTAACAAGTTGTCTGAGAATGATGCTCAAAAGCTATATGATTTTTTTTCATGGGATGATAGTGAAGTGCCAGAAGGCGATATCTATGATCGTTTAGGTTATCAATATTGCCGTGTGGCCATGAGGTTTGCTACTATAGAAAGTCACAATACTCAAGGAGTTAAAAGTGATTTTGCAACCTCAGAAGGATTTCTAGCTGTGGACGGTTCTCAAGGTATTACCTTGGTACATGTCGAAGGTATTGATTTTTCTCACTTAGAAATGGAAAGAGAGTAATTATGGAAAATCCTAAAACAGTAAAGGAAACTATCGTCGCCATATTTGGTGACGAATTTCCTATTATAGAAAAGATGAGCCCTACTCTATTTAAACATTTCTTTGGTTGCTGGCCTAAGATGTCCATTGATAAAATGACTCTTGCTCATACATACAAAGTAGCTGTATATGTTGAAGATGATCACAGCACTGTACTGGACTGTATCGTGGCGAATGCTGGATTAAGCAATAATAAAGATGCTTAAAAACGATAAAGCGCCTGCAGCAGTAAGAGATCTTAACTATGGTAAATTAAACCGTAGCCAGAAGCTCGAGGCGCAGCGCATTGTTTTAAGGCATTACTTTTCTAGATATGATAACACGCCAGCAGACATCGCTTTTGTAACACTATATAAACTAAGTGTAGTCACACGTATTCTAGCAATTCACATAGTTCCTGGCGCAGATCTACGAGCTCTTAAAAAAGACTCCTTAAAATAAGTTAAAGAAAATTTCCTCTTATCATAGTATGAATTTTTCTTTAGCTTTTCAATAGCACCATGCATTAACGTTTTCGGATGTGTAAATTCACATTTTCAGACTATCATATACTTCTAAAGTCTTTCTAATGATACTTTTTTCTTTTGAAGTAATCGTTCTGTCTTTATAGTACTGTGTTCCTTCGTATCTAATCTTAGCCACTTTTGAATTGGCAATTCTGTCTAACATTACTCTTTCATTGGTGCCAACTTGCGTGTCTAACCACTCCCAAATATTCGAATTGTTATCTCTTTTCCAGTTACCATTTATAGTAAATTTATCACCGTCAATTAACAATATTCCATTTTTAATGAATAACCAGTCCTCCGAGGCATATTGAAACCTAAGTCTGAGCCAGTAACTATTTCCCTTTTGACCTATATATGGATAAATGAAATTTACATTTGTATAATATGGAGTTCTAGAATCTCTGTAAAATGCTGTGCCTTCAAATTCGTCTTCTTTCTTTTTAAATGATTTCAATATCTTTAATGCTTCTTCCTTTCTTTTTATTCTAGCATCGCTAAGACTATCTTTAATTCTTAAGTTTCTTTTAATTTCGACGCTATCAATTTTTTTGGACTTTTCTTTTTCCAAAGACGAAGAAGGTTTTTCTGAATCAATATTTGATGTAAAAATACCAACTACTATACCACCAATAACAAAAATTACTATTATACCTAAACAACCAAGGCCGAGGATTTTAAAAAATTTCTTCATTTAATTTATTTTTAGAAATGTTTTGTAAATTTTAAACAAAATTTTGATTTTCATTTACGGTTTTCCGTAAAATGATATCTTAAACCTAATATACATAAAAACATTTTCTCTACTAGAATATTTAAAAATGGCTTTTATCCATGTTATTTAGATTGCGCTTCTACGTACCTGCCCATTTTCAATTAATAATCTTGTAAATTTGTAATATGAATGTAACCGGTACCGTAGACTTAAGTAATTTTACACATGTAACTGCTTTCCTTGAAAAGAATTTTGAAGGAAATATTAACGATCTTGTGATCCAGCGAGAACATGGACAAAGCGAATACAGCGCTTTTTATGGTTATATGGTATCGTATAAATGTGAAAAAGCAGGCAAGCTTTATATAGACATGAAAGATCCGTCATTAATGATCCTAATAGATCGTGCAGAATCGATTACCCGCAGTTTGCCACTGCAACAAAATCATAATGATATTTTTTCTTTAGAGCCTGGTGAAGTATATAATATTTATAATCCATATGACCTAGAGGCCAAACCAGAGCGCTACACGTTTTTAAGAAAAGGTCGTGCGAATTTAGAATTTAGGCCGTACCGTATTTCAAGATTTAACGGTAATGAAGGACGTAAGTTTATTAATAATGAAGCGATTAAAAGTTTAGTCAAATCCATAAAATAATTTTCCTTGATAACAATTAATTTTGACAAGTTAGATCTTCTGTTAAAAATCTTTCTTCTAGCAGTTGTTTTGAACTTACCAGGTAGTATACTGTTTTTCAAATGCTTTACTGACTTTAGTATTGTTGATGATTACTTGTTTCGTTATTCTGGTCCATTATTCTTAGCATTAGGATCTAGCATTAGTATTTTTATTATTGTTGTTTTTTATGTAACAATGGATTTAGATACTAAAGTAATTGATAAGGCTTTGGTTTTAAATAATGTAAATCTTAAGAAAAAAACTAAAATTAAGATTATGAAAAGAGCTCTAGATAGTATTAGAAATAGTTTTTTTCAAGACCTTACTAAATATATAGTTGCGTTTTCTATCGTTATTTACTTTCCTGTTTTATATTATTACTTGTTTCCTGAAACGGATCTATTCCCAATACCACCATCATTAGATAAATATATTGGCATATTTATATTAGCTAGCACACACAGTGTTGCAATGCTAGCTTCCTTATTCAATTCGATATTTTACAAAAAAAAGCTTGTAGCAGTCTCAGAGAAAATAGATCTTTTAAGGGCTAGGATTTTTAAATTGAAGTATAATATTGAAGAAAAGAACCATGACTAAATCAAAAGACAACTTCCAGCAGCTGGTTCAGGAGCATATAACTCCGCAGTATATTGCTTTTTATACAATGATGACGCACAATGATCCTATAGGTGTACCTCGCATGTGGCCACGTGATGCACAAGGCATAAAAAACTCCTGAAAACCTCAGGAGTTTTTTATTTCCCGCTTTCGCGCAAGCGGTATTATATGCGGTATTGCGCCAGCATGGCTAGTTCCATTTCTCTCAAGGTTTTATTTTCCTGCAGGTTGATATCTATTCTTTTCTCGATGTGATCTAGTGCTGTTGCTATTTTGGCAAACTTCTCACAGTCTTTCATCGTGGTTCTTAGCGCTCTTGCAAATACTTTCTTGTATTCATAAAGTGCTATAAAAGGTATTACACTTCCACGTTGTAAGGGATAAAGTGCTTTAGACTGGTAGAGCATTTTGCAGGTGTAAAAAGCGGTGTGCAGCAGCTCGCTATCTTCTAGCTCTATTGTAAATGAGTTAGGGATAGGATCTTTAAGTGGACGCCCGGCATGATGGCCATGTGACTGGATAAAGAAATGTGTTCTAGAGCTAGATCGAGGTTTTGAATGTATAGAATACTTCATAACGTGTAGAATTAAAAAAGCCTCTTAGGAAGAGGCTTTTTGATTATTATCTGATTGTGGATCCTGAAGTATGTTCTTCAGTTTATCGTAGTATGTGAGTGTCCGGTTACAGATTATAAGACTGTTAGGTTCTCGCTTGCGTGTGGCGTGTTTCTTTTTAATGGTCCATACATCGATGGTTTCATTTACTATTTCTAGGGCCTTCTCAGGGCTGAATTTTCCTAGCAAGTAACTTGCGTGTTCTTGAACTGTCATAATTAAGCGCTTAAAGAGTTAGGGTTTTGGTTACGGCGATTGTAGATCTCCTGGCATTTATCTAGGAGTTCTTGAGATTCAAAGTCCCAGGTTTGCATTTCATCCAGCCAGCAGTAGAACTGTGCAGCTTTCCAGTTATCTTCTTCTAGAAGGGATTCTTCCCATTCTATAATTTGGTCATCGTCGTAATGGATAACGAGCTCGTCATAACTGCCCATGTCGTGAAAGAATGTTTTGATCTTCAGGATGGCTTTTCCTATCATAAAATCAGGTATTTTAAAAGGCGGTTCTAAGATGATGTTGAGTATCACACTGTTTTCTACCAGGCG
>MAAC01009373.1_pt1 | contig 36580 bp, 29 predicted proteins | sample 1115981 | NCBI WGS metagenome assembly MAAC01 (sample SAMN04961126, study PRJNA320927) | seawater metagenome | isolation source: sample BD02T64 sea water enriched with oil for 64 days | place: USA:Gulf of Mexico | collected 2013-07-27 | reverse complement strand
TGTTTTAGGATAAATAGATCCCAATTTAAACAAAGTATTTTTCATAAAGCTATTCAAAGAATGGTTAGCACTAAACCTGTTTATCATAAAAATATAAAACAGATACTAAGTGTATAACTTAAAAGATTTATTTGCGATTATGCCTCTAATTTTTAGCGGGTTTCTTTGCATGGGACTTGTTTTTCTTTTAAGACAGCAAGTAATCACCACACCGGACTTCGCGATCAAACTATCAAGCCTTTCTATAGTATTTATTGGAATTAGCGGTTTCCTTTCCGCCATCATCATGGTATATCTTGCTTCTGCCGTAATTGGGCTTAAGGGTAGGAAAAAGGATGTAGTTGATCATTTAAGCAAGATAACTCAAAAGATGCATAACTTTAGGTCCATAGTGGAATTGCTTATGCAATCCAAGATGTGGTTACCAGGCTTAAAAGATTATATTGATAATGAATTTGCTGGATTAACCTTTTTTGAAGTTAAAGACTTTTACAAAGGAAAGTCAAAACTAGCAATTGAATTCCTTCAGGAAAATCAAAACTACGCAGACACTGAAAATCTTTATTTGGAGTTAAAATCACTTCTAATGACTAGTTCTAAAGACAAGAGAAATGTTGGAGATATTCATTATCCTTCAATCTATCAAAAGGATATTGTAAGTAAATGGTTAGAACATAAATGTAGTTCTGGGTTGTGGTATTACTTTGGATATAAATTTGGTGTGTATAAAGAAGCATTAAATATTGAAGCGGTTTTCGAAAGGCATCAAGAAAAAATAATGGTTCTTGCAAATGGTATTGATAGTGAGGTATTTGAAGGCTCTTCCTTCAATGAAGTGTTTCTATCGAAACTAGGAGAATATATGAGTAAAGAGGTGATGCCAAAGTTATACCAGATTCAAAAAAACATGGGAAATAAGTTTCCAAAAAGAATGAGCTATCTGTATTCGATTTTCCTTTTTCTTGTCCTATTTGGGGTATTATTACCTTTGTTCTTTCTTTTATTCAATCTTCCAATTTTAGTACTCATTATTAGCTTCTCTTTTGTTGTTAGCGTGATCTTCTATATTGCAACGACGTTTTATCAATTCTTGAGTCAAGAGATCAACAGTTAAGGTAATAGTCCGGATTCATTTAATAATTCGCTGAATAGAAGTTCCATCCAAATTTTCATTCCAATTGAGTACCTTTGCAAACTATGGCAAAAAATGAAGATTTTATTGAAGTTCTTGGTGCTAGAGTCCATAATCTAAAGAACATTGACGTTAAGATTCCAAGGGAGAAATTGGTAGTTATAACCGGCCTTTCTGGGAGTGGAAAATCATCATTAGCTTTCGATACAATCTATGCCGAAGGACAACGTCGTTATATTGAAACATTTTCCGCCTATGCCCGCCAGTTTTTAGGCAGTCTTGAGCGTCCAGATGTTGATAAAATTGAAGGGCTTTCACCAGTAATTGCAATTGAGCAAAAGACCACCAGCAGAAGCCCAAGGTCTACGGTTGGTACTATTACTGAAATCTATGATTTTTTGAGACTGTTTTATGCACGAGCCAGCGATGCCTATAGCTACAACACTGGGCAAAAAATGGTGAGTTATGATGACGAGCAAATAAAACAGCTTATAGTAAAAGACTTCAAAGACAAAAAAGTAAGCATTCTGGCGCCAGTTGTTCGCTCTAGAAAAGGACACTACCGCGAACTATTTGAACAAATAGCAAAACAAGGCTTTTTGAAGGTGCGTGTGGATGGTGAGGTTCAAGATATCATCAAGGGTATGAAGATCGATCGATATAAGAATCACGATATAGAAATTGTAGTAGATCGTCTCATAATTTCTAATGACAACGATAACGACAAAAGATTAAGCGAAACTATTGTTACGGCAATGTATCATGGAGATGACGTATTGATGGTTTTAGATAATGAAACCGGAAACGTAAGATACTTTAGCAGGTCCTTAATGTGTCCCAGCAGTGGTATCTCCTACCCCAACCCAGAACCAAATAATTTCTCTTTTAATTCACCTAAAGGAATGTGTCCTCATTGTCGTGGGCTTGGGCAGCTTCACGAGGTAAACCTGGATAAAATAGTGCCGGACCAAACCATGTCTATAAAACAAGGAGCTTTGGCTCCCCATGGACCTCAAAAAAGTAATTGGATTTTTAAACAATTAGAACTAATTGCGGAACGCTTTGCTTTTAAATTGAGTGATCCTTTTGAAAAAATTCCGATGGAAGCCAAAGATGTAATTTTTCACGGAGGCAATGAAAAATTCGATATAGAATCTAAAACCTTAGGAATTACCAGAAGTTATAAAATTGACTTTGAAGGAGTAGCAACCTTTCTCCAAAACACTTTTGAAGCGAACGAATCCAGATCCCTTCAGCGTTGGGCCAAAGAATATATGGACAAAATATCATGTCCAAAATGTCAAGGTTCACGCTTGAGAAAGGAATCCCTATATTTTAAAGTGAACGAGAAAAATATTGCTGAACTCTCACATATGGATGTCTTGGAGTTGGCAGATTGGTTTCATAATATAGAAAAAGACCTTTCGGTTACTCAATTAAAGATTGCTGAGGAAATTATCAAAGAGGTGCGCTCTAGGCTTCAATTTTTAATAGATGTTGGACTTACCTATCTAGCCTTAGATAGAAGCTCCAAGTCTTTGTCTGGTGGTGAAGCCCAGCGTATTCGCTTAGCAACACAAATTGGATCGCAACTCGTAGGCGTACTTTATATTCTTGATGAACCAAGTATTGGTCTTCATCAACGAGATAATGAAAAACTCATTAAATCCTTGATTTCACTTAAAGAATTAGGAAATTCAGTCATCGTAGTTGAACATGACAAGGATATGATAGAACATGCGGATTATATATTCGATATAGGTCCTGCTGCTGGGAAACATGGGGGTGAAATTGTTTCGGAAGGAACTCCAAAAGAAATTCTAAAGCATCATACCCTAACTGCAGATTACCTTAATGGAACCAAGGAGATTGAAATTCCGAAGAAAAGAAGAAAAGGAAATGGAAAGAAACTCAAGCTTACTGGAGCTACGGGTAATAATCTAAAGAACATCTCTATAGAACTGCCATTGGGAAAGATGATTGGAGTAACCGGAGTTTCGGGAAGTGGGAAATCTACACTCATTAATGAGACCCTCTACCCAATTCTAAATGCGCATTTCTTTAATGGTGTAAAAAAGCCAATGCCCTATAAAAAGATTGAGGGACTTAAGCATCTGGATAAAGTAATTGATATTAACCAATCTCCAATTGGCCGAACACCTCGTTCGAATCCTGCTACTTATACTGGCGTTTTTTCAGAAATACGAAGTCTATTTGCTAAAGTGCCTGAAGCGATGATTCGTGGCTATAAACCGGGTAGGTTTAGTTTTAATGTTAGCGGTGGCAGGTGCGAAACCTGTCGAGGAGGTGGTTTACGTGTTATAGAAATGAATTTCTTGCCAGATGTGTACGTGGAATGCGAAACCTGTCAAGGAAAACGTTTCAATCGAGAAACCTTAGAAATTCGCTACAAGGGTAAATCCATATATGACGTTTTAGAAATGACGATCAATGAGGCCTGTATATTTTTTGAATTAATTCCAAAAATATATAGAAAACTAAAGACCATTCAGGACGTAGGCCTCGGCTATATCACTCTAGGCCAGCAATCTACAACACTCTCTGGTGGTGAGGCGCAGCGTATTAAACTAGCAACCGAGCTTTCCAAAAGAGATACTGGGAACACCTTCTACATTCTAGATGAGCCTACTACAGGGCTTCATTTTGAAGATATAAGAGTCTTGATGATTGTTCTGAATAAGTTGGCAGATAAAGGAAATACTGTACTAATTATTGAACACAATTTGGATGTAATTAAAACCGTTGATCATATAATAGATATTGGGCCTGAAGGTGGAAAGAAAGGTGGAACCATTTTGGTTCAAGGTACTCCCGAAGAAATTGTAAAAAACAAGAACAGCTATACGGCAGGTTTCCTTAAAAAAGAACTACATTAGAAGCTGAAAGTTTTGAAAATAAGATGATGATAAACTCCATAAAAGAGGGGCAATAATATTTTAAAGAATGAGAGACGAGACGAAGCCAAAAAATTGGAATCAAGTAAAAACAAATGACTCCTGGGCAATTTTTAAAATTATGGGAGAGTTTGTCAATGGCTATGAAAAGATGAGTCGTATTGGGCCCTGTGTATCTATTTTCGGATCAGCAAGAACTAAACCAGATCATAAATATTATAAGTTGGCCGAAACTATTGCTAAAAAAATTACAGAAAACGGATATGGTGTTATTACTGGTGGTGGTCCAGGAATTATGGAGGCTAGTAATAAAGGAGCGCACTTGGCTGGAGGAACTTCGGTCGGCCTTAATATCACACTTCCATTTGAGCAGCATGGCAATCCATACATAGATAGTGATAAGAGTATTGATTTTGATTATTTCTTTGTGCGCAAAGTAATGTTTGTAAAATACTCACAAGGTTTTGTAGTGATGCCTGGAGGTTTTGGAACCTTAGATGAGCTTTTTGAAGCCTTTACCTTAATACAAACACATAAAATTGATAAGTTTCCGCTTATTTTGGTCGGAAGAGAATTTTGGAGTGGCTTATTTGAGTGGATCAAAGGAACATTACTTTCGGAAGGAAACATAAGTTCTGGAGATCTTGACCTAGTACATCTAGTGGATAATGAAGATGAAGTCTTAGAAATTCTAAATAGCTTCTATCAAGAATATAATTTAAGCCCGAACTTTTAAAATAATTTTCAACTCCCCAGTAATGTTTAAAATAATACTTAGTGGAACAGATTTTGATGCTAAAGAAAATCTGGTAGAATGTACCAACACTATCGCTCGGGATGAATTACACTTAAAGTTTGCTCCCGAAGAGACCAGATTAGGTTCTTTTAAGATTTACAATGTACTTGGGCAGCATATAATGACAGTTGATATAAATAATTCTAATGATATTACAATAGATGTTTCGCACTTGACGAATGGCATCTATTATACCACAACTGTCTTGTCCAGCGGTGAACCTCTTAAATTCTTAAAATCTTCTTGAGGTTTCAGAGCCATATAATAGCATTGTTTTGCTTGTTCGCATGGTCATTGCATGCGCAGCAGGAGATCTCTATCGAGGCGAACTTACTGCCCGAGAAGCAGTCCATAGAGATTCAACAGCAGATTGTATTTCATAATTCATCTAATACGGCATTAGACGAAATCTACATTAACGACTGGGCGAATAGTTTTAGCGATAAGACTACACCATTAGGAAAGCGCTTTTCTGAAAACTATGACAGTGAATTTCATTTCGAAAAAGACAAAGATCGAGGAAGGACAATAATCAAAGCTATTTCATCGGAAACTTCCTTACCGTTGAATTGGGTTAGAGGCAATGAAGTTGACATTATTAAAGTTACACCAGATAAACCAATAGCTCCCGGAAGCAATTATAGGCTTAACATTACTTATACTGTTAAACTTCCAGATAGTAAATTAACACGGTACGGAGTTACCAAGAAAAACGATTATAATTTACAGTATTGGTATCTCTCCCCTGCGGCATATGATGGCAAGTGGCACGCCTATAGCAACAAAAAGACAGAGGACTTGTATCTTACACCTTCAAAATTTAAGATTACATTCCGCACCCCAAAACGATATACGCTCGTATCCGATTTTGAAGTTATTTCTGAAAACATTTCAGAAGGAATAAAAACCACAGTGCTACACGGTGAAAACAGAACAAATGCCACCCTTTATCTTGAGCAACTTCCCTCATTCGAGAATATCGTTACCGATAAACTTGAAATTATTACCAATCTTGAAGAGAAAAAGGTCACCCCTCCAATACGAGCGATAGTAATTGATAGAATTACTCATTTCCTTAACAATAAATTAGGAGACTATCCATTCGAAAAAATGGTGATTAGTGACGAAGACTATAGAAGTAGCCCAGTCTACGGTTTGAACCAATTGCCGGATTTTATAAGCCCGTTCCCAGATGGTTTTGAGTACGATATGGAACAATTAAAAACCATAACTCGCAGCTATCTAAAAAATACCTTACATCTACATCCACGAAATGATTATTGGCTTTTAGATGCGATTCAAATTCATCTTATGATGCAGTATGTTGATACTTACTACCCAAAGATGAAGATTATTGGAAGCCTTAGTCGGTTTTGGATCATTCGTTGGGCACATGCAGCAGACCTTGAATTCAACGATCAATATCCCATGCTTTATCTCAATATGGCACGGAACAATCTGCACCAAAAATTGACAATTCCAAAGGATTCTTTGCTTAAATTCAATAAAAATATCGCGAATGCATATTATGGCGGACAGGGTCTTGATTATCTTTCAAGTTATCTTGGTGTCCATGTTATGGAAAAGAGCATTAAAGAGTTCTTTTCTGAAAATAAGTTGAAGACAACTACGTCTTTGCAGTTTCGTGACAAACTCAAAGAACACACTAACCTTCCTGTTGATTGGTTTTTTGAAGACTATGTAGACTCAAGGGAAACTATCGATTTTAAAATCAAAAAAGTTAGCAAGGAAAGAGACTCTTTAAAGGTGTTAATTAAGAATTTACGGGATAATACCATGCCCGTTTCGCTTTTCGGAATTAATAAAAAGCAAACTGTATTTAAAAAATGGATTAATCCCATAAAAGATACTGTTACGGTGACCGTTTCGGCAAAAGATGTTCGTAAACTAGCACTAAATCATGACGGAGAAATTCCGGAATTCAATCGTAGAAATAACTTTAAAAAAGTAAAGGGGTTGTTTAACAAACCTGTTCAGTTTCGTCTTTTTCAAGATGTTGAAGATCCAAATTACACCCAATTCTTTTTTATGCCCATTTTTGAATACAATTTGTATGATGGCTTCACAACTGGATTAAAGCTTTATAACAAAACTGTACTTCCCAAGGCTGTTCATTACAAACTGGAACCACAATTTGGGTATCGTTCCAAAACCATAATTGGCGGTGGATCTGTACAGTATACGCAACGATTGGCAAAAGGAAACCTGAACGCAATGAGATATGGGATTTCTGGAAACTACTATTCCTACGACGATGGCTTGTTCTATAGAAAATTCACTCCGTTTATAACCTTCCGCTTTCGGGACAAGGATCTTCGGAAAAATGAAAAACAATTCATTAACCTTCGAAATGTTAATGTATATAGAGATGATAACCCTAACAACCCTAACCAAGAACCCAATTATAGCGTCTTTAATCTATCATATGTCTATAGTAATCCTAATCAGATTAACTATTTTAGAGGTGTAGCGGACTATCAAATCTCTTCAAAGTTCAGTAAAATTTTTGCTACTTTGGAATATAGAAAGTTATTTAAAAATAACCGACAGCTTAATCTTCGATTTTTTGCAGGTACCTTTATTTTTAATGATACTGGAGTAGATGAAAACTTCTTCAGTTTTGCTTTAGATCGACCCACAGATTATTTATTTGATTATAGCTACTACGGAAGAAGTGAAGATAGCGGCTTATTTAGTCAGCAGTTGGTTGTGTCAGAAGGCGGTTTTAAATCTCAATTAGAACCAGCCTTTTCAAACACCTGGATGACAACGCTAAACGCAAGTACAAATATCTGGAGGTGGATTTATGCTTATGGAGATATTGGACTGGTCAGCAACAAGGGCTTTGGAACAAAAGCCGTATTCGATAGTGGTATTCGTGTCAATCTAGTAGCAGATTATTTTGAATTGTATTTCCCTATTTACTCTAGTTTAGGTTTTGAACCTAAACTTCCTCATTATGATGAGAAAGTTAGGTTTATTGTTACACTTAGTCCAAAAACACTCTTAGGTCTCTTTACACGAGAATGGTATTGATCATTAAGAACTAAAAGATTGCAATGCAACTATTAAATGACTGGAAACTTATTATTTTAGGCTGCCTGACCCTTGGTTTGGCTCCCTTCTCACCCGAACCTTATCTACAGGGGAAAGCTAAAATGGATTGCAGGAGGCGCTTCTGGGATGTAGTTTACGGATTCCCATCTGTTGTTGATTTGTTATTTATTTCTGAAATTAATTCAAAAGAAACTGCAAAATTAGCATCCTGCCTAACGGCCTAATATCTTTTATCCATTCGCAGCTGTATTGTTAAATTAAATCATTTTATTAAGAATAGTTAATTGATTTTAGCTAATAATTAAGAATAATACAAAACTTTAGCATTGTTTGGCATAGTGATTTTCGCTACTTTTGCAATACGAAATTTCTCAAAATATATGCAAACAAATCCACAGACAAATAGCGAATTATCTTTTGATAATTTTAAGGCAGAAGTCTTAAACGATTATAAAATCGCTGTCACGAGTCGCGAATGTAGTTTGTTGGGAAGAAGAGAAGTTTTAACCGGAAAAGCCAAGTTTGGAATATTTGGCGATGGAAAAGAAATTCCTCAGCTCGCTTGGGCCAAGGCATTTAAAAATGGAGATTGGAGAAGCGGTTACTATCGTGATCAAACTTTTATGATGGCAATTGGTAAGTTGACCATTCAGCAGTTTTTTGCAGGTTTATACGGTCATACAGATATTGAGGCAGACCCAATGAGTGGTGGACGTCAAATGGGTGGACATTTTGCAACACATAGTTTAAACGAAGACGGTAACTGGAAGAATCTAACAGCACAACCAAATAGTAGCCCAGACATCTCTCCTACTGCTGGGCAGATGCCGCGCCTTTTAGGATTGGCTCAAGCTTCAAAAATATTTAGAAATGTAAAAGGACTTGAGAACAAGTCTAACTTTTCCATTAACGGAAACGAAGTCGCTTGGGGAACTATTGGAAATGCCAGTACCAGTGAAGGCCTATTCTGGGAGACTATCAATGCCGCAGGAGTATTGCAAGTACCAATGGTAATGAGTGTTTGGGATGATGAATATGGTATTTCTGTACATGCTAAACACCAAACCACCAAAGAAAATATTAGCGAAATATTGAAAGGGTTTCAACGAACTGAAGACGAACCAGGATACGAAATAATGCGTGTAAATGGCTGGGATTATGCTACTTTGATTGAAACATATCGGAATGCAGGAAAAATTGCCCGAGAAGAGCACGTTCCAGTTCTGGTCCATGTACAGCAATTAACGCAACCACAAGGACACTCAACTAGTGGCTCTCATGAACGCTATAAAGATAAAGATCGTTTAGCATGGGAAGCAGAATTCGATTGCAACGTGCAAATGCGACTTTGGATGTTGGAGAACAATATGGCTTCGGAAGCAGAGCTCGAAGAGCTTGAAAAATCAATAAAAAAAGAAGTTCGTGATGGTAAGAAAGCCGCGTGGGAAGCATTTTTAACACCTCAAAAGCAGGAATTACACGAGGCTATTACTTTATTAGGGAACTTAGCCGAAAGTTCAGCTAACAAGAATTTTATTGAAAAGATAAAGGATGATTTAGCTTCTGAAACGGAACCGCTTCGCAGAACTATTGCTTCCGCTACACGAAAAGCATTACGATATGTTGTTGGTGAAAAGTCTTCAGAAAAAAGACAATTACAGGATTGGATAGAAAATTATTTTGAGATCATACAACCAAAATATAGCTCTCACCTCTATTCCGAAGCAAAAGAAAACGCAACAACTGTTTCCGAAATAAAACCAACATATGATCCGAATGCTGAAGATGTTGATGCTAGACTTGTACTAAGAAATAACTTCGATGCAATTTTTAGCAAACATCCTGAGACCTTGATCTTTGGTGAAGATGCTGGAGCCATAGGAGATGTAAATCAAGGGCTTGAAGGTATGCAGGAAAAATACGGTGAGCTTAGAGTTGCAGATGTAGGCATTCGAGAAGCGACTATTCTTGGGCAAGGAATAGGAATGGCAATGCGAGGCCTTAGACCTATTGCTGAAATTCAATATTTAGATTACATCCTTTATTGCCTTCAGATAATGAGTGATGATCTAGTAACCGTTCAATACAGAACTAAGGGTAGACAAAAGGCCCCACTTATTGTTCGAACAAGAGGACATAGACTTGAAGGAATTTGGCATAGCGGATCTCAAATGGGAGGATTAATCCACTTGCTTAGAGGAATGTATATATTGGTTCCAAGAAATATGACCAAAGCGGCTGGTTTTTACAATACTTTGCTCGAAACCGATGAACCTGCGTTAGTGATTGAATGTTTAAATGGCTACCGATTAAAAGAGAAAATGCCAACCAATTTAGGTGAGTTTAGAACTCCTATTGGTGTTGTTGAGACCATCAAAGAAGGAACGGATATAACATTAGTATCTTATGGAAGTACCTTACGAATTGTAGAGGAAGCTGCCAAGGAACTAATTCAAGTTGGAATTTATGCAGAAGTAATTGACATACAGTCCCTTTTACCACTAGACTTAAATAAAGACTTGATTGAAAGTGTTAAGAAAACGAACCGTATTCTAGTGATTGACGAAGATGTTTCCGGTGGCGCTTCAGCATATATTTTACAGCATATTTTGGACGAGCAAGACGGTTATAAACATTTGGACAGTAAGCCTCAAACGCTTACCGCAAAAGCACATCGACCGGCATATGGAACAGATGGAGATTACTTTTCAAAACCCTCAACCGAAGATGTTTTTGAAAAAGTATATGATATGATGCATGAGGTAAGTCCAGAGAATTTTCCGAAGTTGAGATAAGGTATTTCCTACAAGAAAATTAAAATAATTTATGCTTATTAAATAAATTATACTACTTTAGTCGTTCAATAAAGATAAAAAATAAGTTTATGTTACTGAATAATTTAAATAACAATAATAATAACGCCAAGACGTAACAGAAACTTGTAAACGATATTTAACCGCCAAGTTTCTAGAAGCTTGGCGGTTTTTTTTTGTTCATAAACTAACCAAATAAAATATAGAATTATGTGTGGAATTGTATGTGCTTTTGATCTAAAACAATCAAGTGAGTCATTAAGACCTCAATTATTATCAATGGCAAAACGTCTTCGTCACCGTGGACCAGACTGGAGTGGAATATTTAATGATGAAAACGCAATTATGGCGCACGAACGTCTTGCCATTGTCGATCCTACCAGTGGAAAACAACCTTTATTTTCTGAAAACAAAAAATTAGTGCTCGCTGCGAATGGTGAAATTTACAATCATATGGAATTGCGAGAGCAATTTAAAGGGAAGTATAACTTTCAAACCAAAAGTGATTGCGAAGTTATTTTAGCATTGTATCAAGAAAAGGGAACTGATTTTTTGGACGAACTAAATGGTATTTTCGGTTTTGCAATATATGATGCTGAAGAAGATGAATACCTTATAGCAAGAGATCATATGGGGATTATCCCTCTGTATATGGGATGGGACAAGGACGGTACTTTTTACGTAGCTTCAGAATTAAAAGCACTAGAAGGTATTTGCACTAAAATAGAGCTCTTCCCTCCAGGACATTATATGCACAGCAGCGATGGAGAGTTGAAAAGGTGGTGGACCCGCGACTGGATGGAATTCGACAGCGTAAAAGACAATGAAACCAGTATTGAAGATTTAAAAAACGCTTTAGATGCTGCTGTGCATAGACAATTAATGAGTGATGTTCCCTATGGTGTATTGCTTTCAGGTGGTTTAGATTCATCTATCACCTCTGCCCTAGCCAAAAAATACGCAGACAAAAGAATTGAAAGTGGTGACGTAGAAAATGCTTGGTACCCACGATTACATTCATTCGCTATAGGTCTCGAGGGGTCTCCAGATTTGGTAGCAGCAAAAAAAGTAGCGGATCATTTAGATACTGTCCATCATGAGGTTCATTTTACGATCCAGGAGGGAATTGATGCATTACGTGATGTGATTTATCATGTAGAAACCTATGACATCACCACTATACGTGCGTCCACACCTATGTTCTTATTAGCACGTGCGATAAAAGCAATGGGAATAAAAATGGTGCTATCTGGTGAAGGGGCAGATGAAATCTTTGGAGGCTACTTGTATTTTCATAAGGCGCCTACTGCCAAAGATTTCCATGAGGAAAATGTTCGAAAATTAGACAAACTACATATGTACGATTGTCTTCGCGCAAATAAATCATTAGCATCTTGGGGAATTGAAGGACGCGTACCATTCTTAGACAAAGAGTTTATGGATGTTGCCATGCGTCTCAACCCTAAAGACAAAAGGATCATTGCAGGACAAAACAGTCCAATGGCAAAACAAGCGATGGAAAAATGGGTGCTACGAGAAGCTTTTTGTGACATGTTGCCTAAAAGCGTTGCCTGGAGACAAAAAGAACAGTTTAGTGATGGTGTTGGGTATAGCTGGATTGATACACTTAAAGAATTAGTAAACGGTCAAGTAAGTGACGAACAAATGGAGAATGCTCATTTTCGTTTCCCAATTCAGACGCCTACAAGCAAAGAAGAATTTTACTATCGTTCTATTTTTGAAGAACATTTTCCGAGCGATACAGCGGCTCTAAGTGTTCCATCGGTCCCTTCGGTTGCTTGCAGTAGTCCAGTAGCTTTAGCCTGGGATGAAAGCTTTAAAAATATGAATGACCCTAGTGGACGTGCTGTTGCAAATGTCCACGATGACGCCTACTAAAATGTTGATAATCATATAACTTAAATATGAATGTGTTCAAATAATTCAACCCCGTTCTTGTTCAAGCAAATTGACAATCATTTTTTTTGTCTATCTTTAAAAGATTACCTAAAGATAGTCCTATGAAAAAATTTATGTTTGTTTTTTTTCTGATTGCAACATTTGGTTTCTCCCAAACCCCCTGTGATGGTGGATTCGCAGGAATTTACCCTTGTAATGGATTCGGTTTACAGTCGCAAATTCCATTTACAGATATGGGAGCTACCAATGCAAGTGACTCGTGGGGCTGGGTTGACCCGTTGGACAATAAAGAATATGCCATTATAGGTTTGGATAACGGAACTGGCTTTATTGATATTTCAGATCCGGTGAGTCCTGTTTACCTTGGAAAGCTTCCTTCGGCAACTGGAACAGCACTTGCGAGAGATATTAAGACATATAATACCTACGCCTTTGTGGTGAGTGATAATAACGGAGCTCATGGGATGCAGGTTTTTGATTTAACACGCTTACGTTCGGTTGTGGATCCACCAGTAACATTTACAATGGATGCTCATTATACCGATTTTGAAAACGCTCATAATCTTGCCATAAATGAAGACACTGGATTCGCCTATGCATTGAGAACAAATACCTACGGTGGAGGAATCCATTTTATAGATATTCAAGACCCCTTGAATCCGGTTAGCGCTGGTGGTTTTAGTGGTGTCTATACTCATGATGCACAGATTGTAAACTATCACGGACCAGACAGCGATTATTCTGGAAGAGAAATTCTACTGAGTTTTAACGGGTATGATCAAGATGTTTGGATAGTCGACGTTACAGATAAAACAAATCCTCAAGCTATTACAAATTTCACTTTTACCAGTAGCGAGCATTCTCACCAAGGATGGCTTACAGAAGATCATAAATACCTGATAATGGGTGATGAAGCGGACGAACTGAACTTTGGTTTTAATACGCGAACTATTATTTTCGACATAACAGACTTGGATAACCCAATACAGACATTTGAACATACTGGCTCTACTGAAGCAACAGATCATAATGGATACACTATAGGGGATAGTTATTACTTAGCCAACTATGCCGCAGGGTTAAGAGTCTTTGATATTTCGGATATTGAAAATGGAACCATGATAGAAACAGGCTATTTTGATGTATACCCCACCAATAATTCTGCTGGATTTAATGGTGCCTGGACGGCATACCCTTATTTTCCTAGTGGAAACATATTGGTTTCGGCATTAACTTATACAGACCCTAATTATACTGGCGGTTTCTTTTTACTGAAAGATGGCCTTTTGGGTGTTGAGGATTTCAATCAGACTGATGAAATCTACTTGCACCCAAATCCAGCAACAGATATTGTAAACATTACTTTTTCGAAGGGTTTATTATTAGAGTCAATTGAAGTATTTGACGTAACTGGAAGACGAATAAAGGTAGAATCAACAAATACAGTAGATATATCTTCATTTCAAAATGGGTTGCTCTTCGTTCGCATTTTTACAGATCAAGGAACAATAACAAAGAAGCTTATTAAAAATAATTGACCTAATAAATTAGAAAAAACATCCTTAAACATTGCTAAGGCAACCACTTTTTATCAAAGTTGGGTTTGCGCTTTTCAAGAAAGGCATCTCTTCCCTCCTTAGCTTCATCTGTCATATAAGCGAGCCTTGTTGCCTCTCCAGCAAATACTTGTTGCCCAACCATTCCATCATCGGTTAGGTTCATCGCAAATTTCAGCATCTTTATAGAGGTTGGTGATTTCTCTAATATTTCTTGAGCCCATTCAAAAGCTGTATTCTCTAATTCAGAATGGGGAATAACTGCGTTTACCATTCCCATTTCATAAGCTTCCTGGGCGTTGTAGTTTCTTCCAAGGAAAAAGATTTCACGAGCCTTCTTCTGCCCTACCATTTTTGCAAGATAAGCACTGCCATAACCACCATCGAAACTGGTAACGTCCGCGTCAGTTTGCTTAAAAATAGCATGTTCTTTACTAGCTAATGTTAGATCACAAACCACGTGCAAACTGTGACCACCACCAACGGCCCAACCTGGAACCACGCAGATAACGGCTTTCGGCATAAAACGAATCAGACGCTGTACATCTAAAATATTTAAGCGGTGGTAGCCATCCTCACCCACATAACCCTGATGCCCTCGTGCCCTTTGATCACCTCCACTACAGAAACTATAAACACCATCTTTAGAGGAAGGACCTTCGGCCGATAACAACACCACACCTATACTCGTGTCTTCTTGAGCATCATGAAAAGCATCCAACAGTTCCCCGGTAGTTTTTGGGCGAAACGCGTTACGAACGTCCGGCCTATTAAAAGCAATTCGAGCCACCCCATCGCATTTTTTATAAGTAATATCTGAATATTCTCTTGCCATTTTCCAGTTAGGTGTCCTCATATTTTATATTTTAGCCAAAGGTAGTAATTCCCACCAAGACTGGGAACCTCATTACGGTTTAAACTTTACAGAAAACTGTTAGGTTGAGCTTGTCGAAACCCCTAAATAAGCCCTTTGACAAACTCAGGCTAACAAAAAAATCACACTATGCGCAATTATTTATTTTTCTTCGGATTTTTATTTATGACAGTAACTTTAACAGCACAAGATGAATACAACTTCACTGAAGTTATCGATCTAGAAGCCACGCCTGTTATTAGTCAGGGTCGAACAGGAACTTGCTGGAGCTTTTCAACTTCTTCTTTTTTAGAATCGGAGATCATTAGACTAACAGGTAAGCAAATTGATCTTTCTGAAATGTATACAGTTCGGAACACCTATCCTAAAAAGGCAGAAAATTTCGTGATGCGTCAAGGTAAGGCACAGTTTAGTCAGGGTGGATTGGCTCACGACGTTATTAATTCGGTTAGTGAATATGGTCTTATGCCGCAAGAAGCATTTAGCGGGTTATTTCCTGGAAATGAAACCCATAATCATGCTGAGCTCGAAGCTGTACTCGAAGCTATGGTAAAAACTTATGTGGATAATCCTGGTAAAAAATTAAGTAAAAAATGGAAAAATGCAATCCAAGCGGTATTAGATGTTTATCTAGGGGAAAACTTAGGCACATTTACCTATGAAGGCAAACAATATACTCCGGCCTCTTTTCGGGATATGACAAAGATTGTAGCTGAAGATTATGTGACGATTACATCTTTTTCTCACGCTCCCTTCTACAAGCCATTTATTCTAAATATTCCTGATAACTGGAGCTACGGAGGTATGTATAATGTTCCATTAGATGAATTGATGCAGAGTATTGATAATGCACTAGAAGAGGGTTTTTCGGTTGAGCTAGATTGCGATGTAAGCGAACGAACATTCTCGTCTAAAGATGGTATTGCCGTGATTCCGAAGGAATCAGAAAACAAAGTAAAAGCGCTTCAAGGGGTATACCCAGAGATGAATATTACGCAAGAGTATCGACAGGAAGAGTTTGAAAACTTTACAACCACCGACGACCACTTAATGCACATTACTGGCATCCTTCATGACCAGAATGGGACTAAGTATTATAAAGTAAAAAACAGCTGGGGTACAGATGAAAAACGAACGGCAAATGGAGGTTATGTATATTTTAGTACGGCCTATATGCGATTAAAAACGATTAGTGTCATGGTGCATAAAGATGCTGTTCCAAAAAGCACTTCAAAAAAATTAAACCTATAAAATCAATTGGTACTCGTAATGATTAGATGAAAAGACTACTGCACTTGTTACTATTTCTTGCACCTCTTATTGTTCTGGGGCAATATGATTTTGATACGCGCTATTTTACGATAAATGTAGCGTCCTTACCAGAAGCGCCTGAGCTTGATCAAAAATGGGAACTATCAACTTCGAATGATGAATCTCAAAGGACGTTTATTTTAGACAACACGCCAACCTTTGAAGCTACATTACGGTCTTTAAGAATTAGTTCTTCGAATTATTGGGAGCCAGTAGATATGCGCAATGCGTCAAATACTACTGAAAATTATATTGACACTACTTGGGAGATTAATCCCGCGAAGACTAGCTATTATGGCACTAGTAGTTACAAGGCAGATGGAGCGACAAAAGTGACTAATACCGTTTATTCTGAAGTAAGAGGTTTGGATTTGTTAGATCGCTGTCCACCAGTTGGGATTTGCCCCCGTTGTACACCTTACAGGTTTAATCAAGGCTATTAGCAAGGCCATCACACTACTCTTTTTGCACTAACTCAATTCCATCCTCTTTTAAAAGAACCTGCTTGTCTTTATAAAGCGTGCCAATCGCCTTTTTGAAACTTTTCTTACTCATTCCCAACTCATTCTTAATTGTTTCTGGGTCCGATTTGTCATGCAAAGGAAGAAATCCTCCAGCGGTCTTAAGCTCTTCCAAAATAAAATTAGCGTTTGGTTCGATGCTTCTATACCCAGGAGTTTGTAGCACAAGATCGATTTTATTATCTTCTCTTATTTTCTTCACATATGCCTTCATTCGATCACCAGAACGAATATCTTCGAAAATATCTTCTATATAGATAAGCCCTTTATGTTCTCCATTTACAATTGCATTTGCTCCTTTATCTGTAAGATGAGTAACCAAGATATTAACTTCTTCAAAAGCTTCAACAGTAATTGTTTCGTTTTGAACAAAGCGATTGGTTTTACTAGAGCCCACCAAACGATTGGTTTGTTCATCTAAATACAGATAAACGATATACCAATTTCCTATTTTCATTGGTCTTGCTTGCTCTTTAAAGGGTACAAAGAGTTGTTTTTCCAGCCCCCAATCCATAAACGCCCCATAATCTGTTACATCGCTACAGTTAAGGTAACCAAAACTATTTAGAAGCAAGAATGGTTCAAGTGTAGTTGCAATGGGTCGTTCCTCATTATCTAGATATACAAAAACTTCAATTTCATCATCTATTTCGAAGTTTTCTGGTTTGTATTTGTGCGGTAACAATACTACATTTTCCTCTTCATCACCCAAATATAGGCCTGGATCGGTCTCCCTGAGAATCGTAAGTGTGTTATATTCACCTAGTTTGATCATAGATGCAAAGATACAATTTCCGAAGTGATAAAAACGGTAAAAAAGAACGTGAAATTTAGCCCAGAATTATTAATTTCACCACCAATGAAGCTAACAAAAATTCATAATCTTCCTGAAAAGGAAATCTTAAGACATGTTCTAAAATCGGATATCGCTGATATTTATTTTTACACTAATATTGTGGTTGTAGAGGCATTTGAAGGAGTTACCCTATCCTATAAAACTGCATTCTCTGTTTTACTCAAGTCACTTCAACTTTTTGGAATTAAGCCCTGCATCTATATTGCAAACCGTGTTAATTCCTACTCAGTAAATCCAAACGATTATAAGTATTTAAACAAAATAAATACGCTCAAAGGGATTGCTATTGTAACACAGCTAGAAGAAGCAAGGAATAACGCAGAGTTGGAACGGAAGTTTTCAAAAAAGCCCTTCGAAATTTTTGAAAATATTGAAGAAGCCTATAAATGGGGAATTAATATTCTAAATAAGTAAAGTAAGCTTCCAACTCTTTTGACAAAACTTATTTTATATAATTGAAGTATTCGAGCAAAACAGTATCATTAATCTCGGAAGGCGTAAACACTTCGAGTAGCTTTGGTCGTTCTGAAGTATCGTAAAATACACTCAACTCCTTTTTCAAGCCTTTCAATTTTGAAACCATGGTATATTCGATGTTATACATCTCACATAAATGTTTCGCAGAATAACCGTGCTGTGTTTCAAAGAACCTATTAAAATGATCTGTCTCCTTTGCTCCAGGAAGGATTCTAAAAATCCCGCCTCCATTATTATTTATGACAATAATCCTAAAGCTATTAGGGATATAATTGTTCCAAAGCGCGTTGCTATCATACAAAAAACTAACATCTCCAGTTACAAATATGGTTTGTAACTTGGATACCCAGGCTGCTCCTATGGCAGTACTGGTGCATCCATCAATACCACTTGTGCCTCTATTACAAAAGACTCTTAAGGAAGGGTCTAAATGAAACAGTTGGGCGTATCTAATAGTAGCACTATTACTCAATTGCAACTGTGTATGTCTCGGAAGGCTTTTGAATATTTCTGAAAACACTTTAAAATCGGAAAAAGGAGCTACATTTTCATACTTCGAGTGTTTACTTAATCTATCACCACTAACCTCCTTAAAATCAAACTTATATACACTTTTTACATTATTTATTTCTGGTATGAGGTTGTGGAAAAAGTTATTAGGGATCATTTTAAAATGATGGTCCAAACAAAAGAAAGTATCATACGCTTTCTTTACGTCTATATGCCAATGCTCTTTTGGAGGATAAGCCCTTAAAAAAGCCTTTATTTTCTTAGAAACTACCATTCCTCCAAAAGTGAGTAATATATCCGGTTGCAGTTTTAAAAATTCAGACTCTTCCAATGGAGCAATCAATTGATCAATTGCCGGAAAGAAGTCCTTATGAGATAAATTCGAAGTGGTTTCTGTAAGTACAATAATGCTTTCATCTTCAGCAAGCACATCAATAAATCGTCGCTCCAAACTATCTGGAGGAAGAACACCTACCAATATCATTTTCTTGGCACTATCGTTCCATTTTTGAGCAAAAGAAGAAATATCATCTATAATGTTTTCGGAGGTTCGGTTAAAAATTGGTCTTTTTATCTCAACTTGCAAGGCCGCTACTGTTCCGTATAGCGGTTCTGAAAATGGAGTATTAATATGTACAGGTCCTTTTTGATCTATTGCCATTTGTAAAGCCTCGGTGATGACACTTTCGTTATAAGATTGTTTGCCTTCAATACAGTTCGCATTATATAAAATATGGTTTGAATACACATTTTCTTGACGAATGGTTTGCCCATCTCCTATTTCAATTAAGTCAACCGGTCGGTCGGCAGAGATAATCACCAAAGGAATATCACTATAAAAGGCCTCCGCAACAGCCGGATAATAATTAAGTAAAGCGGAACCAGAAGTACAAACAAGAGCTACTGGTTTATCAAGTTGTTGTGCCAATCCAAGGGCGAAGAAAGCTGCGCAACGCTCATCTACAATGCTAAAGTTTACAAAATCAGTATGACCTGTAAAACCTATTGTCAATGCTGCGTTTCGAGAGCCAGGAGATATCACAATATGATCAATCTCGTGTTGCAGGCATAATTGGATTAGGGTTTGAGAAAGGAGTTTATCTGAAAACTTCATTGGAAACAAAGGTACAAATAGTAGTCAATTAATTGAGGAAAGGCTTTAACACCTGTAACATTGTTTGTAACTTATTTTGGGTTTCCTCCCATTCTTCCTGTGAATTTGACACTGAGGTGATTCCACTTCCTACATACAAATTGGCGATGCCTTCTTCGATTTTCACACAACGTAGATTTACGAACAACTGAGAACTATTGCTATTTTCATCCACTGGCCCTACAAACCCAGTATAAAACTCTCGATCGTAACCTTCATTTTTATCGATAAATTTCTTCGAAAAATTCATTGGAGTACCACAAACTGCTGGTGTAGGATGCAAAGCAGAGGCGATGATATCTAACGTGGCTTTTCCATTCTTTAAAGCGCCACTAACATCTGTTCTAAGATGTGCTACAGAACCCGCAAGCTGCGTATATGTCTTAGAAATTTTAATAACCGAAGTCAACTTTTCAAGACTAGACGTAATGGCATCTGTAACATATTGCTGTTCGATTATTTCCTTTAGTGTCCAATCTGGTGGTTTGTTATCATTTATTTTTTTCGTTCCAGCCAAGGCCATAGTTGTAAAGGCAATTCCATTGGTTTTAATCAATAACTCCGGAGTTGCACCAAGCCAAATTCCAGTTTCTGGATGATACCAGACATAGTCAAAGGCCTCTGGAAAGAAATTAAGCAATCTTAATATAATTGCACCAAGATCGATTCGCGATAACGGTAGCTTTTTACATCGAGAGACTACTATTTTACTCGCTTTTTTGTCTTCGATGGATTTTATTGCTTTACCAACAAGCCTTTTATGAACAAGGCGCTCGTTGTTGATTTCATCCACTTGAATTTCATCAAGAGGAAGCATTTCCGATTTAAACTTGGTTTCCACCACTTCACAATTAGCCGCGAACATACATAGTGTTGGTCTAATGTCATCAAAAGGAGCCAACTTCACACCCTTTTCTGAAAAATTCTTTGTTGTATGTAATGAACTATCTTTCTGAAAATAACAGGTGAGCACTTCTTCATCGGGCAGACTATAAAGAACAAATGGAAGCTCGCTCTTGTAATGATCTTCAATTTTTTGGAGGAGCAACTTATAATCCATTCAAAATTATTTACCTAAAGTTATAGTTGTAAGCTTTACCAGGGACACCAGGGTTCCCTCCTCATTAGTAATTGGGATATGCCACAATTGAATTGTTCTACCTTTATGCAGAATTTTTGCCTTAGCATAAACATAACCATCCCTAACACTTTTAACGTGATTGGCCGCAATTTCGATTCCTCTTATCTTGATCTCATTAGAGCCTAAAAATACCATAGCTCCTGCGCTGCCAACACTTTCAGCTAACGCCACAGAGGCACCCCCATGTAAAACACCATCCGGTTGATGTACCCTAGGGTTAACCGGCATTCGAGCAACTAGCGTATCCTCAGTGATATCTGTAAATTCAATATCAAGCGTCTCCATTAGAGTGCCCTTACACATATTATTACAAGCAATTAGCAGTTTTTCTTTAGTACTCTTCATAAGAATCTATTACTTTTACAAAAGTACGAAACCAACGATTAGAATGAGTTTGGAAAAACAAGTTTCTTATAACACGACAAATACCTATTTGACTCTCAACTCGTTAACACCCACTACAAAAAATGTTTGGTTGGTATTTCACGGGATGGGATATTTAAGTAGGTACTTTTTGAGCTACTTTTCTCACTTAAATCCGCTAGAAAACTTCATTGTTGCTCCTCAGGCGCCAGCTAAATATTATCAAGGGAAGAATTTTAAACATGTTGGAGCCTCATGGCTTACCAGGGAAAACACTAAAACAGAAATCGCCAATGTATTGACCTATGTGGATGCTGTCTATAAAGCGGAGAGACTGGACATTTCGAAAAATTTCATTGTTTTAGGATATTCACAGGGAGTTTCTATTGCCACTCGCTGGCTCGCCACAAGAAAAATTGATTGCAATCATTTGGTTTTGCACTCCGGAGGTATACCAAAAGAATTAAAAAAAGAAGACTTTAGTTTTATGCATAAAAGCACTAAAGTCACGTATTTATATGGTTCGGAGGATCAATACATTTCAGAGGCTAGAAAAACCGAAGAAGAACTAAAAGGTACTAATCTCTTTGAAGAAAGGCTCAAAACCGAAGTGTTTACCGGCATTCATGAAGTAAATAGAGGCTTCATCTACCGTCTATCGACTGAAAGTTAATTTTCTCCTGTGCATTTTGTCGAATAAATTTGCATATTATCAAAGTAAAGGTTTAATCCACATTGATTTGTAGGAAAAAACCTGATGGAGAGATGTGAAAAATCAACTACTTACCGTCTTACTTTGTTTGTTCACGGTCTTTGTGGTTGCAGAAGTAAGTCCTAAAGAAAAACAAGCTTTAATTGACTTATATCTCGCTACTAATGGTGGGAACTGGGTCAATACTTGGGATATCAATTCTCCTGTTTCAGAATGGCATGGAATTACCGTGGAAAATAACTTTGTTACAGGTATAAGTTTACTTTTTAATAATATGAATGGAACACTTCCTGTGTCAATCGGTTATTTCACTGATTTAAAGATACTTAGGTTATCATTCAATAAACTTACTGGCACTATTCCTATGGAAATTGGGCGGCTTTCCAATCTCGAACTACTTGCGCTAAACGGAAATAACTTAAGCGGCAGTATTCCGTCAAGTATTGGCAACATTGAATCTTTAAAAGAGTTACACCTAAGTAGTAATCGTTTAACTAGGAATGATCCCAACAAGTCTGAGTAACTTGACACAATTAGAAACACTAAATGTGTTTGACAATAAACTGTCAGGTACTTTACCCATTGGTTTATCTCACTCTAAAAATATAAAAAAACTTGTGGTTGCGCAAAATGATTTAATTGAAACTGAAGCTTACTCCTCACTGCTTCTTTTTAAGAACGGCCCCAATTTCAAGCCGAATAATGGTTTCACTCCTTCTACAAAAACTGTAATCGCAAGTGAGACAAGCGAAGGTAACTAACACTAATTCAAAAATTCATTATTTATTTGGTTAAAAGCGGCTCTAGTAGGAGCCGCTTTTTTTTAGCTAATTCAATAAATTAACTTCTTTATTTCGCCAAATTTTAAGATAGGGTTATTTGCGATTTAATGTTATTCAACGTGTTTCTTTTTAGTGAAATCGTGTGCCGAAATTTATTTTATGTTTCATTTTGAATAAACTTGCAAAACATTCCCGTCTTACATACCTATATAAATGAACACTAGCTTTTGTTACCCCTTATTTTTATTTTTTTTATACACTAGGGTTAGAGCATCTGCTTACTAAACTTAGAGCCTAAGTATATAGCCACTCCTCCACTTAAAAACATAAGAATACTATAGACCGCTGGAGCAATAGCAAAAGCGGTATTCCCTAAAAGAACAACCGCGACCGTAATTGCAAGCGTCCCATTTTGGATTCCCGATTCTATTGAAATTGAGATAGCTTGGGGGGTTTTTAATTTAAATAACCTTGCCGAATAAAACCCAATCAACATGGTTAACGCATTTAATATAAAGGTTGCTGCGCCTGCCTGTCTAAAATAGGCCTCCATATTAGTCCTTTCCTTAACGATAATACCCAAAATAATAATGGCAAGAACAATGGCCGATGCTATTCTAACTGGTTTTGCCATCTTCAGAGAAAAGTCCTTGTTAAATCGTCTCAAAGACATACCAAGAAGAATTGGAATAACTACAATAATAAAAATTTGAGCAATAGTTTCTAAAATACTCAAGTTTACCTCTTGACCATTTAATTCGAAATAATTCAATGCGAAACTAACAATAAAAGGAATCGTAAAGATTGTAATCAAACTACTAATAGCTGTAAGACTGACTGACAAGGCCAAATCTCCTTTGGCTAAATGGGTAATCAAGTTAGATGTTGGTCCGCCAGGGCAAGCAGCTAAAATCATAACGCCAATAGCAATCTCAGGTTCCATTGGGAACAAAAGAGTTATACCAAACCCTATTAAAGGCAATAAAACCAGCTGGTTTGTGAGTCCAACAAAAACCGCCTTCGGATAGAGAATAATTCTTTTAAAGTCTTTTAACTCTAAGGACATTCCCATTCCGAACATAATAATTATTAAGGCTCCGGCTAAAACGATCGTAGAAATATTATCCATTGTAAAAGGTATTAATTTTTTACGGAAAGATAATACATATTCTTAACTTCAAAATACTCAAGACCATATCAAATCTCGCTATTTGACCCGTCAATATATTTAGAATATCCATCTCCAAGAACAGACTCAATTTGAAATCCTTCTATATTATTAGTACCTTACACGACTAAGTCATAATAAAGTAAAAATCTATGAAATCTATTTACCTCCTAATCTTTGCCTTTTGTTCAACAATGGCATTTTCACAGAGCCATTTTCAGAAAAAAGCACAGCCAACTCCTATTGTCAATAGAGGAATATTAACGCCTATAGTTGCATCCATAGCGTATCAAGGATATGAGGAAACGCAGGCATACTTTGGAGAAGGGGAATATGAGATATTTATAGATAACTTGAATGGTGTTCTTGACAAACCGATTATTGTATTAGATGGTTTCGATCCTGGAGATGGTAGAGATATTACTGGTTTGTACAATAGTTTGGAGTTTGATGGGCAAAATATGGCGGATATATTAAGGGACGAGGGATTTGATATTGTAGTACTCAATGCTCCACAATATACTACAGGTGGAAAAGACATTGATGGTGGTTCAGATTATATACAGCGTAATGCTCTGGTCTTGGTAGAAATGATCAACTTTCTTAATGCCCAAAAGGTCGGTGATGAAGAGTTGGTAGTCCTTGGGCCGAGTATGGGAGGACTTATCGCACGATATGGTTTAACTTATATGGAACAAAATAGTCTCGATGCTGAGACTCGCCTTTATATCTCCTTCGACTCTCCGCACAGAGGTGCAAATATCCCAATTAGTTTACAATACCTAATTAACTATTTAGGACAAGAATTGGGAGATCCAGATGCCCAAGCAATCGTCGATAATGTATTGAATTCACCGGCCGCTAAAGAAATGCTCTATGATCATTTGTCTGCACATTTGTTGGCAGGATCTACTTACGAGCAGGACCCTACACTACTTCTACCTATGGGGGCTCCAGGTTTTAGGGATACTTTTCAAGCCGAACTGGATGCACTTGGTTTTCCTCAGCAGGTACGAAACATAACCATGGTAAATGGAAGCGCCTTGGGAACAACCACAGGAACAGTAGGTATGCAAGTTGTAGATACTACATTGGATCTCGGAGATCTTGTTGTTGGACTTACTGCGGATGTGAACCTTCACTTTACACCAGCTGCTAGCCAAACCAATAACGTAACAAGTTTTGAAACCTTTTTATTCGGAATCCCTCTGAATTCATTTGATGCAGATGCCGAATCGTTTTCAACAAGCGATGGTGTGGATGCTTCTCCAGGAGGAACTTCCAATATTTCAGGTGCTCTTGGGGGAGGCGGAAGCAGCAATCCAATTATTGTTGCTTTTATAGCTGCATTGGATCAAGATGATTATTCTTTTACCCCTTTAATAAGCGCATTGGCCATTGAGAATGAAGATGATTGGTTTGCAGTGCCTGATATTGGCGGAACGCACACTTCTCCTTTTGTAAACACCTATATTCCTGACGAAAACGAGCCACATGTAACGGTTACACAAGAAAATGCACAATTTGCATTGGACGAAATAAGAAATATAGTTTTAAGTACTTTAGATATTGATTTCGTAAAAAGGTATCAATTATTAAAAAATCCCGTTTCAAATACTATTAATTTACAAATGAATTCAGTTATACCTTTTGGTACTATTGAAATGGTAGTTCATTCGATTACTGGACAACAGGTTTTTTCAAAAACTATAAACAGCCCTGCAGATCAAATTTCGATCGAACATGCTTTAAATTCTGGAATCTATATTCTGAAAATTAATGACACTCAAAGCACAACAGCGATTAGATTTGTTGTGGAATAGGGTTCAGCGTGAAATATAATACTTAAAGCCACAGTTTTTTAATTGTGGCTTTTTTATACTCGAATTTAAGAGTCTTCCTTCATTGATCATTGTGTTTTAGCCTATTCCAATTGTTCTCATCCAGAAAACCATCTTCCTCGGGAGCTTAATAATTACGTATAAATACCTATATACCAAGCAATTAATTTGCTTTACATTTGAATAAGCTTCCCTGAAGTAATTCAGTACCTATTGGTCTTTTACGTTCCATTAATAGTCCTTTATGAATCGCTTCTACTTAAATTAAATAACAACCGAATTCTAACTAACCCAACCAAAAATGAGAAAACTAATCATATTTCTTTTTACAACCTTACTTTTTGTGAATTGTAAAAATTACGATAAAAAGGAATCAGAAGTAAACATAGAAAGCGAAACCGTACTTACTAGCGTAACCTCTACCGAATTTATGTTTAAAACTCCTGCGCTTCAGAAGGATTTTTCCGAAGATACCTCAAATCAAAATATAATGAACAATGAATGGAATGTGAACCTTACTGGCTTTACAAATCAGGGGATTGCAGGGAATCCATGGAATGCAACAAACGACACAGAAATTACCAATTATTTTAATCCGGCCATTGTTGGTATTCCTTCAGGGGGTGCAAATGTTGCCATACAATGGAATGCCTTGCCTGGAAGGATTAATTACTACTACCCTTCTATGAGACCAAATGATAAATTTGCCTTGGCAGATACTGGCTTGTTGGCAAATGGCTCTCTTCCTCCATTAATTCCTGCAGACGCGTGTGATTCTGGATCGACGGATAAAATAAAATACGGGCCGTACGGGCCGCGAGGTTTTCAAGATGAATATTGCGAATGGTCCGTGACAAGAAACGACCAAGGGAAAATCACTCGTATTGATTTTACTTGTGAGAATCCTGAATATTGGAATACAGTTTGGAACGTAAGTCCTGAGAAAGTACTAGAATTATATCAAAGTACACTAGACAAACCATCTATTGTTATGGAAGACCTTTATATGAAGGATTCTAATGGAAATGGAGTGGTTGACCCATCTACTGGTAATTATTTATACAACCCATTAAATAAATACAACAATGGCTCTGGTGGAGCTATGCACCTTACTTCTACACCCAATACCATCCAAACAGAAATTGGATTAGGGACTTCGGCTTCTATTAACAGAAAAAACTATGGAACTGGTTACGAAGATCTCCTATGCTGTGGTCAATTTGGGCAAAAATTTAGAAATAGTGACCCAACCATTGGAGGTAATATCAATGTATATGCCGCTCAAGGAATGAATGTATCCCTTGCAAATCCACCTGGATTATATATTCAAAAACCAACATCGGCAGACTTTAAACCTTTCACCACACCAGATGGTACAGATCCAGCTACATTTTGGACCACAGTGCGGGGACAAGAATCTTTACCAGATGTCGATGGGTTATCAATGCCTGGGAATTATATTCTTCATGCCAAATATGAGGTTCCTGCAGGCCTAGGCTATACTGTAAGTGATATTTTATACAATGGTACTCCTGTGGCTTGGGGAAGTCAAATTGCTCAGCTCATCGATATGCACATCATTGCTACCGCTTATAAAGGAACTATTCAATCTCCTTTGGAATGTGTTGAAGCATCCACAACTATTTATGCAGAACCACTTCAATTATTCTATGCCGATGTGTATAATGCATATGGGAGTACTGTTGTGCCAAATCCTGCGGACTTTCCAATGACCACTTTGAGCAATAGTACCTATGTAACACCGAAAATAAAAGCAAACGCTCAAAACCAGTCAATGGTAATTACAGTGTCTGGATTAGACACTTCTAAAGGAAACCCTTCAATTAGTTTTGACGGTACTAATATTACAGCCACCGTAGGTTCAATTGGTAAGGTTAACTACGCAGTCCCTGGGAATTCTTACCCAGGCAACTATCAAACAATTTCTATAAACCTTAGCGCACAAAATGCGGCTACAGGGCTTCGGAAATTATACGTTACCAATGCAGGGCAACAAAAATCTGAACCTATGGTCGCTCTTTTTTATATAATCGAATAAAATAAAAACCATGAAAAAACCAAGTTTCCTCCTAGTTGGAATCGTTCTAATGAGTATTATTTTATTCGCTTCCTTCAGAAATAAAAAACTAACAGCGGAATATGTTGGTTACACTCTAAACTCAACCAATAGTTGTGTTTGTACTACTTTTGATACTATATATTTTCAGGGGAATGTCCCACACGACAGTGGCGTATTGCCTAATCAAACAACTGCTAATTGTTTTGCATGGAAGGAATTTATTGCACTGAATTGGCCGACAGATCTTTCGGCTTCTTTTGGAAATCCAAACTCTAAGAGCTTAGTTGCTTGGGAAACCTATATGACAAAAGAAGTTCTTTTGCCTCCCAACGGACAGGCGCCTCCGCCTTGGGGTTCTAAACATATTATATTGAATAAATCCAATAGTCATAAAAGAGTTTTAATGCACAGCTCTAAATTCACCAATTTTAGTGATACAATCACTGTTTCTGAAACAGGGCAGGCGGCACCTGGAAATGCTCCTAACTGGTTGGGCGCCCATAATAATACCAATGTATGGTATGAAGTACTCGTTAATAAGGATGAGTACGACTATATAACCGATCCCAAACATCAGTTTTATAATGCCGACAAGCAATTGAGCTGGACCCAAAGTGGAAAACAAATTCACTTACCACAAGGCAATAATGCTAACGATACTATTGGCGCAATGGAAATTAAAGCGGCTTGGATGGAGCTGTCCGATCCCCCAACGGTTGATGTAGATCGCTATAAAACTTCCGAAGCAATTTTATTAGATCCTATTACAGGAAAGCAACGAACTGCAGCCATAGCACTTATTGGTCTTCACATTATTCACAAGACAGTTTCACAACCTACATGGATTTGGGCAACTTTTGAGCATATTGACAATGTCCCACTGAGTACAGATTCACCAAGCTCAGGAAGTTATAATTTATACGATGTAAGTTGCACGAATAAAACAATGAAAATTCCAGCGGCATATTCTAAAACTAAAACAGACACCACAGTAACAATCAATTGTAATGATGCTAATGTGTCTCCTCCATATTATTTAGGATTAAACGGTCCGGAACCAACGCAGATTCAGGTAAAAAGAGAAACACCTCTAGATCCTCAATCCATAAACGTAAATACAACGGTCCAAACTGCCATTAAAAAATACTATCCCAATTCGGTTTTTCAGTATTATGAATTGGTAGACGTAATTTGGTCCAGTAACCCTACATATGATCAAGATCAACCGGACAAGACACCTTTAAAATTAACCTCTATGAACCCTAATAATAACGTTGCAAACTCCTCTATGGAAACATTTGCTCAGGCAAGTCAATGTATCGATTGTCATAAGTTTGCCTCTATTGCTGGGAAAAGAAAAAATGCTTCTGATTTTAGTTTTGTTTTGTCATCAGCAACGTCTCCGGTACAGGATTAGCTCAATATTCAAGGTTAAAGTCTCCCATGGTACAGTCGTTTGGAATCTTTCAGAAATCTTATTTGTTTAAAAAAGCCGAAAAGACCAGCTTATAATTATTTTATTATTATCTTTAACTCAACGACTTACCCCCTGAGTCATAACATTAATATGAAAAAATATGACTGAATTTTACTTCGAATTATCTTCAAATGGGGAGAAAACCAATTTTCAAGAAATTGAAGGTGTTTCTACCAAAGTCGCATTAAGAAACAACTTAAAAGAAGGAGACAACCCATTTAAATTTAGACTTCCCAACTTACCTAAAGGCAATAATCTAGTGTTAAAAAAGGGACAAACCAATATGGGGTCTGCTCTGTTGCAGTGGGTAGATCAGGCTAATCATCAAGAAAACAAACTTGAAAAAAGCAAAGCCTCTCTTACTTTAAAAGATGCCAATGGTAGGCCCTTAGTGGAATGGACACTATTTAATGCCTTTCCAGGTCATTCAAAACTGGCAATAACCGATAAAAAAGCTACTATTACTGAAATCGAAAATTTACAATTAAATTTTTCGTTTTTCACATTTTCTAAGAAGTAACAGATTTGATTTAGATTAGTGTTCTATAAGGTGAATCCTTTCAGAAATAACTTCACTTATAGCTTTCATTATAATTATATTATACAAAAAAGCCCTGCAGAAATGCAGGGCTTTTTTAAATATGAAAAAACTTCTCAGTTTAAGATTCCTCTTTCACTTCTTCGAAATCTACATCCTCAACATCAGCGTTCTCTTCATTTCCGGCATTTCCAGCAGGTTCACCTGTTGGAGCACCTTGACCAGCATCTGCCTCAGCTTTGTACATTTCTTCTGAAGCTACTTTCCAAGCCTCATTAATTGCATCTAAAGCTGGCTGAATTGTTTCAACTTCTTTAGTTTCGTAAGCTTTCTTCAAGTCTTCTAAAGCGGCTTCGATTGGTCCTTTCTTATCGTCAGATAATTTATCGCCAAATTCCGTAAGTTGCTTTTCAGTCTCGAAGATCATTCTGTCAGCTTCATTCAACTTATCAGCTTTCTCCTTAGTCGCTTTATCAGCATCAGCGTTAGCTTCAGCTTCTTGCTTCATTTTTTGGATTTCCTCATCTGTTAATCCAGAAGATGCTTCAATTCTAATGTCTTGCGACTTGTTTGTAGCTTTATCCGTAGCACTTACTTTAATAATACCGTTGGCATCAATATCGAAAGTCACTTCAATTTGAGGTGTTCCTCTTTGCGCTGGTGGAATTCCATCTAAGTGAAAACGACCTATCGTTTTGTTATCTGGAGCCATTGGGCGCTCTCCTTGCAATACGTGAATCTCAACACTTGGTTGATTATCCGCCGCTGTAGAGAATACTTGAGACTTCTTAGTAGGGATGGTTGTATTAGACTCAATTAATTTAGTCAGTACACCTCCCATTGTTTCAATTCCTAAAGACAAAGGTGTTACATCAAGCAACAATACGTCTTTTACATCTCCAGTCAATACACCTCCTTGAATTGCAGCACCTACGGCTACAACCTCATCTGGATTTACTCCTTTACTTGGAGCTTTTCCGAAGAACTTCTCAACTGCTTCCTGTACTGCAGGAATACGAGTAGAACCTCCTACAAGGATAATCTCATCTATATCCGATTTCTTAAGACCTGCTGCTTTTAATGCAGTTTCGCAAGGTTTAATGGTACGTTTTATCAAATCGTCGATCAATTGCTCGAACTTCGCCTTAGTTAAGGTTTTCACCAAGTGCTTTGGTCCACTAGCAGTAGCCGTAACATATGGCAAGTTGATTTCTGTTTGTGCCGCAGAAGACAATTCAATCTTAGCTTTCTCTGCAGCTTCTTTTAAACGTTGTAATGCCATTGGGTCTTTTCTAAGATCCATAGACTCCTCGTTTTGAAACTCATCTGCCAACCAGTTAATAATCTTTTGATCCACATCATCACCACCTAAGTGTGTATCACCATCTGTAGACAATACTTCAAATACACCGTCTCCTAACTCAAGAATCGATACATCGTGGGTTCCTCCTCCAAAATCAAATACTACGATTTTTTGGTCGGTTCCTTTTTTGTCCATTCCATAAGCCAATGCCGCAGCAGTAGGCTCATTAATGATACGTCTTACTTTTAAACCTGCAATCTCACCAGCTTCCTTTGTAGCTTGTCTCTGACTGTCATTAAAATATGCAGGAACAGTAATAACTGCTTCAGTAACATCTTGTCCAAGGTAATCTTCTGCCGTTTTCTTCATTTTCTGAAGAATCATTGCACTTAATTCTTGAGGCGTATATAAACGTCCGTCGATATCAACACGTGGTGTGTCATTATCTCCTTTTTTTACGTCAAACGCAGCGCGATCTGCTTCTATTTTAGACTCAGAAAACTTATTCCCCATAAAACGCTTTATAGAAGAAATAGTTTTGGTTGGGTTCGTCACCGCTTGTCTTTTTGCAGGATCTCCAACTTTAATTTCCCCGCCTTCAACAAAAGCGATTACAGAAGGAGTTGTTCTTTTTCCCTCTGCATTAGGAATTACAGTTGGTTCACTACCTTCCATCACAGCCACACAAGAGTTGGTTGTTCCTAAATCGATTCCAATAATCTTACTCATAATTGTATAGTATAATTTTAATAATTCAATTTTAATTTACGAAGTGTATATGACAAGTATTATGCCAGTAGAAAAATTATGACAGGGTGTCAGTTTTCTTCTTTGGCAAGTATTACTAATGCTGCGCCAGGTTATCAATCTACACGATAGTTCGCCTCTATCCCTCTTGCTTTTGCACTTTTTATAGAAATAAATAATTTAATTACAAGTGGGTCGCCAAGTCCATCATGGTCTTCGTATTATAAATATTGGTGGAATGGCGATTACTTTCCAATAGATACTGATGGCTGTAATGGAATTGAGCCTTGGTATTATAATAAATGGAACGTTGATGGTAATTCTAGTTATAACCCAGTAATCGATTTACCTTCAAACGTAGAGTATGTTCGTATATCTCTACACAAATTAACTTCAGAGACCCCTAGAGGAAGAGAAATTTTTAGTCTTGAATCCTTATCTAAAGGCTACTGGTTTTAAGAGTAATACCAGTACTGATTCTTATTTGAGTAACCAAAATGTAAATACAAATTCTAGCATTATTATTCATCCAAATCCATCCAATGACTATATAAATGTTTCTTTTAAAACTGAAACCCATCAAACACTAAATTATCATATTTACGCCCTTAGTGGGAAATTACTAAAAGTAGGCGATATAGTTAAAGGAGATCGTATTGACATAGCGCATCTAGCCATTGGGGTTTATATAATTAAGTTATTCGATGCTGAGTTTTCCTATCATGAGAAAATTATGAAATACTAGTTTAAGCTTTCAAACTATTCATTTTTTGATTTGTTTCTAATCGCTTCAAAAAATGAAATAGCATAACTGTTGAAAATTTCTCTTTAATAACTTGGAATTATTCCATATATTTGGAATAATTCCAAGTTATGTTTTTAAACACACACAGTTATTACAGTCTTCGTTATGGCACCATCAAGCCAAAAAAACTACTTATTACAGCAGCAGAAAGGGGTGTTGGCTGTTTTGCATTAACTGATATCAATACTACTTCGGCTTGCTTGGACTTTGTACGACTAGCTCCTAAATATGCTATAAAACCAGTATTGGGTGTTGATTTTAGAAATGGAGCTCAGCAACAGTTTATCATGCTAGCCAAAGACAATGTTGGTTTTGAACAAATAAACAGTTATCTATCTCACTTTTTGCATTCCAAAGAATACATACCTAATAGAGCAAAGCATCTTTCACAAACACTTGTCATTTATCCTTTTACAACGTTTAAAGGCGATATACTTTCTGCAAGTGAGTTTCTAGGCGTCAAGATTGAAGGTTTAAATAAATTAAAGTTCTCTCCTTGGAAAAATCGGCTAGAAAAATTGGTGGTCTTACAAACAATTACTTTTCAAAACAAGAAAGGGTTTAATACCCACAGACTGCTTCGGGCGATTGACAACAATACGCTTTTAAGTAAACTTCCTCTTTCTGAACAAGCTAGTGAAAGTGATGTCTTTTTAACTTTGGAAGTACTAAAAACTGCTTTTCAAGATTTTCCGAAGCTTATAGAAAATACGCAAAACCTACTAGCAGAATGCAGTATTGATTTCGATTTTACAAAAAAAACTCCTAACAATCAGAATGCATATACCAATAGCGAAGCTTTAGATTTTAGATTGCTTAAAAAATTAGCCTATGGCGGAATTCAATATCGATATGGTATTCCAGATGATACTGTATTGTCTCGTATCAAGAAAGAACTTGATATCATTCAGCAAAAAGGTTTTGTATCCTATTTTTTAATCAACTGGAAGATCCTAAAATATGCTCGAAGCAAAGGTTATTTCTATGTAGGTCGAGGGAGTGGCACCAATAGTGTCATTGCGTATTTGCTTCGGATTACCGATGTGGATCCTGTAGAACTTGATCTTTATTTTGAGCGCTTTATCAATTTATACCGAAAAAATCCACCAGATTTCGATATCGATTTCTCGTGGAAAGACAGAGATGACATCACCGAGTTTATTTTCCGAAGATTTAAAAACACTGCCCTCATCACAGTTTATAACACCTTTAAATATAAGACTTCTGTAAGAGAGCTAGGAAAAGTATTTGGATTACCAAAGTCTGAAATTGACAAGCTCTCTAGTACACAGTACCATTACCCTAGCTTAGATAAACTATCGCAATTGGTGGTTACGTATAGCAAGTACATTCAAGGCTATCTTAACTATTTAGGAATTCACGCGAGTGGTATACTCATATCTGAAAAACCCGTCCATTATTATACCGCCACTTTTATGCCTCCAAAAGGATTTCCTACCATTCAGTTTGATATGGTGGTGGCCGAAGACATTGGGCTATACAAATTTGATATTTTAAGTCAGAGAGGATTAGGGAAGATTAAAGATGCCGTAGAGGTTATATCTTATAATCATCCAGAACTCCCACCAATTGATATCCATGATATTAAACGTTTTAAAAAAGATGAACGCATTAAATACTTGCTGCGAAATGCCAAAGCTATTGGGTGTTTCTATGTAGAATCTCCCGCCATGCGGATGTTACTTCGGAAACTTCAGGTGGACGATTACTTGGGCTTGGTAGCCGCAAGTTCGGTAATTAGGCCTGGAGTAGCAAAGTCTGGTATGATGCGAGAATATATTTTACGGTATCGGTATCCCGAGCGAAGAAAAGATGCACATCCAGTGATGCTAGACATTATGCCTGAAACCTATGGAGTCATGGTATATCAGGAAGATGTGATTAAAGTAGCACACTATTTTGGTGGACTCACGCTCGAGGAAGCCGATATGTTACGCCGTGGAATGTCTGGAAAATTTAGATCGCGTGATGAGTTCTTAAAAGTAAAAGAGCAGTTCTTTGAAAACTGTTGTACCAGTGGTAAAGCAGCAACACTAACTCACGAAATATGGCGTCAAATAGAGAGCTTTGCCGGTTATGCTTTTGCGAAAGGGCATTCGGCTTCTTATGCTGTAGAGAGCTATCAAAGTTTATTCTTAAAAGCCTATTATCTGCTGGAATATATGGTTGCTACCCTTAATAATGGCGGTGGGTTTTATCGGGCAGAACTTTATGTGCATGAAGCTCGAATGCACGGTGTTACTATCCTCCCTCCTTGCATTAATCATAGTTATGGACAAACTGTTATCCACGGTAAAAACATTTACCTAGGGCTTGGTTTTTTACATTCATTAGAGGCAAAAGTGATTAAGCGAATCACCTCGGAAAGAAATGCTAATGGTTACTTTTTAAGCCTCGATGATTTTATAGACCGAATCTCTACCTCAATGGAACAGGTAGCCATTTTAATAAAAATAAATGCTTTCCAGTTCACAGATCGAAACAAACGTGAACTCCTTTGGGAAGCATATATGAAAATCAATAAAGTGACTTTTAAGGAGCAAGTATATACCTTTTTTAAAACCGAAAAAGCGAACTATAAAACACCCAAACTTCCAAATACACGATTAGAAGACGCTTTTGATGAGGTGGAATTATTGGGCTTCCCGTTATGTGATCCTTTCCAGTTATTACTTGAACCATCTATACATCCAATACGTGCAAAACATTTGGCTGCTTTTGCAGGAAAACAGATTTCTATTGAGGGATATTTAGTTACAACAAAAAACACGAGTACTTCTAATGGGAAACAAATGTATTTTGGAACCTTTCTAGATCGAGATGGTTACTTCATCGATACAGTGTACTTCCCTCCTGTTGCGGCCATGTATAGATTTAGAGGAAGAGGAATTTACACTATTACTGGAAAGGTAGTTGTAGAGTTTGATTGCATTTCTATAGAAGTTATTAAAATGGAACGCTTGGCTATTATTGAAGATCCAAGGTATAGTGATGCATTATTAAAAGCAAATTCGGTTAAGAACTTTAATAGAAAAACTCGGGGAGAGTTTAGGGACGTAAGCTCATAACAATTTTGTAATTCGAACTATTAATTAATATAAATATATCATTATGAAAACCTATTCTGTATACATTTTAAAATGCTCGGATGGAACGTATTACACAGATTTCACTTCCAATCTTGAAGCAAAAATCGAATTACATCAATCTGGCAAGCGAGAAGATCTGTATACTTTTGACCGCAGACCTGTAAACTTAGTATTTACAAGTGAATTCAATATTCCAACTTTTGCAATTGCAGCAAAAAAACAGATTAAAAGATGGTCCAAAACAAAGAAAGAGGCTTTAATTAATGGGGAGTTCAAAATGTTATCGCAGTTAACATAAAACGTTTTTTTATTTTTGCATTGACCAAAAAGAATCAAAAAGCTCTAGCCTGACGATTCACTCCATTCGATATAAATTCGAGACCGTTGCAAGCCCACAAATGAAAAAAGCATTTGAAGAATCTGTTTCTAAAAAATATTTCGTGATTTTGCAAAAAATTATTATAAACTTGGAAAGATTATGTTGAAATGATTTAGACTTTTTCTATTATTTTCTTTTTAAATTTTTTGAGAGCTATAACAATGAACGCTAGTAGGTTGAATCCTTTCCAGCTTTCAATAGTAGTATCGAACCTGTTGAGTA
>MAAC01013507.1_pt1 | contig 36603 bp, 34 predicted proteins | sample 1115981 | NCBI WGS metagenome assembly MAAC01 (sample SAMN04961126, study PRJNA320927) | seawater metagenome | isolation source: sample BD02T64 sea water enriched with oil for 64 days | place: USA:Gulf of Mexico | collected 2013-07-27 | reverse complement strand
GGTTTCTCTGCAATGTTGATGGCTGGCCTTGACGGAATCAAGAACAAGATTCACCCTGGCGATGCTGCTGACAAAGATCTTTATGACCTACCTGCAGAAGAAGCAAAATCAATTCCAACGGTTGCCTCGAGCCTTGACCGAGCGCTTGACGCTCTAGAAGCCGATAAAGAGTTCTTGATGCAAGGTGACGTATTCTGCGCCGATATGATCGAAGGTTATATCGACCTTAAGCGTGAAGAAGTTGAGCGTTTAAACATGACAACTCACCCTGTTGAGTTTGACATGTACTACTCTTGCTAATCGCTTTTATAGCGTTTCGCGAGAAAACACATACTAATTGAACGATCTCTTTTAGTGTGTTGAAGTAACGTTGAGTGATCCTCAACGGTTCTGTGAAAAAAGCCCCGACAAGGGGCTTTTTTTATGCCTTAATACAAGTAGGCGTGAAAATTTGTTATCCGGGGCAACAACATCACGCTCAACAGATAGTCCAAATACACCGCAATCATTCAAAACAAGAGATCAACTTCATGATTAGGGCCACAAGCATTAGCACCTCATTACTTTTTGTTTTCACCCTCCTCATAACTCAACTAGTGTTAGCCAATAGCGCCTTCAGCACTACCGTTTATAAGAAATATGATTCGAACGGCAATTTGGTATTTTCCGATGAGCCTTTTGAAGGAGCTGAAGTCATCAACATAAAACCACTGCCTACTATAAATCTGCACCTCCCGAAAAACTTGCCATCACCAAGCTCCGTCAAACCCCCTGTAGCCGCCGACACCTACCAATCTCTCACCATCACATCCCCTCAAGCCGATAGCTCCATTGTAAATACTGCTGGAACAGGCACCGTAAGTGTAACGTCATCTCCCGACCTGCAAAACGACCACCAATACAAGTTACTCCTTAACGGTGAAAATAAAGGCTCACAAAACAGCAATAGCTTCGCGCTTACAGGGTTATTAAGAGGCGCTAATACCGCGGTGGTGCAGATAGTAAAAGGTAACGGCGAAGTGATTAAAGTTAGCTCCCCAGTTACGTTTTATGTACGCCAACATTCCATTCGAAACTAACCAGACTCACAGAAAAAGAACAGACCAAAACCATGCCGCACCAAAAGCGTGCGCCCCGAGCAAAAAAACGATGCGACACCTATTAACACCGTCTATTATTGAGCTTAACAGAGGCTGATTGCATCAATAACTACCAAAACTCGCCCAACCCTCCCCTGTAGCTCAATAGCCAGGCCCCTCTTTGCTTATTGAACACTCAACACTCAGCCAAAACACCATCAATCGGCCTAATTGCCCGAAATTAACACAAAGCTGGTTTGTTTTTTGCATTTACAGATCAACTCACCCTCTAGCATCAGGTTTCTAACATCAGACCTGCAACAGGTCTGCATTTAACACTCTACATTTAACATAGATAATTTATGACCAACGAACTTTCAAAAATGTTGCTGGACAACCTGACAACGGCCATATTGCTGTTAGATGAAAAGCTAAAAATACTGTATATCAATCCTGCAGCGGAACACCTGTTTGCCACAAGTTCATCTCACTTATTACAATCATATGTTGGCAATTTATTTTATGAAGAAAAAGGTGATGAGAACGAGCTAGTACAATCACTAGAGAACCAACACCCTTTCACTCGCAGAGAGACAACACTAATACTCGCCCACAGTGCGCAAACAGCAATTGTCGACTACACCATTACCCCGCTATTAACACCGGGTGAAAGAAAACTGTTAATGGAAATACGTCCACTAGATCGCTTACTCAAGATCAGTCGCGAAGACAACATCATTAGTGCAAACAAAGCAACTCGTGCACTGATTCGCGGAGTAGCCCATGAGGTTAAAAACCCACTAGGGGGAATCCGTGGAGCGGCGCAGCTACTCGCAAGAGAGCTTGATGATAAAAACCTGCATGAATATACCGATGTCATAATCGGTGAAAGTGACCGGTTACGAAACCTAGTCGACAAAATGCTGGGGCCTAGGAAACTTCCTGATATCAAAGAAACTAACGTCCATCAACTGCTCGAACGCGTTCGAAGTATCGTAACCGCAGAATCTGGTGACACCGTCACCCTTATAAGAGATTACGACCCAAGCCTACCTGAGCTTTGGGCTGATGGAGACCAGTTAATTCAGGCGTTCCTCAATGTTGTACGCAATGCCCGGCAATCATTATCTGAAAACCCTGGCCAACAAAACCCCAAGATAACCCTTCGCACACGAGCTCTGCGCCAGTTCACCATTGGCAACAAAAGACACAGACTCACCTGCGTTGTGGAAATAGAAGATAACGGACCAGGCATTAACGAAGAATTGCAAGAAACCTTATTCTTTCCCATGGTCAGTGGTCGAGCAAGTGGGACAGGCCTAGGCCTATCCATCGCTCAATCCATACTGCACCAACACCACGGCCTAATCGAATGTAATAGTGAGCCAGGAAAAACCATCTTTCGCCTATTAGTCCCGCTGGAAAAAATCAGCGGCACTGAACCATGCAATTCAGCAACAACTAACACAGCATCAACTACTACCGCGCCACCCCAGGAGCATTAAGAGCATGACAAGCCAAGACAACATTTGGATTATCGATGATGACAAGTCCATTCGCTGGGTACTGGAGAAAGCGCTAGCACAAGAGGGCCTTGCCACCACCAGTTTTGAAACCGGTGACAGTGCAATAAACCGTTTAAAAACCTCACAGCCAGGTGTCATCATCAGCGACATTCGCATGCCCGGCACGGACGGTTTTGGATTATTAGCCTACGTTCAAGAGCACTACCCTGAGCTGCCAGTGATTATCATGACAGCGCATTCAGACCTCGACAGTGCCGTTAGCTCCTACCAAGGAGGTGCTTTTGAATACCTGCCCAAACCCTTCGATATTGATGATGCCGTATCCTTAGTTAAACGCGCGATTACCCACAGAAAAGAACAACAAGTTGATGTTGTTGAAACAATTCAATCGAAAACAACCGAAATCATTGGTGAAGCTCCCGCGATGCAGGAAGTATTTCGTGCAATTGGGCGCTTATCTCAATCCAACATCACCGTATTAATTAACGGCGAGTCAGGTACGGGTAAAGAACTTGTAGCCCATGCATTACATCGCCACAGCCCCAGATCACACCACCCCTTTATTGCGCTTAACATGGCAGCAATCCCCAAAGACCTCATTGAATCAGAATTATTCGGTCATGAAAAAGGGGCATTTACCGGTGCCAACACCCAACGTAAAGGCCGCTTTGAACAAGCTAATGGCGGCACCTTATTTTTAGACGAAATTGGCGACATGCCCCTCGACACTCAAACCCGCTTATTGCGCGTATTGGCTGACGGTAGCTTCTATCGTGTTGGTGGCCATACTTCGGTAGCCGTAGATGTACGAATTATCGCCGCTACACACCAAAACTTAGAAATTTTAGTAAAAGAGGGAGGGTTTCGAGAAGATCTCTTTCACCGGTTAAACGTTATTCGTGTTCACATTCCAAACCTAAGCCAGCGCCGCGAAGATATCCCAGAACTCTCGACACATTTTTTGAAACAAGCGGCTAAAGAGCTTAGCGTGGACGCAAAAGTACTATTACCAGAAACAGAAGACTACATCAGCAAACTCTCTTGGCCAGGCAACGTTCGTCAACTAGAAAATACCTGCCGCTGGCTAACGGTAATGGCTTCCGGTAGAGAGGTCATGATCACTGACCTTCCACCCGAGCTACTAGACTCCGTAGAAACAAAAGAGACTGGCGCCAATTGGGAAGACGCTTTACGAAACTGGGCAGATCAAGAACTTGCAAAAGGAGCTCGCGCATTACTTGATCGGGCGGTGCCTACGTTTGAGCGCATCATGATTGAAACGGCTCTAAAACATACCGCGGGACGGCGTAGAGATGCATCTGAGTTATTAGGCTGGGGAAGGAATACGTTAACAAGGAAAATTAAAGAATTGGAAATGGATGACGACACCCTGATAGAAGATGCCAACTAGTATTCTTTTACGTAAGTACTGCTGGGATTTTTAGCAGTACTTACGTGGTCACACCCCATACCCCAGCGCAAAGCTTACAACACAATCTTATTTGTAAAATGAAATAACTGCGTCCACCACACGTTCCAATTCCGACTCGCTCATCGAGTAATACAGCGGTAAGCGCACAATACGATCGCTCTCTGTAGTCGTGAACTCATCCTCGCCATAAAACGTGCCAAACCGCTGGCCTGCCTCACTAGAGTGCAAAGGTACGTAATGAAACACCGTACCAACACCTTTTTCAGAACAGTGACGCATAAATTCTCGGCGCTGCTCACTGTCTTTTAATCGAAGATGAAAAATATGGGCATTGTGATTACATTGCTTGGGAATATCAGGTAATGCAAACTTCCCTTGCTTCGCAAAATTCTCGAATTCAGAGAAATAATAATTCCAAGTTTTAAGTCTATCTTGAGTAATTTTCTCTGCAGCATCAAGCTGAGCCATTAAAAAGGCTGCCTGTAATTCGCTAAGCAAAAAACTCGATCCAATATCCACCCAAGAGTACTTATCAATACGACCATCGATAAATGCACTTCTATTTGTTCCCTTTTCTTGTAAAATTTCAGCACGCTCTACGAATCGGGAATCGTTAATTACCAACGCCCCTCCCTCGCCGCAACTATAATTTTTTGTTTCGTGGAAACTGAACGTTCCCAAGTGCCCTATAGACCCCAAAGCCCTACCTTTGTAGTCGGCCATTAATGCTTGCGCGGCATCCTCAACAACATAAAGATCGTGCTTTTCCGCAACAGTCATGATGGCATCCATTTCACATGCCACACCAGCATAATGCACCACAACTATGGCCCTTGTCTTATCAGTTATTGCCCCCTCAATTAACGTCTCATCAATATTTAATGTATCCTGTCGAATATCGACGAAAATGATTTTTGCTCCACGCAACACGAAGGCGTTTGCCGTTGAAACAAACGTATAGCTAGGCATAATAACCTCATCGCCTGGCTGTATATCCAACAGTAGAGCACACATTTCCAGCGCTGCAGTGCAAGAAGGCGTGGTAAGAACCCTATTGCTTTGTAACCGTCGTTGCAGCCAAGTTTGACAGCGCTTATTAAAAGGGCCATCTCCTGAAAATTTATCATCATGAAAAACCAGCTGCAGATATTGCATTTCAGTACCAACAACTGGTGGTTTATTAAAGGGAATTGTATACGGCATATTTTTACTCTATTTTAACGATCCTTTAATTGGAGCAGAGCGTAGCAAGATAACCCTAAGGTACCGCCATGCGCTCTCTTTCTACCTCATGTATTGAGATCTTATCACTTCGGTAATAGCATACCGCCCCCAACAAACCTACTGTCACCTTCGATAGGTAAAGAGTTAACGCAATCAAAATGGCAACAGAAGTATTCACTCCAATAAAAGCCAGCAAACCAACCATTACACCCTCTCTAACACCAACACCACCCAAAGATATGGGTAACATTGTAGCAACGTATACTAGTGGCATCACCACCACTAATTCCAACAACGTCACTGACTGCTGAAAATAACCTGCCATCAAGAAGACAATAATTACATCACCCATTTGCCCCGCACCAGAAAGCATCAACATCATAGTGGCATTACCGTAATCTATCTTTATTTTTTTTGCTGCTAGGTACTTAGCCACAAAAAATACCGCTACTGCAACTACAGCAGCCAACCATGCAATATAACTTGGCAACCCCATCGATTGAAGCAATGGACCATTCACAAAAAAACCCAATGCAAACAATATTGCCAGTGCAGACAAACCAAACAAACGTTCACTTACAACAATTCCAGTTGCGCGCTTCCAACCCAAAGAAAATCTTTTATTTGAATACGCCACTCGAACCACGTCTCCCCCTATGGATGATGGTAAGAAGATACTAAAAAAAGACCCCATCAAATAATATCTATACAGCAACAAATAGGAAACACTGGTGCCCAATTCATGACTTACAATAAGTCTCCATCGTACAGCCATTAAAAATAGAGACACCAGAACAATACCAACCGAAACTAACAAATACCCTAAAACATCCACGCTCAACGTAGACACCAAAGACCAGTCTAAGATCGATATCAAGTAACCAAGCAAACTTAATGATATGGCAACCCGAACATATCGCCACAAAACCTTATTCATCACTCGATCGTCCTATACCTACCTGGTTCCCTGCTTCTAAGCCCGAATCACCTTCATTAGCCCCTACAACCTTTGCGGGCACACCTGCTACGATGCAGTTATCAGGCATACTTTTTGTAACCACAGACCCCGCGGCTACCAAACAACCAGCTCCTATTGTCACTCCTGCCAATACGTTGACATTCGCACCTAACCATGTACCACGACCAATTACCACAGGCTTATACTCATAACCACCAAAGCGCACTGAGTTGTCACGAAAAAGGTGGTTACCTCCAGTCACTGAACAAAAAGGCCCAATCACTACTTGGTCTTCCAGAGTTATATCTCCATCACCGATATAGCTGCAATAACCAATGTAGACATCGCTACCAATGGTTAAACGAGCAGGATTATAAAGGTTAACTAAAGGCCCGGTTTTAAAACGCTGCCCACACGTCCCAATTATTTGGCTATAAAGCCAGCCACGAAAAGCCAAACCTCTCCCGAAATTCGGAAAAGGTAACGTTAGCCATAAAAGTAAACTCGCCAGGCGTTTTCGTGCATTAACCTGCGATAACGAATACGTCACGTCCCAGTCCTTTCCAAGGTTTTTTTCCATTCGTGCAGGTCTTCATTTTCGTCTTCACCGACAGTTTCACGAATAACGTAACGCGGTGAGCGCGAGACCTCAATAACAACTCTTGATAGATATTCGCCGACTAAACCAATACCAAACAAAATCATTCCACCAAAAAAGGTAGTCAGCAATACCAGCGTAGTAAACCCTGGAGAAGTACTATAACCAAGACTCCAGCGAAAAACATAGAATATGGCAATCAAAGCAGAAAAAGCACTGATAACAATACCCGTTCCACCAAAAAAACGTAGCGGCGCGGTTGATGAGTCAATTACATTATCAAAGGTACTGCCGATAAGTTGAGTAATGCTATAACCACTTTTCCCTTGAGTTCTCGGGTGATGCTCTACTTCAACATTCTTTAGTCGCCGAGTATTTTTTAGAATCAACGCGCCCATTATTGGCTTCATAGTTTTATGTTCTAACAAGCTTTCCACAAGAGAACGCTTCATAATACGAAAAGCTGTGGAATTAAAATCTTTCGGCTTTCCATACAAACGCTCGGATATTTTATTGACCAGTAACCGCCCCCCATTGCGCATCGCGTTGTGCTGTTTTGTTTTATAAGCACCAATAATGGCGTCCATGTCCAAATGGCTATCCATTTCATCAATCAACTTAGGAATTTCTTCTGGAGGGTGCTGCAGGTCATCATCCATGGTAATGATAAAGCGCCCTTTTGCTAGTTCCAAGCCGGCCAATAGTGCCTTAAATTGACCTACATTAAATTGTAAATCGACACCTTTCACCCAGCGGTACCTCTGACTCAATTCAGTAATAACATGCCACGTATCTGGATTAGGAGTACAATCGTTTACCAATAACACCTCATACTCTACGTCTCGAGGGCTCATAACTTTTATAATACGTTCGATCAATTCTGGCAACCAAGGCGCACTGTTATAGCAGGGTATAACAATGGAGTAGATTGGAAGGGTCTTAATTTCTTTGTTCATACGGCTATATCACCTTAACTTAAATTGAATCTTTGCAGCCAATTTTATCGCTTTGGCTTCCGCAAGTTCGGCACTTTCTGCCGCCACAATAATATGCCCAAGGCGATCAGGCCCCACCTTAAACGCATCAACCTTTTCTCCTGGTTTCACATCAATGACCAGCTCCAACACGTCCTTATGTAACTCAATTTCCTCTGGAACAATCACTTCTTGTAACTCTCCTGCGGTACAACTAAAAAGAAGTAACGCAGCATTCGCGGTGGAATATCCGTTCGGTATTTCAGGTTGATTCCCTAAAGCCGTATTTATTAGATACTCATAAATATCGCCGCCAATATAGTGACAAATATTTTCCGGCAAACAGGTAGCCCCCATACGAGCGCCCAATTCAATTACGTAGGGAACATCACCTACAAGCATTAGGTCGACGTTGGAGACAGTATCCCGTATTCCTAGCGCTTTTATCGCCTTTATTACCGTTTCTTCAACACTTTTTATTTGTTCATCACAAAACTGAACCGGCACAGAGTGACCTATAGGCGTACAATTTGGTGGGGGCGTCACAGTATCATTATGCGACAAGACCCTAACAACCCGACTGCCCTGCACAAAGGCTTGTGCTCCAAATTCCACGCCATCAAGCCATTTTTCTACCAAAACCGCATCGCTACGAGTATTCGCCTTGGCTTGTTCCCAGGCGTCAGGTAACAATGCTAATGAGGTTACCCGAGTTATACCTCTACTGCCGGAAGAATCTACCGCTTTCACCATAACGGGAAGCCCGATTTCAGACGCTGCAGCCAAAGCTTCCTTTTCGCTATAAACGATTTGGAACTCAGCTGTTTTTACTCCAGCAGCATACAACGCCTTTTTCATCCGCACCTTGTTCATACTCGTCAGTGCGGCTTCATAACCCGTACCTGGTAGACCAAGTTGATCAACCACGGCACCAAGAGCTGGCACAGAGACATCTGTACCAGTGGTTATAACAGCATCAACAGATTGATCGACTGCAAGTTTAGTTACCGCCGACACGTCGGTGGTATTGATAGGGAAGAATTCATCCGCTAGCTCAATTCCAGGGTACGGCCCCTCAACACTAACAACAATTGTCTTTAGCCCCATGTCCTTTGCTGCTTTGATTAATGGAACTTGATATATTCCCGCTCCTAAAATAAGTATTTTCTGCATACGATTTTGTTGAAATCCTTATCGCTACTGTCTTTTGTAAAAGAAACTACGCCCCGCCTTAACCGAACGTAATAATACCTAAATAGCACGCAATATAGCCAGCAAGAATACTCACAGTTGACACCAATCCCACACGTAGTTACATATTGAAACAATCTAGAAGAAAACCAAGCCCATTCGCACCTCAACTGATACCAATGGGAAATGTCGCCTTAATCATATAAACTCAGCGCGCAAATATTCCAGTAACCCTCTGAGCAAATTTTATAGATTAATCAGGATATCAATACAGCAAAGGGCACAAGATAAAAATGATTACGCTGGAAAAACACAAAATATGGGTGCTAATGATTCTAGTCGGGATGCTTTTCTTATCCACCAGAACCATTTTCTTAGAATCAGACACACCACCACTCAGTGAAACACTGCTGTTTCCCGAAGATGAATTTTTCTATACTACCGGTGGCTTCAACCTATACCATCATGGTGATATTCTTTATCAACATCAGCCCTATCTAAAACCTGATGCATCACTTATCTCAAGCCCGATGAATATATTTGCATCCTATGCAGGCCTTTCAGTGCTGGGGAATAATTATTATGCTTTACGGATGCCTGCCGTCATCGCCAGCTGCTTTGCATTTCTATTTATTCTTCTACTAATACAAAAAACAATCACTCTAGAGAGATCACCGCCAGCACTATTACTCTTACCTGCATTGTACTTAGCTTTAAATTTCAGCTTTATCATGTCTGCAAGAGTTTTTGAACCAACAATTTTTAGAATGTCATGGATGTTACTTTGCCTTTGGCTTTTAGTAACACTAGTACCGGAAAAAAAAACCCCATCACCAACAGTTTCATTTTCTCTAGGTCTACTCAGTTGCATTTCATTCCTATTTATTTATCCAAGCAACCTATTTGTAACAGCAGGGACTGGCTTCGCCATCCTTACTTTATCCCTCTCCGGCGGTTGGAAATCAACCATTAGAAATTGCCTCATGTGCTTGATGGGTATATCGCTGGGTGCCGGGCTTTTCTATTTTTATCTAATCTCCATCTATGACGGCGCTATCTTGGATGGTATTTTGTCATCCATTTCTCCATATAAATCCCGAGCTAACATCGGTGAGAATGCCCAAAATGGGACATTTATCCTTAAAACAATATCCAATATTCTTGCCACCATGGGGGCTAACGTATTCAGGTTCAACACGGGGCTATTTATCATTTTTATGGTTACCGTGCCGCTATATGCAAGCCATGTAATTCGTGAACGCAAGAATATAGATCTCGTTATAGCATCATTTATGCTTCTCTTTAGCATTCAGTGTTTATTTATCAATGATTTCCCTTCTCGCAAACAAATAATGATGCTCCCCTTCTTACTACTAATATTAATACGCGTCATTCAAAAACATGAAGATATACGCCTATGGGTTTTGTCATCAGATCGCCGTAAGAAATTCGCTCGCGGCTACTTTTATTTTGTACTATTACTAAGCGTTATCAATATGCTCTCTGCATACGGCATAAAACTGTGGAGCACCGATGCAGATCAAATTCGCCCCTACGTAATCGGAACCTCCAATATCATCCTTGCTTATCTGAGCATTAACATTGTTCTCTCGTGGTATCGAAAACACGACATTAAACTTCTTAAATTGGCAAAAATCGGATTGCTCTTCAGCTTTTTGCCAGAACTTTTTCTTAGCGGACATTTTATTTTCGCAAACCCATCTTTCTTACGAAAAAATGCGATGATAGAGGTTGCCAGCATAATAGATGGAAAGAATGTTGTTGGCTGTGAATCAATAGGGATGCGTCTCTACAACAAGAGCAACGTCTACTTAAATTTATTCCGTTACCAATTAAGCGATAACGATGCAGACAAACTTCACGAAAGCGAATACGGTAATGCTGTTCGACAATTGATTTCTGAAAACAAAATCGATTACTCTTTTTGTCGAATCGATGAAAATCGCTTGAGCATGTCAGCCATGGGATTTGAGTTAGTAAGAACATATAACACGAGCACCGATAGCTCTAGAATTATGGGTCTCTACAAACCTACCCAGGCCAAAACCAACCCGTAGCATCTAAGCCTGCACATTCTCCATCACACCCGTCATATCACCTACCCCACGCTATGGAAACACATACTCACATCACATAGATCAACACCAAAAACCAGTCAATTCTACGTCAACTGTCACATTGACGATATTGTCATACAAATGATCTGGTTATCTAAGATAGGATAATTACCTTGATTGATGAGTATTTTTACGATAAATAAGTTCTGTCTTTTAATAAATGTACCTATTACCTTGAACAACAGATTGATTATCGGAGCTTTATCCATGAGTAGTTATGATGTCGTTATTGTTGGAGGGGGCCCCTCCGGCGCCGCTGCGGCCTATGATTTAGCTGAAGCAGGTTTCCGCGTTATGATTTTGGATAAGAAAGAGTTCCCACGTTTTAAGCCCTGTGCCGGTGGGGTAACGACAAAAGCCTTACATTTATTTCGCTACTCTATTGCACCCGTTATTCGCTCAACCACAAACACAATGGTCGTTGGCCATGGCACCGGAAAGCAGAAAACACTATCAACCAACGCTCCAATATGTGCATTAACCGTACGAACAGAATTAGATCAATTTTGTTTAGAGAAAACGTTACAGCAACAAAATGTGACATTTGAGTTAATCCCTGGCATTAAGTCCATTCATCAAGAAAAAGACACCGTCACGTTAATCACTAAAGATGACCGCAGCTTTGAATGCCGGTATTTACTCGGGGCTGATGGTGCTCACAGCCAGGTGCGTAAATTAACCGGTGAATTCACCCCAGATAGAACAGCCGTCGCCTTAGAAGGCATTATCCCTTACGATCGCCTAAAAAACATTCCTGAGTTCACCTTTGACTTTGGCGTGGTACACAAAGGTTATGGCTGGTTATTCCCAAAACATGATCATGTTAACGTTGGTTTATATACCCGCCGTCCCGATGAGGTGAAAATCAGCAAGGTACAATTAAACCAATATGTTCAAACAAGGCTAGGAGTGGATACCGTCGATCATGTGTGCGGTTTTCCAATCGGAACCGGCGGTGAACATTATCAACCAACATCAAAGCGTGTTTTTTTGGTAGGAGATGCCGCAGGTATGTCAGAAGCATTATTGGGAGAAGGCATACATAACGCTATAAAATCTGGGCAAGCTGCAGCCGGTGCATTAATTACTGCCAAACGGAGTAATTCCAGCGCACTAGAGGCCTACAAAGAGGCAATTTATCCCGTCAAACACGACGCGTTAAATTGCAGAAAGGTCGCCCGTATTTTTTATAAAGTATTACCCGTCTCATATGCTTTTCTTAGTCATTACCCTGTGGGGACAATGGCAATGAACGGGTTTGCTGCTGGACTGACATTAACTGAATGCAAACACCATATGACCAGCTTTAAAATTGACCCTAAAATTGTCGAGCCATCGTCGTTAACTGAATATCACCATTGATAACGACGTTTACGGGTCGGTAGCACATCAGACAACCCGACCCATGCCAACTAATCACTAACCCGATCGATTCTAAACCATCTCGAACTACGGTAAGACCTCACATTCCTTTCCTGTTACACCGGTCTTGGTTAACGGTGGCTTTTTTGATGTTTTTATCTTTTTCGGCGGCACCACAACCGTATCACCAACAGTCTGTTGATAAAGCTCTTCAAACGCTGCTTTAATCGAACGAACAAATATTTCGCCGTCAGCCAGGATTTCCGGTGTTGTTGTCACCCCAATCGTTAATACATCCACGTAACTGGTCACATTAATCGTCAAGCCAGCATAATCATAAATGGGCGCATTAAAGGACTGACTAACAAGCTTAGCCCCATTCAAATATAACGGTACGGGAGACCCTGGAACATTAGTGATTACAACATTATAAATCGATTTTAATAATTGGGATCCTTTCAATTTAGTAAATGCTTTGGTAACCGCTGCCGAGGTCATAACCGGAAGCTGATCTAACAACTGCTCCGCCGCAACAGAGCGATTATATCGTATGCCTTTACGACTATTATTATGGATTTTCTCTAAACGTTTTAAGATATCTGTTTCATCAGTTTCTAATGAAACCAACATGGCAGACACATCATTTCCCGCAGCACTATCCTGTTCAGATTCCGTCAATTTATTTTTTTCAACATTTTTATTTCGAGTTGAAATAGGAATCATTGCTACCAAAGAGCTATCAGGAAGTGCACTGTCATTTTCTAGAATATTCTTAAGTGCACCAGAACAAATCTCTAGCGCCACGTCATTTACCGTCACGCTTTTCTGACTATCCTTGATTTCCTTTATTTGTTTCAATGGCAGATGAACATGGACAAGCCGCCGATTGGAACTTACCGCCACATTAAATGGCGTAGCAGGAGAGTTAAAAAACAAAGGCGGTTTGTCGCCAGCCTCACTGACTCGTAAGTTGGTTGAACGATTTACCGCTTCAGCAGTTCCTTTAACCAAATCAAATAACTGCTTTGCGGTATTTTTTGACTTCCAAAATTTCTTACCCACTAAAGAACGATAACGAGGAAATACTTCCGGCTTCCAGTTATCAACGGGCATCGCTTTAACATCTTCAGAAAAGTCCAACAACCCTACTAAGATTTCTTCACCAGACATACCATCAATTGCACAATGGTGAATTTTTATAATAAATGCAAAATCCCCTACGTCTTTTAAACCTTCGACAAACTGTATTTCCCACAATGGTTTCTCTCTATCCAATGGCGTGCTAAAAAAGACTTCAGCTTGTGCCTGTAACTCTGATGACGTTCCACTGGTGAGGCTGTGACGAAATAGGTGCTCTTCAAGGTCAAAATGCGGGTCTTCTAGCCAGTAGGGCAAATCAAGATCTAGGGGGATTTCAATGAGTCGACGGCGAAAGACAGCGGACGTTTGTAACCTCGACTGAAGATGCAGCTTAAATCGTTCAAACGTCATCTCCTTATCGGCTGGTTGCTGGAAAACAAAGGTTCCACCAACATGCATGGGTGCATGTTGGGATTCAATATAAAGAAAGTTTGCGTCTAAATAAGATAGCTGTTTCATCGTAGATATCCCTGATAACAGGGCTCTATACGGGGATGCCCTGTGGTGCCTTAGTGATTTGGGGTATCATGCCACCACAGTGTACGTCTGTACACTTTTATTTGATTAAGGTTCTATAAATATTGATATTGCCTTTTAGCATTAGGGGTGAAACCATAAACAAATAACGCTAACCCATTGTATTAAATAAATAATATAAAAAATAAAAACAAAACACTCTTCATCAACCAACCAAAATAAAAAGAACTCATATGATCACTTAAGACCATCAATTTGCCACTTCACGCCAATAGATAATCTTATCGTGGGCTCGGTAACGACCAAATGTAACCGTCACATCATCATGCGCTTCAATATCACCATCAGCGTCCCAATCATAATAAAGCCAAGGTAACGTAGACAGGTCTACCCCAACATTAATTGACCCCGTATTCCCAACCAACGGTGCGGTAAAACTAAAACCTCGATCACCTCCATCCGTCAAAAGGCTTTGACTAAAGTCCGAGGTACCTCCCCCAACGCCAATCCCGGTATACCCCGTATTCACAGCTCCCCCATCAATTGAGACCTTTGCGCTAAGGTCAGTACAGGTATCCGCTGTATTCGTTAAAAATATGCTACCATCAAAATATTCTACAATCGAAACCATTGAGAGCGCGCTTGTTTCCGGACCAAATACATTTTCCATTCGCCATCGACCGAAAAGTATATCTATTCCTGTCGGAGTAATTGTTGGTAGCGGAGAGGCGGTTGCAGAAACTCCGTCCCCCGCACTTTCTACAATAGCGTCAGTTAAAATAGATACATCAGCAACAAAGGTAGCTATTTGAGAGTTAACATCTTTGGTATAGGTAAATGTATCACTGCTATTAAAAGTGTATGTCATTTCACCGTTAGAACCCGTTAATGCACCGACATTAGTGCCTGTCGTTACTGCCATTCTAGTCATGCTAACAACTCCATCCGTGGTATTATCCGCAACAGGAAACGAACGAGCAATATCGCCCGCAATCAATTTTTGATAACTCGTTCCTGTATAATTTTTAGTGACGCCACCGATTGCATTCTTAGCTGTTATCGTTAATGTAGGTTCCACAAGATATGAGAATGGCTCGCTAATATAAACCGAAGCTCCGCAACCGGTATCAAAACTGCCATTACTTGCAACCACATCAAAATGATCTGGATAAAAACGACCAACATTAATTTCATCCGCATTAATGCCAACACCACCGTAATTTAAGTCTTGGATATCAAGCGTAAAAAGCCCTACTTCTGAATAAGTGGCGTCGTTATAAGTAGAGATACCATCGGAAAAACTTTCAAGTGTTACCGATGTAAATGCAGGTGCGGGTGACGCCGCCAGCAATACTGTTGTCAAACCACCGGAAGCCAAAGAATAAACTAGATTGCCTTCGTCACCACCACTAATAGGCCCTGTCCGAGTTAGCTTCAACTGTATTTGACCAGGAAAATAATTTTCAGTCACATTTCCCGCTGTATTGACCGCAGAAACAACCAGATTAAAAGCATCACCAGCCTTATGCTTAGGCGTGCCAGAAGACCCTGTATTAATAAGACCAGTACTACCTGTTGCCGTTACCAAAAGTTTGTCTGGCCTTACCCAAAAGGCATTACTCGACCCGGACATTAACGTTGTATCAGTACCGTTTTCATCTTGTAACTGCAATTGCGCGTGCAGCCTAATTTGTCCCGCATCAGGATAATTCACAGTGATTTCTGCCTTATTCTGCGAGGCATCTCCAAAATCCATACTGATATTGTTATAGTCCACAACCGAACCACTACCATTATCACCGATGGCGACCCCGCCAATTGTAACCGGGGCCAACTTACAGGTTGCGGGCGTGACACATTCATACGCCATGTTAATACTTTGGCTATTTGTTAGAAATGCTTCGCAGGCGCCAGTGCTATCATTGGTTTTAATGGCTTGAAGTGCAACGGTATTAGGAGACACATTAAAATTCTGGCCCGCGATTTGTGTTGGAATATCTACAGCCGCATCATTCACAAGAAATCGAAATCCAACATTACTAAAAACCAAATCATTATCATAAGACCCGGATTCACTCACACCACTATCAGAAACATTAATATTTACTGTCTCTACGTGAGTATCTTTAAGATTTAGCACAACAATACCCATATCAGCAGCATCAAATGTATACGTTGCCGTACCAGCATCACTTCCTGTTGGTGTTAAGGTGCCATGTTCAGTTCCACTGGTTAACCAATCACCATTTCCGGTTGCCCCTGGAACAGTTAAAGCCGATAGTGTTATCGATCCCGTATAGCCCGTCATTAAGCTCCCATCAGTCCCCCACGCTTCAATGGTTACAGATTCAGCCTCACAGGTAACGCCACTACCACCATGATATATTCTAAAGTGGTCCAATGAATTGGTTGCAGCTCCAACACACGTTGATAAATTCCCCGATGGTATCACTTGATTCGTTGAGCTTGGTGTAATCCAACGCAAATGCATTTCACCGTCGGATTGACTACAGAAAATCCATACACAGCTTTCCTGATTATTATATTCAAGTTTGATGGGATAATAAGTATCGGCGGTAAGCGACATGGCACTTGCGGTATCCGTCACCTGAGAATGTGCTGTCCAATTATCAATGATTTTTGAGCCATTAACATCATCTACCCAAAGACGAACACCGTCATCTGATTGTGTTTGAAATTGATAACTACCTGTAGATGACGGCTTTACCCATCCCTCCCATCGAATGGAAAACTCATCAACACTGTCACTAAACGGCCATGGCCCCCCATGCCAGCCAAAAAGCCACCAGAGGGGGGAGTAACTTTTATCAACCGTTGCATCAAAACTTACAGTGGCGGTGCCGCTTAACGCGTCATTCTGATAATACTCTCCCACTAGCCCTGAGTTATCATAAAACCGAAATGTATCACTACTTGCATTAATGGTTCGCCCATCAGTATCTTGGATGTTTGACACCGACACTTGATATTGACTTAGGCTTCCCATACTAGACCCTAACGTCAACGTTGCCATGTTACTGCCTGAACTATAGGCAACCGAACTCACAGATACACTGCCTCCGCCCACAAGACTGACCTGATAATTTCCAGTATTGGTTACACTTGAATTGTCTAACACTTGTTTATCATCGCTATTTTCAAAAGCGACAACAACCTGATTGGTTGAACCACAGGCCGGGCCACCATAATATAAAGCAGGAGCAGTATAAGACGCAGTATTACTACACGTCTGGCCCATATCAATTAAATCAATGGCATCACTATCATAAACAACCGCAGCTTGACCGGATTGACTGCCCCCACCCAACGCCGTGACAGCACCGGTAATATCAGCTTGACCAGAAAGGCTAACCGCTCCTGTAACGTAAATAACGGCATTAATATCAGCCTGTCCCGTCACGGTTAAGGAGCCATTAATAAAAATCACCATGTCCTCAGGATCCCCTGGGTAATTTATATCTGCTTGCCCAGAAATTGATACACTGCCATTAAAAAATAAACGAGTGCTTGCCCCACCAGTAGCATTTAGATCACCACCCGTAATATTTGCCGTGGTGTAATGGTAATCTGTCGCTGAAAAATTAGTGGTCCCTCCCGTATGAGAAAGCGAACTCCCGCCAAGAAACGTCAAACCATCGAGGGTGACACCATGATTACTGGATAAATCTGCAGGCCAAACGGTATCGCACGTTGCCGCATGCAAACTTTGAGCGGTGACAATAAAACCTAAACATACTAGCAATAAAATACGTTGAATATTCATTAGCTTTTCGCCTTAACTTCAACAATACGCTGCGCAGCATCAATACCAGAGCCACAAGTTGCGGTACTTACTAACGTATAATACGTGTCTGGTGAATTTGTTACACTCGAACAGACCACATCTACTTCACATTTATTTAACCCCTCCAAGCCTGTGTGATCTGAATATATGTTAACACTAGGGTCACAAAGCTGATCTACTGGCACTGTGGGAGATACAACAGCGAATAACCGTGCCAAACCAATTTGTGCGCCAGATTCCGCAGCATAAAATGCCCTAATAGAATGAATATCTTGCCCAAAAGCAACCGCGGACGACTCGCCGAGCTTACTAATACCTGCAGCAACCATTGCCAACACGGTGATAATAAAGATTGCAACAGGCAAACCAAAACCCGCTTGTTTTTTATGATGGATAAAGATGTAAGTATTAAGGGACATTGCGAATAATCACCTCATAATCCAGAGCTTGGGTTTCACCACCATCAATCAATGCCACATTTATTTTTACTACGCCATTTCGTGACAAACTTGCGGGGACGTACGTAAACGTTGCACCGGATAGATTGCTCGCAATCACCTCCCTTCCTGAAGCAAACGTCGCTGGCCTACTGGTTCCTATATTTGTTTGAAATCCATAATTCTTATAGCGATATAAATAACCCGCCCCATAGCAAAATGACACGGGGTCTTTTACAATAAACATCCGACGCTCTGGTGAGTCCGATGGAAATTGATGATTCGAACTTAACGTAATCGTTTCTATCGGTGTCGCTGATGGCAACGTAGCAATTAAAGGAGATATTGGACCACGAGCAGGTCCTGCCCCACCGTAAACCTCAGACAAAATAGTAGGAAACACAGCTACCCGGTCGTACGTCGTATTTAAAGATCCCGCATACCCTGTTCTTATTGCTGTAATAGTTGTCGATGCCGTTAATATGGGTATCGATGTATATTCCGAGCCACCCGCAATAGGTACAAATTCAATACACTCATTAGTACCATCAACACGAATACTGTTTGGCAATGCCTGCCGTATTTCTCTCGACATTTTTTCCATTGCAACAAGACCAATAGAGGCAACCCGTTGACGTTCTCCAGCATCAATAACACCTTGAGCCGTTTGGCTAATAAAGCCTACAGAACCCACCGATAGAATCCCCAGCACTACAATAACAATAATCATTTCAATTAACGTAAAACCAGAAAACCGCATTGGTATATGGTATTTTTCATTTACAAGGCGCATCAATAATTCCCCTTGTACGTATAAAAATCCATCGCTCCTTGCGCTGGAGGCGTTACTGTAACCGTAATTTTTTTCGCGTGTTGATTTCCATTAACCGATGCTTCTGTTCCATCACAAATCACCACAACACTCACGGCATAATTTCCGTAACTGCCATCCAACGCTCCATTTACAGCGACAGGAGGACTATCCGTTAATCCATCATAATCATCAACATCATCATAGGTCGCTCGAGCCTCTCCCGCTTCAGGACCTAACGATCCGCAAGCGGTAAGCACCGGAGCGCCGCCCCCACTTCCTGCCGCCGGAACACCCCCTACCGGGGTATTCTCATCGTACTTTTTACTCAACACCTCATCAAGATACAGTTGCGCTAGCTTAATCGCCTTATTTTGCCACAGTGGATCTGCACTACGAGACATTGAACTGCTAAATACGCCTAACATTGCCGCTAGCGCTATGGATATAACAACAATAGTGATTATTAGCTCAATGAGTGTAAATCCGTGTAAATTATCAGAGCCTTTGTTTCTCATAACTGGCACGCCCCACTATAAGCATAACCCGACGATGCTAAACAAACCTTCTCGTCACTATCTCCATCAAAAAGAAAAACAACATTATTACCTGAAACCAAACTGGCGGCACTATCATAGGTGAATGTTTGCGGGCTTGAAAAGGCTGCAGAATTTTGGAGTAACGATGCATTTTCTCGTTCAACAACGGATTCCACATAAATCGTCCCGCCACAGCTAGTTTCACGCACTTCAAACGTCCAGTCGTCCGATGATTGTAAAACACATAAAACAATTGTGGTATTCTGCTGAGCTAACGCGGCCTGCTGCGCAAGCAATGACATAGAGATAAGTTGATCTCTTGCAATAAACGTAACGTAGGCAGACTTTGAACTAAATAGACTGGATGCGCTTGCGGCCAATATCCCCAGAACGACTATCACCATGATCAATTCGATCATGGTGAAGCCACCGTTTTTTACTGCACAATATGCAGAAAAAGAATCATATTCTTTATAAGTAACGTTATTTCGCTGCATAAAAAAATCTTCTACACGAACGTATTAACAACCCCCTATTAGCCTGGTTCCCGCAGACCCCGTCACAGTACTATAAACAAAAGAGCACGTTGCGATGGTTGGTGCGCCTGTCAAAGAAATAAGTCCAGCAACACCAATCGTATAATCCGCTGCAGCCAATTGAGCTGCAGCCCCAATACCATCCGCATCAGCAGTTGGATAACCAGTAGCACTCATAGTCACGACCGTAGTCTCCAACGTTACGCTTGCGCTCGCGGTAGAGCCATCAACAATCCATCTTGCATGCGCAATGGCTGCTGCCGATGTTACGGCCCCCATCCCACCATCTAACGCTGCCTCTCTTGCATCCGAACCCAAATCCGCAAATTTAGGCAATGCAAACGCGGATAAAATCCCCAGTATCACAATTACCATAATCAATTCAATTAAGGTAAAACCACTTTGTTGTTTTTTTATCATTTTCATAATCTGCCCTTTACCACTTATTCAGAAATCGGAATTTAAATATTAGTAATCACTTCGCCCGTTCGAGCGTCATAAATAATGTTGTCGTTACCTTCAGCGTTTTGATATCGAAACCGACAACTACCGCTAATAGTATCCGCCAAATAATCTACCCCTTCTGAGGCTGTTGACCCTGCCTGAGGAGCATTGGCAACCAACAGAGCCCCCCACACCCTCACGCACCTATCTGCACTGGCCATCACATTACTGTGATTAGACCCACTTCCCTGGCCCGCATCGGTTGGCCATCCGTCAGAACTGGTTGCGACGTTGTCGATACCAAATCCATCAACACCATCCACTTCCGTATTATTTCCGTTGGCTATCCACTGACTTCTTGCCATTACTACAGCAGACGCCAATGCACCGCCCGTACCTTCAACAACGGCACGATGAGCGTTGTCGTGAGTGTCCATCATTCTAGGGAGCGCTACCGCTGCAAGAATACCCACAATGGAAATCACTACCATTAATTCGATTAAGGTAAAACCGATTACTCTTTTTAAAAACACCATCAACCCCTAACGCCCGATATAAGTATCAAATAATAAATACCTAACCTAAATTTCTTCTTAATAAAACTATAGACGTTTTTTTAACCTTTTTAACGTACCATACTTTTATTTATGGCTTTATAACAAATTATTCTGTGAACCTAATGCTTCATTGCAGAACCCATATCCCACATTGGTAAGAACACACCTAACGCCAATATTAGAACCATAATACCAAGGGCTACCAATATGATGGGCTCTATCGCATCGGACAATTGTTTAAGGTCATAGTCAACTTCTTCTTCATAAAAGTCAGACACATCATTCAGCAATTTATCAATTGACCCTGTTTCTTCTCCAATCGAAATCATCTGTAATATCAATGGAGTAAACATATTAGTGGCGGCGGCAGTTCTCGCAAGTGAATCCCCTCGTTCAATACCCCGTTTCATATCAGCAATACAGCCACTGATATATTTATTACCCACAGTACCTTCAACAATGCTCAAACTTTGCAAAATTGGCACCCCAGATTCAAACATCATGGCAAATGAACGAGTAAACCGAGAAAGGGCCGTTTTTTCAAAAATTGGTCCAATAATAGGTATTCGTATCTTGGTTTTATCCCACCAATACTCCCCATCTTTTGTTTTTATATAACGTAAAAACATAACAATGGATCCAACGAGAACAATTATTATTAACCACCAATATTGAACGGTGAACTCTGACGTTGCCATCAGTATTTTTGTTGGCAGAGGTAAGTCAGCACCCAATTTCTTAAAAACACTGGCGAATGCGGGTATAACAAACATGTTGATAATAAACATCGCCACGCCCATCGCCCCCGTTACCATCAGCGGGTAACGCACCGCTTGGGAGATACGACTTTTTGTCTCGCGCTCTAATTCCAAGTGATGGATAAGTTTTTCAAATGCTTCATCAAGCTTTCCCGTACTCTCCCCTACATGTACGAGACCAATAAATAATTCAGAAAATATTTTGGGGTGAGCCCCCATGGCTGTTGCTAACTCGGTACCGGTTGACAACTTCACCATAATATCTTTTAGCGTATCAACCAGTAATTGCGATTTTGCATATTCTGCCAACCCGCCAATCGCCTGAACAATGGGAACACCCGCCCGCATCAGTGCTTTCATTTGTCGGCAGAACATACTCAGATCATCAAGTGTTGGGGGCTTGGGGGGGAAAATGGCACTTAAATCAATATCACCACTTCTTTCTACCTTTTTTTCACTGATTTCTATCGGTGTAACTTTTCTTGCGATAAGCTGATTAGCAACAGCACCTTTGTTAGGCGCATCAATCACCCCCTCTACAGACTCTCCACCTGCACTTTTCCCTTTATAGGAAAATTCGGTCACGAGTCACCCAAAGTACGATCATCAAGTGAAGCGGTAATCTTAAAGACTTCCTGTACTGTTGTGATTCCTTTCTTCGCATAATCTAAAGCACATTGAGAAAGAGACCTAAAATATGGGTTCGCTGCTGCTGCTGTGGCAAATTCCGCTGCATCATTTCTTCGCAAGGCTTGCAGCATAGGTTCATCTAACTCCAATAATTCATACACCCCCATTCGGCCAGAATATCCCGTATTATTACAATGATGACAACCTCGCCCCAGCACAAAGGAAGCTTCAAGCGATTCACTTTCTATATGACTTAACCACGCGCGCTCCTGGGGTGTTAGTGAATAAGGAGCACTGCAATTCACACATACTTTTCGCACTAAACGCTGGGCGACAACTGCTCGTAAAGACGATGCAACCAAATATGAATCACAACCCATATCAATTAGTCGCATTGCCGTAGAAACAGAGTCATTAGTATGTAATGTGGATAGCACCATATGTCCCGTCATTGCAGCACGCAAACCTATCTCTGCGGTTTCATGGTCGCGCATTTCCCCCACCAGAATAATATCGGGGTCTTGTCGTAACGCCGTCCGCAATACTTTACTGAAAGTCAGCCCAACTTTTGTATTTATTTGTACCTGAGATATTCGCGGCAATCTGTATTCAATGGGATCTTCCGCCGTAATTATTTTTATCTCAGGTTTGTTAAGTTGTGATAATGCAGAGTATAACGTGGTGGTTTTACCGCTACCGGTAGGCCCTGTCACCAGCACCATTCCATTTGGGCGTTCAATTAAATTTTGAAATCTACTGGAAATATTTTCCGGCATGCCTAACTTATCTATTGTCAGCGTCCCTTCGGATTGATCCAGCAACCGCATTACAACACATTCACCATAAGCAACCGGCAACGTAGAAAGACGAATATCAATACTTTTATTCATAATTCGAATATTAAAGCGTCCATCCTGAGGTAAACGTTTTTCTGATATATCCAAACCTGACATTATCTTAAGCCGAGAAACCAATGCAGAAGCGATACGTTTCTCTTTCATTATTTGTTCTTGCAATTCACCGTCTATTCGCAACCTAACCCTAAGTACATGCTCATCAGGTTCGATATGGATATCCGATGCTCTCACCTGAACAGCATCCTCAAAAATACTTTGTAACAAACGTACAACCGGTGCTTCTGCAGTATCAGAAGACGTTGCCAACTCTTCCAAGTCATAGTCTGTTTCTTCTAACTCATCTTCTAGCTCGGTTGCTATCGTGGCAATTTGTTCTTGTCGTCGATACACTCGATCTAACGCGCTCAGTAAATCATCTTCTTTCACAAAAGCAGGGTGCACTGGACGCTTCAAATGTCGCTGTAATTCATCGATAACCAATAGATCCAACGGGTCTGCCATCCCCACCAAATAACCATCGGGTTGCTCGGATAACATTAACGCCCTATAGCGCCTAGCATGTGTCTCGGGAAGCCCCAAAATCAAATCATTGTTAAGTTTAAAGTGCGTTAAATCAACAAATGGATAACCGAAATGATCTGCTAACGCCTGCAATAAAAGACTATCAGTAGTAAAGCCTAAATCAACAACCGCTTTACCTATTTTTTTCCCAGTATTTTTCTGCTCAGCTAGTGATTTCATCAGCTGGTCTTCTGTAATTAACCCTTTTGATACGAGAAGATCACCAATTCTTACTTTTGTAGGCCTTGCCATAATTCCGCTCCCTATTGTTTACTGTAAAATTGAGGGAAGCGCTTTCTAATCCTTGCTTCTTCGTCCTGCCAGGTGCCCGATGATACAACCACCGGTTTCAACATAATAACTAGTTCACTCTTTACCGTAAGGTCACGCTTTTGCTTAAAGATATTACCTAAATAGGGTACGTTGGATAAATACGGTACACCGGCTGTATTGGTATTTGTTTTCTCCTGCATCAAACCACCAATCACCACTACCTGTCCGCTCCGGGCCTTTATCACACTATCCGTCTCACGGATCGTGCTAAACGCTAACGGTAATGACACAACAACTTCACCAATCCCTATATCCTTTACTCGCTCCTCAACCTCAGTAATCGTTGGATGGACATGTAATACAACCTCATCATCCTCTCCTATGTGCGGTGTTACATCTAATGCAATTCCAGAAAAGAACGGTGTTAAACTTATTTCTGGTGATTGACTTGTTGTTGTACTTGAGCTGGTAACATCATTTGATATATCCGTCACAAAGTATTCATCGGTTCCAACTTTAATAACAGCCTTCTGGTTATTCACTGTTGAAATTCTAGGGCTAGATAATACATTCACGTCTCCATGAGACTCTAGCAATTGAAGTACGGCGTTAAAATTATCGTAATTCAATCCTAAACTAAAGAACCCTTCAACCGAATTATCAATTAGAGTTGTAAAAGTATCGGGAGTCATTTTCCCTACTACTTTTTTAGTAGAAAGCATCATATCACCATCATAACCCAAACCAAATGTATCCCACTGAATACCAGCCTGATAACCTTCACTCAACACAACTTCAATAATTTTTGCTTCAATAATAACCTGCTTCTTTAAACTCAATTCTGCTCGATCCAAGAAATCGCCCACGCTCCGTAATTCCGCTGGAAAGGCTCTCACCATCACAATTCCAGACTGAGGATCAACCACAACCCTACGACCCTCTCCCGAACCTACAACTGTGTTAACAATTGACTCTAACCTATCCCAAAAACCAGTGCGTGATTCTGTACTTACCTCACTACTTTGCACTTCTGAAGAAGTTGCATCGGTTGACTCTGACGAATCATCATCTCCACTTCCACCACCCCCCTCTGATTGCGTGACTTGCCCACTACTTACCCGCATGGACGATTTCCCCACCCGGCTTATATTTAGATAGTTAACTCGGAAAATTTCACTTTTTAACTTTTTCGGCACGATCTGATACCCATAAGCCTTTATCAAGTAATCGAATCCATACACGTCTCTAACCGCATCTAACGCTTCTTCCAATGTAACCCTTTTGAGTCGAATCGAAATATCACCCGCCACACTAGGGTGGACGACCATATTCAGATCAGTGCCTTCAACCAAACTCATATAAAAGGCAACCGCAGGGACATCATTAGCAGACACATCAAATCGCACATCTTCCCTCGCCCTTTCTGCAGCCTCTTCTTTAAGAACGGCTTCAATCTGTTTTTGGGTGGCAGCATTATCACTTTTGAGCTTTATATTTTCTTTAGTAAGCTGTTGATTAAGCACAAGCTGTGAAACTGATGCCTCTTCAACAACGACATCTTTTCTACCTTTTCCTTTTGACAGAATGGTATCCGGAATCGTTGCACAAGATGCCAATAACAACATCACCACTAAATATGAAAACGCCCTCATCGCGCAACCCTCCCACGATTTTTTACCGGATCCAGCCTCAAATCAAAAACTTTGCCCTTTCTTTTAACAACAATATATTCTTTTTCGATAGAAATGACCTTTGCTCCTGAAACCATGCCACCCTCCGTTACAGTTTTGTTATTTAGAACAACAAACTTTCGAGAAGGGGAAATCAATATCATTTGTAAATTCAACTCACTGTCCATTAACTCTTCTACAACACTAGAAGAAGCACTGTATTCTGGAGGTTGCATTGGGTCATTCATCGCAAACGAATAACCTGGCATCGTCACCAGGACCGAAGCTGAAACATAAACCAATGTCAGAATGGCCAATTTATTACGAAAAACGGGTGCATTTTTTTCAATAAACACCTATCAACTCCTTACTCGTACTTAATGTATGGACATTAAGCTCAAGTGCACCAATAGGGTATTTCTTTGATGTAAACGTCATATCATCCCAATAAACTTGTTCCGCCATTTCCTCTATATTCTTCAAGTAACTTTGCACCTGATAATACGTTCCTTCTAATGACATGGTTAAATCATGTTTAAACAGTCCGCTAGGTTTTTTCCTCTCAGCATCGAAATAGATGGGTTCACCTGAAGCACTTTTCACACTACTGATTTTTAACGCCGATTGGCGACTTAATAGATAACCCAATATTTCTGGCATTTTTTGTGGATCAATCAATCGCTTGGTTTCATTTTTTATTACAGTCTCAAGCTCTTTTACTTTCTTATTCTTTTTTTCAATAGCACTTCTTAATGAAACATTTGGGTCATTAGATTGGCGCTTAATGATTGATTCTATCGATTTCTGCATCACGTCCATTTCTGGACCAATCGCTGCTAACTGTTGTTGAAGCTCCTCTCTATGTTTCAAAAACGGATCCAATACAAACAGATTGTATATACCAAGAATTATCGCAATGACCGTGACGGCAATGATCACCCGCTCTCGAGGACTAAGTGCATCAATTTTATCTCTAATCTCAACGATTTGTGATTTCAGATTCACTGACATCCACCTCGCTACTGAGTATAAACTTCAAATAACTAGCCCCTTTATCAGAGCGCTCCAAATCAAACAAACTAAATGACGTGCCCATCAATGTCTCTGATGTTTTAAGGCGGTCAATATACCGAGGAATCAGGTCTGGGTGCTGAGTGTTGCCTACCAAACGATAATGATTACCATCCGTTTTTATCGAGAATTCGGTTAACCACACTCCTTTTATACTTTTTTCAGAAAGGCCATTCATAACAGAGGAGAATGAAAATGTTTTTTTACTGGATTGCCCTCCCAAAAAATTCACTAACACCTTCTTACTTTTAATGTTTTCATTAATATTCGCTATTTCACTACGCAAGGCAGGATCTTCTTTGGGTTCTACAAAACTTGCTTCCAGCTTCGCGAGTTGGTCGCTCAGACGTTGCTTTTGGTTAATTGCCACATCTGCACTTTTCTCCATAGTATCCATCATGCTCATTTGAACAACGGATAAAACAGAAAAAACCACGACAAATGCCCCTGAAATAACCGCAATCTGCAATGATGAGAGGAATATAACTTTCTTCTTAAACTCATCTCGAAAGAAGTTAACCTGTTGCGAGAACGGTTGCTCCACTAGCACCTCCCTTCATCGTATGACTTTGCTGCTCCTCACTTCCGGCCAATGCTGCACCTATGGCATTAAAACAAAAGTTTGCAATGTCGAGATCTTCTTCTTCTATAGAAAAATTTTGTGAGAGATTTAAAACCTCTATATCTGCAGATACTTTATTCTCCAGATCAGAAGCAACCTGGATTAACAAATCATTTGTTGGCATAAATATGATGCGCCCAACACCCGCCATGCCTAACTGACTCTCGTAATAATCTAAAGACCTCTGAATATCTAATGCCAATGCATCCGTTCTTGACCCTGTATCTAGCGTTAGTTCACCGACGACTTCACCTGGAGACAAACTTTCAAATCCAATTTCGATGGAACGGGATAAATACAACAAACCACTTTCGGTTAAATTTATCACTCCACCTTCTTGGCCTAAGGTGACAAACGCAATGCCCATGCTACCAATACCCTCGATGCGTTTCCCGTATTGGCAAATCGACAAATCATTAATACCAATAGACTGTAGATCTAGCTCCGCCTCTTCAGCCGCTTCAACGATGGACTGAATTACTTGGCGCTCAACAATACTGGTATATATCATATTCATACGACCACGATATGCAGCAGGAGGTAAACGAAATACATCCACAACAACGTCATCTAACGAGTGTGTAATCAAGTCTTTTACACGCCATCGAACGGCGTCACTTAACTCCGCATCCTCAACATCTGGTGCGTCAACGAGTAATATCTCGTAGAATTTCGGATGTAAGGTAAAAAAAGTTGGCTTTCCACTAAGGCCATGTTTCTTAACCATATCTTTTAAACAGCTCTGCCATTCACCAGGTCCACAGGCGCTATAATCCAGCGTTGACAAACTACCCGAACGGATAGATAAACAGGCAACAGCTACCCCTGTGGGTTTTATTTCAATACCCAGTACTTCAGCCGATCCCTGGCGTCCTTTTCTAAATAATTTTTTGAACGCTTGTAACATCGTTAACCACTCATACAAACCTTATTTCGATAGGCTATTACTTCGAGTGTAGACCAGTGTTAGCAATGCGCCTGAATTCACGCTGGTTAGCACAAATCAGACCAAGAATGCTTTTTCTTATCACCATCCCATCGTGCTTACCCCGTTAGTTGACCCAAATCAATTCCTTATGCGGTAACCCCGAGCTTAACCCACATGACTATTGCGGCCTTTAGATATACATCGTAGACTAAATAAAATATACACCGTATACCATGTATAACTTCATATATAACAAATACTTACAAACAAAACCCTTCCAAAACCCGATCAAGACATCCATCGGGTAGAGCGAAGCAACAATCGACTGGACAGTGACATGACTCAAACAGCAAGGAAACCTTACATCATTACGTCAAACCCCTTAGAGGAGCGATATGCGCGAGGCTGGCACTGCTTAGGTCTTAGCACAGATTACACGTCCACCCCGGTAACTCTGGAGTATTTTGGTAAAAAACTTGCTGCTTTTCGTGGTGAAGATGATAACGAATTTCACGTTCTTGACTCTTACTGCCCCCATATGGGAGCGGACCTTAGCTTAGGTAAAGTGGTAGGCAACTCGTTACAGTGCCCTTTTCATGGCTGGAAATGGGGCTCTGATGGTGTCTGCGATCATATTCCTTATGCCGATAAAATACCCGACAAGGCCATAATTGGCTCTTATCATACGGTTGAAACCAATGGTTTGGTCTTTATGTGGAATGACCCCGAGGGGAACCCTCCCATCCCCGATCAACTTCCTAGTGAAATGCCCGATTATTATTCCGGCGAATGGACTGACTGGAACCTTATAACCATCCCCATCGAATCAAACTGCCGTGAGTTGGTCGACAACATGGCGGACATGGCTCACTTTGGCCCAGTACATTATTCCACTGTTGAGTCATTTAAAAATACCCAAGACGGACACAAATTTGTTCAGTTTATGAAAGGTGGTCATGACATTTTAGCAGATGAAGGACAGGGATTTACATCAATTGCCACTTATGAGGGCCCAGCTTATATGACAACAACAATGACCGGGTCAATGGATGGTCAAGAAATGGTAACGCATTTATTAGTTACCCATGTTCCTGTGCATATGGAGAAATTTGATATTCGATTGGGGGTAATGCTGAAAAAAAATCCTAATTTGTCAGATAAACAAAACCAAACAGCTGTTGATGAATACACCCAAATGGCCGTGGATTCATTTATTCAAGATGTTGATATTTGGAACAACAAAATCCGAGTGGACAACCCATTGATGTGTGATGGTGACGGCCCTCTCAATATGGTTCGTAAATGGTATAGCCAATTTTATATGAATGTTGCTGATATACCGACAGGAATACAGGCTTACAAAGAAAAGGAAACACCCATTAAATTCAAACGTTAATACGTTAAGTGAAGGAAATGAATTTATATCCAATGGGACAAGGTAAATACTATGAAAAATCACGCTGTAGTTAGTAATGTAGTGACTAAATTGATCGCTGATGCCCACGCATTAGTTCCATCCTTACGCGAACGACAAGAGGAAACCGCACAACTGGGAAAACTTCCTGACGCAACCATTGCGGCAATGCAAGAGTCTGGATTCTTTCGGATTATGCAACCCCAAAGATTTGGGGGTTTTGAGTTAGAACCTCATGTATTTTTTGAAGTTCAGCAGATTCTTGCCGAAGGTTGCATGTCGACCGCCTGGGTTCTTGGTGTTGTATCTATTCACAACTGGCAGATGGGAATGTATGACATTCAGGCCCAAGAAGATATTTGGAGTGAAGACAGCTCCGTACTAATTTCATCATCTTATATGCCAATTGGAAAAGTCGCTCATGCTGAAGGTGGCTATATGCTTTCAGGTCATTGGGGATTTTCTTCGGGATCAAAGCATTGTCAATGGGCATTTCTTGGCGGCATGGTACCACCAAAAAATGAGGGGGAAGCATCCGACTACCGAACCTTCCTTGTTCCCATTTCCGATTATTCTATTGTTGATAACTGGAATGTTTCCGGCCTTGAAGGAACAGGGTCAAATGACATCATTATAAAGGAACCCGTATTTGTACCAGAACACCGAACACACCGAGCCATTGACGGGTTTAGCGGAAAAAGCCCAGGGTGCGCGGTTAACACCAACCCCAGTTTCACATTGCCTTTTGGGCAAATCTTTACCCGTGCTGTAGCTTGCTCATCCATCGGCGCTCTTCAGGGTGTCGTAGAAAATTATATCGTTGTCAATAAAGATCGTGTTGGGTTAAATGATGGCAGTCGCGTTGCCCTTGATCCAAATACACAGATGGCATTAGCCGAAGCGGTTGCGGTTATCAGCGAATGTCGTGCAACGCTTAAAGAAGACCTCGACTACTTTGTTGAAAATGCAAATGCCGGCAATAAACTGGATATCAATGAACGAATTCGCCGCCGCTTCAACGCATCCCTTATCTCAAAAAAATGTGCTGATTCCGTTAACACATTATTTCTTGCTTGCGGCGCTCAAGGCATATTCAAAGACCATCCACTCAACCGTGCCTGGTTAGATATCAACGCAGGCCGGACGCATGTCGCAAACAACCCCTTCAAATTCGGTCGAAACTTAGGTGGGACGTTGATGGGACAAGAAAATACAGACTTTTTCTTATAGTCGTCTCAACAATAAAGAACACTTTTTTAAAAACAAACATGGTAGGAAATCATTATGTATATCGGACACACAATTCCACAACGCCCCATTCCATTTGAAGATTTTAATCCCGACTTTGTATCTAACTACGTACGAGACAATGTTCTTCCTACGTTAGAAGGTCGAAGAAAACAGGTGTGCCAGAATTTCATTGATCACGCTACTGCCGAATGTAACGGAGACTTTGGCCCTCTTATGGCGAGCTGTTCCCAAAAAACACAAGACTATCGCCGCTGGGGTGTAGGCCTAGACGGAAAACGAAATGGCGAGCAGCCTTCTGACTATGAAGAATTGGAAGTTTTTTATGGCAGTCTAGTCGCCTTTAATCTCTACATTATTCATTTTGAACTTGAAAAATTCATTGTTGGTGAAGATGCTCTTGCGATGGAGGGCAATGTTCACCAGATGTACCCTGCATCAATGCTTCCTGTCGCCTTTGGCATAGAGCCAGATGATGAAGATGCCGTCTACATGCTGACGCTTAGAATCGCTCTGTTTTTCATTTTTGACGATGACGGCTTGGGCAGCGGTGAACAATCCTATACCAATGGAGAACCTACCATCGCCAATTTTGTGAAAGTCCCTCATAAGTTTGTACCTCAACGTTTTTGGGATAATCAAAAAAGACAACAAGAACTGATGGACGCTGATGATTAGCAAAAAAACATCACCGCACACGACATCACTATTTAGGAGAAAGACACCATGGCTATAAGAAAAGCAAAACTACCACCAATCCCTAAAGACAGCAAAATCCGCCAAGCCCTTGGTTTAGGCATCGGAATTTGGGATTACATGGAAAAGAATCAAAAGAAATTCGGCGACACATTCACACTCACGTTACCCGGACAAGGCCCTATGGTCTGGTCTGCGGACCAAGCGGTTATCAAGGACACCTTACGACTAAAAGAAGACCAATACGACGCATCACTAGTTCAACTTCCTATTGATGTTGGTGAGAAGAACGTTGTATTTCAAAACGGCAAAGAACACCAAGACGCACGGAAACTATTGATCCCCCACTTCACAACGGAACGCTTAAAGAATCGGTCTCAGGTTATGCATGAAATTGTGACCGAACATGTCAATACGTGGAATCCTGGTGATGAATTTAATATCCCTCGCTTAGTAGGGGACATCACGCTCGACATCATTTGCTTTACGTTGTTTGACTTGCGACAAGGTGGGAGAAAAGATCGCTACAAAGAACTTATTCTAGGATGGTTAATTGAAGGCACCAGCGACAAGATGTTCACCATTGGCTCTCTGGTTGGAACAAAAAAGTACCGACAATTTTTGAACAAAAAGTACAAAAAACAAACCGCACAAGGACGCATTGGGAACGGCAAGAAAAGCTTAGTACCCTGGAAACTTGCCGTTGATTACAAAGTACAGCTTGCCAACATGTTACGTGAAGATATTCAAGATATTCGCACTCGGAACAACAAAGACGAAATTCATGTTTTATCAATACTAGCCCGCACCAAAGATGTAGATGGCAACCTACTAGACGTTGAGCGTGTTATCTCTGAGTGTGTTGGGATGATGGTGGCTGGGCACGAAACCAGCGCCGCAACAGCTGCATGGTTCTTTATCTGGATGCAGAAAAAGCCCGATGTTCTCAGAAAAATTTCAGATGAGATCAATAACAGCATTGCAGAAGAAGGCCACTACAATGCCTCGAAGGTTGTTGACCTTCCTTACATCACAGCCTGTCTTAATGAGTCACAACGGCTTACACCTTCCGCTGTAGGTTTCATTCGCTGGCTTAAAAAAGACACACAGTTGGGCGATTATTTGTTACCCGCCGGAAGTGCAATTCTACCCAACATTTATCTCACGCAGCGAAGTAAAGAAATATACGGAGAAGATGCGTTGGAATATCGCCCCGAGCGCTGGCTAGAGGGTAACAAATACAGCCCTACTGAGTTCATGCCTTTTGGTGGTGGTCGTCGTGCCTGTGTTGGTATGAATCAAGGAAAACAACAATTAAAACTGATATTTTCAGAAATCGCTCGCCGCGTTGAGTTTACCTCTGAATACCAAAAACCAGGAAAGCTACCTAGATCCAGAATGATTGGTGGTCAGACAGAACCAGAAAATGGCGTTATTGCGACAGTAAAATCTGTTCTTCCTTATGAACAACAAGAACTGTCCAAATCCGCATAACTAAATCTAAGGTAGCCCTTTTGACTAATATCAAAAGGGCTTTTTTTTGCGTTTAGCGCTCCCCCCTTGACGCAGCAGGCCCCGAAGGATATAACTGCCCTGCACTTTTAGGTGCCCAACTACCTTGAAAAGCACCCGTGCTAATCTATCTAGGTATTGGGAGAATCGGGAAACCGGCAAAACTCCGGTACGTGCCCAACGCTGTGATGGTGATCGCTTAAACAACAAAGCCACTAGACTTACCTCTGGGAAGGCATTTAAGCGAATTGACCCTAAGTCAGAAGACCGGCCTAAAAGATATTAAAGAGTCGTGTGGACAAACGCTCTGTGGATTTTCCATTAAGGGGACTACCTTGGAAAACTGTGCTGAATTATTAAACCAAGATTTTTGTTTCTCTGACGACGAGCGAGAAGCGCTCTACAAAACAATCTTTAACCGCCGCGACGTGCGAGGTCAATTTAAACCCGACGCCATCCCTGATGACGTGTTATCCCGTATATTACACGCAGCTCACCACGCCCCCTCTGTAGGTTTTATGCAACCTTGGAACTTTATTGTCATACGTTCCGATGAAACCAAACAAAAGGTTCACAACGGTTTTAAAGAAGCCAATGCTGAAGCCGCAGAGATGTTCGAAGCTGAACGCCAAGATACTTATCGAGCACTAAAGCTAGAGGGTATCATTGAGTCTCCTATTAACATTTGCATTACCTGTGATCGCGCTCGCAGCGGCCCTAATGTTATTGGCCGAACGCATTTAAAAACAATGGATCTCTATAGCAGTGTTTGTGCCGTGCAAAACTTATGGTTAGCAGCTAGAGCGGAAGGTCTTGGCGTTGGTTGGGTAAGTATTATCAAGCAGCAAGCATTAAAAGAAGCCCTAAACATTCCTGCTGACATTGTTCCTATCGCTTATCTTTGCGTTGGTTATGTTTCGCATTTCCATAAAAAGCCCGAATTGGAAACCGCAGGCTGGCGCAAACGCCTGCCATTAGAAGACTTAATTTACTTCGATCAATGGAATGAAAAAAGAAATTCTGAGGAAGAAAGTTTAATACGACAAGTGGGAAGTGATGCAGATTTTGCTGAGCAATTTATTCAATACGATTAAATCAGGCTCAATAATCACTCCCGTTAACTCTACAATCATCATTCACAGCTTCTGCTAGGTTCTCGGACTCAACTGAGAGCCGCCATAACGTATATGCAAACACCCCTCGACAATATCACTCTGTCACAAAGCCTATTTGGCGCCACGCCTCATAAACAACCACAGCAACAGAGTTGGATAAATTCAAACTTCTACTATCGGGCATCATGGGAATACGCAAACAATTATCGACGCCCAGGTCATCACGAATCTCCTGAGACAAACCTCTTGTTTCGGGACCAAACATCACATAATCACCTATCTGAAAGGCTATCTCAGTATGGTTTTTTGTACCCTTAGTTGTAAGCGCATACAGACATTCAGGTTGTTCCTTCGCCAGAAACGCCTGATAATTGTCATGTGTTTCTAGATTTGCGAACTCATGATAATCCAACCCAGCTCGGCGCAATTTTTTGGCATCCAAATCAAAACCTAAGGGTTCAATAAGGTGTAATTTACACCCCGTATTCGCCGCAAGCCGTATGATGTTGCCGGTATTCGGTGGGATTTCAGGCTCAAACAAGACAATATTAAACATAACGTAATAACCACTCACAACGATACATCAACCCAGAAAACAAAAAACCCGTGCTGCACTTGCATAACACGGGCTTAATGACAATATAGCAATCACAATCTTAATGTGTCGCTTCACCGTCTGTATTTACTTTCTGTGCTTCTTCTTGCTGGCGACGGAGTTGCTCAGCAAATGCGGCCTCGAAGTTAATTGGCTGTAACAACAACTGAGGGAATGTTCCGCGAGAAACCACATCAGATACCGCTTCACGCACATAAGGGAACAAAACGTTAGCACATACACCTTTTAATATATGTTCTAACTGAACACCTTCAATGCCTTCAATAGCAAACAAACCCGCCTGCTGCACTTCTACAAGAAAAGCCACTTTACCTTCTACTTTCGCGGTTACTGTCGCTTTTAATACAACTTCATGAATATTACCTTCAATGATAGAAGAAGTATTATTCACCTCTAAATTAACCTCAGGCTTCCATTCTTTTTTAAATATATTCGGAGCATTTGGTACCTCGAACGATAAATCCTTAAGATAAAGACGTTGTAGTTGAAAATTAGTCTTCTTTGGTTGCTGCGGTTGCTGTGCTTCTGCCATTAGAGCTATCCCTTACCGATATAAATAGGTTTTTTAGTGTGTGATTTTTAATGTGTTAAGTGTAAAACGTCTTTCTTTAGTATTGGAAATAACTAACTGGTTAGCATCGATTCAAGCTTTCCTGCCCGATCTAATGCAAACAGCTCATCACAACCACCAATATGCTTATTGCCAATCCAAATTTGAGGCACCGTACTTCTACGGCTCAACGTTTCCATCTCTAGCCTCAATTTAGGCTGACGAGAAACATCAATATCTTCAAACTCAACACCTTTGCTGGTTAACAGGTGCTTAGCCCTTACACAATATGGGCACCAAGGTGTTGTATAAAGCTTTACTACATTCATAATACCACTTTGTCCTGCTTAGCCCTTAACCAATGGCAAGCTGTCCGCTGTCCACGTTGCAATACCGCCCGTTAAACGGCGTACATCTTTAAAACCATGCTTGGTTAAGATCTTTCCTGCCGCACCAGAGTGTTGTCCCATCTTACATACCAACACAATGGGGGACTCTTTGTGAGAATTCAACTCTGAAATTCGCTCTTCTAACTTTGCAAAAGGGATATTGCTGGATTCTGTGATGTGACCGAGAACAAACTCCTTACGATCCCTAACATCAAGCACAATAGCGCCCTGACTGTTCACTAAATTAGTTAGCTGCTGAGAACTCGCTCCAGCGCCTCCTCTTCGTGACTCTAGAAACAAAAATGCAGCAAGCAAGCCAAAAAAACTACCCACTAATGCCATATGACTTAGTGCAAACTCAATAACGCGGTCCATTAACGGCCCCTATATACGTAAATAATCAACAAATTTGAGGTTGAGCAGTATACACCCAAGCAGAGAAAGGCCAAACCCTCTGCTTTATCT
>MAAC01009689.1_pt1 | contig 36621 bp, 41 predicted proteins | sample 1115981 | NCBI WGS metagenome assembly MAAC01 (sample SAMN04961126, study PRJNA320927) | seawater metagenome | isolation source: sample BD02T64 sea water enriched with oil for 64 days | place: USA:Gulf of Mexico | collected 2013-07-27 | reverse complement strand
AAACGGTCCTTTAAGACCAAGCCCATACCGATCCAGCCGCCACCATTACCCGCCAAAATTGGCTTGGTGGGTAATGGCTCAATCTTTGCAGATCGATCGGGAAAACATAAGACAAGCCCCTAGTGACATGAGTAACAGCTGCAAAACGTGAAACGCTACCCGATCAGGGTTCCCCAAAAAGGAATTTCAGCAACTTTTTGCATATCAATTTTCGTTGGTGCGGCCATGCTTGCGGGTATCTCGGAAAGCAAGTCTCTAAAGTCATTGACCAAATAGTCCGCCAAGTCTTCCCCATAAATGATGATGTCTGATTGATGAATTGAAAGCACAGGACGACCTGTCGGTAGCTCATAATCTAGCAAGTATCGGCGCCCGAAAATCGGGATCAGCGCGGGAGCAGCTTTGATCAGTTGCTCTAGTCTCCGCTTTCGCTGATCGGGTGTTGCCGGTCGCTCACCCCAAGCTGCAAGCCAGAGTGCGTTATTTTCAACATCAAAAAAAATTCCGTTTAGCGGCTGATCCAGTGCAGAGCGGATATGTTCGTGGTCATTCTCCCAATCGAAAAAGGATGGTCGATCAGCGACTTGCGCAAGCCTGCTGGGCGCATCTTTAGACCAACGAAAGCTCGCTTGCTTTTTGGTGGGTGCGTTCAATATTGACAAAAAGGCGCGGTAGTCTTTTGGGAAGGCAACTCCCCAGTTCGCTTCGATACGGTCAATGTCGATTTCGCTAAGGCCGTTTTTCCAATGCGTGCCTTGACGCCAATCACCGCCTCCGACACCTCGTTGTCCGAAGTTTTCAAGACTTTGAGTTGTGTGATTTTCCCAATATCTCTCGGTTCGTGCTCGGAACCAAATTAGGAATTTTTCAAGCTGATCCCTGTTCAAAAATCATTCCTCATCACTTAAAATAATTCCTTCAAAACCCATTCATTAAATGGAAACCGACCCCAGCACACCCTCAAATCAAACTTATGACATCTGTTTGACGCTAATTCAATATCATCGAACATGGCTTTCGCCCAAGGTCGGCTTTGTCCGCATTGCCGCCTTTCACCCTTCTCGATTAACCCCAAATCCTGGCGGAATGCATCAAATGGCTGCTTTGAGCCTATTCTGTTGAAAAACTCGCCTTAACTACAGTTTTGGTACGCCCCCAAAATCAGTGCAACCGGCTTTGCCATCACGCGGATTGCGGTTTTGCTGGCGCAGGGATCAGTTTTGCGAGCTTTCGGAGGTTTTGGGCGGTTGCTGCGAGGTGGAATTCGTCTCTAACACCATTGGGTCCGCGTAGTCTTAATCTATTTAGTCCTAGAATGCGTTTGAGGTGGGCGAATAGCATCTCGACCTTCTTTCGTAGCTTGCAGGAGATGGCGTATTGGGTGGTTTTTGCGATGTTGCGGGCCACGTCACGCGAAGGCTCATAGATGGAGCGGGTTACTTTGCGTTGCGGGTCTCTGGGGGTGCACTTGGTTTTCAAATCACAAGTATCGCAATCAGATTTACGAGCGCGGTAGCGCATTAAGCCGTCTTTATCGACGCCTGAGCGTGGTATTTTATAGGTGCGGCGGAACTGCCGGAGCTTCTTGCCGCCTGGGCAAGTGTAAGCATCATCGGTTGCATCATAGGTAAAGTCAGCACGTTCAAATGTTCCGTCTTTGCGGCCGGATTTATCAATGACCGGAATATGCGGCGCAATCCCGCGCTCATTGACAAGCCAGTCCAGCATTGGCGCGGATCCATAAGCCGTATCGGCAATGAGACGTTCGGGGCTGAGATTGAAGTTCTTAGCGATACGATCAATCATGGTGCGCGCCGCGCCCACTTCGGCTTGGCGAACAGACCGTGTCGCCTCCACATCCAGAATAACGGCATTGTCCGTATCGATCATGTAATTGGTGGAATATGCAAAGTAGGCAGGGCCTTTACGCGCCGCTGTCCACTGGGAGGCAGGATCAGAATGCGATGTGAACTTGGGCTTAACCGGTGTCGCCGCTCCAAACGCCGCATCATCCAGCGTTGCCAGATATTCCTGATCGGCGCGTGGTGCATCCGTTGCTTCCATAGTATCTGGTGCCCAATCTCTTTGCGCCGAAGAGTTTTGCCGATTGGTGTCGGCCTCAATCAGGCTGGCATCAACGGCAAGCCGTTGCCCACTTACCAACCCTTCCTCAATGCATCGCGCAACCACCGTTTCAAACAAATGGCGCAACAAATCGCTATCACGGAACCTGCCGTGGCGGTTCTTTGAGAAGGTGGAATGATCCGGTACGGGATCCGCCAGATCAAGGCGACAGAACCAGCGATACGCCAGGTTCAAATGAACCTCTTCGCACAAACGCCGTTCTGAGCGAATACCAAGGCTATAGCCGATCAAAAGCATCCGGATCATCAGTTCGGGATCAACGGACGGTCGGCCTGTCGAGCTATAAAACGGCGCGAGGTACTGGCGAATACCGTCAAGATCAACAAATCTGTCTATCGAACGCAAAAGGTGATCGCCGGGAACATGATCTTCAATCGAAAACTCATAAAATAGTGCGCTTTGTGCTTCTTGTTTTGGCCCCATCATCGCGATCAATCTCCCAATAGCTTACGGAAATTGAATCAGCCTTATATGCTTAAAGCAACAAGAGTTTTTCAACAGAATAAGCCCAAAGCGAACATTCTATGGCTCCGTTCAAGCGGCATGTCTAACGAAGAAAACGCAATTAATCGTGTCACTAAAGCAAATAGGCTATTCTGAAGTTACCATCCTCCAAACAAAGTAATCCAAATGTGAAGAATTTTCTTGACCTCAACCCGACTTGAGATGCGACAAGGTTCCGAAGATAAATTATTCATTCCTATCTAGGCCGCATTAAATGCCTACAAACCCATTCCACCGTTTTGTTCTTGCCAGCGGGTTGACCAATCTTGCAGATGGAGTTGCCACCGTCGCTTGGGCATGGTTGGCATCTTTACTAACTCGTGACCCGCTGCTGATATCGCTCGTGCCCGTCGCTTTGCGACTGCCGTGGTTCTTGTTCGCAATTCCGGCTGGCATCATCACGGACCGTGCGGATCGGCGTTTGCTGATACTGCGTATGGACGGTTTACGCGCTGGTGCATTTATAGCGGCTGCTATCGCCGTTTGGATGGCACTGCCGCTTGCGGTTCCACCACTCAACGGTATATCGAACCCGACATTGTTCTGGATTATCCTCTGCGCCGCTAGCTTAGTGGGTGTGGCTGAGGTGTTCCGAGACAACGCTGCCCAGACAATGCTGCCATCTATCGTTCCACATGAGACTTTGGAAAAATCAAATGGTCGCTTGTGGAGCGTCGAGCTTGTCGGAAATGCATTGATCGGCCCCGCGCTTGGAGCCTTCCTGATAGCATATGCACTTCCACTGCCATTTCTGGCCAACGCATTCGCGTATTTAGGAGCTATATTTCTCGTCATTGGATTGACAGGCAAGTTTCGCCCAGAAGTATCGAAAGCGCGTGACTGGCGTAGAGAATTGAAAGAAGGATTCAGCTTTCTAGGACAAGCCCCTTTGCTGCGATCACTGGCCTTTATTACCGGGTTTTGGAATCTGTTTTTCCAGATGGTAATGATTGCTCTTGTTTTACATGTGCAAGAAAATCTGGGCCTCGATGCACGTGCTTACGGCTTGATACTCGCCTCTGGAGCTATCGGCGGAATTTTAGGGGGATGGTTGGGTGATAAAATTATTGGTATGTTTGGCCCCGCGAAAACGGCACAATGGATGCTACTATCATCAGCACCAGCTTTTCTAGCGATTGCGTTAGTGCCAAGTCCCGTAGCACTTGGGATAACACTTGCGATTTTCGAGTTTACTGGTCTTGTCTGGAACACCGTGTCTGTGTCCTATCGGCAGCGAACTATTCCAGACGAGCTTCTGGGGCGGGTGAATAGCCTTTACCGTTTATTGGCATGGGGCATGATGCCAATCGGACTTCTACTTTCCGGTCTAATTGTCCGTGTGTCTGACAAGTTTGTGCCACGCGATACGGCCCTGATCACTCCCTTTCTTGTTGCAGCTTTTGGCGCACTCGTTCTCGGCATCTTAGGGTGGCGAGCTTTGGGTCGTGGATTTAAGAAGCCTCAGTAACATCCACTTCTGATGCTTAGGCCAAGTAGAATTTCCTAGTGCACCAAACCAACGACTGCGGTGTTAAGGGTGCGGTGTAATCAGTTCGCTATTTTATAAACCCGCCCGCGTCCTTCAACCTTCTCCGAAATCACTGCCAACCCCAGCTTCTTCTTCAGCGTTCCCGAGATCGCGCCGCGCACCGTGTGGGTTTGCCAACCAGTCGCGGCAACTATCTCTTCAAGACTGGCGCCGGTCGGGGCCTCAACAAGTGCAATTAGCTGCGTTTGCTTTGTTCCGTCGCGTTTCTTTGCCGATTTGGCCTCGTCCGTGCCTGCAGCAATTTCCCGCGGGCCATTGCGCAGCTTTGCAATCGCCTGCACGACCACCGGATCAACCCCGATGGCGGCAAGGCCTGCGCCCGTCGCCACCAGCGTGGTTCCTTGACCATCACCGGTTTCGCACCAGAGCGGCTCGTGCTTTTTGGTGTTGGCCTCGACCTCTTCAAGCAACCCGCGCTCCACCATCATGCCAACAACCTTTTTGGCAACCGCGCCATGCAGGCCTTTGGGTAGCGGCATTGCTAGATTACCAGCGCGCCACGACGCGGCATTCAGGATGCGGCCTTGTGTTTCTGTGAGTTCAGTCATGACTTACGCTCCCTGTTTTTACTGCTGCTTGACCGGCGGCGAAGGCGGCCTCGAGAGCGCTACGGATCGAGCGGACGGAAACTTCGTGGAAATCCAGCCAGTCGATGTTTTGCGTATTGAACGTCTCGATGAAGAAGTGGTTCCGTGCAATTTCGAGCAGGACGGCTTCCGTTTCGGTTTTGGTTGGTGAAGTCATGATTTTGGCTCCGTGGCTTACAACGCAATAGCTGCATCGCTTCTGTAACCGGAATCGCTCTTGATCGAAGTGTAATCAACTTAATACCAAGCAATATCATTGCTTTAATCGTTGCGGAGGCTGCCATGCAGGGAATGAGCGAGAGGGAATATTCCGCCCATTCAAAACTGTCGCGCGGCGCCATCCAGAAAGCAAAACGTAACGGCCGGATGGTGCTTTATGGTGACGGGTCCATCAACGCCGCCGCCTCGGATGCACACCGTGCAGGTACGACGGATCCGGATCAACAACGCCGATCGGTTGCCAGCAACGAGAGCAGTATCAGCGGCCCGGCCGAGAGTTCGTCTTACCTGAAGGCCCGAACGGCGCTAACAGTTTATCAGGCACAGGAACGCCAGCTTTCGATCCAGAAGAAGAAAGGCGCGCTGGTTGATCGGGCGCGCGCGGAAACGATGGTGTTCCGGCTGGCGCGCCAGGAACGTGACGTCTGGGTCACATGGCCCGCCCGTGTCGCGGCACTGATGGCAGCACAGGTTGCGGCCGAGGTAGAGGCAGCAACAGGAACACCGGTTTTGATCGAAGTTGCAACCATGCAAAGGGTGCTGGAAACCCATGTCAGAGAGCAGCTCGACGCCCTTGCCGATCTCAAGGTTACCCTTGGATGAGGAGGAATTCGCACCTGACCTGAGCTTTGGCGGTTCGGAAGACATTCTTCGCGCCTGGCGACGTGGAATGCGGCCCGATCCTGACCTGACGGTTTCGGAGTGGGCCGACCAGCACCGCTGGTTATCCTCGCGCGCCTCGGCAGAGCCCGGGCGCTACCGCACGGCTCGAACACCGTATTTGCGCGAGATCATGGATGCGCTCTCGCCCAAACATCCGGCACAGCGCATCTCCTTCATGAAGGCCGCGCAGGTCGGAGCGACGGAAGCCGGTAACAACTGGATCGGGTTTGTTATCCACCATGCCCCCGGTCCAATGCTGGCCGTGTTACCGACGCTCGAGATGGCCAAACGCAGCTCGCGCGGGCGGATTGATCCGCTGATCGAGGACAGCCCGGCTCTCAAGGAGCGGGTTAATCCGGCACGATCGCGCGATGCGGGCAACTCGATGCTTTCCAAGGAATTCCCGGGCGGCATTCTGGTGCTGACAGGGGCGAACTCGGCCACCGGTCTGCGCTCGATGCCGGCGCGCTACATTTTCCTCGACGAAGTTGATGCCTATCCGGCTTCAGCAGACGAGGAAGGAGATCCGGTTTCGCTGGCCGAAGCAAGAACAACCACCTTCGCACACCGCCGAAAAGTGTTCATGGTTTCGACGCCGACAATCAAGGGGCTAAGCCGGATCGAGCGCGAATACGAGGCCTCGGACCAGCGGCGTTATTTTGTGCCCTGCCCGCATTGCTCTCGTATGCAATGGCTGGAGTTCGAACGCCTGCGCTGGGCCAAGGGCAAGCCGGAAACAGCCACCTATCATTGCGAGGGCTGTGAAGCAGCAATCGCCGAGCACCATAAAACCGCGATGCTGGAAGCGGGAGAATGGCGGGCAACGACAAAATCGCAGGACCCGAACTCGATCGGGTTCCACATCTCGGCGCTCTATTCGCCGATTGGCTGGAAGAGCTGGGAGCAAATCGCGCGTGACTGGCTGGCGGCACAAGGCTCGGAGGATATGCTGCGTGCAGCCCGCAACACGTTGTTGGGCGAAACGTGGGTCGAGAGCGGTGATGCACCGGAATGGCAGCGCTTGTCGGAGCGCCGCGAAAGTTACGACGCGCAGATTCCCGAAGACGGATTGTTTCTCACCGCTGGCGTCGATGTGCAAAAGGATCGCATCGAGGTCGACGTCTGGGCCTGGGGTCGCGGGCTGGAAAGCTGGCTCATTGATCACATCGTCATTGCCGGTGGGCCTGATCATGCAGAGGCCTGGAACGAACTCACGGCCTTGCTGGTCAAAACATGGCAACACGCCAATGGTGCAGTAATGCCGATCGCAAAACTGGCGATTGATTCCGGGTATGAAGCAACCACCGTTTACACTTGGGCCCGCGCACAAGGTTTTGAACAGGTCGCCCCGATAAAAGGCCTGGAAGGGTTCAATCGCACCACACCGGTTTCGGGTCCAACCTATGTCGATGCTTTGAGTGGTGGCAAACGTCTGCGCCGCGGGGCACGTCTCTGGTCGATCGCCACGGCCACATTCAAAACCGAGACCTACAGGTTTTTGCGTCTTGAACGCCCGAGCGATGAAGACAGAGAGCTGGGTATCTGCAACCCGTCAGGCACCGTGCACCTGCCCGACTGGATCGACACCGAATGGCTCAAACAGCTGGTCGCCGAACAGCTGATCACGGTGCGCAACAAGCGCGGGTATGCTCGTCAGGAATGGCAAAAGATGCGCGAGCGCAACGAGGCGCTCGATTGTCGGGTCTATGCCCGCGCCGCCGCGTGGATCCTCGGGGCCGATCGCTGGGACGAGGCAACGTGGCGACGCCTTGAAGAACAGGCAGGCGTGGAGACGCGCCAAACTGCCAATTTGCCTGAAGCAACGGCCAAAAATACGGCTCCGGTGGCAACTGCCGGAACGTTGGCGACACCGCGGCGCAAGCGGCGCGCCTACACACCAAGATTTATGAGGGACTGAGATGGATATTGATCGAATGCGGACCCTGCTCGATGCGCTGCACGAAGCGCGGTTCGCAGGCGTGCGCGCTGTGAGCTACGACGGGCGTACCATCACCTATGGCTCGGATGCAGAACTGGCAGCGGCAATCGCCAATCTGGAAAACCGGATTGCCATTGCTGGTGGCACAAAACGGCGGCGGCGCTGGGGCACTGTGGCCACGAAGGGGCTTTAGGCAATGGTAATGGAAGGGTTTCGCCAGCGACTGGGCGCGGTGATCGGCGGGTTTGACGCCGCACAGATGCACAGGCGTTTGCGCGGATTTCGGGCATCACGCCTGCATGTAAACACGCTGATTGCAGGCGCTGGTGACACAATTACGGCGCGCGCTCGATGGCTGGTGCGCAACAATGGCTACGCCACCAATGCTCTCGAGGCTTTTGCCGGTAATGTGGTTGGGGACGGTATCAAGCCCTCCTCGTCCATTGCAGACCCTGCCCTCAAGGAAGAATTACAATCACTGTGGCTTGCCTGGACCGATGATGCCGACGCCGAAGGGTTGACGGACTTTTACGGATTACAGCGTCGCGCTACCCGCGAGGTGTTTTTGGCAGGTGAGGTTTTTCTGCGCATCCGGACACGCCGTGCCGCAGACGGTCTAAGCGTTCCCCTGCAATTGCAGATGCTCCCCTCGGAAATGCTGCCACTCGATATGAACCGCGAACTTTCCGGCGGTGGGCTAATCCGCCAAGGCATCGAGTTCAATCGCATCGGGCGACGCGTAGCCTATCATCTCTTGCGCCGTCACCCGGGCGATATAACCGACCCCGGACTTGCGGGCGAAACTGCGCGCGTGCTGGCTGCCGACATAATCCACGTTATTGATCCCGTTGAAGCCGGACAGCTGCGCGGTGTCTCGCGTTTTTCCCCTGCTATCGTAAAACTCTTCACGCTTGATCTTTATGACGACGCAGAGCTCGAGCGCAAAAAGACCGCGGCAATGTTTGCGATGTTCATCACCTCGCCCGCGCCTGAAACACCTCTGGAACCGGCTGACGAGGATCTGGAAGTCGAGCCCGGGCAAATCGTGCGCCTTGATCCGGGCGAAGATGTCTCGACCCCTGCCATTCCGGATTCCGGTTCTACCTACGAGCCGTTTCAATATCGCACGTTGCTGCAAATCTCGGCCGCCCTCGGCATTCCTTACGGGTATCTCACCAACGACACCGCCAGGGGCAACTTTTCCAACTCACGAATATCTCTGGTGGATTTCCGCCGCCGGATTTCAGCCTGGCAACACGGGGTATTGGTCTTCCAGATGTGTCGCGCAGTCTGGGCGCGCTGGATGGATGTCGCTGTTCTCTCCGGTGCGCTGGAGTTGCCCGATTATGAGGCTCAGCGCCGAAAATACCAAACCTGCTCATGGCTACCGACAAAATGGGACTGGGTTGATCCGATGAAGGATGCCTCGGCCGAAATACTCCAGATCGAGGCTGGACTGAAATCCCGCACACAAGCGCTTTCGGAACGGGGCTATGACGCCGAGCAGGTTGACCGCGAGATCGCCGCCGAGCGGGCACGTGAACTTGATCTGGGGCTTGATTTCCGCCGCCCGGGATCGCCGGCACAGGCACCGGGCGAAGGTAACGCTTCGAGCGGCAATGATAATGGACAAAGCGAAGGCGATGACCCGCCTTCCAACAAACCCGAACCGGATAGCGAGGACGCCGAATGATGCATCACGCACAAATCGCCCAGCGCGCTTTTAATACGCCGCTAATGGTGGAACCCTCCAAGGCGCTGGCATTCCTTTCGGGGTTAGGTTCGCGGATCACAGGGCAGGAGATCAGGCTTCAGGGGCTGATGGTAGAGAATGGTGCGCTGGCACAGGCCGCCTTGCCCGCCCGTGCTTCGCTTATTGGCGGTGAATTGGCAGAGCGACAATTGGATAGTGGTTCACGGCCCTATTCGTTGATCGACGGTATCGCCGTGATCGAAATCGCCGAAACGCTGGTGCATCGTGGTGCGTGGATAGGGCAATCCTCTGGTGTCACATCCTATGAAGGCATCACGGCACAGATAGACGCCGCCCTTGCTGACTCCGCTGTGCGCGGCATTGCACTCGAGATCGACAGCTTTGGTGGCGAAGTTGCCGGTGCCTTTGATCTCGCCGATCGCATTCGCGCGGCGCGGGAGCAAAAACCGGTCCATGCCTTTGTCGCCGAGCACGCCTTGTCGGCAGGCTACATTCTGGCCTCGCAAGCCAGCCACATCACTCTGCCGCGCACCGGCGCTGTCGGCAGTATCGGAGTTGTCGTGCTCCATTCCGAAATGAGCGGCATGCTCGATCAAAAAGGTATCAACGTCACGCTGGTCCATGCGGGCGCGCACAAGGTTGACGCCAACCCTTACGAGCCCCTCCCCGAAGATGTTCAGAACCAAATACAATCAGAGCTGGAAAGCCTGCGAGCCTTGTTTGCCCAAACCGTCGCCAAAGGTCGCGGGGAGTTGCTCGATGTAGATGCGGCCCTCGAAACCGAAGCGGCCGTGTTTCGCGGTGTCGAAGCCGTAACGGCTGGACTGGCCGACGCCGTATCGGATCCCCGTAGTGCTTTTCGCGCCTTTGCTGAAGACCGCCGAGATCCCGGTGCAATTACATTCCTGCACGCAACCACCCGAAATTCCCAAACCCGAAAGGAAACCACTATGAACCCGAACACTGAGCCGTCCGATGAAACGGAAACCGAAACACCTGCAGTGCAAACACAGGCGCAAACGCAAACAGAGACGGCTGCAACGGCTTCTCCCGCAACACCGCAACCGGCAATTCCAGACACGCCCAACGCAGCTGCACCGGATGCCGACACCATCCGGATCGAGGCCGCCGAAGTGGCCCAAATCTGTGCACAAGCCGCACGTCTCGGCGTCTCGATTGATACCGCGGATGCTGTGAAACGCGGCCTCAAGCCTGATGCACTGCGCTCTCAGGTTTTGGACAATCTTGCGGCCACCAGCGATGCAGCTTTGATCGTTGCGACTGCCCCCGCAGCGGCCTCAGCAAAAGACAGCCCGCTTGTCGCCGCAGCAAAAAAAGCCGCCGCTGAAGCAAAAGCCTAAAAGGCTAAAGCCGCGCGTCACCCCAACTTCAAGAAAAACAAACACGGAGACTAAACAATGGCCCCGCTTGTCCAACCCGCCAGCCTCGGCGATGTCCTCAAATACGAGGTCAATCCCAACTACACACGCGAGACTATCACCCTACTAGCCGGCGTCGCCTATCCAGTCGGCTCCGTCCTCGGGCGCATCACTGCCAGTGGCAAGTTCACGTTAGCGAGTGACGGTGGCGTAGATGGCGCCGAAGTTGCCGCCGCCCTACTGCTTTATTCCGTCGATGCCATGCTCGCAGATACCCTCGGCGTCGTCATTGTCCGCGGCCCTGCCATCATCTCGCCCGCCAACCTCACATTTGACGCCAGTGTCGATGATGCGACCAAGACTGCAACCAAAATCGCCGAGCTCGCCGCTCTAGGCATCATCGCCCGCAACGCCGCCTGATCAATTTTCTGAAAAACCCCGGAGAAACCCATGCCCATCACCCGCAATCCTTTTGACGCTGGCGGCTACTCGCTAGCCGAGATGACGCAGGCCATCAACCTGCTGCCCAATCTTTACACTCGCCTTGCACAAATCGGGCTGTTCCGTTTCGAGGGCGTCACCCAGCGCTCTGTTATCATCGAGCAATTCGAGGGTGTCCTCAGTCTGCTGCCCTCGGTGCCCCTTGGCAGTTCTGCCACAGTCGGCGAGCGTGAAGGTCGCTCGATGCGCTCCTTTGCCCTGCCGTGGATTCCGCATGACGATGTGATCTTGCCCGCTGACATTCAGGGCATTCCGGCCATCGGGGTTTCGGACGCAGCCGATCCCCTCCTCACGGTCATGAACCGTAAACTGACGCTGATGCGGCGCAAGCATGCCCAGACCCGCGAATACATGGAGATGAACGCACTGCGCGGTATCGTCAAGGACGGTGCCGGCACTACGCTTTACAATTACTTCACCGAGTTCGGGCTGGAACAAATCTCGGTCGACTTTGTGTTCGGCACCGCTGGCACCAACGTGCAGGGCAAAGTGCGTACAACGCTTCGCGGGATCGAGGACAGTCTCCTTGGGGAAACTATGACCAGCGCTTACGCACTGGTGAGTTCCGAGTTCTTTGACAAGCTGATATCGCACCCCAAAACCGAAGACGCCTATAAATTCTTCTCGGCAACCGGTGGCCAGCCACTTCGCGACGACATGCGCCGCAGCTTCCCCTTTGCCGGCGTTCTGTTCGAGGAGTACAATGGCAGCGTCACACTCTCTGACGGCACCTCCGAGCGCCTGATCCCTGCTGGCGAAGGTATCGCCTTTCCTCTTGGCACGTTTGATACTTTCACCACCTACGGCGGGCCTGCCAACCTGCTCGAGGCCGCCAACACCGTAGGTCTGCCGCTTTATGCGCGTCAGCATCTGGACGAAAAAGGTCGCTGGATTGATCTGATGACCGAGGCCTCGGTCCTGCCAGTCAACAAGCGGCCGCGCCTTGCTATCCGCCTGCACAGCTCGAACTAGCGGGGCATTTCGATGAACGCCTTTGCTGCCGCCATGGACCGGATTTTTGCAAATACCACCATGGCGGTGGATGCCTACTGGATTTCTTCTGCGTTAAGCGAAGAGCACGCTATCCGCGTGATCCGGCGTGCGCCCGACGAGATCAGCAGTTTTGGTTCCGCGCGCATCCTTAGCGACACGACCACCGTTGATGTGCGGGTTTCCGAGTTGGCCAATCCCCGCCCCGATGATTTGATCCTGTTTGGAACCGAAAGCTTTGTTATCCAGGGCGAGCCCGTGCGTGATCGCGAACGGCTAGTCTGGACGCTGGACTTGCGACCCGCATGAAGCTGAAGCTCGACCTTGATCCGGATCTGGTCGAGATGTTGCGGGGCGAGATACTGGCAGGCGAAAGGGCTGTCACGGCCGCGATGCGCGAAGCTGGTGGTGATCTCAAAAATGACTGGCGCGCGCAAATTAGCGGCGCGGGTTTGGGGCTGCGACTGGCGCGCACTATTCGCAACAAGACTTATCCGGAGCGCGACGAAAGCCTTGATGCGGCGGCGTTTATTTGGTCCAGGGCCCCGAAAATCATTCATTCCCATGATCGCGGCGTGCTGATCCGCTCGAAACACGGGTTTTATCTGGCCATTCCAACCGAGGTCGCCGGAAAAGGTCGTGGCGGTGCACGGCTGACACCGCTGGAGTGGGAACGGCGGCGAGGCCTCAAGCTGCGTTTCATCTATCGGAGAGGCGGACCAAGTTTACTGGTGGCCGAGAAAGCGCGGATTAATGCGCGCGGGACAGCAGTGGCATCGCGCGCGAAAACCGGGCGTGGGCAGGTTAGTGCTCCGATATTCCTGCTGGTGCCGCAGGTGAAATTGCGCAAACGGCTTGACCTGGCCCGCGATGCGGAAAGGGTGGCGGGGCGGGTGCCGGAATTGATTGTTTCGAGTTGGATCGAAAGACGATGAAGGTGGGTTCGCTTTTGTTAAAGCTTCCGCATTGCGGACGAAGTGCGCTTTTGCTGTGGCCACCCCAATGACTACTATTGATGCATTTCCGCGTTGCGGCTACTTTCACATGCGCAGATACTGCTAGGATCACTCAATTGAAGCACCGCATCTCAGTTGGAGCATTGGCGCTCAAGGACAAAAGGCTGCTCTTGGTCCGTCACCATGACCAAGGCAAGTATGACTTTTGGGCTCCGCCAGGTGGAGGTGTTGAGGGGGAAGAAGAGTTATCCGCTGCTGTCGAGCGCGAAGTTTTTGAAGAAACGCAGATCAGAGTGAAGGCGAAACGGATCGCTTATATTGATGAATTAATTGATGACAGTGGCAGGATGGTGAAATTTTGGTATTATGCTGAATACATCTCCGGCGAAATCGACATCCATGTCAATCCTGCTCAGGCGGAAAGGATCGTGGATGCTGGGCGGTTCTCACAAGCCGAGCTCCCGTCAGGCCATGTCTTCCCTGCCGTACTACGCACTGCGTTCTGGGAGGAATTGGAAATTGGATTCCATACGCCAATAAAGCTGCCCCTTCTGAAATCGATCTTCTAGTTGCGGCGTTTAGCGAGTTGCAGCCATGAATACACTTCCACCAATCAAGAAACCACCGCCAGTATACCCGAAACGGCGACGTGCCCTAGCACTCTGAAAGGTTTTTCGCGCCTGTGCAGCAAGTAAGGCGTAACCACCAAGAACAGCACCGACAATGACTGTCGAAGTCGCCACCACTATCACAAATTGGGAATAGATATTTGCATTCGGATCAAGAAATTGCGAGAGAAACGCCACATAAAAAATGATGGCTTTGGGGTTCAAAACGGCGGTGAAAAAGCCTGCTCTTGCACTTGATATACCGTCTCCTCTCTTTGTTTGTGGTGATAAGTCAACGCCATCCAGACGCGCTTCAACAATCTGGCGGTAGCCAAGATATGCCATGTAAAAAACACCTGCCCATTTAACGACATGAAACAGTTCAGACGATGCAGCCAGAATGGCACCAACCCCAAACAAGGACAGCCCGACAAGGACCACGCCGCCTACCAATTCACCTAATATGCACAAGAACGCGGCCTTGGTTCCATGCGAAAGGGCTTGTCCGGTAACCATCAGAACACTGGGGCCAGGAACGATTGAAATTACTGTATAGGTCGCTACAAAAGCCAGCCAGAGTTCGAATTTCAAATTCTTGTCCCTTCATGTTTTTCTTTGAAACGGACTTTAGCCGAGGTGCGAAAGAATGTCACTCAGGGCTCGAAGCAGTCATTTGACGTTTTCGCTCAGGGACAAATGCCGTTTAGGGACACCATAGGTCGGCTCTGCGGACAAAGCTGCCGTTCATTTGACCTTGGCGAATATCTGGTTAAGTATGGTGGATGCATCCAGAAGCGGACAAAATCATAGACTTGTACCGTCGCCATGCTCTTGCATGGGCAAACATTCGTGGTTCAAGGTTGCAAGAACAAACGTGGATCGAGAAGTTCTTGGCACTTCAGTCGGAAATGCCTTCCATACTTGATGTTGGGTGTGGCTCGGGAGACCCAATCGGTCGGTACCTACTAGAAAAGAGATGCAAGGTTACGGGGGTTGATACATCCCCTGAGCTTATCGAAATAGCAAGAAAACAGTTTTCGGAATCCGAATGGCTCGTCTCCGATATGCGCACTCTGCGGCTAGGAATGAAGTTCGACGGCCTTCTGGCTTGGCACAGTACATTTCATCTTACGCCAGATGATCAACGACGGATGTTTCCAATTTTTCGACAACACGCAGCAAAAGGCGCGGCGCTTATGTTTACGAGCGGTCCAAGCCATGGTGATACCATTGGTGAATTCGAAGGAGAGGCGCTGTATCACTCTAGCCTTGATGGAGATGAGTATCATGAACTTCTGAATCAGCACGGATTTACGGTAGTCGAACATGTCATCGAAGACCCAGACTGCGGTTCATCCACAATCTGGCTCGCAAAATTCCATGGAGAGGGATGACGTCAACAAACTCACTAAAGCGGACATTCAAACTCTCCGCAATACTGAACACATTGGGCTCAAAGCGGTCATCTGGCGGGTTTTGTAACTTGCTTCCCGTGATTTGGAGTCAATGTCGGCTTCGAGCCCAGATTGCCCGATGCTGCGCGGCGCACGAATGTCAGCTATCGGCTTTCTACGGCCAGTTGTTTGACCAAAACCAAGGACAGTATCACAGCAATGAAAAGAAACACCGCACCGACAATCCATGCGATAGGTGTGGAGTAAATCTCGGCGACGGTTCCGGCGAACACCAAACCCAATGCGGCCCCCAACTGTTGTATCAGCGATCTCAAAGACAGCATGGTCGACCGCTGACGGTCTTCTACGCAACGATGCAGAATGCTGCTGGCAGGTGTCTCGCTGACACCAAGGAACACAGAATACAGTATAAAGACGGTCACAAAGCCGAGGATACTGCCCTGTAATGCCAATGCGATTTGAACGCCTGCTAGGCAGGCAAAAGTCGCCGCAAGCGTCATTGCGTGCTGCCGCTTGAAGATCTGGCTGACGTACGGAGACAGAGATGCGCCGAAAGCGATGGAAAAGAAGTAGGTAGCGGTCAGTGCGCCAATGACGGTATTTGCGTAGCCCTCGTCCAACATTGGCTTTGCGTGGGTTGGCCAGATCACCTCGACCGGGTTGGTTGCCATCAAGAAAAATGCCAGCGCTGCCAATAGGATTGATAGTGCGGGATGTTTCAGGGCAAGAAGACCCGCGTCTTTGATCACCAACGGAACGTTTGCAAACCCCTGTCTGAGTGCACCGGGGCTCATCGGACGTGGTTTTTCGACAATGGCCAACATCGTGAAAACAAACACGCCCAGCATCACACCAAAGCTTGCTGCATAGGATACATCATAGATGCTGAAACCGATGCTTTCCGCGACCGAGCCCAAAATATCAGGCAGAAGACCTCCGAGGACCGCGCCAATGGCCAACCCTACGGCATTGGCCCATTGCGCTTTGGCCAGCGCGGGCTGGACATCCACATTTGGCGCGGCTGCCTTGAAAGTTTCGACAAACCACGCATCAAGCGTCCCTGACCTAAGCGCACGTCCAAAACCGATGAACGCAAAAGAAAGTGCGAGAACATAGAAATCGCTGGTTGAGAGAAAGAGCGCGAGCGAAATCAAACTGGCGACGACTGCTGTCAGAAAGACCGGCTTGCGTCCGATACTGTCTGCCAAGCCGCCGAAAGGCAGCTCCATCGCCATGGTCGTGAGCGAGTAAACCCCGAAGAGAAGCGAGATTTGAAAGAGGTCCATGCCCCGGTCGGTTAACGCCAGAGCAACAACGGCAACCGTCAAACCCATCGCAAAACGATCAAGAAACTGGTGTATCTGAAACACCCGAATGTGCCGTCGTGCCGAACCGGTTAGCGCTGCGAAGGAAAACTCTGTTTCTGTTGCCATGTTTGCAACATCGACGTTTCTGCCACCCCGCACAATACCTTTGTTGAGCCAGAATCTATCCCGCTTGCATCAAAGCGGACGTTAGAACAACAGCAGCGAAAGCCCGTTTTGTCCGCTTAGCAGTCATTGGTTGATTTACCAAACACGCACTTAATTCGAATGTCCGCTTTGTAGAAATCGGCTTATGCGTTCGCATTCGCAGCGAAGGTCCGCTACCCGCCCTTAGTTACCGAACTTCACGACAGGCAATTAGGTCAGTTTGGGCTCAAAGCAGACATTTGACGCTTTCACTCAGGAACAAATGCAGCTTAGGGACACTATAGGTCCGCTATGCGGACGAAGCGCCATTTCGTTGCGGTAGCTCTAACGACGGCTTTCCGATACGGGGTGCGACAAAATCACTCCATAGAGAAGTTGCGCATGTCAGTTACCCATGGCGAACAAATAACCTTTGTCCCGAGTTTTGGGTGTAGAAAAAATTCAGATGTCGAGGAATATTAGTGAAACATGTGTTAAACCTTCGCACCGTAAGTGGCCGATATGGTGTTGCTCGCCTCGAAGCTGAAGCGGATTGCCCTCAGTGGTTCAACGGCCCGGGGTTCTCTTCTGTCATACGCGCCGATGATGAGCTCACTTTGATTTGCCTTGAGGATCGGATTCCTGATGGCGTGGAGGTTGAAAGGGACTGGGTTTGCCTTCGCACGGTTGGTCCATTTCCCTTTGGCGCAGCGGGTATAGTGCAGTCGTTGATTGAACCTTTGTCAGCAAACGGCATCGGAGTCTTTGTTGTCTGCACTTTTGACGGAGAACACTTACTTATTTCTGCGGATGATTTAGACAAGGCGCATTTTCATCTTTCAAATGCGGGGCACAATTGGGTCAATCATACGGTTCAGAAATGAGAAAAATAGGAGGTAAGATTATGTTAGCAGCGCAAGGAAGATGCCTATGTGGCCGAATTAGTTACGAAATTTCGAACCAGCCCAGTAAGATTACGATGTGCCATTGTAAGTTCTGTCAAAGAGCAACTGGCGGAGCCTATATGGTTCAACCTGCATTTTCTGCCTCTGACTTTAAGTTAGTTGTGGGCAACCCAAAGATATACACCCACGTATCTGAGGGCAGTGGCAAAGAGATTTACATCAATTTTTGCGATAACTGCGGCACCAAGCTTTTTCAGACATTTGAACGCTTCGACGGAGCAGTTGGTGTTTACCGAGGAACACTTGATGATCCAAATTGGCTTGAAATAACATCTGAGAACTCAAAGCACATCTTTTTAGGGGTTGCTCAAAACGAAACGATAGTTCCAGCACATACCCCTGTTTTTGAAGAACACGCCACCCAAAACGATGGAACACCTATTGCGCCAACGACGTTCCGCGAGCCTAAGAAAATTGAGGACTTGTCATCATAGCAGATATTCATGGATTCCGCAGCATCAGTCGCAAAGGGCTCGGAGCGGTCATTTGACGCTTTCACTCTGGGACAAATGCCGTTTAGGGGCACCATAGGTCGCGTCTGCGGACATTGCGGACTTTAGCCGCCTATTGTATTGGATCAATATGACTGAGTTTGAACTATCAACTTCCCCCCCAAATTCCTTGAGGCGCAGTTACCTAAACTCTCTAGCAGAACCACAGGAGTGGTTCCTCGAAGAACTAATACAAAACGGGCAATGTTGGAGCATACCCTCGGTTGCGTATGGTGTGACATCTGCGCAAACGCTCGTCGAGTTCTTCGTCGAAAAAAGTCACTCAGAATATAGTTTACACCTATTCGAGGTCTTGCGGAGGCAATCCAAATTTAATGTTGTGCTTGCTAAGTCATTTGATCATCAGCTTTTGAAGACTGCTGAATCTTTTGGTGCCAAATCTACTCAAACCGGGTTTCTCTTTAGAAAGTACGTCGCTGCCACGACCGTTAGCGACACAGGATTGGTATTTAAACGTAGCACCTTGGCAGACCTTTCAGCGATTTGGGAAATGAACGATAACTTCTTCAGTTCGTTTGAAGAAATATCCGATTTAAACGGTCTCGGGAGTTTGTGGATTCTGGAAGTGCAAAACGAAGTTGTTGGCTGTGGTGTTAGCACAAGAGTCATAGAAGGCCGCAATGCAATCGACCTCGGAATGCTGATATCTCCTAAATGGCGCCGCCGAGGGTATGGATCAATTCTCATGTCTAAACTTTCCAGTCACATGGTTGAGTCAGGCCTAAGGCCGATTTGCGGCTGCGCAGAGCACAATATTGCTTCGCGAATGACCCTTCAAAAAGCAGGATTTGTGACTGAACACAGATTGGTTCATTGCGAATTCGATTAAGCCTCCTCGTGCAATAAGGGCTCAAAGCAGACATCTGATGACTTCACTCAGGTATAACTTGCGATATGGGACACCAAAGGTCGGCTATGCGGACTAAGCGGTCCGTTCAACTAAACGAAATTTACGCTTCGTTCAGCATCAGACCGTATCCTTGTAAGGGGAACGCGCAGGCTTACCAAGGAGAGTCGTGTAGCTGTATCTTGAGAACCTTTGACGTCCCGCTGGGCGCTCAAACTTCAAGACCCTGTCGTTGTCGGGGTAGGTCACGACGTCGGAGGTCGAGCGCGTGCCAATCACTAGGTATTTTATCGGGGTGTCCCCAACATTTTCAATGTAATGGCCAATCGGTTTACCAGCTTTGAAAGTCGCTACTTCACCAGCGTTAAGCGTATATGATAATTCGCCTTCATACACCAAAGCTTCGCCTTCAAGCATATAGATCATTTCGTCTTCGTTTTGGTGCCAGTGCTTGATTGATGACGTCGATCCGGGAGGCAAGATTTCAACAATCGCACCAAACTGAGTTAGGCGACCACTGTTACTAAAAAGAATAGCCTCGTAGGGGCCACATGGGTCACCTTTGCCGTCATGGCTTTTAGTTTTGGCTGTGTCTGGCGTAAACTTGGGCATCGGATACCTGCATGCGTCATCAAAGTTGTTTTTCAACATAGCTCAGGAAGGACCATAGTCAATTACCGCTTAGGGCTCAAACCGGACATATGCAGCAACCCGAGTGGGCGGTTATTCCGAGCCTAATACGGAAGACCTAAAAAACTTAAGTCGCCCTTTAAACACTCACATTTGGAACTTTCGGTAAAGCCATGCCCACACCCCGGGAAACCATCCTGCAAGCCTTGCTTGCGGCACTTCAAGCCGTGTCCGGCGCTACAATCCTGCGCGGTGCGATCTTGCCGGAACGCGTACCCGCGGGCGGCCTTCTAATCCTGCGCGACGGCGACCCCGGCACGCCCGAGGTTACACTCTCTCCGGTGCAATATCACTACGAACACCGCGCCGAGGTCGAGGTGATCGTGCAAGGCAAAACACCAGTCGCCCGCGACACTGAATTTGATGCGTTACTGCAATCCTTGGGCATAGCAACTACAATCAACCGTACGCTCGGCGGTCTCTGTGACTGGGTCGAGGCCGAGGCCCCGCAGCCAGTCGATCTACCGATTGACGGCGCAGAGGCCCTGAAAGCCGCGATTATCCCGGTCATCCTGACCTATACCACCGCCGATCCACTAGACTGATCCCCAGGGGATGGCCCCCATCGAGATGACCCTCGATCGGCTGAACCCGCAAAATAAAGGAAACATACTATGGCACGTGCACAAGGCGCGCGGTCGCTAATGGCGGCTGCGTTCGAGACAACTTATGGTACCCCACCGGTTGGCGGATACATGCGGATGCCGTTTGCCAGCACTTCGCTGGGGGCAGAGCAACCACTTCTGGGCTCGGAACTTCTGGGCTACGGCCGTGATCCGCTGGCTCCGATCAAGGATGCGGTAACGGCAGACGGCGATGTGGCGGTGCCGATCGACGCCGAGGCTTTCGGATTTTGGTTGAAGGCAGCGTTCGGCGATCCTGTCACCACTGGCACAGGACCCTATACGCACGTGTTTGCATCCGGCAGCTGGACCCTGCCGAGCATCTCCATCGAGACCGCCATGCCCGAGGTTCCGCGCTATGCTATGTATTCCGGCTGTGTGCTCGATCAGCTTTCCTGGCAAATGCAGCGTTCGGGGCTTCTGACGGCCACCGCAAAATTGATCGCGCAAGGAGAGGCCGTTGCCACCTCTTCTGCCGCCGGAACCCCCACAGGTTGGGAGTTACAACGGTTCGGACATTTCAACGGGGCAATCAAACGCAATGGTACTGCGCTGGGCAACATCGTCTCGGCGGACATCCAGTACGCCAATAATCTCGACCGCGTTGAGACCATCCGCGCGGACGGGCGTATCGACGGGGCAGACCCCTCGATCGCAGCACTAACCGGCAAGATGGATGTACGCTTTGCCGATCAGGTGCTGATGACACAAGCGCTGGACGGCACGCCGGCCGAACTGGAGTTCGCCTACAGCCTTGGCACAGGCGAGAGCCTGACCTTCACGGCCCATGCGGTCTATCTGCCCCGCCCGCGCGTCGAGATTCAAGGACCCCAGGGCGTACAGGCTGGTTTTGACTGGCAGGCGGCCTTTGATACCACCGCCGGGCAGATGTGCACGGTCACTCTTGTTAACGATATCGCAACCTACTGAGGAACAACATGATCCGTCTTGATTTATCAAATGAACCCGCATGGCTGGATCTCGGCCACGGTGTCCGCTTGCACCTCCATCCCCTGACCACCGCTCTGATGGTCGCCTCGCGCAATGACCCGTCGGTCGCTTCACTGAACGAGGATGCAACCGACGAGGAAAGCGCGCTTGTGTTTGCCAAAGCACTGGCCCGCAACGCCACCCTTGATTGGGACGGTGTCGGGGACAGCGATGGTAAAACCATTCGAATTACCCCTGAGGGTATATCGGCCCTGCTCGATGTCTGGCCACTGTTTGAAGCCTTCCAGACAAAATACGTCGCCAAAGGTCTGGTGCTGGATCAGGAAAAAAACGTCTTGTCGCCCTTGCCGAATGGGTCTTCGGCGGGGGCGACAGATACTGCGAGGGCTGCGAGCCCCGCGAGGCCTGCGGGAAAACCTGCAAAGACTGCCCACAAGTCCTGAACCAACCGCAGAGTTTTGAAGGCTGGCAGGTCTGGGATCTGGTTGCCCGCCTTGGTGGTCAATTGCGAATTGCCCCGAGCGGTGGCGTGATCGGCTGGGACATGGGTGCAGCTCTGGTTCTGGCATCGGCGCTGGGCATTTGCCCGATAACCACCGCCGAAATCCTCCCCGCAATCGAGGCGGTCATGGTGCGCAAGCTTAATGAGCAAATGAACTCAGGCGGCCTCGAGGGGGATGATATCTGAGACATCAACGCTCACGCGGGCTTTTGCAAGATCATAGGCGCGCTGCAGGTTCATCCAGAACTCGGGTGTATTGCCAAAGAAGGTCGCAAGCCGCATCGCCGTGTCCGCCGTCAGGGAGGTCTCGCCTTTTACCAGCCGCTCGACGCGGGTGCGCGGGACATTCAGGCGTTTAGCCAGAGCTATCGAGCCCATATCCAGAGGATCGAGGTAAAGCTCCTTCAAGACCTCACCGGGGTGAGAAGGGTTTTTCAGAATTGTCATGTGCCGTCCTTTCAATACCCGTTCAATGGTAATCAACGATTTCAACGTCTGCCGGTCCCTGATCCGTCCATGTAAAGCAAATGCGCCACTGGCCGTTAATGCGAACCGAATGCTGGCCCGCTCGGTCACCCTTCAGTTCCTCAAGGTGGTTTCCCGGTGGAAACCGCAGATCTTCAAGAACCGTTGCCGCATCCAGCGCCGAAAACATGGCACGCGTTCGTTTCACCAGACTGGCGGGAAAGCCTTTGCCATATCGGTCACTCACCGCGCTGGCGGCCAGCTTGCCCCTGATGCTTATTATCATGCAAATATATGTATCACGATGCGATACACGACGCAAGCGGCCAATTGAACCGCCCGGAACACAAATACAGGAAAGAATAAACCATGGCTGAAAAACGTGTATCTGTCCGGCTTGCGGCGGTGGGTGGCAAACAGGTCAAAGCCGAATTTGAAGGCATTGGCGAAGCTGGAAAACGCGGTTTTGGCAAAGCCTCGCGCGAAATGGAAATCGCAAACGCGCGCCTTGCCCGTTTTGCACGGCGCGCCAGGATTGCCGCCGGGATCATGGCAGCAGCAGCTGTGGCGGCTGGTATCACCATGGTGCGCTCGAGCCTGCAAACTATCGACGAGCAGGCCAAACTGGCGGCATCCTTGCGCACGACTACCGAAAGCCTGCAGGTTCTGACCCGCGCCGGCGATCTGGCAGGCGTTTCCATGGGAGAAATCGAACAAGCCACAATCCAGCTAACCAAGCGCCTCAGCCAAGCGGCAGCCGGCACAGGTCCGGCCGTCGATGCCCTGAAGCAGTTACACCTCTCAGCGGCTGATCTCGACAGCCTCACGGTCGATGCCAAAATCGCTGCCATTCAGGATGCCATTGCCAAATTCATCCCGAGTGCAGAGCAAGCCGCTATCGCCTCACAAATCTTTGGCGATCGCGCCGGTCTGATTTTCACCCGCATCGACAGTGCTACCTTGCGGCAAGCCACGCAGGATGTGCAGGATTTCGGGGTGGCGGTATCGGAAGCTGATGCTGCACAGATTGAGCGTACCAATGACGCGCTCTCGCGTATGGGGCTTTTGTGGCGCGGGATCTCGAACCAGCTGGCCGTCGCGGCGGCTCCGGCGCTGGAAGCAATGGCAAACGCCATGGCCGCCATCGGCAAAACCACCGGCCCGCTCGGTCGCGCCATCAAAGGCCTGTTTAACCACATCGGGGAAATCACCACCATTGCTGCCACCTTCGCAGTTGTTCTTGGCGGCAAGCTGGTGATCTCTCTGGCCAAAGCGGCGCTCGGGATCAAAGGCGTGTCACTTTCTCTGGCCGTTTTACGCGGGGCGCTAATCCGCACTGGTATCGGCGCACTGATCATTGGCGCGGGAGAGCTGATCTACTGGTTCGGACGACTGGTCAAAGGCGCGGGTGGCTTTGGAGAGGCCATGCGCCTACTGAAAGATGTCGCCATAGAGGTCTGGGATCGCATTAAGCTTGGAGGTAAATCCCTCGGCACGTCCCTGTCCTCGGTCTGGGCACGGATCAAGGCCGGTTGGTTGACGATGCTGGCGGGTATCCAGAAAACATGGACGGATTTCCTGCACGCGATGACGCGGGGAATTGCAAACATCCCTGGCATGGATAGTGCCACGCTTGCCCTTGGCAACGCTGCGATCATGGCCGGATCGGCCTATTACGAGATGGCAACCAGCGCTGAGGAAGCGAGGAACGCGGCCGACGGCCTCGTAAACTCCTCTCGCGAAATAGCCCAAGCCGCAACCGCCCCGCTCACCTCCATGCAAGCCTTGCGAGATGCCATGAAAGCTGGTGCCGAGGATGGCGAAAGCGGGCTTGCCGGAACCACCACGGCCGCCGAAGCGTTGTCCAGCGCGGTAACTGGTGCCGGTGGGGCTTCGCGCAGTGCGGCCGAGGTTGCCAAATCCGCATGGGATACGGCCGCCGCTTCGCTCAAGGATTACGCCACCAAAGCCGCCGATGTTGGCAAAGGGATCGGGGACGCGCTAGTTGGAGCCTTTACGAGTGCGGAGAACGCCATCGGTGAGTTCGTCAAAACCGGTAAACTGGATTTTAACTCCCTCGTGACCTCTTTGTTGGCTGACATGGCTAAGCTTTCGGCCAGCCGGTTTATCCTCGGTCCGTTGGCGAGTGCCCTGTCCGGAGCGCTGGGCGGCCTCGGTAGCGTTTTCGCACCGGTGTTACACGCGGGTGGCATGGTTGGTGGCGCCGCGCCGCAGCGCATGGTTCCGGCTATGGCCTTCGCCGGTGCGCCCCGCATGCACTCCGGTGGTTGGGCGGGCCTCAAGCCGGATGAAGTTCCCGCCATCCTGCAAAAGGGCGAGCGGGTGTTGTCGCGGCGCGAGGCATCGCAATACGGCGCGGGTGGTTCACAGAACATCACCATCAACATCCAGACCCGCGACGCCGAGAGTTTTCGGCAATCGCGCACACAGGTTTCGGCCGACATTGCCCGCGCGGTCGGTATGGGAAGGAGAGGTATGTAAATGGGATTTCACGAAATCAGGTTTCCCGACAACATCAGCCGGGGTGCGCGCGGTGGGCCTGAACGGCGCACCCAAATTGTCGAACTGGCATCTGGCGACGAGGAGAGGAATGCCAGCTGGGCTAATTCCCGCCGGCGTTACGATGCGGCCTATGGCGTCCGTCGCGCCGATGATCTGGCGGCTGTAGTGGCGTTTTTCGAGGCACGCAACGGGCGGCTTTACGGGTTTCGCTGGAAGGACTGGGGTGATTACAAATCCTGCCTGCCTTCGGGCGTGCCCGATGCAACCGATCAGGCGATCGGCACCGGCGATGGCGCCACTACGGTCTTTCAGCTGGTTAAGGCTTATAACTCGGGCGCGCAAACCTGGATCCGCACCATCACAAAACCGGCAGTCGGAACGGTCACCGTGGCGATCGACGGAGTTGTCCAAAACAGCGGATGCTCGGTGGACACAGCCACCGGAAATATCACTTTCGCTGCAGCCCCCGCCACCGGCGCACCCATCACCGCGGGTTTCGAATTCGATGTGCCCGTGCGTTTCGACACCGACCGGCTCGACGTCACCCACGATATCGAGCGCCTCGGTTCCATCACATCCATTCCCCTGATCGAGGTTCGCCGATGAAATCCTTTCCTGCCTCCCTGCAAAACCATCTCGATAGCGGCACCACAACGCTAGTCTGGTGCTGGCGTCTTACCCGCAGTGACAGGACAGTATTCGGTTTTACGGATCATGACCGGCCGCTAGCGTTTGATGGCACCACGTTTGAACCGGAGAGTGGCTTCACAGCCTCGGAAATCCGCTCCGGCGCCGACCTTTCAGTCGATGCGCAGGAGGCCGAGGGCGTGCTGACCTCCGATACCATCACCGAAACCGACATTCTGGATGGCCGTTGGGACAACGCGACCGTGGAAATTTGGCGCGTGAACTGGCAGGACACCGCGAACCGCGCCCTACTTCGGCGCGGCGCCATTGGGCAACTGCGGCGCGGACGGTTGCATTTCGTCGCCGAGATGCGCTCGCTCGCCCATGTGCTGGGCCAAACTATCGGTCGGACGTTTCAGGCGAGTTGCGATGCGGATTTGGGCGATGTGCGCTGCGGTGTGGATTTGAATGATCCGGTCTTCAAGGCAGCGGGCACCGTGGTGGCGCTCTCGGGCGATCGCGGTTTTGCGGTTTCCGGCCTTTCCGGTTTCGCCGATGGCTGGTTTGCGTTTGGCACGCTGCAATGGCTCAGCGGTGCCAATACGGGGCGCAAGGCGGAAATTCTTAGTCATGCAATTTCCGGGGTGAACGTAATTGCCACTTTGCTCGAGGAACCCATTCGCCCGATTGAGGTCGGCAATACGCTCAATATCTTCGCTGGTTGCGACAAGCGTTTTGAAACCTGTCAGGCCAAATTCGCCAACGCAGCCAATTTCCGCGGCTTCCCACATATCCCGGGACAAGACACGGTCATCCGCTACGCCGCCAAGGGTGATGCCAATTCAGGGGCGATATTATGATCCACACTCCGGCCACCTCAGCGCGCATCGTCAAGGCAACGCGGTGCTGGATTGGCACGCCCTATCATGATCAGGCGTCTGTTCGCGGTGTCGGTTGTGATTGCCTTGGGCTACTGCGCGGTGTCTGGCGTGATGTGGTGGGGCCCGAACCCCTGGATGACACCAGGCCGGTGCCACCCTATTCCCGTGACTGGGGTGAAGCTGGACCGGTTGAAGTTCTGGCCGAGGCGGCGCGGGCCGCAATGGTGGAGCTAAACATTTCAGAGGCCTGCACTGGCGACGTCATCCTGTTCCGGATGCGTGCAGGCGCGATTGCCAAGCATGTCGGCATTCTTTCTGAAAATGACCGTAGTGGGCGCCCCCAAAAATTCATCCACGCCTACGAGCGCACGGGCGTCGTTGAAGAGCGCCTGACCATCGCGTGGCGTCGCCGCATTGCCTACGCCTTCCGCTTTCCTGAAAGATAAATCATGGCTTCCATTCTATTAGCTTCTGCCGGCGCTGCAATCGGTGGCAGCATTGGCGGGGCCGTGCTCGGTGTGTCTGCTATGACTATCGGCGGGGCGATCGGATCCTTCGCGGGCTCGATGGTTGATAGCTGGATTGTCTCGTCACTCGCACCCGGGCAACGCATTGAGGGCCAGCGGCTCGAGAACCTGCAAATTACCACCTCGACCGAAGGCGCCATCATCCCGCGCATCTACGGCCGCATGCGGATTGGCGGTAACATCATCTGGGCGACGGATTTCACCGAAACGGTCAACACAACCACGCAGGGCGGCGGTAAAGGCGGTGGACCCACGATCACCACCACCGCCTACCTCTATTCGGCATCCTTCGCGGTGGCGCTTTGTGAAGGCGTAATCTCGGGCATCGGGCGCATCTGGGCCGATGGTAAACCGCTCGACCTGAACGGCATCACATGGAGGCTCTACAAGGGAGACAAGGCCCAACAACCCGACCCGTTCATTGAAGCCAAAATGGGCGTCGGAAACGCACCCGCCTATCGCGGCACGGCGTACGTTATGTTCGAGGAATTATCGCTGGAACAGTTCGGCAATCGCATCCCGCAGCTGTCCTTCGAGGTTTTTCGCCCCGTCATTGAATTCGACACCGCCGAGGGCATGATCCGCGCCGTCACCCTAATCCCCGGAACCGGAGTATTCGTCTATGCCACCGAGCCGATCTCGCGTGGTGCCCACAGCGTGAGCGGAATGGGCGGCAACACGGCCTCCGAGAACGTACATAATGCCAACGTCGTGCCAGATATCATCTCCTCACTCGACCAACTACAAGCAGCAGCGCCAAATATTGAAAGCGTATCGCTGGTGGTTAGTTGGTTTGGCACCGACCTGCGCGCCGGAGACTGCCAGATCCTGCCCGGTGTCGAGAACACCACCAAAATAACTACTCCGAAAACATGGATGGTGAACGGCGTCACGAGGACGGGCGCCCATGTGATCAGCCTCGATGCAGACGGGCGCACGTCTTACGGCGGCACGCCCGCTGATTTTGCCGTAGTGCAGGCAATCAGGGAAATCAAAGCTCGGGGATTACGCGTCACGTTCTATCCATTCCTGCTGATGGACATTCCAGCGGGGAACACACTGCCCGATCCCTATTCCGATAATGCAGCTACCATCGGCCAAAACACCTATCCATGGCGCGGGCGGATTGCCTGCTCTCCGGCAGCTGGTTACGCAGGCACGGTAGATAAGACTGCCAGCGCTGGCGCACAGGTTGATGCCTTCTTCGGCAATGCTCAGGTCTCCGATTTCAGCGTGGCTGGGGAGATCGTCTCATGGGCCGGCCCCGCCAGCGATTGGGGCTACCGGCGCATGATCCTGCATTACGCCCACCTTTGCGCAACTGCCAGCGGGGTGGATTCCTTTCTGCTCGGCTCGGAATTGCGCGGGCTAACGACCATTCGGGACAGCGCCACAGGTTTTCCTGCGGTAGCGGCAATGAAGCAGTTGGCCGGTGACATTGCGGGAATTATCGGTGCCGGAACCACCATCAGCTACGCCGCCGACTGGTCGGAGTATTTCGGGCATCACCCGCAGGATGGCTCTGGCGATGTGTTTTATCATCTCGATCCGCTCTGGTCTGATCCGGACGTGCATTTTGTTGGCATCGATAATTACATGCCGCTGTCGGACTGGCGCGACGGGTTTGATCATGCCGATGCCCAAGCCGGTTGGAATTCAATCCGTGATCTCGATTATCTGTGCAGCAATATCGAGGGAGGCGAAGGGTTCGAGTGGTTCTACGCCTCCGATGCGGACCGCGTCACCCAAAACCGCACGCCCGTTACCGATGGCGCCTATAACAAACCATGGGTATTTCGCCCCAAGGACATCCGGTCGTGGTGGTCAAACCCGCATTTTGAACGCCCGGGCGGCATCGAGGCCGCCAGCCCCACAGACTGGGTGCCGCAATCCAAACCCGTCCGTTTTACCGAGCTCGGCTGCCCGGCTGTCGATCGAGGCACCAACCAGCCCAACGTTTTTTACGATCCAAAATCGGCCGAAAGTGCTTTGCCATACTTTTCGCGCGGTTGGCAGGACGAGGCGATCCAGCGCCGCTACATCAAGGCGATGCTGGGGTATTGGGGTGATCCGGTAAAGAACCCGGTCTCGACAGTATACGCAGCACCGATGATCGACATGGATGAGGCCGCGCTCTGGACATGGGATGCGCGCCCCTATCCCGACTTTCCGGCCCGCGAGGACGTCTGGGCCGATGCGCCTAACTGGCGGCTAGGGCATTGGCTGAACGGACGGCTCGGGGCGGTGGGCCTCGGAGCGCTGGTGCGAGAGCTTTGTCGTCGGGCGCGGTTGGATGATGGCCTTATTGACGTGAGTGAATTGGCAGACACCGTCCCGGGGTTTGTCATTGCAGCATTGGAAAGCCCCCGCGCCTCAATCTCGACCTTGGCGCGGCATTTCGGCTTTGATGCAGTGGAGAGCGGTGGTGTTATCCGGTTTGTGACCCGAGGACAAAAATCAGTAACAGTGATCAATCCCGATGACATGATTGCGGCGCAGGGCGAAGTCATGGAACTGACCCGCGGGCAGGAAACCGAACTACCCCAAGCCCTCAAATGGCAGATGGTGCGCCCCGATGAAGAATACGACACAGCCACTGTCGAAGCACGCCGGATCACGGTAGAAGCCGCCCGTGTGGCCTCCGACAGCTTTCCGCTGGCGGTATCGTTGGAAGAGGCCGACCGCCGTTGCCGTCGCGCCCTGATGGAAGGCTGGATCGGGCGAGAGACGCTGAGTGCCAACCTTCCACCCTCCCGTCTGGCCCTAGATCCCGGCGATGTCGTCAGCCTCGCGAACGACGGGCGGCTGGTTGATTATCGTATCACCCGCATTGCCGATGCAGGCGCACGCTCGATCGAGGCAATCCGCCCCGACGCCGCCATCTATGATCTGCCCCCAGGGCAATACCGTCCCGCAAAACTGCCGAATACGATCGTTTATGGGCCCGCCAATATTGCTCTGATGGACCTGCCGCAAATATCTGATGATGTGCCTGCGCACCGACCCTACGCGGCGGTGTTCGCAAAACCGTGGTATGGCATGGCAGCCATCTGGCGCAGCGCCACTATCTCGGGTTTCGCGTTACTCGATACCATCGGCCAATCTGCACATATGGGTGTTCTGGCCGCTGACCTGCCTGCCGGACCGCTCAGTCGCTTTGATAATGGTAATGAACTGCTGGTCGATCTTTCCTCGGGCACGTTGACCAGCGTCACCGACACGGAGTTGTTCGCAGGCGCCAACGCGCTGGGCATGGAGAGCTCGGCCGGCATCTGGGAAATCATCCAGTTCGGCAACGCTGAGCTGGTTTCCACGGGGCGTTATCGCCTCACACGCCTGCTGCGCGGACAACGGGGAACTGAAGACGCGATGGGTAATCCGGCACTGGCTGGCGCACGGGTTGTAATGCTGGATTCAGCCATCCAGCCGCTCTCGACTTCTGAAGCCGATCTTGGCCTGCCCTGGAACTGGCGAATCGGTCCGGCAAGCGCGGCACCTTCCGATCCGCTGATGAACGCGCAAAGTTTCACACCAAATGGCCGGGGGTTAAAACCCTTTGCGCCCGCCCAGTTGCGGCTGCGCCGTGAAGCCAATGGTGATCTGGCCCTTCGCTGGACGCGCCGTGACCGATCGCTCGTTGCCGATGGCTGGGTGCTGACGGATGTGCCGATGTCGGAAGGTTCGGAGGTCTATGATCTCGAAATCATGTCCAAAGCTACGCTCATACGCACAATCACCGGTCTGGCTGGACCCGCCTTCACCTACACTTCCGATATCCAGGTCGCGGATTTTGGCGGGCCAATTACAAACCTTTCGATTCGTCTTTACCAGATTGGCGCGTTGGGCCGCGGCGTACCGATGATCGAAACCCTCATCCTCAAGGAAAGCCTATGACCAACACCCCGAACCTTGCCCTGCCGTATCTAGCCGCCGCGCAGGCCCAAAAACATGTGACCGTTAACGAGGCGCTGGGCTTGATTGATGCACTGACCCAACTTGCCGTGAATTCGGTCGGGGCCACGTCGCCGCCCGCCATGCCAATCGAGGGCGAACGTCACATTATCGGGGCAAGTGCTACTGGTGCATGGACTGGTTGGGATGACAGCATCGCGTTATTTTCCAGCGGGGCGTGGTTACGCCTGATCCCGCAGCCGGGCTGGAAGGCATGGGATGTATCTGCGGGTGAGTTGCTGATCTGGTCCGGCAGCGCGTGGGGCGCATATATCCCGAGCTTGCAGAACCTCGCTGGCGTCGGCATCGGCACGACCTCGGATGCCACCAACAAGCTGGCGATCTCCGCAATCGCGACCCTGCTCAACCACGCAGGCAGCGAACACCGACACCGCAAGCCTGCTATTCCAAACCAACTGGTCGGGGCGCGCCGAGATGGGTACAGCCGGAAACGATGATTTTTCCATCAAGGTCAGTGTCGATGGCAGCAGTTTTCTTGAGGGGTTGCGGATTGATCGCAATACCGGCGCGGCCAGCTTTCCCAATGGCATGGAGCCGGAACGCCACGAGGTTGGCAGTATCACCAAAGCAGGCGGTCCGGACTGGTGGGGCGCGGTCGATCCCTTCACGCTGAGCTACAGCTCTTCCTCCCAACAAGCCCTCTCTCAAAACCGGATGTTTTTCATGGCCTTCCATGTTGATCGCCCGATCCAGCTGCTCGGAGCCTTCGTTTCCCTGAATATTGCCTCGACAACGGCGGGTGCGTTGCTCCGATGTGGAATTTACCGGCTTGGATCGCCAAACGGCGATCTCTGGGATATCGGTGATCGGGTGGCGGATTTCGGAACGCTGCCAGCCGATGTAGCGGACAACAAAGAGTTCAATTTGGGCACGCCGCAAACTCTAACGAAGGGCTGGTATGTAACGGCGATGGGCGTCAGCGGTGCGGGAGCTTACGCGCGCTACGCCCGCTGGATGACGCCAGGCCTTACCCGCTTTTATCCCCACGCCAGCGGCACAAGCGCCTATCCACAGACCGTCGCCCCGCAGGTTTATCTGTATTCTGGTTCCAGCAACACCGAGATCACCGGCGGTCTACCCGCAAGCTGGACCAGCAATCCCGTCACCACCATGACCTCGACCAACAACTGGGTCTACCAGATGGTTTTCCCGAAATGGCGCGAACTCTGAACCATTCCAAAACAAAAGGAGCCCCCATGACCCCGCCCAAACTTGAAGCGGGCTTTGTCCGCATGCCCGAGGACGAGTTCGAAGCCATGCTGGCCCGCGCCGCAGAACAAGGCGCGCGTCGTGCACTTGCCAACGTCGGACTTGATGGTCCCGAAGCCGCCATCGACATCCACGATCTGCGCACGCTGCTGGATAGTCTGCGCATGGCGCGCCGCACGGCTTGGCAGACCATCATCCGCCTGATGACCACTGGACTGCTGCTCGCCCTGATCGCGGGCATTGCCGTGAGGCTGAAGCTGTTTGGCTGATACCAATCAAAATCATACCGCCCACATGCCCGCCAACTGGCGGGCTTTTTATTGGAGAACCCCACATGACCACACAGTATTTCGGCGACTGGCGCAATGTCCCCGCAACCCTTTGGCGCTGGGCGAACTTTTCGCCCGAAGAAATCGCCTGCCGTGGCGACGGGGCGATCCGCATCGATGAGGACGCGCTCGACAAGTTACAGGCATTGCGAGAAAAACTCGGCGTGCCGCTGATCGTGCATTCCGCCTATCGCAGCCCGGAGTATAACCTGCAGGTCGGTGGCGCGGAGCACTCCATGCACCTGCAGGGGGCTGCCTTTGATATTTCCATGGCCAACCATGATCCGGATGCCTTTGAGGTGGCCGCGAGGGACGTTGGCTTTACGGGGTTCGGGTTCTATCCACGGCAGAATTTCATGCACATCGACATGGGTCGTGCCCGCCAGTGGGGTGATCCGTTTCCGCCCCGCGCCACTCGCAGTGGTCGCACCACCCGGTTTGCAGAAGAGCCCCCGCGCTTGCGCAATAGCCTCAATGAGTCCCGCACCATGAAAGGTGGCGGGGCTGCCGGTGTTGCAACGTTTCGCGCGGCAGGTGTTGAGGTGGTGCAGGACGCTCTGGCTGACACGCAATCTGCAATCCAGCCGCTGATCCCCTATCTCGATACCCTGCGTTGGGTGTTTATTGCGGCAGCTCTGATCGGCATCGGAATTACCATCTATGCCCGCTGGGATGACTGGCGAAAGGGGCGGCGGTAATGGGTGCGCTATTCACATGGATCACCGGCAGCCGGCTTGCACTGTCTGTCGGAAAATGGGGCACCGTCGCCATCACAATATCATTATTTCTGCTATCCCTGCGCCGCTCCGGCGAGCGTGCCGGGCGGCTGGCAGAACGTCTTGAAAATCAGGAGAAAGCAAATGAAATTCAACGCCGAATCCTCGAAGCCGCGGCTCGCCGCCCTCGCAATCGTGACGAACTTGTTGACCGCTTGCGCAACGGTGAGTTCTGAATCAGTTGTCGGGGTTTGCCCGCCAGTGATGGAATACAGCCACTCAGAACAAGCCTTGGCCGCAACAGAAATCGAAACTCTGCCAGAAAGCGCGATTCTGGTCAGCTGGTTGGCGGATTACAGTCTACTCAGGGAGCAGGCCAATGCCTGCGGGCCGAAATCCGGTCGAGAAATCATGTAGTCCATGGCCCACAATCCCGTCAGCCATTCGTATACCGTGCGGTTATTGCCATAAAATCACGGATTTCAGAGTTTTGACAGAATGGGCGGATAGCTGACTTTCGCTGCGGCGAACACCAAGGTCACCAGTGCGAACATAGATGCCATTGATCAAACGTTCGCTTCCCAGAAGCCGTGAGGAAAGTCGAGACTGAAGAGCCTTGTGTCCCCAAGGCCAAAAGACAGTGAATTTGAAATCAAGATCCCCTACTATTGGGTTTGAGGTCAGTAGATCGCTGCAGATCGTTTGAAATGTTGCGGTATCGTTGCGACTGCGATCCCAGCAAGAAAAGGGCGCTTCAATATGAAGCGCCCTTTTCTGTACTTTTTGCAGATCGGCGGTCTATTTCCGCGTTTCTTTAACAGCCATTTCTGCGAGAACGAACGTGACTTCCGCAACGTCGATCAGCAGGTTTCCGGAACCACCGTTGGCAAAAATGCCGTGAAGAGCGAACGCCAGATCGACAAGTTCCGGGGTGTTTCGTTGAGCGAATCCTGCCATTTTGGCAAGTGCGCGGCGAATGCGGGTGTTGTTTGCTTGCTTGGTCATGCATAACATGTATGCGTGTGTCGGCCCGAGTTAGTCGGTCGAAAGTTCGCGAAAAGTCGTCGAAAGTTGAAGATGATGAGTTTTGGGAAAAGACTAGGGATGTTAGTACGGTCTAGGCGCCGACGGATGGGCTTGACCCAGTCTCAACTTGGGAAAAGAGCGCTCGGTTCTGAAACAGACAAGTCCAGAATATCCGCCATCGAGAGGGGCAAGGTGCCGAATCCGCACGAGTCGACAATCAAGGCTATCGCTGAAGTTTTGCAAATCTCAGATGACGAAATTGAAAACTGCAGATACCCCGATGAGGCCGTTGTTCCGAAGCAAGTATTAGATTCATTGGCGGCTAGGTTCGGCTTCTCAAATCCAGATGCGGACGTCGATTTAAAACTGTCATACTTGCACAAAGCATCGGAGGATTTGCGGGCATTACAGGAAAGAGTTGAAGAGCTCGACAAGAATAATACCGATTTAGGAGAAACAGAAAACCGTGCGAACGAGGCTCTCGCGGTAGGCAATTTCGAGCTAGCAGACAGGGAACTTGGAATCTTAGAGGTTGTTCAAGAAAATAATCGAACCATACGGGAGATATCGAAGCAGGCCAAGATTCGTTTCGAACGTGGCAAAACAGCATTATTAGCTTTGGACTTCCCGCTTGCGATGCAGCACTTTTCTGTGGCGGCTGACTACTTTTCTGCTTTTGACATTAATCGAGCAGCTCAAACCGCGTACGATGCCGGAAATGTGATGAACAAACACGGTGTGCGCTATGGCGTAGATCTTCTGGAAAACGCTATCGCCATCGCCAACCAGTCGGAAGGTATCTGGACTAAAAAAGCTAATCTTCGGAAATGGGCTACCGTAAAGAACCTCTCCGGTACGATTTTTCTAGACCATGCGATGCGGAGACAGGGCAGCGACAAAGACGAATTGCTCCAAAAGGCAATTGGTGAATTTGACCTCTCGTTGTCGTTCAGGGAAAGCGTTCACGACGCGTGCTGGGCAATGGTAAAAAACAATCTTGGCGTGGCCTATCGAGAAAGAAGTAAGGAAGAGGCTGGAGCGGCAAAAAAAGCGAGTTTACAGAAATCCTACACGGCCACGGCAGATGCGCTTAGCGTACTTAAGAAACCAACCAATCCTGAATGGTGGGCCTCAGCAAATTTCAACATGGGCTATACACAGCAATTGCGAGCCGTTGCTGTAGGTGGGGCCGAAGGGCTCCTCTTCGCCAGAGAAGCGGAAAAACACCTCAATCGATGCCAAAAAGTCTTTAAGAGGGGTAATTATGCAACTCAGTGGGCACAGGCGAATGGAATTGCCGCATTGGTCTATGGTTTCAAGTCTGGCGTCACAACCGATGATCGAGATGATCTTTTGAGAATAGCGCGTTCCAAGATCGACGGTGCAATTGAAGCGATTGATCCTGCGCTTGCACCCTATTTACTTAAGGAAGCTCAACTTCGAAAACAAAGCCTATCGTGAAAATGTAGTCTGTTATGCTCTTCCACGAAGCACCAAAGTAGAGAGCATCTAAATAGGGGCGAGGTGTTTGAGAGTGCAGTCTAATGCGAGAATCCACATCACTGATACCAGTATATGTAATGTGCCATTTGTGACCGGCTCATTACATTTAGATCTATTTGAGCCTGCATTGCTAAAGTCCGCAACCAGACCTTCGCTGCGACTGGACGAATTGGTAACAAGTGCTCCTTGCGGCCATTCTCTACGCCGTCCACAAAGGCCTGCGATGGGCCGGGGCAGGACGTTTATACCCAGAGTAAAGAGAGTTTGCGAATATCTTTGTTTGGATCTATCGTGGTTCGCATGGATTTGATTTACCCAATAAATTTCGTAGGCCACGATGAATGGATGGAAAGCGTATACGCGCTCAATCTTGCCGGTGGCGATGTCATTACCCGTGATGGCGAAGTTCTCGGAAAATGGCGTGTCGTGGCATATGACCCAGAAGCTGACGATGAGGGCGGGCGATATGAGTTCGTCATAGACGGGCAAGATGACGTTAAGTTTTCAGAAGAGTTTGCGTTTCTGGATTCTAGGATTAGTCGGGGACTGGCATTGTCAAAACTGACGAGGGCGATCAAGGAATGGCACGACACTAAGCATTCATAATTTTGCTGCCCAGGGCTTGAGCAACCCGCCTAAAAGCTTCGAAACTCTTTCAAAGCTCGTAAAACTGTACATTGTTCGGTGGACGAAAAAATCTGATTTGTGGTGCAGCGAAGTTGTTTGCCTCAACCAGATGCTGCAAAGCTCATCAATGCCCGCTTCGGGGAAGTTGCGGCGCAGCATGGAGGATCGTCGTCAACGTCGGCAAAGGGCCGAAGCGGGCATGTGATTACGACTTCATCGTCGACGATTGCCAACCTGATTACCGCTTTCCGATTTCCGATCAATATCCTACGTTGTTGATTTCGCGCGATTTTCCCAGCCGACTCGTCCAACGTTGAGGTGGCGTTGATGTGTTTGCGCGCTTACAATTCCCGAGTGTTTAAGTCGGGCTTTAAGTCTTTGTATTGTTTATGTATTTTGGTTGCGGGGGTAGGATTTGAACCTACGACCTTCAGGTTATGAGCCTGACGAGCTACCGGGCTGCTCCACCCCGCGACAGTTTTGTTTGTGCTACGCCCTTTGGGCTA
>MAAC01018475.1_pt1 | contig 36725 bp, 34 predicted proteins | sample 1115981 | NCBI WGS metagenome assembly MAAC01 (sample SAMN04961126, study PRJNA320927) | seawater metagenome | isolation source: sample BD02T64 sea water enriched with oil for 64 days | place: USA:Gulf of Mexico | collected 2013-07-27 | reverse complement strand
GCCTGGCCCAGAAAAAGGGGAACCGGTCAGTGATGCGCCACCTCCACGCTATCACCGTCGGAGGTCGTTTCGTCATGGGATAAGGTGCTTGACAGCTAACGCCCCATTACGGAAGGTCACTTCCTGCGGCAGTTTCAACGGGTCGACGCAACACTTTAGTCTTCGTGAGAAAGCCGCTGCGTGGACTGCCGAAGTAGACATTCGCTGCGCTTACGTTTGTTTGTGACACTCAAATAATAATTGTTAGCGCAGATGCAGTCTCGAACAGCCCAACTTACATGTCCCACCCGAATAACGTCTCCAAAAGCGTGCTATCCGCCCTATAGTTTTCGGTTTTCTGAAAATAGTCAGTATCGGCATTCACATCTGTGTAAATCTTTTGCGATATCTTTCCATCCAAGTAGATAAACGCAATTGTATCGGTATCATCCATCACGAAGTCTAAGGTCTCGATTTGGCCAGTCTCGGAATAGGTGATCGTCCTTTCTTGCCAGCGCGCGAGGTCCGTGCCATCCGTCGTTTCACGCACTAGATTGACTTCTACATCAAGGTGGATTGTGCTGGTTTCAAGAACCGCACTCGCCCCGCCCTCTTCGTCTTGCAGGTCAAATAGCTCAATCTGCAAGCTCTCGATACCTTCGCCGTAATTGCCTGCAGCTTGCTCGAAAGAGAAACTGGAGTCGGAATCCGATCCGGCGGCAAATTCGATTGTGCTTCGCGGCAGTACGCCGCCAATGAAATCTGTGGCGCAGACCGGGCTTTCGCCGCTGCCGACGACACTGCCCCCGACACCCGCGACTGCAGTAGATGACCCCGATTGCCCCACAACATAGGTGTGAAACATTGCCTGCTCAAAGTTTGCAATGCCTTCGGTTGAACTTCCACCTTGGCCGCCCAGCCCACCAGTGCCACCTCGACCGCTATACGCACCTTCATAGACAGTTGTCCCCACATTATGTGTTACAAGAGCGTGGCTCCCATCGAACCCCGTTCCTCCAACACCGCCCATTCCGCCCGTGCCACCGGACACCGTGTTATCGCCATATCCCAGATTGCTGACTGCCCCAGTGGCAATGCTGGTGAGCCAGCTGTCGGAAACCTCGATCACTCCATAGTTCAGAATTGCCCCGGTGTGCTGCCCTGTGCCACCGCTGTATCCGTCGCCCCCTTCTTCGCCTTCATGCGGACCGCCAAGGGAGACGATTACGTGTTCATCGCCATCTTCCCCGGCGCGTCCCATCGCACCGGGGGCACCTTGCGCGTCATTCCCGAGTATTGTGACGCGCTCCAACGTCAATGCACCGCGGTTTTCAATCGCGCGTCCCACGGTAAATCCAGCTGAATAGGATCGAAAGCCCTCAATTATATCAAGAGATTGCAGTACCGACATCGCCCGAAATTGTTACATCAGAGGAAAGCGTTAGGGCCACGCCCGAGATCACAGCCCCGTCTAGCGCAGCATCGAATGTAATTATGCTGTGGTCGGGGTCCGAATTGGCGTAGGCAATTGCCTCTTCCAGCGATGTCAGCCCGTCCGTGCTCAAGCTGCCGCGGGCATTGGTCGTCACAACCAACGAGCGCTCTTCGACGACCAGAACTGACGTAGATGTGCCGTCCGCGTTCGTTGCCCCTGTCTCCGTCTCGGCAGCGTCAGAAAACACCGTGACCTCAACCGGCCCAAATCCAACAGGCTGCAGGGTTACGTGGTATGTCGCTTCATCCACCGCGGTCAATGGACCTGCTGGCGCTGCGTTGGTGATCTCTCCGACAACCGTCGCATTTGCCAGATCAAGCAGTGACACATCAAAGCCGTCAACTTCGATACCAAAATCAATTGTCAGGACGAAGGATTGCAAACTGTCCGGTGCAGACAAATTAGTTGTAATGACGGGCAAAGGCCGCAACGGGTTTGGTTGAAGTTAAAACGCGCCAAGGTCAGGAAGCGAAACCGCGTCTGTGATAAGTCCGGGATAGTCGGCGCTTCGGTCATTCCCGAGGGCATCTGTTGCCGACAAAGCGCCCGGTCCTGCGTTGCCCAGAACGAGTGAGTTTTGCATCAATGCGCCGGCCCCCTCGGGAGCGGACACTATTCCACCCGAGTTTCCGGTAATCGTACTATGAAAGACCGAAATACCGCCGCCCGCGTCAAAAATATCGCCAAGGAAGGGACCCCAGCCGCTTTGATTGCCGACAATAGTACTGTTGACGAATACGGCCGCCCCTTCGGCAAAAACGACCCCGTAGGCCGGACCAGTGTTGCCTTCTATCGTTGTGTTGGTGAAAGACGTAGTGCCCATGTTCGCTATCGCGCCACCCGCTCCGGTATTTCCTGCCAAGTAGACCGATGTTCCTGTCAGCTCGCAATCGTTCAGAATTCCGCCGCCCCAACCGGATGTGATGTTCCCAGCTATTATGCGGCCTGAGACGTCAACACGTGTTGCCGCTGAAATTTCTAACCCGCCACCACCGAGGTACGGATAGGGCGTGTGCGATGGGACGTCGCTGTTGCCACTCGTGATGACCACCCCATTTGGAACGACATTACCGCGCGCAACAAAGATCGTCTGCACGTTGTCGTCACTGTTGGTGTTGGTTGTCGCAGTAACGCTATGTCCGGTCGGCAAAGTGATGAGAATGTTGTCGTCGCCAGCATCCAGCACTCCGGCCAACTGCTTATCTACGGCAGTGATGAATTTCTGACGACGTTGGGCAAATGACTGAATCGCTTTCGGCTTCTCAGCCGCTTCAAGGTTGAACTGTTTTACGAGGGACATTGGCTTTTCCTTGGTTAATCCCCGTCGGCTTTGGTGCGGTTTGGATCACCAGCGGCGCGCGCTAAGCTTGCTGGCGTTGCGGCTGTTGCCAGTGCTGCCGGTGCGGTTGCCCCTGGCACAGGCGTATGCGCTGGCAGATCCGCACACGGTTCATCGATTGACTTGGAGAAATCGCGCAATCCCATACTTGCGGCAACATCACCGGGCGGCGCATATCCTTTGCGGCAACCAAGCTTAACCTCTTGGCGCCAAGTCCGCGCCACCTTCCCAAAATTACGGCTCATGACGTGGCCCCGCTGGATCCAATTTGAGCGCGCGGGTTGATCGATCTGGCACCGTTTCATTTGCGGGCAGATCACATGCGGGCTCCCTCGCACTGTCGAACTCACCTAGTGGCCAGCCCGCCCAGGATCATGATTGGCTCAGTCGTACCGATCAGCTAATCGCGCGGCGCGTTGCCCAGGCTGTTCAGGCAGTTCAGGCCAAGCGAAAACTCAATCTGTCCCGCCATTACGGCGCTTGTACGATCGCGTATACAGTTTGCCGCCCCAGCATTGCCGATCGTATGGCGACGCGTCCTAGCATCCCGGCCAGTGCCATTGGCAGCTTGACCGATCGCACGCGCCGTTGTGAGCTTCAGTTTCATGGGATTTACCTGTACCTGGCGGCTGGTTTGAAATCAGCCAGGGTTTGTGCATTGAACCGGCCCGCCAAATTGGCTCCAATTTTTGCCTGCTGCCTCGGTAAACACCTGCAACTCGACACAGGGCACGGTCACCGCCGCTTCGGTTCTGGGCTCCGACCGCCGGGTAGCGAGCGGAACTGCTGCACGCCGGTCGAGGTGGTGAAGGCAACCTGATCATAATCCCCATAGGTCAGCGGGTCCGCTGCTGTGATCGAACACCCGCAGGGCAGCCTCTTGCGGCACTTGCACCAGCAGCCGGGGGCCGGTCTCGGTTATAAAAGGTCTGAGGTGAGCTTATCCATAACTCACCTCGGCAGCTCGCAGGTCCAAGATCTGGTCGAACGCTGCCCGCCCCGGCGCGGTCACCAATAACCCGCGTTTATGGGCATGTCGCTGCAGCCAACCGACATCCAATCCGTGGCTCAGGATCTGCCGTCCCAGTGGCCCGGCCACATGGTTTTGACGTTCAGTCCAATCCAGACAGGGACGCACAAAAGGTTGCCGCCCGATGAGATTGGGTAGGGTAACGCCGATCCGCCCCCACAGATCCGACGGCGTCGCGCGATAGCCGCCGTTATCTTCGATCAGCATCCCATGGGCCAGAAAGGCCCTGGTTAGAGCCACAGCAAGAGGTCCGGCAAGGTGGTCATAGCAACTGCGTACCTGCGCCAGGCCCCCCGCTTTGCGCTGTTGGGCGCGGTACAGGCTGTCGGCTGGCGCGATGGCTGCCAGTTGCTCCAGAGCCTGCGCGACCTCGGGGCCGGCCAAGCGGTGATAGACGCAACGGCCGCTTTTTTCAGCCAGCACCAGTCCGGCATTTTTCAGGATGCGCAGATGTGCGGTGGCGGTTTGCGCGGTGATACCGGCGACGCTGGCCAGCTCTTTGTTGGTATAGGCTCGGCCTTCCATCAGCTCGCACAGCATGCGGGTGCGGCTGGCGTCGCTGATCGCCTGTCCCAGAATATCAAATCGAGGTGTTGTCATGGAGGTAACTTAGCCCGGGTTGCGCAGCAGCCCTATCAAAAATACTTCGCCGCGCAGCGAAGTGTCAGGCAAAGCTGCCCTGACAGAACCAGCCCGACGACAGCCCGCCGCCATGGGCGTAAAACAGCCACAGCCGCGCCCCGGATGAGGTCAGCACCACCCAGTAATCCCGCACACCGCTGCGCCAGTTGGGATCATCCAACCACCACTCGGGCGCGATCCGTTCCGGGCCCTGCGCCTGCGCCAGTTGCCAGTCCTGACCGCGCCAGCGGAACTGAGCTGACAACACCGGCATATCACCGGCGCTGACCAGTTCGGGTCTCCACATCAACAGTGGCCGCGGCTGCGGAGATGCGGGCCAGTCCGTGGCTGGTTCGGACCAGGCGGCCGCCAGGATCTTGGCTGATTTTTCGGGGATATGGGTGTCAACCGGATGATAGCGCGTGATTGCTTCGAGCCCAACGCGGGCGCCCAACCGGCCAATCAAGTCTTCGATCCCGTTGCCGCCCTCGGCCCGCTGTCCCGCCTGCACATGGCCCACCATCGTGCGCGCGTGGATCGGCTCAACCTGCAGCGCCTCAAGCCGCAGCATATCAATGCCAAAGCCCGCATCAATCTGGTCCAGCTTCATTTCCAGCAGGGGACGAATGCGGGCCGGGTCGCGCAAAGGGCGGGCCAGACCAACCACCACCACCTCGGCGGCCTGATCGGTGCGATGCGCCTCTAGCCGCAGGCTGCGCACCCCCTTGCCGCGCTCTTCCAGCTTGGCGCAGAGATGCGGCAGCATACGGTCGACACCCGCCATCAGATCCTCGATCAACCCGATCGGTTCGGGCAGTGTCAGCCGCACCGCAAAGTGATCCGGAGCCCTGCCGGGCGAGACCGGTTCGGGGGCGCTGCCCATGGCCTGATCCAACCGCATCACCAGCCCACGGCCAAAACGGCGGGCCAGACTGGCGCGGGGCTGGTCCATCAGGTCGCTGACCCGGCGCAGGCCCAGACGGTTCAACTGGGCCACCATCGCGCCGTCCAGCCGCAGCGCCGCCACCGGCAAAGGCGCAAGCGCGCCATAGGTCTGTCCCGGCTCAGAAATGCGGGCAACCCCATGCGGCAAGGCAATGGTCTGCGGCGCAGCGCCGCCTCGGGTCCAGTGGCGGCGTTTGGCACTGTCCTTGGGGTTGCGTTTTTGCGCCCGCGCCCGGGTCGCGCGGGCCTCTTGCGAGATGGCATCGCCTGAACGGTCCGACCCCGCCTGCACCCCGGCATAACGCGCCAGTGCCCAGGCCGCACCAAGAGTGTCGGCCATACCCAATTGCACGCTGAGCCCCATGTCGGTGCAGTCTTCTTCGACCTGAGCCAGCATCCCGGCCTCGCCGCCAAACAGATGCGCACAGCCGGTCAAATCAATCACCAGCCCATCCGGCTCCTGCTCGGCCACCCAGGGGCTGTATTTGCCCGCCCAGCGCCGTAGCGCCATCAAAAACGCCGCCTCGGCCGGGGCATTGCGACTGCGGGTCAGCAGATGAGCGCACATGGCAAAAGCGTCGCGCACCGGTTGCCCCACCGACAGGCCTTCGGACTGCGCCGCACTATTTAACGCAGAAATAACCTGGGTATTGGATAGTTCCTCGACCACGGCCAGCGGCCCGGCGATGCTACCCCGTTTTGCCCGCATGATACGTTCAGCGCCCAGGCGCGGGAACCAGAGCGACAAAATGCGGCGATGAGACATAGCGGGTAAGGTGCAGACTGCGGGCAGCGTAAGCGTGGATATTAGGGTAGGATCAGAGGTAAGGCGATATATGTTCTCTTTTTGTTCCATTCAGTCGATTCGGTCAATGGCATCGTTCAAACGAGGAGACCAGCTATGAACCAACGGATGTTTCTGCTCCCCGCGCTTGTTGTGCTGGCCGTAACGCTTGCCCTGGGCACCCCCGGATTTACCGGGCAGGATCAAATTACCGACAAAGGCGTGAAAAAACGTGTGGCGCTCATGTTCACCGCCCAAGGCGCGGTGACCACGCTAACTGACATGATGGCCGGGCGGGTGGCGTTTCAGGCAGGCATGGCCCGCGCAGCCCAACGCACACTGATCCGGAGCAGCAGCAAAACCGTCAGGCATTTCCGGAAGCCGCACTTCGACCCGCTGTCCAATGCCCGCCCCGAGGTCTGGACCCATTGGACCGACTTCAAAGCCCGTGCTGACGCCTCGGAACAGGCCGCCAAGCAGCTTAACGTCTATTCGCTGAATGGGTTACGCCGAACCCTGCCCAGCATGCTGCAAACCTGTCTCAGCTGTCATGACAGGTATCGCGCAAAACCCAACGAGTTTGTTACGCATTGAGGCGCTGTCCTTAGGGGTGCATGGCCATCAAAGCTCAGGCGCCGTAGCGGGCCAAAAAAGTCTCGACCGCGCCGGTGATCACCCGCTCGCGTTCAGCTTCGGTGAATTCAGTGTCGATGTTGAACACCAGTCGCGGAAACAGATCTGCCTTGCACAGTTCGGCCAGCTGATCGGCAGCTAGGTCGAAATCTTCGATCTTTAACTCGCCGCGTGCAGTGGCTTGTTCCAGGTATTCCTTGACCCGCGCCCGCACCATCATCGGTCCGCTTTCGTAGAACTGCCGTCCCAGATCGGGAAAGCGGTCCGCCTCGGCGACGCAGATCCGGAACATTTTCTGGCCAAAATCAGATAGAATCACCGACAGGATATGTCGAGCCGCCACTTGCAGCACCTGTTGCGGTGTACAGCAGGTCTCGATCAGATCTACCGCATCGCCAGCCTGGCGGGCACATTCGTGGCGGGCAACCTCCATGAATAACAGGCGTTTGTCGGGGAAATAGCTGTATAATGTGGCCTTGGACACGCCCGCCGCACGGGCAATATCATCAACACTCGCGCCCTCAAAACCATCCGCCATAAACACATCGCGCGCGCCTTCCAGCACCTGATCAAATTTGCGACCTGTCCGCAGAATACTGGCTGGCTGATTCATCAAAGTTCCTTTGGGGCGCTGGCCTATGTCTTATCTGCCAACTTAGACCGTTGAACCCGCCTTCAACAACCACCCTCGCGCAGTCTTGTACCATCGCACAAAAATGTTATTTCTAGAATCATTCTAAAAACGGGACCCGACATGCGATTTTTTTCACACCGCAAACATTTCTCCGACCTGAGCGAGCAAGAGATCATTGCTCTGGCCATTTCATCTGAGGAAGACGACGCGCAGATCTATCGCGGTTTTGCCGAGCGTTTGCGCGGCGAGTTTCCCGCCACCGCAACTGTGTTCGACGGCATGGCCAGCGAAGAGGACCAGCACCGGGCGCAGTTGATCGCCCTGCATCAGGAGCGTTTTGGTGCCATCATTCCATTGATTCGCCGTGAACATGTGGCCGGATTTTACGCCCGTCGCCCAGTCTGGCTGCAAAGCACCCTGAGCCTGGAGCGGATGCGCGGCGAGGCCAAGGCGATGGAGCAAAACGCCGAACGGTTCTATCTGGCAGCGGCCGCCCGCAGCCAGGATGCCACCACGCGCAAATTACTGGGCGATCTTGCTGCCGAAGAAGCCGGGCATCAGGTCGCGGCTGAAGGGTTGGAGCAGGCCTACCTGACCGAAGACACATTGGCCCGCGAGGACGATACTGCCCGACGTCAATTTATTCTGACCTGGGTGCAGCCGGGACTGGCGGGACTGATGGATGGCTCGGTGTCGACGCTGGCACCGATCTTTGCCACCGCCTTTGCCACGCAGGACACCTGGACCACCTTTCTGGTTGGTATTGCGGCGTCAGTTGGGGCCGGTATTTCAATGGGTTTCACCGAGGCAGCTTCGGATGACGGAACCCTGTCGGGGCGCGGATCACCGCTCAAACGAGGTATCGCATCAGGCGTGATGACCACCATCGGCGGGTTGGGCCATGCACTGCCCTATTTGATAGCGGATTTCTGGACTGCCACCAGTTTGGCAATTGTGGTGGTTTTTGTGGAACTTTGGGCCATTGCCTGGATTCAAAACAAGTTTATGGAGACCCCTTTTTGGCGTGCCGCCCTGCAGGTGGTGCTGGGGGGAGCATTGGTCCTGGGGGCTGGCATTCTGATTGGCAGCGGTTAGCCTGCCGGGCCAAAGACTCCCGCGTTCACCTCAGGTGAACTTGGGCATGGCGCCGCGCAAGCGCGGCGCTGCCGGGGCCAGCCCGCCGTCATCGAGCTTGAACCAATGGCCCAACGGGAGGAGCGTCTCCGCCAGGAGGCCGACGACGGGCGGGAGGATTGCCTCTAGGGGGGGGCTTGGGCTGACGGTCGTGTCAGAATTGAGCTTTGCCTTTTCATCGCAGCGCGATACCACTTGGCACATGATAGATATCTTCCTCAGAACACTGCCCTTCTTTGCCATTATTGGCCTAGGCTACTGGGCCGGCCGGACGCGGTTTTTCAGCGCCGAGGCAACCGCCTACCTGACCAAGTTTGTGTTCTACTTTGCACTGTCTGCGATGATTTTTCGATTTTCCGCCAACCTATCCTTTGCTGAGATTTTCGATCAGCGGCTGATCATGGGCTATCTGGCGGGCACCATGGCTGTGTATCTGCTTGTCACGCTTGTCGCTGCGTTGCGGGGATTGGATATGCAAACCGCTGCTGTTGAGGCGCAATGTGCGGCCATTGGCAATGTGGGTTTTTTGGGTCTGCCAATGATGGTGATCCTGTTTGGAGAAGCTTCAATCGGGCCGATGATGCTGGTGCTCAGCGTGGATCTGGTGGTGTTTTCATCGCTCATCGTGATCTTGATAAACACCGGTCGCGGAACCGGGCTGGGGTTGGATACGCTAAAGCTGGTAGCGACCGGGTTGATCAAGAACCCGATGATTGTGTCGATCTGCTGCGGGCTGATCTGGTCATCGCTGGCCTTACCGATACCCGGGCCATTCAATGAATTTCTCACCATTCTGGGCGGTGCGGCCACTCCGGGAGCGCTGTTTGCTATCGGTGCTTCGCTGGCCGGGAAATCGGCAGAGCGGGTACAGGTGGCGGTGTGGCTCAGCTTTGCCAAATTGGTCATTCACCCGCTATTGGTGGCCATCGGTGTATTGTGGTTGCTGCCTTTGGATGCCTATTCCGCAACAATCGTGATCTCCGCTGCCGCTTTGCCGGTGGCAGGCAATGTCTATATGCTGGCGCAGCACTATGGTATTGCACCGCAGCGGGTCTCGGCGGCGATCCTGTTTTCCACTATGGCCTCGATCCTGACGGTACCGCTGGCGATCTCGTGGATTGGCACATTGGTGACTATTCCCTGATCCGGATCAGTCTGCAGCGCTTAAGCATCCATTTTTGCCGCAAAAAGCCGCATCCGCGCCGCGCATCCACTGGACGGCTGCGGCGACGACAGGTACCGGTAGGGCAAGCAAATCAGGAGACGTTTGATGGAAACCCTGTCGGAAAACAGAGCCTTTGGCGGCACGCAGGGTGTGTATCGACACACCAGCGCGGCCACCCGTTGCGATATGACCTTTGGCCTGTTCCTGCCCGAAGAAGCGCGCGACGGTCCCGTGCCGGTATTATGGTTTCTGTCGGGGCTGACCTGCACTCATGAAAACGCCATGACCAAAGCCGGGGCGCAAGCCTGGGCGGCCGAGCAAGGCATCGCCCTGGTCTTTCCGGACACCAGCCCGCGCGGTGAAGGTGTGGCGGATGACGAGGCCTATGATCTGGGTCAGGGCGCAGGGTTCTATGTCAATGCCACTCAGGCCCCCTGGGCGCCGCATTTCAACATGTGGGATTATCTGGCGGATGAATTGCCCGCGCTGCTGGGCGACAAGTTTGCCATAGATCTGAACCGTCAGGCGATCACCGGCCATTCCATGGGCGGCCATGGCGCACTGACACTGGCGATGGGACTGCCGGGACGGTTCCGCTCGGTCTCGGCCTTTGCGCCGATCTGCAATCCAAGTGCCAGCGACTGGGGCCGCAAGCAGTTGACCGCATATCTGGGCGAGGACGAAGCCAATTGGGCCCGCCATGATGCCACGCTGATGATGCGCGAAACCGGTTTTGATGGCCCTGTGCTGATCGACACCGGCACAACAGATCAATTTATCGATCTGCTACAACCCGAAGCCCTGGCTCAGGCGGTGACAGAACGGCGGCAAGAGGCCACATTGCGGCTGCAGCCCGGCTATGACCATAGCTATTTCTTCATCTCTTCTTTCATCGAAGAGCATATAGCCTTTCACGCTGACGCGCTGTACCGGGACTGATCCATGACCACTTACGACTATGATCTTGTTATCATTGGCTCTGGCCCCTCGGGCCGGACCGCCGCCATTCAGGCAGGCAAACTGAAACGCCGGGTTCTGGTGATTGATCGTCAGGATCGGCTGGGTGGGGTATCGGTGCACACCGGCACGGTGCCGTCAAAAACCCTGCGTGAAACCGTTTTGAACCTCAGCGGCTGGCGCGAGCGTAGTTTCTATGGCCGCTCGTACCGGGTGAAGGACCAGATCGGCGCCGAAGATCTGAAGGCGCGATTGCATATGACGCTGGACCACGAGGTCGACGTGCTGGAGCACCAGTTCAACCGCAACCATGTGGAGTGGCTGCCGGGACTGGCGAAATTTGTAGGACCAAACGAGGTCGAAGTGGCAACCGAGGCTGGCGATACCAGCCGTATCACCGGTGAGAAATTCCTGATCGCCACCGGCACCCGCACCTATCGCCCTGACACTGTACCCTTCAATGGCAAGACCATTGTTGATGGCGACGAGTTTATTGAGATGGCCGAGATCCCGCGCTCGTTGATCGTTGTTGGTGCAGGCGTGATCGGGGTGGAATATGCCACCATGTTTTCGACACTGGATGTGCGTGTCACCCTGATTGAACCGCGCGACACCTTTCTGGATTTCATCGACAGTACCTTGATTCAGGAATTCACCCATCAGATCCGCGAAAACGGCGTTGATCTGCGGCTTGGATCGGCCATCGACAAGGTCGAGGATGCCGGCAGCCATGTTGAGGTGACGCTGGACAATGGCCGCCATGTGCGCGGTGAAATGCTGCTGTTTGCGGCTGGTCGCATGGGCAACACCGATGGGTTGAACCTCAAGGCCGTAGGGCTGGAGACCGATCATCGCGGGCGGTTGAGTATTGATCGCAAGACCTATCAGACCGAAGTGCCGCATATCTATGCCACCGGTGATGTGATCGGCCACCCGTCGCTGGCCTCCACATCCTTGCAACAAGGCCGCGTTGCCGCCTGTCACGCGCTGGAGACCCCAACCCTACCTGAGAGCCCATGGTACCCCTATGGCATCTATTCGGTGCCGGAAATGTCCACTTGTGGCATGTCCGAGGAAGAGCTGCAGGAGCGCGGCATCCCATACGAAGTTGGCGTGGCACGGTTCCGCGAAACCTCGCGCGGGCATATCATGGGGCTGGAGCACGGCATGCTGAAGATGCTGATCAGCCTGAAAACCCGCCGGGTTCTGGGTGTGCAGATCGTCGGTGAAGGCGCGACCGAGCTGATCCACATTGGTCAGGCGGTGATGAACCTGCAGGGCACGGTGGACTATTTTGTGCAGAACACCTTTAACTATCCAACCCTGGCCGAGGCTTATAAAGTCGCCGGATTGGATGCCTTTAACCGGATGCCGATCCCGGACGAGTTCAAGGTCGCGAAAGAGCCCAAGCCTGCAAAAAAACCTGCGGCGAAAACGGATAAGGCGGGCAAGTAATGGCGCTCTACATTGATGCGGATGCCTGCCCGGTCAAGGACGAGGCCGAGCGGGTCACTACCCGCCATAAGCTGAAGATGTATGTGGTGTCTAACGGTGGATTGCGGCCCTCGCGCAATCCATTTGTGGAAAATATCATCGTGGATGCCGGCGCAGATGTCGCTGACATGTGGATCGCTGATCGCTGTGGCAAAGGCGACGTCGTGGTGACGGCCGATATCCCGCTGGCCGCCAAATGTATCGAAACCGGTGCTCGCGTGCTGCGCCACAACGGCGAAGCCTTTACCGAGGCCAATATCGGTCAGCAGTTGGCGATGCGGGATCTGATGGCCGACCTGCGTGCCTCGAACCCGCTGGGGGCGGGCGGCAGTGGCAAGGGCTTTACCAAGGCGGACAGGTCGCGGTTTCTGGAAGCACTGGAACGGGAGATACGGGCGGCGGCGCGACTGGTATAATTCATTCCGTTGTCACGGCCTTCGGTGGCCATTTTGGATTGCAAACAGGACGACCCGCAAAAAAATCGTCAAAGAACTTTGCTCGGAAAATTCGAATTTTCCGGATCTCTCTTGCTGACTATTGCCTCGTCTTTGAGATTGCGGCACTGATATTGCAGTCACACCGCTACAGTCTGGCACAGACCAGAAAGGCACAGCCCGGATCGCACGCAATTTGGCAACAAAGGACTTTGCACCATGCCTATTCATGCCGTCGTTTTTGACATCGGAAATGTACTGTTGGAATGGCATCCAGAGCGGTTCTATGATGCGCAGATCGGCGAGGCCCGCCGTCGCGCCCTGTTTGCACAGGTCGATCTGCACGGCATGAACCTGGATGTTGATCGCGGCCATGATTTTCGCGACTCAGTTTACGCACTGGCCGAGCAACACCCCGAATGGCAGGACGAAATTCGCCTGTGGCACGACAGTTGGCTGCAGATGGCAACTCCTGAAATTCCGCATTCCACCCGCCTGCTCAGAGCACTAAGGGCCCGGGGCCTGCCTGTGTTTGCCTTAAGCAACTTTGGCATTGGGACTTTCGAGCTGGCCTGTACGGTCTATCCGGTGCTGGAAGAGTTCGACCGCAGCTATGTCTCGGGCTATATGCAGGTGATCAAACCCGACGCCGAGATCTATGCCAGGCTAGAGGCCGATTGCGATCACGCCCCAGCGCATCTGCTGTTTGTCGACGACAAACTGGAAAACATCGAAGCCGCCGCAGCGCGCGGATGGCAAACTCATCTCTTCACCTCGCCGGATGGTTGGGCCGAAAGGCTAGTATCCGAGGGGCTATTAACCCAGGACCAGGCCACATGAGCATTCCGATTATCAGCTTCAAAGACGGCAATGCGCTGCTGGATTGGGTTGAGTTCACTCAGGCGCTGGCCCGTGGGCATGACCTGCCCAAGGCCGATATCGGCGACACCTTTCTGTACCGATCACCTGACACGCTGCTCAGCCGATCCGCCTGGATCGATGGCTTGGGGCTGGCAGTCAAGACAGCCACTATTTTCCCCGGCAACCCCGCTGCAAACAAGCCGATGGTCAACGGATCGGTCAGTCTGTACTCGGACAAGGACGGCACATTAGAGGCGCTGGTGGATTTCCATCTGGTGACCAAATGGAAAACCGCCGGAGACAGCCTGCTGGGCGCGTTGAAACTGGCAAACACCAACGCGACTGAGGTGTTGATCGTCGGGGCTGGTACGGTTGGCGGCGCGCTGATCGATGCTTTTTCAGCCGGGTTCCCCAAGGCACAGATCAGGGTCTGGAACCGCACCCTGCCCAAGGCTACAGCTCTGGTGTCCAGTCGTCTCGGCACGCTGGTCGCTCCGGATCTGGAAGCCGCAGTGCGTGCTGCCGATATCATCGTAACCGCCACCATGTCCTCTTCCCCGGTGATCAAGGGCGAGTGGCTGCGCTCGGGTCAGCATCTGAACATGATCGGCGCCTACCGCCCCGATATGCGCGAGGCGGATGATCTCGCGCTAACCCGCTCGCGGATCTATACAGACAGTTTCGACACTACTTTGGACCATATCGGCGAATTCATGATCCCGCTGGCAGCGGGAGTGATCCAGCGCCGGGATGTTCTGGCGGACTTTTATGATCTGGCGAGTTTTCCCGCGTTTGACCCGGACCAGATCACCCTCTTCAAAAATGGCGGCGGCGCGCATCTGGACCTGATCACCAGCCATCATATCCTGCAAAAATGGACCAACCGCGCCTAAAGCCACGGCTCAAGGGCCTATAGTCCCTAGTCTTCTCGTTGCACAAATACTCTGGGGTCCGGGGCAGCGCCCCGGCTGCGCCGCGCAGCGGCGCCATGCCCAAGACCGCAAGGCCAACTGGCATTGCGGTCTTGGGAGGTTTACCTGCAATCAGCTGTTACGCTGTTGCCCCGGTAATTGCATCCTTTGGGTGCTCGCGGATTGGCAGATGAACGATGGCACTGAAGGCTCCGATGCCAACGCCTATCCACCAGACCATAGTATAGTCGCCATACATGTCATACATCCGACCACCCAGCCAAACACCCAGAAAGCTGCCCAACTGGTGGCTGAAGAAGACGATACCATACAGCGTTCCCATGTAGCGCAGACCGTAAAGATGCGCCACCAAACCCGAGGTCAGCGGCACCGTTGCCAGCCACATGGATCCCATCACGACTGAGAACACAATCACCGACATCGGTGTGATCGGCATCATGATGAACAGCGCCGCAGCAATGGTTCTGCCAGTGTAGATCCCCGCGAGGAGATACTTTTTTGAGTACCGCTTACCCGCCCAACCGGCCAGCAAGGTGCCGCCGACATTGGCAGCGCCAATCAGTGAAATTGCAACCGCGCCTAGCGCCGAGGTTGTGGTGATCCCCAGGCTGTGCAGCGCGCCTCCGGGTAAAATCGGACCACACATCTCGGTGATAAAGGCCGGGAAATGCGCGGTGACAAAGGCCAGTTGATAGCCGCAGCTGAAAAATCCCAGAAAGATCATGGTAAAGGACGGGTCCTTGAACGCCTTTTTCAGGATCGCACCCATGCTTTCTTCCAATTCAGCCTTAGTGGCCACTGCTGGTGACCGCATCAGTGGCAGGGTCAGCAGCAAGGCCATGATCACCCCGGCGAAAATCAGGAACACCTGCTGCCAGCTGATAAAGCTCAGCAGCCATTCCGCTGTTGGCGCGCCAAAAATCTGCCCGGCTGAGCCTGCTGCGGTAACAACCGCCAGAGACATCGAACGATTGTCATCGGAACTGGCGCGCCCGACCACCGCCAGGATCACCCCAAATCCGGTACCAGCGATGCCAAAGCCCACCAGCCATTCATAGGCCTGCATTTCAAACGGAGTGGTAGATCCCGCACTAAGCACGAGGCCAGCTGCATAGACCAGTGCGCCCAAAACAATCGCTTTGCGGTCGCCGATTTTTTCGGCCAAAGCGCCGAACAGTGGTTGGCCAATACCCCAGGCCAGGTTCTGGATCGCAATCGCCAGCGAAAACTCACTGCGGGCCCAGTTGAATTCCTCGGCGATTGGGATCTGAAACACCCCAAAGGAGGCCCGCACAGCAAAGCTGACCATGATGATGATACACCCGACAATCAAAACCGGGGTGAAAAGGGGCGCTTGACGCTGCATGGGGATTTCCTGAATTTGGTTTGGCGACACTAGCGACAGGGCAACCCTCGCTCAAATCAGGATTTTTGTGGTGACACATAAGAAATTTTGATGTGAGCAACCAGAACGGATCGGCTGGTGGTGCTTTTCAAGCATTCCGAGCCGCGCTATGGCTGGCGGATGACCAATTTGACCACTCTGTATCGCGAGAAAATTGCCGAGGGCGCATTGCGCCCGGATCCGGCACAAGAAGCCGTGCTGCCGCAGTTTGACCGGATCAGCGATGGCTTGCGCGCCGCCCCCGTGAAACGCGGGTTGTTTCGTAAGAAGCTGCCGCCTGCCCCCAAGGGGCTGTATCTATGGGGCGGGGTTGGGCGTGGCAAATCTATGTTGATGGATCTGTTTGTCGACAGTCTGGATGATATCCCGGTGCGACGGGTGCATTTTCATGCCTTCATGCAAGAGATCCACGCCGCTCTGCACCAAGCCCGCAAAGACGGGGTCGAGGATGCTCTGGCACCGGTTGCTGCAAATGTCGCGGCCAGCGTCCGGTTGCTGGCTTTTGACGAGATGCAGATCAGCGACATTACCGATGCGATGATCGTAGGGCGGTTATTTGAGGCGCTGTTTGAGGCTGGAGTGGTGGTGATTACCACATCCAACCGGGTGCCGGATGATCTGTACAAACACGGGCTGAACCGACAGTTATTCCTGCCCTTCATTGATTTGATCAAAGAGAAGATGGAATCCTGGGAGATGGTCAGTCCCACCGATTACCGGCAGGATCGGCTGCAGGGCTCACAGGTCTATTTCACCCCGAATGGTCATGAAGCGACGGTTGCGATTCAGGGCATCTGGCAGGATCTTTCCGGGGGCGACGCGCAGCCCTTGGTGCTGAAAGTGAAAGGGCGCGAGGTTATCTTGCCCGCCTTTCGCAACGGCGTTGCGCGGGCGACATTCTATGACCTATGCGGCAAGATGTTGGGGCCCGGAGATTATCTGGCCGTCGCGGCTGAGGTGAAGGTGTTGATACTGGAAGACATCCCCAGCTTGTCACGCAGCAACTTCAACGAGGCCAAACGTTTTGTCACCCTGATTGATGCGCTGTACGAGGCCCAGGTGCGGCTAATCTGCTCGGCGGCGGCTGAACCGGAAATGTTGTATCTTGAGGGGGAAGGTACCTTTGAATTTGAACGCACCGCCAGCCGATTGCGTGAGATGCAGAGCGAGGACTGGGGCCAAGAGGTGTGAGGGGGCGCTGCCCGCATTAAGATTGGGGCGCTGCCCCCGGTGCGGCGAGCCGCGCCTCCCCCGAGGTATTTTCGACAAGAAGAAGCGCGGAGGAGTTTGTTGCGGGTCAGCCGTTTTCACGCAGGATGGCGCCAGCCAGGTAGAGCGATCCGCAGATCAACACGCGGGCTTGGGGATCATGCACGGTGATGGAAGCCAGAGCGGCGGCGGCGGTGTCAGCGGTTGCGGTAGTTAGTCCCACTTTGGCGGCGGCGGCTGAGGTGTCCTCGGCTGACAGAGTGTTGACCTCATCCGGGATCGAAATCGCGGTGAGACTATCGGCGTATTTAGCCAGTGGGGCCATGTAGCCGGTCACGTCTTTGGTGTTCAACATGCCGCAGATCAGGTGGGTGGGGCGTTTGGGCAGGTTTGCCAAGACATCGGCCAGAGCCAGACCTGCCGCCGCGTTGTGACCGCCATCCAGCCAAAGCTCGGCCTGAGGGGCGGATTCTACCAGAGGGCCGGTTTTCAGGCGCTGCATTCGGGCGGGCCATTGAGCGTCGGTCATTGCGGCCTCGCAAGCGGCCTCGTCCGCGCCTAGGTGGCGCAGGACGGCCAAGGCTGCACCGGCGTTCTGGATCTGGTGCGCCCCCAACAGAGCCGGCAGTGGCAGATCCAGCAAACCGCGTTCGTCTTGAAACACCAGACGGCCGTGTTCTTCGTAGGCGTGCCAAGTCTGCCCCTGCGCAATCAAAGGCGCGCTAAGACGAGCTGCTGTGGCCTCGATGACCTCCATCACCTCGTCTGGTTGCGGGCCAACCACACAAGGCACGCCGCGTTTGATGATGCCGGCCTTTTCGGTGGCAATTTTGGTCAGGGTATCGCCGAGGAATTGTTCGTGGTCGATCGAAATCGGGGTGATCACAGTCAGCTCTGGTGCGTCGATGACATTGGTGGCGTCCAGTCGACCGCCAAGGCCGACCTCGAGCAGGGTGTAATCCGCAGGAGTGCGGGTAAAGGCCAGCAGGCCCGCGACAGTGGTGATCTCAAAATAGGTGATCGTTTCGCCACCGTTCTTGGCGTAACACTCGTCCAGAATTTTGGTCAGGTGTGGCTCGGAAATCAACTCCCCCGCCAGACGGATGCGTTCGTGGAACCGGGCCAGATGTGGCGAGGTATAGGCGTGGACGGATTTTCCCATACCTTCGAGACCGGCGCGGATCATTGCCTGGGTGGAACCCTTGCCATTGGTGCCAGCCAGATGGATGACTGGCGGCAATTCATTCTGCGGATTATCCAGCGCCTCTAACAAGCGCCACACGCGCCCCAATGTCAGATCCATCAGCTTGGGGTGCAGCGCCATCATACGAGTGAGGATGATGTCAGAGGAGGCTTGGGACATTGGATCAATTCCACAGACAGGTCTTTAAGGAAAAACCGCCCACCGTTTCAGGCAGGCGGCAATACAATACGGAGCATTCCGTATATCACTTTGATTAAACAGTTACGTTGCCGCAGCTTCGGTTTTTGCGTCGCTCTCGGCGTCGTTTTCGACGCCAGAAGATGCTTCATCCGTCTGATCAGGGGCCGGTAGGTCACCGACAATCTGTTGTGGCATGCCCATCAGCATACGGATGATGGTGATCAACTCTCCGCGCAATTTGGTGCGTGGGGTGACCCGGTCCAGAATGCCGTGATCCAGCAGGTATTCGGCGCGCTGAAAACCTTCGGGCAGTTTTTCGCGGATGGTCTGCTCGATCACCCGGGCGCCGGCGAATCCGATCAGCGCGTTGGGTTCGGCGATGTGAACATCACCCAGCATGGCGTATGAGGCCGTGACACCACCGGTGGTCGGGTGGGTCAGCACAACAATATAGGGCAGGTTCGCCTGTTTCAGCATCTGCACAGCGATGGTGGTCCGCGGCATTTGCATCAGGCCCAGAATGCCCTCTTGCATGCGGGCGCCACCAGCAGCCGAGAACAGCACCAGCGGCAGATTTCGTTCAACTGCCCGCTGTGCCGCTGCAATAATGGCGTTGCCGACATACATGCTCATGGAGCCGCCCATGAAGGCAAAGTCTTGCGCTGCGGCGATAATCGGAGTGCGTCCGATTTCGCCTTCGACCACCAGCATCGCTTCGTTTTCGCCGGTCTTTTTCTGCGCCGCTTTCATCCGGTCCGGATATCTTTTCTGATCGCGGAATTTCAGCGGGTCGGCAATTGGTTCGGGCACTTTGACTTCGGTGAAAATGCCGCCATCAAACAGAGCGTCAAAACGCGCCCGAGGGGTGATCGCCATGTGGTGATCGCAGTTGGTGCAGACATTCTGATTGTCGCTCAACTCGCGGTGAAACAGCATGGTGCCGCACTCGGAGCATTTCTGCCACAGGTTCTCGGGGACTTCGCGGCGCGAGAAGATCGAATTGATCCGCGGCCGGACGTAATTGGTAATCCAGTTCATTGCAGGCCTCTGCTGGGGCAGTTTGTTCTTCCAGATAAGGCTACGCGACGGCAATTGCAATCAGCGGCGTATCGCAAGCCGCGCAACAAGCCAGCCAATGACCATCACCGCAAAGTCCACCGCCATCCAGGGCCGCAGCGCTTGCGCGTCTGACATCTCGTATGGCAGCAGATACAGCGCCAATCCGTTTAGACTGGTCGGAGAGGCAAACAACACCAAAGCAGTGAAGTTATTGAAGAAATGCACGGCAACTGCAGGTCCAATCGTCCCTGCGCGGGCGGTGAGATCGGCCATCAGGATACCAAACACCCCAGCCCAGACGGTAATCAGCAGGGCATTGTCGCCGGCCTCGGCTGGCAGGTAATGACCCAGGGCAAACAGGACCGACGGCAGAACCAACCAGATCAGTGGATGTTTGAAACGCGCGGCAAGGGATTGCTGGATATAACCGCGAAACAGAATTTCCTCGGCGCTGGTCTGCACCAACAATGCCAGCAGCGAGAAGGGCAACAGGGCAAGCCAGGTCAGCAGCGGCAGATTGGGCACCATGGGGGCGTCCATTTGGTAAGGCGGCAACAGAAGCAATGCCGCCGCCAGAGCCAGCAGGTAAAGGCTGACGCGCGCAAATTGGTGGACCAAAGGCCGGGGCGCGCCGGTGACGCTGAACAATGTCCGTTTCTGCAGCAGGCGCGCAGCAACAGCGACACCAGCGGTCACAAATCCAAAGCCGCCCAACATCGCCAACATTGCCGCAGGATTGGATCCATCCAGTAGCCCCTCCAGCCATGGGCCCGGAAACAGGCCGACCAGGACGGAATGCGCGACTGAGAACAACAGATATCCAACCAGCGTGACGACCACCAACCCAAGGATCAGCCGCCACAACGCTGGACGCTGCCGGGCTGTTCTGACCAGTGCTTCATGTGCTGCGTATTGGGGTCTGGGGCGCATCCGATCCCTTCCAATGCGGTTGGGCCAGACGGTATGCACGATGCCGCGCGATTACAAGTTGGCGGTCGGCGCAAGTGAGATCGGTGGTGTCAGTCAAGACCACAGAACCCGCAACACAGCTACGAATGCGAATTGCCGGTTTGGTTAACAAGCGTTACATTACCGCCAAATGCAGGGCCAAAGCGCCCGCTGAACAACTTGAGGGCGACATGGGCAGGATACTGGACCGGCTGTTTCACCAACGTGCCTTGCGCCACTGGCGTCGGGACGCGCGTCAGGCCGACCAAACGCCACTGAGTGAGCTACGCGGTCAACGTAATCGTGCGCGTCAGTTGCGGGCACATCTGGACCGGCTACTGCATGTGGCCGAGGGACGCTTGGCACTGCCGCAAATTGGATCGTCGTTCTTTCCCAAGCCACATGGCACTGACTGGTCCTGGCGCCCTGCCCTGTGGCGCGGGCCTCTGCCGGTACCGGGCATTTCCTCGGCTCCGTCCAAATCCAAGCTGGGCGAAGAGGTGCAACTGTTCCATGACTGCAGCTACTCGGAACTGACCCTTCGCCAGCTGCGCAACACCAGAGAACAAGATCTCGCACCTTTTGGTCTGCGCATGGACGTGTTCAAGTTTGACGGCTCTTTTCTGTCACTGGTTATCGAACTGCCCCCCAGTGCTTCTGAGGGTATGACCCGCCAGCATCTGCTGCGAATTGATGCCATTATCGAGACCGAAAAGCCGCAGGAAATCTTTGCCCGGCTGAATATCAAGCACGGCCCCAACACCGAGCAGTTGGTGCGCGAATTACCGCTGGGCGAGCCGGGCGTTCTGGTGGAGTTCGACCTGGCCTATTCACGTCTCAATGAAAAACGGATCGAACGCATTTGGCTTGATCTGATTTTTGAGGCCCCCGACATGAATCAGGTGATCCTGCGCGATCTCACCTTCTCGCGCCATCACCGCGCCGCCATCTGAGGAACACCAACATGAGCGAGCTGACCCTGAGCAAGATCCGCTTTCGCAATGGCATTTGGGAGGGCACGATCGGCAATGCGCCCGACACCGGAGCGCGGCCTGATATTCAGGTGCGTTTATTGGACCAATTGGTTGATGGCTTCACGGTCAAAGAAGGCGGCAGCGGCAGTGAATGGGACTTACAGGTGCCGGTGCCCAGCCATGCGGTCGCCGATGGCGTGCATAGTTTTGTGATCTATGACGGCGCGACTGATACCAAGCTGGGTGATTTCACCCTGATTGCAGGCGAAGCAGCAGCTGACGACCTGCGGGCCGAGGTCGAGCTGCTGCGGGCCGAGCTGGATATGCTAAAACGCGCGTTTCGCCGTCATTGTCTGGAGACCACCTAGTTTAGCGCCAGATATCTGTCCGCCAATGCCTGCATCGCATCGACAAATGGCTGCGGGCCATAGCTGGCGCGGGCTACGCCAGCCTTTGCGACCGCTGCCCGTGTCATCGCTTCACCGCGCATCATCACGTTGACCGGCAGTGGACTGGCCTCGCAAATCTGCGCGATCAGATCCAGATCGGTCAGCCCCGGCACAAAGAATCCGCTGGCCCCTACCGAGGCACAGGCATTGGCGCGCTGTAGTGCCTCGTCCAGAAGGCCGCCGTGTTGGTCGCGATCTTTCTGTTTCAGAAACAAATCGGTACGGGCATTGATGAACAGATCCGATCCGGCAGCCCGGACGGCACGCAGGCGGGCGGATTGTTCGTCGATACTATACAGCCCGGCACCGCCTACAATCTGATCTTCGAAATTGATGCCCGCAGCGCCTGCTTTGATCATCTGCGCCACATTGGCGGTCAATTCAGCGCCGCCTGCTGCATAGCCACCCTCGAAATCGACACTTAGCGGAACATCGACAGTCTGAGATATCCGCTCGGCGATCTGTACCAACAGAGACAGCGGGATTTGCTCCCCATCGCCATACCCTTGCGCACCGGCCACCGACCAACTGCCTGTGGCGACAGCCTTTGCGCCCGCTTTGACCACTGCGGCAGCACTGCCTGCATCCCAGATGTTATACAGCACCAGTGGGTCGCCGGGGATGTGCAGCGCAGTGAAATCCTGCGCCTTTTGGGATGGGTTTGTCATTTGGCTCTCCTATAACTTTGTTCAATTTCGATTAGCCGCTGTTTGCGCCACAGCCCGCCACCATATCCGGTCAGCGCGCCATCTGCGGCGATCACCCGATGGCAGGGCACAATCAGGGCCAACTGATTGGTGCCATTGGCCCGCGCCACCGCCCGCACTGCCGACGGGCGGCCAATGTCCTGGGCAAGTTGCGAATAGCTGCGCGTCTCGCCTGCCGGGATTTGTTGCAGTTCACGCCAGACCTGTTGTTCAAAATCCGTTCCATGCAGCGCCAGTGGCGTTGCAAAATGCGCGTTGTCTCCGGCAAAAAACCGGCCCAGCTCCTCGGCCACTTGTGCGGTTGGATCCGGACGGCCAAATCCGATGCCGCAGTTTGCGCTTTTCTGCAGCTTGGCCAGCTCCCGTGGCAGTGCCTTGCGGTCGATGAACTCTAGCAAATGCAGGGCGTGGCGGCAGCTGACCGCGATCATTGAGCCCAGCGGCGTTTCAATCCAATCGGCCTGTAACAAGGCATCGCGACTGAACTGCCCCGGTGATTTTCCGATCAGCCGAGCAAAAGCAGCGCGAAAGGCGCTGGCGGATTCGAAACCCGCATCAATCTGCGCGGCAATGACTGGGTCACCCGAACTAAGTGCGGTGAACCCTTCGCGCAGGCGGCGTTGCCGCGCCATTTCCAAGAATGTCATGCCAAAATGGCGTTTAAAACTGCGCCGCACGGTCGAGGCATCCAGCCCCATCGCCGCGATGTCATCCTCTGACCAACGATATCCCGGTTGTGCCTCCAACGCCTGCAGTAAGCGATCCACCACCGGATCAGCCGCAGCCATCGGTGCCAGTGGGTGGCAGCGTTTACAGGCCCGAAAGCCTGCGTCGATGCAGGCACCTACCGATTCATAAAACTGACAATTCTCGGGCTTTGGTTTGCGCGCAGGACAGGTCAGCCGGCAGAAAATGCCAGTCGACGTGACGCCCACATAGGCTTGCCCGTCAAAACGGTCATCACGCGCCACCAGCGCGTCATACAGGGTGGTGAATTCTGGCAAATCAAACATCATGCCCCAGTGATAGCCAATGCAATCCTGCCCCGTCGCCGGAAATCGGGCATGGATGTAAATTGTGATCGAATTGTTCAGCGCCAAACGCAAAAAGGGCCGCCCAATCGGGACGGCCCCTTAATATTCACAGATATGCCCGGTCTATTTAGCCAGTGCAGACATTCCAGTCAGAACATCGATGGCATAGGCCAATTGATAGTCGTCATCCCGCAGGTCTGCCGCAGCTTCAGCCTTGGCGCGATCCTCTTCGATCTGACGAATTTCATCCTCGGACAGGCTGTCATTGTTCAGGCTACCGCGCAGATCCGCCTCGGAACGGATACGACGTGCAGTCGCGGCTTCATCCTCTTCCTCGGTGTTTGCTGTGCGACGCGGCTGTTCGACCACGATATCGGGCGAAACACCCAGCGCCTGGATTGAGCGACCCGACGGTGTGTAATACCGCGCTGTGGTCAAACGCATAGCGCCATCGCCCCGCAGCGGCATCACTGTCTGCACCGAGCCTTTACCAAAGCTTTTGGTGCCCACAACGATTGCGCGGCGGTGATCTTGCAACGCACCGGCAACGATTTCAGAGGCCGAAGCCGAGCCGCCATTGATCAGCACAACAATCGGCAGACCTTCGGCCAGATCGCCCGGAGTAGCGTTGAAACGCTCGCCGTCTTCGGGGTTACGGCCACGGGTCGAGACGATCTCGCCGCTTTCCAGAAACTCATCTGAGACGCGGATCGCTTGGTTCAACAGGCCACCTGGGTTGTTCCGCAGATCCAGCACGACACCATTGACGTTTTCGATGCCACCTGCCTCTTCAACCTGTTCCCTCAGGCCAGAAATCAAGTTCGGAGTTGTCTGATCGTTGAAGGTCGAGATCCGCAGCACCACGGTTGAGCCTTCGGTGCGGGCACGGACAGCTGTCAATTTGATGGTGTCACGAATGATCGAAACATCAAATGGCTCGTCCTCACCTTCGCGTACCACGGTGATGATGATTTCCGAACCCACGGGCCCACGCATCATATCCACCGCTTCGTCCAGCGACAGACCCAGCACGCTTTCGCCATCCACATGGGTAATGAAGTCACCGGATTCCATACCAGCCTCATCCGCCGGGGTGCCATCCATTGGCGACACCACTTTGACATAGCCCTCTTCCTGAGTGACTTCGATCCCCAGACCGCCAAATTCGCCACGGGTCTGCACCCGCATCTGCGCCGCGTCATCGGGCGACAGATAGCTGGAGTGCGGATCAAGCGAGGCCAGCATGCCGCCAATGGCAGCTTCGATCAGCTCGGTCTCATCAACCTCTTCGACATATTGCACGCGGATGCGTTCAAAAATGTCCCCAAACAGGTCCAACTGCTCGTATACAGTCGCCGATCGGGCGTTTTCCTGGGCCAGCAGCGGTCCCGCTACATAGGTGGTCGCAAGGATTCCCGCCAGCGTTCCGCCGACAGCTGCCATCGCAAACTTTTTCATATGCCTCTATCCATCCTTATCGGTACGGAACCAGATCTCTGGGTCCACAGGGCCATCATGCATTCTAACTTCTATATAGAGCGTTTCTGTCCGGTCAGTTCCAGCCCCATCACCGCTTAGTGACAATATCGCACCAATTTCTGGGGTTACACCGCCCATAAGCCCAACCGGAGTGCCCTTGGGGATCACCTGTCCCGCCTCGCCAAACACCTCGGCCAGCCCTGACAGCACAAACAGCATGTCAGATTGCGGCTCCAGAATCACCACATTGCCCAGATCCAGCAGCGGTCCGCGATAGCGAATGGTGGCAGCAGTTGGGGAGGCCACCAGCGCGCGAGGTCGCGCCGCGATCAGCAGACCAGGGCGCGAGATACCAGCCGCATCCTGTGCCCCAAATCCCCGCAGCACCAACCCTTGCACCGGTAGTGGCACCTCGCCCCGCTGGTCACTGATATCGGCGCTGGATTCGGCAATCTCACCTTCGACGATATTGGCCAGCCCGCTGGCAAACCCCTCTAGCGTCTCGGTCGAGGAAATCAGGATCGAGGTGCGCACCGGATCATGGGCAAAGCGGCGCGGCAAATCGGTGCGATCAGCGATCGCCTTGGACAATTCCGCCCGGGCCTGCTGCACGCCGGCCAACCCATGTTGCAAGGTGCCAGCGGCGTTTTGCTGCAACAAGCGCAGTGTCTGCACCTCCTCCAGATCATGTTTCAGCGTCTCTACACGGGCATGCAATCCCGGCGTCACCTCAGCCAGCATCATCGCCGACCGCGCCGCCCCCAATGGTCCCGAGGGATGTAGCAGTAGCACTGGTGGGGCCGAGGTCTCAATTGTCAGCAAGATCCCCAGCAGATCTGCCACCTCACCCTCGCGCGCTTGCAGCCGAGCCACCAACTGGGCCTCGCGCCGTGCCACCCGGCGCAATCCATCACGCATTGCTGCCAGTCCCGCCTCGTAGGCGCGCACCGTTTCAGTCAGGGCCTTGACCCGATCGCGAGCACTTTCGGCCGTTTGCAATTGTACTGTTGCCGCTTCCAACTGCTCGCTTGCCGCGCGGGCTGCGCTGGCCGGATCCTCGGCTGCAGCGGCCACGCCGCCAGTCAGGCACAGGATTAGAAATACGGCGCGTAGCATCATGCCAACAGGTTCTCCCCGGTCATCTCAGCAGGCTTTTCCAACCCCATCAGCGCCAGCAATGTCGGCGCCAAATCCGCCAACCGCCCGTCGCGCAATGTAGCACCCTCAGGTCCGCCGACCAAGGCGACCGGCACCAAGTTCAACGTATGCGCCGTATGGGGTTCGCCGGTTTCCGGGTTCACCATCACCTCACAATTGCCGTGATCCGCTGTCACCAGCATAGCACCGCCAACTTTCTTGAGCGCGGCAATAACCTGTCCCAATCCCTGGTCCACAGCTTCACAAGCCTTCATCGCCGCCTCCAGATCACCGGTATGGCCCACCATGTCAGGATTGGCGTAATTGGTCACGATCAGATCATAACCGGCCTCAATCGCCTCGACAAATTTGGCCGTGACCTTGGGCGCCGACATCTCCGGCTGCAAATCATAGGTCGCCACATTCGGCGATTTAGGCATGTAGCGATCTTCACCCACCTCGGGCGCTTCTTTGCCACCATTCAGGAAGAAGGTAACATGCGGGTATTTCTCGGTCTCGGCCAAACGAAACTGCGTCAGCCCTTGTTTGGCCACCCAAGCCCCCAGAGTGTTGACGATTTTCGCCTTGGGATAGGCCGTGGTCATGTAGCTGTTGTGGTCATCCGAGTAGCCCACCATTCCCAACAAACCTGCCAGTTTCGGTCGCTTACCGGTGTCAAAGGCATCAAAATCCGGCTGGCCAATCGCAGCCAAGATCTCACGTGCCCGGTCAGCCCGGAAGTTCAGGCAGAAGAAGCCATCACCGTCGCGCGCACCGGGATATTCTCCCACAACCGAGGCCGAGATGAATTCATCCGTCTCACCCTGCTCATAGGACTGTTCCACTGCGGCCTGTGCATCCGCCACAACACGCCCGCCACCATTGATCATCGCAGAATATGCCTGACTGACCCGCTCCCAACGGTTATCGCGATCCATCGCATAGTACCGCCCGGTCACAGTGGCAATCTCTGCCCCTTCCGGCAACGCAGCCTGCAATGTTTCAAAATACCCCAAGGCCGATTTCGGTGCCACGTCGCGGCCATCCGTTATGGCATGCAGCCAAACCGGCACGCCCGCATCAGTCACCGCCTTCACCGCGGCCAGAATATGAGTGATATGCCCATGCACACCACCATCCGACACCAGTCCCATCAGATGCGCGGCACCACCGGTGGCCTTCATCTTGGCAATAAAACCCAACAGGGCAGCATTTTCAAAAAACGAGCCATCCTCGATCGCCAGATCAATCTGTCCCAGATCCATCGCCACCACCCGGCCCGCGCCGATATTGGTGTGCCCAACTTCAGAATTCCCCATCTGCCCACTTGGCAAGCCAACATCCGGACCATGCGTAATCAGCCGCGCCTGCGGCCCCTGCGCCATGATGGCATCAAAATTCGGGGTCTGCGCCAGATGCGGCGCGTTTGCCACCTTGGATTCGCCACTCCCCCAACCATCAAGAATACACAGGACAACAGGTTTGGGGGCAGTCATGGTCTTACTCCAGAATTGGTGTTTGTTCGCCTTTTACAGCCTACACGCATCAGGGGAAACCGCTGTTCTTGTGCCCCGCCCAAGTACCCTGCACCCCCGTGCTTCTTTTTGCTAAAAATACTCAATTCCAACGACCTCACCCCGCGATGCCCCCCATGTTCTGCGGCGTTAACCGCCCCCTCAACAACGCCAATGGATGGGCTCTCAGACTTAATCGCATGGCAACATAGTCCTCAACCACTTCTTCCCCCAATGACATCTCGGGCAACATCGCAGCCGGTTCATCTATCGCTTCTCCCTCCAGTCCCCGGGCAAACAGCGGCAGCGGCTTGACCGAGGCAATTGCCTTGGCCGCCCACAGTGCCTCGCGGCGGTTCAACCCCAGCGCCGCAAAGGCATCCGCCTCAGCCAGTCGCTCGATCACCGCAGAGGCCAGCCCCGCCTTGCGCCAAACATCGTCAATCTCCATGTAGCCATTGCCGCGCGCCGCGGTCAGCCAGCCAGCATCTTCCTCACGCAGCCCCTTGATCTGGCGCAGCCCCAGCCGCAGCGCTAGCCCGCCGCGCCCATCCGGCTCCATCACGTTGTCCCAGAAACTGGCGTTAATGCAGATCGGGCGCACCGCAACCCCGTGTTCCCGCGCATCCCGCACGATCTGTGCCGGCGCGTAAAACCCCATCGGCTGCGCGTTCAGCAGCGCACAGGCAAAGATGCCGGGATGATGGCATTTGATCCAGGCCGAGGCATAGACCAGCAGGGCAAAAGACGCCGCATGGCTTTCGGGAAAGCCATAAGAGCCAAAGCCCTCAATCTGACTGAAACAGCGCTCGGCAAACTCAGCCTCATAATTATTGCGGGCCATGCCCCGCAGGAACAGAGCGCGGAATTCGCTGACATTGCCGTGCTTTTTAAAAGTCGCCAGCGAGCGGCGCAACCGATCCGCCTGCTCCGGGGTGAACCCGGCCCCGACAATGGCAATCTGCATCGCCTGCTCTTGGAACAGCGGCACCCCCAGCGTCTTGCGCAACACATCACCCAGCGCGTCCGACGGCAGGGTCACTGGTTCTTCCTTATTGCGGCGCCGGATATAGGGATGCACCATATCGCCCTGAATCGGGCCCGGGCGGATGATCGCCACTTCGATCACCAGATCATAGAATTCACGCGGCTTCATCCGTGGCAGGAAATTCATCTGCGCCCGGCTTTCGACCTGAAACACTCCAATACTGTCGGCCTTGCACAACATGTCATAGACCATTGGGTCCTCGGGCGGCAGGCTGGCCAGATCCCAGCTCTGGCGGTGATGGGTTTTGATCAGATCAAAGGCCTTGCGGATACAGGTCAGCATACCAAGGCTCAGCACATCGACCTTGAGAATACCCAGCGCGTCGATGTCATCCTTGTCCCAGCAGATCACCGTGCGCCCCTCCATACTGGCGTTTTCTATCGGCACCAGTTCGTCCAGCCTGCCGTCGGTGATGATAAAGCCACCAACGTGTTGGCTCAGATGGCGGGGGAAGCCGATGATCTGATAGACCAGATCCATGGTCTGGCGCAGGCGCAGATCGCTGGCATCCAGCCCGATCTCGGCCATCCGCTGCGCCTCCAACCCCTTGGCGCTGAAGAACCCCCACAGCTGCGAGGACAGCGCCGATATCGTGTCCTCACTCAGCCCCATGGCCCGACCCACCTCACGAATTGCCCGCTTACCCCGATAGTGGATCACCGTCGCACACAAGCCCGCACGGTGGCGGCCATAGTGCTGATATATATGCTGGATCACCTCTTCGCGGCGCTCGTGTTCAAAATCCACGTCGATGTCGGGTGGCTCGTCCCGCGCCTCGGAGACAAAGCGCTCAAACACCATAGTGCCTATTTCAGGGCTGACAGACGTCACCCCCAAACAATAGCACACCACCGAGTTTGCCGCCGAGCCACGACCCTGACATAGAATGCCGCGCTGCCGGGCAAAGTGCACAATGTCGCGCACCGTCAGAAAATAGGGATCATAGCGCAGCTTACCGATCAGGGTCAGTTCGTGCTCCAGCATGCCGCGCACCTTAGCCGAGGCCCCTGCAGGATAACGCCAATCCAACCCGTTGAGCGCCAATCTGCGCAGCCTCTGGGCCGGAGTTTCATCCTTGCCCGCCTCGCTGGGATAATCATAACGCAACTCGTCCAGCGAAAATGTCAGCTGCTCCGCCAGCGCTCCGGCGCGATCCACGGCCTCCTCATACCCGGCAAAAATCCGCCGCATCTCAGCTTCGGACCGCATCCGCTGCTCGCCATTGGCCAGCGCCGAACGACCCAACGCCTCGACCTTGATGCGCAACCGGATCGCGCTCAGCACATCCGCCAAGCGCCGTCGCCCGCCATGGTGCATGCGGGGCGCAGCACTGGCCAGTGTAAGAATGCCCAACTCGGCAGCCCAGGTGGTGATCTGCGCAAACCGGGCGCGATCAGCCCCGCCATAGACCGGAGCCATCAGCATATGCATCCGCCCACCAAAGCGGCGCGTCAGACCCTCCATATGCGGCACCCATCCACCCGCACCGCCCTGCCCACGGTGCGCCTGTGGCACCAGCAGCAGGTGGAGACCGTCCGCAAAACCCAATAAATCAGACAGATGCAGGGCACAGTCCCCTTTCTCCGCCGCCAGCCGCCCGCGTGAGATCAATCGGCACAGATTACCCCATCCGGCACGGGTTTCAGGCAGGGCGATGACGGGCGGCGCATCGGTGAACAGCAGCTTTGCCGCTGGGATCAACCTTGGCATGTCATAGACCGGAAAACTGGCAGGCCGGGCAATGCCATCCGGGCATGGCGGCCCAATTGGATCGTTATCCCGATCCCAGGCCTGCCGTTCCCGCACCCGGCGGGCAATATCACGCGCCTCGGTGTGGGCGCGCACAATCCCACTGACCGAATTCTCATCCGCAATCGCCAGTGCCGGGATCCCCAACACCAACGCACGCTGAATATACTCCTCGGGATGGGATGCCCCGGTGAGGAAAGTAAAATTCGAAAGATTCGCAAATTCAGCAAACATACGGATCACAGTATTCCCGTTTTGTTCTCACTTCGAGTCTTACCACAGACCCCACCCGCACCGGGCCGCAGGCGCGGTGCTAGGCCCAACGGGAGGAGGCCCCGCCCGGGGCTGACAACGGGCGGGAGCCCTCCGGTCGGATGCGCAGGAAACGGGTCGATCCTGATACCCAAGATGCGACATGATGATGAAAACAACAGGAGAGATCACATGGTCAAAATTGCTGCCCTACCCACCAAAATTGTCCGCGCCCTGCAAAACGGTGGACCGGATGCCCACGGCCAGACAGCCGAGCGCGTAACATCAGACGGCGGCGGCAATCCCTGTCGCCATTGCCTTCGCTACATACCATCCGGTTCTAAGATGCTGATACTCGCCCACCGCCCATTCCCAGCGGCACAGCCCTATGCCGAAACCGGGCCGATTTTTCTCTGCGCAAATCATTGCACTGCCCATCAAGAGGATCATACGCCCGAGATATTTGCCCACTCTCCAGACTATCTGATCAAAGGCTATGGCCGCGATGATCGCATCGTCTATGGCACCGGAATCGTGATCGCCAGGGATGAGATGATGCAACAAGCCGAGGACATATTTCTGGACCAGCGTGTGAACTACATCCACATCCGATCAGCCCGGAACAATTGCTATCAAGCGCGGATTGATCGTGGCTGACATCTACGTCTAGCCGCAACATCCAAAATCGGACGGGAGCGCCCCAACCCCACAACAGGAAACCGCAGCTGGCGCTCGCGCCGTTGCGGCCGCCGCAGGCTTACACAGTGCGCGCGCCTCATCCAGATGAACCCTGACCCCATTTGCGCTCTGTGTCAGCCCGTCTATCTGGTAACGCCGCAAACCTTTGTTTTTCAGCCCAAGTTCAAAAAACACCATGTCCTCGCCCAAATGGCGCAGCTTGCTCATGCTTTTGTCCGCTATCGCGGCAAACTTACCGGTGCGCATGTGCTCCCCATCCTGCCCATCCAGTAGCTGCACATGGGTTTCCCGCCAGTCATCAACATTACCGCCGCAGTCAATACTCTTGATCGAAACCTGCTTCAGTTCGGTTACGTGATAGCCAGCACCAATTGCACCTTCGTCGGTTTCAAACACCAGCGGTAGATCTACGCCTTGCAGCGCAGCCAGCACATCGTTCAGCGTTGTTACTTCACCCGTCATCTTGTATCTCCTATACATATCTCAATATCTCAAGTATTATTGAAATATAGATGAGTCAATGGACAATTCAACAAAGGTTGAAATATGAACGAAGATCAAATCATCGGCGCATTGGGCGCTCTTGCTCAGGAAACCCGGCTGCGCATCCTCAGGTATCTGGTCACCAAGGGCAGTGACGGCGCCCCGGCCGGCGAGATCGGCGAGGCCGTCAGTGCCGCCTCGTCACGCGCCTCGTTCCACTTGTCGACCCTGTCCAACGCCGGACTTGTTACCGCAGAGCGCAAATCCCGCCAGATCATCTATCGCGTTGATTTTCAGGCCATGGGCGGCATGATCGGTTACTTAATCAAAGACTGCTGCAACAATCATCAGGATGTGGTGGCTTGTTGCCAGATACCCGGAAAGTGTTGAGAGCACAGACTCTCAGCAGCCGCCAGAACTGGCTTCCAGAAACGCACGGACCCGAACAGTAATCTCCGGAAAATTCAAATTTTGCGCTCCGTTTTCTTGCAAGAAAACGGGTTACCGTGACGACGTAATCGCCAAAAATACATCTTCCAGATCCGCCTCTTCCGTTTTCACATCGCGAATAGTGATGCCAGCAGAGCGTACGGCAGCCAGCACCTGTTCCGCGCTGGTAGAGCCGACGCGATATCGCAACACGACGGCACCATCGCCGCGCAACTCGGCCTCAATCCCAGGCGCTGCGGGCAGATCTGTGACAGGCGCGTCAGGATGCACGACCATGGTTTTCGAATCCAGCTGACCCAGCAGGTTTTTGGTGCTGTCGCGCGCCACCACTTCGCCCTGATCGATGATGGCGATCTCGTCGCACATCTCTTCGGCTTCTTCCAGATAATGAGTGGTCAGGATGATGGTCATGCCCTGATCGTTCAGCTTGCGGATATTGGTCCACAGCATCTGGCGCAGCTCGATATCGACACCAGCGGTGGGTTCATCCAGCACCAGAATATTCGGGTGATGTACCAGCGCCTTGCCCAGCAGCAACCGCCGCCGCATACCGCCCGACAGGGTACGGGCATAAGCCTCGGCCTTATCCTCCAGCCCAATCATCGCTAGGATTTCGTCACTGCGACGCTCGGCCTTGGGCACACCATACAATCCGGCCTGCACCTCTAGCGCGCCGCGTGGCGTAAAGAAGGGATCCAGATTCAGCTCTTGTGGCATCACTCCGATCGAGGCGCGGGACTGGCGCGGATTGGTGTCCTGATCAAAGCCCCAGATCGTCACTTTGCCACTGGTTTTCAACACCAAGCCGGCAAGGATGTTGATCAATGTCGACTTACCCGCGCCATTGGGCCCCAGCAGGCCAAACACCGATCCACGGGGCACCGTCAGGTCAATGCCTTTGAGCGCCTGCTTCTCGGGTTGTCCCTTGGCGCCTTTGTAGGTTTTAGACAAACCTGTCAGTCGGATTGCATCCTGTGTCATCGCGCTCTTGCCCCCACTTATACCTTGGCTCATAAAAGCCCCTAAAGCACTTCGGGGAAAACCTGAATCACAAAAAACCTGCCAAGCAGACGCCTCCTCGGGATTTTTGTGATGCGCAATGAACCGTGAAACCCGCGAAGTGCGGCAATGGATTAGCAAGAGGACTGCCAGCGATGACCATCCAAGCACCCGAAACCAAAATCGTCGAAAGCTATAAGGTTGTCTGTGATGGCAGCGAGGGCGCCCTGGGCCATCCCCGCGTCTACCTGCAGATCCCCGAGGATCTGGGCTGGGTTGAATGTGGCTATTGCGATTGCAAGTTTGTGCACACGGATCACGCTGGCAAGGCTGACTAAGCCACCCGCGTCACAAGTTTGAATAATCACCCCAGCTATCCGGGGCGATTATTCTTGATTCCTAATTAGTTGAGCGGAAGCTGTACATTAGCAATTTTCCCGACATCGACATAAATTCAGGCTGCGCAAGCCTCAAGGTGAACATAAGTAGAAGGATCTTCTTCATATTGTTCAAATTCGATCTTCAGTTCCTTAAGTGGCGTAACAGGAATACCATCTAATGCCAACCCTTCCGCTGATGCAGTTTTCAATTGAGCAGTAATCATTTTACTAATTAGTGGAACAAGCATTGCCTGCGCGCTTTCTTTCGCTTTTTCCGTCAGCAAATTCTCAACATCAATTTCCGTCCCTTTGGACACAAGAACGCGATCATTAGTAAGCATCATTTTGATTACCGCTTCAGTGCGATTATTTGCGATTTCGCGAGCCTCCACTCTCATCCTTGAAACTTCGCCAGCAGTAGGCATTCTGAGACGCTCCATGACATCTGTAACAGTCCAGGCTGTCGCCCCATATCCTTTCAGTACTTTCCATACAGCTTTGTTTCTCTGAACGATGTTATTATGCCCTTTGTGCGCAAAGGCTTCGAAAAGTTCTGTTGACAAGAATTTGGGGAATTGGATGTCTGAAAACCCATGTTCCATAGGATGGAGTTGCTCCAACTTGGGTAAAGTCAAAGTATACACGCCATTCCCTTCATTGATTAACTTTGGTGATTCTCCAAAATCAAAAGACACTCCGAAACCCAAAACTTGGGTCCATTCGAATTTGGCTCTACCAAAATGCAGGTCTGTTTGAGTGTCTTCATGCCAACAACTCTCTTTGTAGTTTTGAGTAGCAAAAATCATACGATGCACTCGTGAAATTCCCCCAATCTCAAACACAGTTGGAGTAATCACAATAGGCTCTATTGGAACCTTCCACCAGGAAAAATAGGCAACAACACTTGCAACAATTCCAACACAAAAACCCACGAAATATTTCTTCAACTTACCGCCCCTACATCTTACGAAATTCAAATTCATACGGCCAAAGGTGTACAGTATCTATTAAACCTCAACAGCGCAACCTAGAAGTGATTCTATAAATTCCCGCAATAGACATCAAACCCTGGCTCCACGACTTCCAATCTGATCAAAAAACTTCTCAACAATGATCACCCCGACAGCCAGTCGCTTCTTCGCTTAAGCACTAGAACTTCTATACCGCACCCAATCACCAATTGCTCTCGAACCCAGGATCATCGATAACCTTGAAAACAGAACACGAACAGTTTCCCATAGGAGCCCGCAGGCATGAGCAACAGTGAATTCGGCAAGGGATGCCATCTGCATCTGATCGATGGCTCGGCCTTTATCTTTCGCGCCTATCACGCGCTTCCGCCCCTGACTCGCAAGTCCGATGGTCTGCCGATCGGCGCCGTTGCCGGGTTCTGCAATATGTTGCAACGCTATGTTGAGGGCAACACCGGCCCCGATGCACCAACCCATGTCGCAGTGATATTTGATCACTCCGGCAAGACATTCCGCAACGATCTGTATGACCTCTACAAGGCCAACCGCCCCCCTGCCCCCGAAGACCTGCGCCCGCAGTTCCCACTGACCCGCGACGCCACCCGCGCGTTCAACATCGCCTGCAAAGAGGTCGAAGGGTTTGAGGCCGACGACATCATCGCAACTCTGGCTTGCCAAGCGCGTGAGGCCGGCGGGCGTTGTACTATCATCAGCTCGGACAAGGATCTGATGCAACTGATCGGCGGCGGCGTTGAAATGCTGGATGCGATGAAGAACAAACGCATCGACAGTGATGGCGTGGTTGAAAAGTTCGGCGTCAGGCCGGACCGGGTGGTCGATGTGCAGGCGCTGGCCGGCGATTCTGTGGACAACGTGCCCGGCGCGCCGGGTATTGGCATCAAGACCGCTGCCTTGCTGATCAACGAATATGGCGATCTGGAAAGCCTGCTGGACCGCGCCGAGGAAATCAAACAGCCGAAGCGCCGTCAGTCCTTGATCGACAATCGCGCACAGATCGAGATGTCCAAGACGCTGGTGCAACTGGATTGCGATATGGAGCTGGATTTCACCATTGCTGATCTGGAGGTGCGCGACCCTGAGCCCGAGGTGCTGCTGGGCTTCCTTGCCGAAATGGAATTCCGAACCCTGACCAAACGGATGGCCGATCAGTTGGGGCAAGAGGCCCCCGCCATCACCGAGACAACTGCCGAGGCCGCGGCGCCAATCGAGGCCGTGCCATTTGAGCGCGAAAAATACACCTGCGTGACTAGTGCCGAGGAACTACAGCCCTGGATCGACCAGATCTATCAGCGCGGTTGGGTGGCGGTGGACACCGAAACCACCGGGCTCGATTCAATGGTGGTCGATCTGGTTGGCATCTCGCTGAGCGTTGAGCCGGGCGAGGCCTGCTATATCCCGCTGACCCACCGGGCAGCCGCTGCAGACGACCTGTTTGGCTCGGACGAACTGGCCGAGGGGCAGATGCCTATGGCTACGGCACTAGAAATGCTGAAACCTGTTCTGGAAGACCCGGCGATCATGAAGATCGGCCAGAACATGAAATACGACGCCAAAATCTTTGCCCGTCTGGACATTGCGGTGGCGCCGATTGATGACACCATGCTGATGTCTTACGCGCTGAACGGCGGCAAACATAACCACGGAATGGACACCCTGTCGGAACGCTATCTGGATCACACTCCGATCCCGATCAAGCCGCTACTGGGTGGCGGAAAATCAGCGATCACCTTTGACAAGGTGCCGATCAGTGATGCTGTGCCTTATGCCGCCGAAGATGCCGATATCACCCTGCGCCTGTGGCAGGTCTTTAAGCCTCAGCTGCATGTGTCCAAGGTCACCACCGTTTATGAAACGCTGGAACGTCCGCTGGTGCCGGTGCTGGCCAAGATGGAGATGGACGGCATCAAGGTCGACCGCGATACACTTAGCCGGATGTC
>MAAC01018646.1_pt1 | contig 36741 bp, 33 predicted proteins | sample 1115981 | NCBI WGS metagenome assembly MAAC01 (sample SAMN04961126, study PRJNA320927) | seawater metagenome | isolation source: sample BD02T64 sea water enriched with oil for 64 days | place: USA:Gulf of Mexico | collected 2013-07-27 | reverse complement strand
AAGTTTTTCAAAGCTCCGATCTTTCCATTAGTTGGGATGGAACCTTAGGTAATGAACCCGCGGCTCCGGGTATTTATTCCTACAAAATTTGGTATAATACTGGTGAGACTTCTAGTAGTGTAAGCAAGGTCGGATTGGTGAACTTGATTCGGTAAAATCATTTAATTTCCGGGAGTAATTGTCCCCCTTAATTCCTTACCGTGAGTCACCAAATTTATTGCACGATACAGACCTTCGTTTAGCCCAGACACTATTTAATAGATACGGCACGATTAGTAGCGAAAAGGAAACACCAAATAAGAAGGAATAAAAAAGCCTCAATAACCATGTTATTGAGGCTTCAAAATCTATTTCTAAAATCTTAAGCTTCTACTCTCCAAGCACCGGTTTTCAATAACGGTTCGGCTTGTTTAAACTTTAAATCTTTACGGTCACCCGTTCGCATGTTTACAATGGTCACCTTATCGTTTCTACCGATTACTTTTTCTGTATTTACAATTGGAATTTTCTTCTCTTCAGATTTATTTCCTGAAGGGTCATGGTAATTTTGACCTCCACTAGCTTCCGATGGTAATTCGTCTTTCGTTTCTTGCAACTGTCGGCTAGCTCTTTTAGGAGCTGGAGCCGCTTGAATACGCGTGTTTTCTTGTTCTGGCAAGTTGGCCTTCACTAAGAAAGAAACCCCTTCTCTACCAATTTGGCCGACCATTTCCTTAAACAATTTAAACGATTCGAATTTATAAATCAACAAAGGATCTTTTTGTTCGTAAACCGCATTTCTTACCGATTGACGTAAATCATCCATAGCCCGTAAATGCTCTTTCCAATATTGATCAATCATGGCCAAAGACACCCCTTTTTCGAGCGAGTTAATTAGCTCTAAACCTTCGGTATTGTATGATTTTTCCAAATTTGCAACGACTTGCATTACTTTCTTTCCATCTGTAAATGGAACCACAATATTTTCGAAATGTGCATTTGGATCTTCAAAAACACCTTTAATTACAGGGAAGGCTTTGGTGGCCATTTCTTTATGACGAGCATAGTAGTTATTTAAAGTCGCTTCATAAATCTTCTCCACTAACATGTCTTGCTTGGTGTTCAAAAATTCTTCTTCAGAAACAGGCACCTCTACATGCAATGCAGCCAAAGCTTCTAATTTAAACCCTTTGTAATCTTTAGTAGCCGAATAGTCAATAACCATTCCTTCAATATTATCGAAGATAGAATTGGCAATATCAATTTTTAATCGCGTACCATTAAGAGCATTTCTTCTACGCTTATAAATAACCTCACGTTGCTTATTCATCACGTCATCATACTCCAATAAGTTTTTACGAATACCGAAGTTATTTTCCTCTACTTTTTTCTGCGCTCTTTCAATCGAGTTACTGATCATTTTATGTTGAATGGCTTCCCCTTCCTCATGGCCCATACGGTCCATCATTTTGGCGATTCTTTCGGAACCAAACAAACGCATCAAATTATCTTCTAAAGACACAAAAAACTGAGACGATCCTGGATCACCTTGACGCCCCGCACGACCTCTTAACTGACGGTCAATACGTCTAGATTCATGTCGTTCTGTACCTACAATAGCTAAACCACCTGCATCTTTAGTTGCTTGCGTTAACTTGATATCGGTACCACGACCAGCCATATTAGTCGCAATAGTTACCGTACCTGGCTCCCCTGCATGTTTCACAACATCGGCTTCTTTTTGGTGCAGTTTTGCATTCAAAACTTGATGCTCAACCTTACGCATGGCTAACATACGCCCTAATAATTCGGAAACTTCAACAGAGGTTGTACCTACCAAAACTGGACGACCCAAGTTTTTCAGTTTCACGACTTCGTCAATTACCGCATTGTATTTTTCTCTCGCTGTTTTGTAAACTAAATCTTCTTTATCATCTCTTACAAGAGGTTTGTTAGTAGGAATAACAACTACATCCAACTTATAGATCTCCCATAATTCACCCGCTTCCGTTTCCGCTGTACCGGTCATACCCGCTAGCTTGTTGTACATACGGAAGTAATTCTGTAAGGTAACCGTAGCATAGGTTTGAGTAGACGCTTCAATTTTAACTTTCTCCTTCGCTTCAATTGCTTGATGAAGTCCATCTGAATATCTACGGCCATCCATAATACGACCCGTTTGCTCATCTACAATCTTAACTTGATTATCCATCAATACATACTCTACATCCTTTTCGAACATACAGTAAGCTTTCAATAATTTATCGATGGTATGTAATCTTTCGGTCTTGATGGTATAATCATCCAACACGACTTCTTTTTTCGCTAATTTCTCACTTTCGTCTATATCCGAATTGTCAATATCTGACAATGTGGTAGATATATCGGGCATTAAGAAGAACTCTTTGTTTTCTACATATTTGGAGATTAACTCGACCCCTCTTTCGGTAAGATCAACACTATTATTTTTTTCTTCAATCACAAAGAACAACACATCATCTACAATGTGCATTTGTTTCCCTTGATCCTGTAGGTAGAAGTTTTCTGTTTCTTGCAACATCAACTTCATTCCAGATTCACTTAAGAACTTAATCAATGCTTTACTTTTAGGCAAACCTCTAAAGCATCTAAACAAGGCTAATTTACCTTCTTCAATAATTTTAGCTCTTTCCTTTTTATCGGGATGCGTGGATTCGTTGGCGGCTAATTTCTTTTTCGCTTCGGTGAATAAACCGTTTACCAATTTCTTTTGCTCGGCAACGAGTAATTCAATTTTTGGTTTTAACTCATCAAAGTGATGTACATCTCCTTTAGGCGTAGGACCTGAAATAATCAAGGGAGTACGTGCTTCATCAATTAACACAGAATCCACCTCATCCACAATCGCATAATTGTGTGGCGGTTGAACCAATTCGGCTACCGTACTGGCCATGTTATCTCTTAGATAATCAAATCCAAACTCATTATTGGTACCGTAAGTAATATCCGATCTATAAGCCGCTTTTCTTTCGGGTGAATTGGGTTTGGTTTTGTCAATACAAGCAATCGACATTCCGTGGAACTCAAACATAGGAGCCATCCATTCGCTATCTCGTTTTGCTAAGTAATCATTCACCGTTACCAAGTGAACGCCTTTCCCCGATAATGCGTTCAAGTACATCGGAAGTGTTCCTACCAAGGTTTTCCCTTCCCCAGTCATCATCTCGGCAATTTTACCTTGATGCAATACAATACCACCAATTAACTGAACGTCATAATGAATCATATCCCAAGTTACTGGATTACCAGCCGCGTCCCATGTATTTGACCAAAGCGACTTATCCCCCACAATAGTTACATTGCTTTTTAGGTTAGCCACTTTAATATCGTTTTCAGAAGCGGTTACTTCAATGGTTGAATTTTCTGTAAAACGTTTGGAAGTTTCTTTAAATACGGCAAAGGCTTGCGGTAAGAGGTCATTCAGTACATCCGCCTCAATCACTTTGATCTCCTCTATGAGTTTATCTACTTGATCGTATAATTTCTCCTTTTCCAAAACAGAAACAGAAGCCTCATTTTCTGCCTTATCTTTTAATTCAGAAATTTGGTCATTTTGACTTTGGATACTATCACGAATTTGTTTTTGAAAATCTTTGGTTTTCTGACGTAGTTCATCGTTAGAAAGACCATTTAATTTTTCAAATTCAGCATTAATGGCAATAACCAAATGGTTAATGGCTTTAATATCCTTTTCGGATTTATTTCCGATTATCTTTTTTATAGTGTTAACTAAAGAACCAAACATGTAATTAATTTTATGTGAAAACGATTCTACAATCGTTGATATATCTTGTTATTTGTGCAGCCCGGTGTCAAATATCACACCAAAAAACACAGTCCTCAAAAGTAGAAAATTTGGCATATTTTCATTCACTTTTTGTCTGCTTTTATACCTAAAAAGGCATAAATACTTTCTTATTATCCAAAAGACCGAATCTTGAGAATAGGGTAACTAAGGATCTAAATATTAGAGTAAAAAAAAAGCCTTCCCAAAAGGAAGGCTTGAAATTTAATATTCATCTTCGTTAAAGAAGAAATCTTCTTTTGACGGATAATCTGGCCAAATGTCTTCAATTGTCTCATACGTTTCCCCTTCATCTTCTAATTCTTGAAGATTTTCAACCACCTCTAAAGGGGCTCCAGTTCTCAACGCAAAATCAATAAGCTCATCCTTAGTTGCTGGCCAAGGCGCATCTTCTAGATTTGAAGCTAATTCTAATGTCCAATACATTCTTTATAATTTAATTCTCCTATTCTTTTAGGAACGGCAAAAATATATTTTATTCCCACATACACAAGGGAAGTTTTCAACACCCGTTACAATTTACATATTGCGACTATTTTTGAGGCTTCCATGGAATTTCTTGTGCATCAAAATCAATAGCCCATTTACGAGAAAGCACAAACAGATAATCACTTAATCTATTGATGTATCGCTTTGCAAATTCAATATCTTCATCTTCCGACTGTAAAGCAACAATACTTCTTTCGGCTCTTCTACAAACCGTTCTAGCTACATGACAATGAGATACTGCTATATGACCTCCCGGAAGAACGAAAAATTGCATGGGAGCTAAATTTTCATCCATCGCATCCATTTCCTTTTCCAAATCTGTAATCCAGGCATCAGAAATGACAGGAAGGCTTAATTTTTTCTTTTTAGCCGGATCTGTCGCTAAATAAGACCCAATGGTAAATAGGTTTTCTTGGATACGAATAATAAATTTCTTTTCTGCGACATCGGTCGTGGAATCCCGCAACATACCAATCCAAGAGTTGAGTTCATCTAGATTTCCATACGATTCAATTTGCAAATCGTTTTTCAAAACTCGTTTCCCTCCAAACAAGGATGTTTTCCCCTTGTCACCTGTTTTGGTATATACTTTCATTTAAGCCACTCCTTTTGCCTTAACTACTTTCATCAATAAATCAGGGAAATCAGTAATAATTCCATCTACTCCCCAATCAATTAACCTTTCCATGTCCTCTTTTTTGTTCACCGTCCAAGGTACAACATCCAATCCAAGATCATTGGCTACTTGTAACTCCTCTTTGGTTAGTAACTTAAAGTCACAACTGTAAATATCGGGATCAAAACCTAGGAGCTCTAAATTCTTTTCAACGCCTAATTTATTATCTACTAATAAACCTAAGGGCACTTCACACTCTGTTCTTTCGAGGTATTGTAAAACCCGAGTATCAAAAGATTGTAAGGTAGCTCTATCCTCTACTTCGTATAATTTCAAGATATCATATACCGCTTCCGCATAAACCGATGGCTTAGGGTGCAATACGCCATCCCCTTTGGGAGATGATTTAATCTCAATATTAAATTTCATTTCGGGCAAATTATTTTTTGCCGTGTATTCATTGGTCATATTAATAACCTCTGAAAGCAATGGTTTGTATGCCTTAATTTTTTTCTGTTCTGGAAAATTAGGATTACCCAAAGACCCACAATCATAATCTACAATGGCTGCATAACGTAGTTTATACAATACTTTAGAATCATCTTTCAATGGCTTTCCGGTAGGAGCCAAACAAAGACTTTTTAGCATTACCAAGTCATGAGACACCACCACATTACCATCTTTAGACATAACCACATCCAATTCTAACGTAGCAACACCTGTATCAATGGCTGCCTTAAATCCCGGAATAGTGTTTTCCGGAAACCTTCCCGTAAACCCTCTATGTCCCTGAGTATCAAATTCCATAAAATTTTGTTTTATTGATTTAACATCTAAAAAAAGACATTAAATTTTAGCTTTAGTTTGTTATTGTAATTCCCCTATAAATGTAGGTTAATTATGCGACAAGAATAATAATTATTATTGAATCTAAACTTACTAAATATCTTTCTAAACATTAATAGTTGTTAATAATTTAGATTTGCCTAAAATTTGGCATATGAAGGCGGCATTTTTAGTTAAAACAGGTAACTCAGCAAAGGCATTTGAAATTAGAGAAACTCAAATACCAGAACCCAAAGACCATGAAGTTCAAATAAAAGTAGCCACTTTTGGATTGAACTATGCGGATGTAATGGCTAGAAACGGAATTTACGCTGCTGCCCCACCTCTCCCAAGTATTTTGGGTTACGAAGCGGTGGGTACCATTTCAAAACTTGGAAATGCGGTTAACCATTTAAAGGTCGGACAAAAGGTACTCGCTTTCACACGATTTGGAGCGTATGCTCAATACTGTGTTACGCATCATTTGACTGTTTGTCTTTTACCGGAAGAAATCCCAAATGATATTGCCACGGCATTAGCCACCCAATATTGCACGGCTATTTATGCCGCTAGCTGGATGGCCAATATCCGCAAAGGAGAACGTGTATTAGTGCATGCCGGAGCTGGAGGAGTTGGACATGGATTGATACAATACGCCCAACACAAGGGCTGCGAGGTTATTGCCACCGCAGGTAGTCCCGAAAAAATCGCGTATTTAAATGAGATGGGAGTTGATTTAGCCATTAATTATCATACCCACGATTTCTCCCAAGAAATCATTCATACCTATGGCGAAAGATCCATCCATGCCATTTTTGACCCCATTGGAGGAAATAATTACAAGCTCAACAGAAATATTGAAGCGGTAGGTGGTAGGATGATCATGTTTGGAATATCCGCTTTTAGTAAAAAGAAGGGCACCTGGTTGGATAAAATTCAATTGGCTCTACAATTTGGGTTTTTAAGCCCCCTCGAGTTTCTTATTAAAAGTAATGGCGTAATAGGAGTCAATATGTTACATGTGGCCGACCAGAACCCCGGTATTATTAACGAACTATTGGCCAATGCGATACTCGGTTACCAAAAGGGTATTTACCAACCCAAAATTGCCTTTAACGGATCGGTTGAAAAACTGGGGGAAGCACATGGCATGCTTGAGAATAGAGAGACCATTGGTAAGCTATGCGTGAGTTGGTAGCTGACAGTCACCTAGTTACATAAACTCCACAACTTTCTTTCATTTCACCCTAAAGATATTTGTATTCGCCACAAATATTTTTTTGAATCCTTATTTCGTGTGTTCCTTTGTTTTGAAACCAAAAAAAAAGAAACAAGCATGGAAGAATCTACCAGCAAAAAAGCCGTCCTATTTGGACTATTATGGTTAGCAGCCACTATCGTTTTATCGGTAATATTTGAAATCTCATAACCCGCAATTATGGAAGATATCTCATTAAAAAAGGTCCTATTTTATGTAATCATTTTCGGGTTGGCATTTATATCCGTTATGGCTGAAATATAACTTCTCAATTCAAGTAAACATGAAAAACGTATTGCTTTTAAGCCTATTTACCATTGGAATTTTCACTTTGTCAATAGCAAGTGAAAACAACACCAATTCTTATTCCAAAGAAAGTCGCAAGTTTTATACATCACTTTCAGCCATCCCTATTTCCTTACGGATAGAAGGACAAGTTAATGCCACTGCAGTTTTAATAAAAACCGGTACCCCGAGTAACAACTGGTTATTTCTATACCATGACCGATGGGGACTCACAGAAACGGTCGTATTGGAAGCGCATACCCTTTGGAAAGATCTAAAAAACGTGAATGTACTTGTCATTGATTTAAATGACGGTATTCAACCACAAAGTCAATCTGAAGCTATGCGAATCCTTATTGACAATGACGTAGAAAGAGACCGAGCCATCATCCAAAGTGCAATAAATTACGTTGGATCGAATGCCAAAATTGGATCCTTGGGTTGGTGTAATGGCGGGTCTTGGTCCTTGCAAACAGCGATAATGGCAAAACACCAAGAAGTGGCGTGTGTGGTATATTACGGAATGCCAGACTTTAACAGCTCAAAATTAGCGCATATAGAATCGGATGTTCTCGCTATTTACGGCAGCCAAGACACCTATATCACGCCTACCATTGCGTTGGCCTTTAAAAGTAAAATGCTCTTAGCCGGAAAAAAAGTGATTTCCATCCATTACGATGGGAAAGGGAACTTTGCCGATAGAAACTCAATACAATATAATTTCCCTAAAGCATCTGATGCCTATACCAAGGTGCTGAAATACCTTCTTACCAAATATCATTAGGTTTTTTTTGTTTAGTTTAGGTAAGCCGAATAATTAGTGAAGTCCCCACCTAATTATTTGGCTTTTTTTGTGCCATTCTACATTCGTAAACAGTTTATTTTTGCACCATGCAAGCAAAATTAAATATCACCAACCACAGCCATTGGAATAAAGGTAAAAATGGGCCTGTAATTATAAGTGGTCCTTGTAGTGCTGAATCTCCAGAGCAATTATTAAAAACGGGAAAATTGCTTGCAGCGACCCAAAAAATTGATGTGTTACGTGCAGGTATCTGGAAACCAAGAACTCGTCCCAATGCATTTGAAGGAATAGGACAGCAGGCATTAAGTTGGTTAGTGGAAACCGGTAAACAAACTGGATTAAGAACAAGTACAGAAGTAGCTACCCCCGTACATGTTGAACAAGCCCTAAAAGCAGGAATCGACATTTTATGGATAGGAGCACGAACCACCACCAATCCATTTTCGGTTCAGGCCATTGCCGATTCTTTAAAAGGGATTGATATCCCTGTTTTGGTCAAAAACCCAATTAATCCCGATTTAAATTTATGGATTGGTGCTTTGGAGCGTATCAATAACGTGGGCATACATCAACTGGGAGCGATACATAGAGGTTTTTCCACGTTTCATCAAGAGTACAGAAATGCACCATTGTGGGAAATTCCACTCAAACTTAAAACCATATTTCCAGACCTACCAATTATTAACGATCCAAGCCATATTTCGGGTACACGAGAAAATTTATTTGTAGTGGCACAAAAGGCAATGGATCTAAATATGGATGGGTTAATGATTGAATCTCATTTCAATCCTAAAATAGCCTTAAGTGATGCCCAACAACAAGTAAGCCCCGAAGGGTTATTTCAACTTTTAGAAAAACTGCACGTGCGAACGGCTAATTCAGAATCGGAAATTTACAATACTCGATTAGAAGAACTTCGGAGTAAAATAGACCAAGTGGACAATGAGCTTTTTGCAAAAATTGCAGAAAGAATGGACTACACCCGAGAAATTGGTCGATACAAAAAAGAAAACGATGTCACTCCATTTCAATTAGATCGTTGGAAAGAAATCATAGAAACCCGTACTCCATTTGCAATCTCTTTAGGTTTAAGCGAAGAATTCACCGACAAAATCCTTCAAATTATGCACGATGAATCCATTAAGATCCAATCTGCGATTTTAAACAACGTTAATTAACAACTCGTATAACCTTCATTCCTCATTTAGACAACAGGCTGTAAACCACTAAAACACCCTCCACAATCAAACGCTTCATTTAAATATAGATTCTTTTTGTTTAACTAGAAATTTATTTACATTTGCATTAGTAGGTGGTTAGTGGGGGGAGTCATTTAGCTTTTGCGATGACTCCCTTTTTTTATACTCTCATTTTTAAGAGAGTAATTTCACAATAATGATTCCTAAATAAGTCCCAATAGCATTACCCATTAAGGCTATTATTATTCCTGGGCCAATTAAATTTCTATTTTTCATTGATTCTGCCACTGGCCCAATAAACGGAGGACCAAAAACAGCCGCAGTTGAACTTATTAAAAATGAGTCTACATCCACTTTAAAAATTTTAGACAACGCTAAATGAATAAATAGCATCAAGGAATAGGTAAATAAGAAGTAACTCATTAACCCACTTTGATCCGAGAAAATTTCGTTAACATTGGCTTGAGCACCAAGGGTAAATCCGAAAATCATCATTAAGAAGTCCGCTGAAATCATATTGCTTTTTAAATTTCTTACCTGGCTAAAGGTGGAAAGTACCAATCCGATAACAGACACACCAAAAACAATAAATAATTCGTTTTCGTTTCCAAATATTAAATATGACCCCCCAATGACTACCGTCAAAGCCAACAAAGCAAAACCAAAACCCTGACCCAAGTCCATCCATTTACCTTTACCAGATAGGGATTCGAATCCCTCTTCGGTAATTTCAACGATATCTCGCTTAATAGAAGGCCGTAGTATTCTATTCAATAATTTAGGTAGGAACGTAAAGATGGCCAATAAATACACCGCACTAAAAGTCATATCAAATCCATTCAGTAAAACGGACAGCTCTTTTGGAGCATCAAAAGCCAATCCAATGGCATTTAAGTTAACCGTACCTCCGGTATACACGCCCTCTACCATTCCAGAAATAAGTCCAATATGCGGTAGGCTATCACTAAAAACACCCCAAGCAATCAGCACCGTTAAAGTGGTTGAAATCACAGCCAAACCATAGGCAAGTACTAAGGTTTTTGGCTGGGACCACCAGCTTTTTATAGGAGAGGGAAAAAGCATTAAGGGAATGGCCAAAATGATACTAATTCCAGTCGCTTGATTCAACAAGTTGGAATCAAAAAGGTCCGGAAATATATTACCAACCAAGCCCCCTAATATATACGCCAAAACAATAGCCTTAAGCCATGGCACCTTTTTTTGAACTTTTAGGAGTATTATAGGTAATACCAAAATGGCAATTAATTGAACTATTATCATGCTGTAATTTTACAATAATCAAAATATGAAACTCCTATTCCCTTCAACAATAAATCAACAACCATTTTTTTATATTTGAAGAATGGAAAAACAATGGCTTCTCACTTCCAATCATACTCAGGATCAGGAAAGTAAACTCTTTAATGAACTTATTTCGTTTACAAAAAATCCGGATTCAACTACCAAATCGGCATACCGTATTTTCACAAAACTCCTTTTGCAACGAAAAATTACAACCGTACCCCAAGCCATTGTGTTCAATAAACTAGAAATGGATCAATTACATGACCCGTTTTTAATGTTGAATATGCAGAAAGCGGTACATAGAATTTCCACCGCTATTTCAAAAAATCAAAAAATCATGGTCTATGGAGACTACGATGTGGATGGCACAACCTCCGTAGCATTAATGACCTCATTTCTAAAACCTATATGTGAAAATTTGATGTACTATATCCCGGATAGATACACCGAAGGATATGGCGTAAGTTATCAAGGAATCGATACGGCTAAAGAGGAAAATGTAGATTTAATTATTGCATTAGATTGCGGTATCAAGGCAGTCGATAAAGTTGCTTATGCAAATGAAAAAGGAATTGACTTCATCATTTGCGACCATCACACCCCGGGCGACATTATACCGGACGCTATTGCCGTTTTAGATCCCAAACAATCTGATTGTAACTATCCCTATAAGGAATTACCAGGATGCGGTATTGGATTCAAACTATGTCAAGCGCTTCAATTCCAACTTCAATTAGACTTTAACTTGGAATCTCTTTTGGATTTAGTAGCGATAAGTATTGCATGTGATATTGTGCCGGTAACGGGAGAAAACAGAGTTTTAGCCTCTATGGGCCTAAAGCTAATAAACACCGCACCACGAGCCAGCATAAAAGCAATTCTAGGAGAGATGGACCCCAACTCTCGGATTCGTATTACGAATTTAGTATTTCAAATTGGTCCCAAAATAAATGCGGCTGGCAGAATCTCCTCCGGTAAAACAGCGGTAGACATGTTATTATCGAGTGAGAAAACGGAAATATTAAAATTTACGACCCAGATTAACACCTATAATGAAGAACGAAAGGAAAAGGACAAATCAATCACAGACGAAGCCCTTTCCATCATTGCAAAAGACCCGGAACTCATTCAAAAAAACTCGAACGTACTCTTCCATCCTAACTGGCATAAAGGTGTGGTAGGTATTGTCGCATCCAGAGTTATTGAAAAGTATTACAAACCCACCATCATTCTCACGCACTCTTCGGATGGAATAATTGGTGGGTCCGTTCGTAGTGTTAGTGGGTTTGATGTTTACCAAGCATTAGAAAAATGTTCCGATCATATGTTACAATTTGGAGGACATAAATATGCTGCGGGTTTAACCTTAAAAACAGAACAACTATCCGATTTCATACAAAAATTTGAAGATGTAGTCTGCGAGCAAATGGCCACGGGCGTTTTCGTACCCACGATCCATTACGATTGCGAAATAAAATTGGATGATATCAACTTTAAACTAAAAGCACTTATTGACAAATTAGAGCCATTTGGGCCTCAAAACATGACCCCAACCTTTATCGTTTCCCATGTCATTGACACCGGAAATTCAAGAGCAGTAGGCGCTGATAAAACCCATTTAAAATTGGAGGTGACGGATCCTGAAAGTGGCGTAATTGTACCTGCAATTGCGTTTGGGCTAGGCCATTTAGAGGAAAAAGTTCAAAGTGGAATCTCCATGAGCCTATCCTTCACGGTAGATATTAATTACTGGAACAATAGGGAGATTTTACAACTTATGGTCAAGGATATTCGATTTACGGATATGCAATAGCAAAAATACTTTTCTCTGTAACCACATCCAGATAATCCGATTCAGAGTCACCGAATAAACGAACATCGAATTGAACCGTTATTCTTTTTGTTGAATTATTGTTTTGATCGGTGATATAATCTTCCACTGAAATTATTCTAAAACTCGAATTTTCTGGTTGTTGAAATTTTGTACTCGAATATTTCTTACCCGATTGATTGTTCCAATTTACTGTTACTTCAGAGTAATCTCGAACATCTTCGGTTACCACAATCTCAGTAGAGACATCAAAATTAGATACACAATCTACCTTTTGTGTATCTAAAACCACGTTCTTACATTTATAGGAAATGCATCCAAAGGCATCTGTAGACTCCAAACAAGAGGTGAAAACCGAATCAGTGGGTGGCAAATTATTAGGACCTTCTATCATGTATCCATTACCAAAATCCCATAATTCCGTACGTCCAACCCCGGGAATAAATGTCCAAGTTAAACGTCCAATTGCACTATTATAGCTCACATTAAAATCCACTTTACAACCAGAAGTAAAGTTTATCGGAAAAGAAATTACACTGGAACAACCACCTCCGGAGGAAACCACCAAAGAAGGATTTACAATTGAATCCGCCTCATTGACGTAATAATGAACAGGATTCAATAAGGTACTTGGAATACTTCCATCGCCAAAATCCCATAAATGATTTATTCCAATCGGGGTAGATCTGGAACTGAATGTAGCCTTATAGCTGGTAAATAAATATTCAGGAGGACCTCTAAAAAAATACGACTGCACTTTTAGGCACTCATCCACGGAAGGATGAAGGCCATTTTCCACTTTTCTTTCACGAATAGAAATTTGCAATTGACCTGGGCATTGATCCTTTCCAACACATTCCCGGTTTCCCAATTCACCCGTAAATGATCTTATATTTAAGGTATCCTCAGAAAAAGAGGTCCGCATAAAATAGGAATGGTCACCGGCAGATATTTCCACCAAATTCCCACCGATTACCCCTTTGAAAAAAAACACAGCATCCTCCTGTTCACCGGGTACCGAAGGCCTTTCACAGGACCCTAAACACACCAGAGAAAGTAAAAGATATATAAGTTTTTTTTTCATCAATTAGAGAGGTATCAAAAATAAAGCATCCGCCTTAATTCGGGCTCGCTAAAACCGGAAAGGTGAGTACTTTAAATACACACGTAACTGAACATTATTATCAAAGGAATCGTTTCCAAAATAATCATTGTTGGTGACATCTATTAAACCATAATTCAAACGCAGACCCACGTTCCATTTCGGTTGAATTGAATATTCATATCCGGCCACCACAGAGAAATCATATGACTTAAAGCCATCTGTAGTCCCCCATTTCATTTCATCCTCGACAATTGACTCTGTAGCTGAGGTATACTCTGTGGAAACTTTATGCTGTCCAGTAACTAAATACGACACACTAGCTCCACCCATAAAATTGTGATTACCGGCATTGAAATTCATCATCACAGGTAGTTCTAGGTACACCAAACGTTGGGACTCAATTCGTGTTTGTTCAGAAACACTACCAAACCCGTATATCTTTCTATCAAATGTCTTTAGTGCATTCACCTCATTTCTTGGCGCATATAGTAAATCTGCTTTCACAGAAAACCCACCTTTCAAATATCTCTGATACGTAAGACCCAATACTTCACATCCAGATACTCCCGCTTTTCCGGTCGTTACTAAACTTGGATTAAAAGAGACCCCTCCAATAAAACCAAATTCATTTTTCCTTAATCGCGGTAATTTAGAATCGCCTATTTCAGCAAATAAAGTATGCTCATCCGTTTCTAGAGATAAAGTGTTCATCCCATTTAATCCAGACAAACGAGCCAAATTCTCTCGATCAGACCCCATGGTAATGGCTTCCGAGGTATTATCCGAAATCCTTAAACTTTCAAACCCATCATTTTGGGCAAAAAGTGCATTTTGTAAATATTCATTGCTCCCCGATGGTTTTGTTTGTTCCAAGTGAGAGGTAGTACGCATAGTCGAATTGTAAGCTGAGGTTGCGTTTGATTTTTCAACTGAACCCTGTTTTACATCTCCCGTATTTACGGATTTATCCGAGTCAATGCTTACGGCAGCTTCCATTCTCTGGGAGTCACCCGATCCTGCTATAGGCTCAAAAGCCTCTTTGTCAGATTCCATTGAATTTTCAGAGACGGCTACACTTTCACTTCCATCCATTAATGAATTCTCAGAAATTAATTCCGTTTGTAGACCTATGACATATTCCGAACTGGAAGAAACAGAGTCCCAAACAAACACAGAAGTAGCCAAAACAACAATAGCGCCAGCTACAGCTAACACGGTTCCGTATTGGAAACCAGCAGCTTTTTTCTCGGCAGGAAGCATTTGCTCCATCTTTCGCCAAGACTCCATGTTAAAGGCAACATTCCCATCGGAAAGCCCTTTTTTAAACAAGTTATCTAAACTTTCGTCACTCATGCGGTAGTGTAATGTTTAGTAGCGGTTTTCGCTTTTTCAATTAAACCTCTTAGTATTTTTCTAGCATTAGAAACGTGCCATTTAGACGTTCCAACACTTATTCCCATCATTTCAGCTATCTCCTTATGACTGTATCCATCAATGATGTGCAAGTTGAAAACTTTCTGAGACACCGGAGGTAAACTTTGTATCATATTCTCCAATTCCTCCGCTTCAAACATTAGATCTGCATCGTTAAAAGATACCGATCTAGCTTCATGCACTCCATCAAAATCAGTGTATTCGATAGCGGCTTTACTTTTTTTATTCTTTCTAAATTCGTCAATTACGGTATTAATCATAATTCTACGAATCCAAGCTTCAAATGGTACGTCCTCATTGTACTTGTCCAATTTGGTTACAATTTTAAGGAACCCCATATTCAGTACTTCTTCGGCATCCTCACTATTTTTATGGTACCGTAGACAAATACTCATTAGAATACCATAACACTTATGGTAAAGCTCAAACTGAGCTCTCCTCTTGTTATTCCGGCAATCTAACAGAAGTGATTTTTCTATAACCATTTAGTTTTTAACTGAGTTTATCAAATTGTACCACAAGGATACATTCAATTAAACGGAATTTTAAACCAAATGGTTGGTTGAAATCTAAATAATCGTTAAATTTTTATAAATATAGTCTTAGAACCCTTACAAAACAAGCCCTAAAAAATGATTATTCCTTGTTGCTCTAGTAGCTCCCGTTTGATTTCTTCCAGCCCTTGTATTTCGGTTAAAATAGCCATCATATCTTCCGAATTAAGATCTATACCTTTTAACCCCTCTTTCATTTCCCCAATAACATCTTGGATTTTACGTGCTTTAAAGGCATATAATCCATCTCGTACCGCTCGGAACATTTTATCACTTTCTGTAAAAACCTCGATATTTTGACTTGCCCATTTATGTAAAACATGTTTATCAGCAATTAAATCTACGACCAATTCTCGCGTTGTATTGTCTTCCAAACTCGTGAAAAATGTAACAGGATCCTTCTCTGGATTAACCTTAAGCTCGGCTAAATACATATCCAATACTTTCTTAAACAAGGAATCATGAAATATCAAATCATCTTCAAAAATTTCTTCCGCTACAAAATCAGCCAATTTCATTTTCACAATAATTTCGTTTTCATCCTCATCCAATGAATCGACATCAATGACGGTTAATCCATAATTTAAGACTAAACGAAGAATATCTCTTTCCTGATGAAAAGTCCCAGAGGTAGTTACTTGTTTTGTTGGGGGAGCTTTAAACTCCGGATCAAAAAACTCCGGGGGTGGCTCATCAAAATGTTGTGGGGAGGCTTGCGACTTTGATTTAAGCCCATCTTTACGTACCTGATCCGATTGCCTTTTTAAACGAATCTTATTTAATTCCGAAATTAAAGTCTTTTCAGGAACATCTAAAAGATTACTACACTCCTTGGTATAGACTGACCTTGTAATTCCATCTGGAATTATTGCAATAGATTCAATGATATTTCGAACTAACCCAGCTTTTTTTATCGGGTCACCAGCTGTTTCCTCAGCCAGTAATTGTGTCTTAAATAAAATAAAGTCCTTTGATGCCTCTGAAAAATACGACTGAATTTCATCAATTTTTCTAGATTTCGAAAAAGAATCAGGATCCTCACCCTCTGGTAATAAGGTGGCTTTTACATTTAAACCTTCCGCCAGAATTAAGTCAATCCCTCTAAAAGATGCTTTTATTCCGGCAGGATCAGCATCGTACAAAATGGTAATATTTTTGGTATATCTACCAATTAACCGAACCTGATCACTCGTAAGAGCTGTACCCGAAGAGGCGACCACATTTTTGATTCCAGCCTGATACATGGAAATCACATCTGTATAACCTTCTACCAAATAACACAAATCATCTTTTACAATTTGTTTCTTGGCTTGATAAATACCATATACAATTTTACTTTTATGGTAAATTTCACATTCTGGAGAATTAATGTATTTCGGAATGTGTTTTTCCGTTTTTAAAGTTCTACCTCCAAATCCCAAAGTTCTACCCGATAAATTTTGGATTGGAAACATAACTCTTCCTTTGAATCCATCGTATATCCCCTTGCCTTTATCCTTAAGCAGTCCCACTTCAATGAGGTAATCCAAACTATAGCCATGCTCTTTGGCGGCTTTGGTCATGGCATCAAACTGATCGGGAGCATACCCCAAACCAAATGCTTCCACCGTTTCTGCACTAAAGCCTCGTTCGGTAAAATAACTTAAGCCGATAGCTCTACCTTCATCCGTGGATAATAGAGATTCTTTAAAGTACTTTTTGCCCCATTCAGAAACAATGTAAAGGCTTTCCCGGTGACTTTTTGCTTCCTCCAGTTCTGGTGAAGATTTAGTTTCCTCTATTTCAATATTGTATTTTTGGGCAAGGTAACGAAGGGCTTCTGGATAGGACATTTGTTCATGTTCCATCAAAAAGGTAACCACGCTCCCCCCTTTTCCAGAACTAAAGTCCTTAAAAATTTGTTTAGCGGGAGAAACCATAAAGGATGGAGAACGCTCGTCAGAGAAGGGGCTTAACCCTTTATAACTCGAACCTGCTCTTTTCAAATTAACAAATTCTCCGATGACTTCCTCAATTTGAGCGGTCTCAAAAATTCGATCTATAGTTTCCTTATTTATCACAGCCACAAAGGTACTATTTGTTCCTCGTTTGAAATTAACAAAGGTGGATTTTACCTAATTCCCGCACAGTTTTAACCAATTGGTCAACTTGTTTAAATAACAATCGTTTTAATTCGAAATCGTCCATTTTGCCAAATAATCATTTTTCTAAGCAAGGTATTTAGCGTAACATTGCGTTGTATTACTCAAACATGTACCAACAAAACACTAGCCACTTTACGACTGAAATTTTAAATAAAAATGAAAGTTAAGCTGCACCATTTGTAGTACCGCACTATCGAAACCGAATTTGTTGAATTATGTTCAACACTTGACACACGTAGAGTGGTGGTAGTGCAGTAGTTGAAGAACTACGCATAAAAAAAGGTCTGCTGGGGAGCAGACCTTTTATTTTTTAATATGTTTTTTCTGTTTTATTTCCTTGTTCATCCCAAAAGAACCAGGTACCTATAGGAGTTCCCGCTTCCATTTGTCCTTGATATCGAATTTTCCCATCCGGATACCACGTTTTTTTTTCTCCAATTTCAATCCCCTTATCAAACTCCCCAATACTCCAAGGCTTTCCATCGTCATAAAAAGATTTCCAGATTCCGGTACGAGATTTATGCTCATCCACCTCACCTTCCATTTTCACCGATCCATTTTCATGCAACTCCTTATATCCTTTAAGATATCTCTTCCCGTTGGTAATAGCATACACTTCCTGCCCCTTCGTTTTTCCATTTTCATAAAAAGAGGTGATCTTAAGTTCAGTCGGAATTATGGGTTCTTTCTTCTTTATATTCTCCTGGCAGGCATTTAAACAAAGCCCCCCAAGAAACAATAAATTAAACAGCAGTAACCTTGGTAACCTGCGGTAATAATTTTTCAAAAATATTCTGTACTCCATATTGTAAAGTTTGTGTGGATGATGGACATCCGTTACATGCACCACTTAATTTAACTTTTAATTCCCCATCTTCAAAAGATTCAAATGCAATGGCTCCTCCGTCATTTTCAACAGCTGGACTTACATATTCCTTCAAAATATGTTCGATCTTTTTATCAATATCACGAACCTGCCCTGGTTTAGGTAAGGCTGAAAACCCAGAATTTTCCTTTTGCTCTTCCTTTAGAACCGTTTTAGCCTCCATTGCCTCTTCATCAATAATGGGTTGACCCGCTTGTAAATAATTCGTTAAGTAATCTCTCACTTCCATCATCACATCACTCCACTCCAAATGATCCACAATAATAAGGGTCACGAAATTTTGAGATAACATCACTCCTTTTACGAATGGGAATGTAAACAACACCTTAGCCAAGGGAGCATTCTCAGTTTCAGAAGCAGCATTAAACTCATAAGCCTCTCCGTTTGAAACCACTGCCAAATTCCCCACAAACTTCATTGCTTTAGGATTAGGTGTCATTTCTGCATATATAGTAACTGGTACTTTCATAATCTTAATTTGAATTGCAAATTTAGATTATTAACCCTTCCAAGAATATTAAAATTTGTTTAACCCCTATAAATTATTCCAGCATCTATATTTGCAAAAAACAGGACGTATGGCTTTAATAAAAACAGTAAGAAACAAAACCCCTCAATTTGGAAAAAACATTTATATCTCGGAAAACGCTACGGTAATAGGTGACGTAACCACGGGCGATGACTGTAGCATTTGGTTCAATGCCGTTATTAGGGGTGATGTAAATTCAATTACTATAGGAAACAAAGTAAATATTCAGGATGGTGCCGTGGTTCATTGCACCTATGAAAAACACCCTACGATTATTGGCGACAATGTATCTATTGGTCACAATACTTTGGTACATGGTTGTGAAATAAAACCAAACGTCTTAGTGGGAATGGGAGCAATTCTTATGGATGGTGTTGTGGTGGAGAGTAATGTAATTATTGCCGCAGGTTCGGTTGTCCTTCAAGGAACCCGTATCGAAAGTGGAACCGTTTGGGCTGGCGTTCCCGCTAAAAAAGTAAAAGATCTAAGTGAAGAACTATTGAAGGACCAGATTGAACGCATTGCCGGTAATTACCTTTTCTATTCGGACTGGTATAAAGAAGAATAGGAAATATTAGAGGCTTTCACCTTTAAAGTATTTTTCACAATAGATTCTAACACGTCTACATTTCCAGAAGAAAACAAGTGGTGTCTTCCCATACTTAAATTTGAATTACTAATGCCATGGCCATTCAACATGCGTTGGGTCTGCAAGGCTATGGAAGGTCCGGGATCTATTAACTGAATAGAATCCCCCACAATATCCCTAATCATAGGAATAAGCAAAGGATAATGGGTACACCCCAATACTATATAATCAATGGGCTCGGACATCAGCACTTGCAAATGTTTTGACAAAATGGTTCTCAATTGAACCGTCCCAATTTCCCCATCCTCAATGGCTCTGACTAATCCCTCCCCCACTTGGGTCACCACTTTTACATCATTGGAATAATGCTCCTTCGTTCGATTAAAGTGATCACTTTCGATGGTTCCATTTGTGGCCAATACCCCAATACATTTAGTTTTTGATTTAAGGGCGGCTGGTTTAACAGCAGGCTCAATTCCAATAAATGGAATGGAGTACGTGGATCTCATTTTACCGATCGCTTGTGTGGTAGCCGTATTACAGGCCACCACGATCAATTTAGCGCCTTTGGAGATCAGAAAATCTACACTTCGAAAACACAAATCCAAAACTTCCTCTGGTGACTTCTCCCCATAAGGAGCATTTAAGCTATCGGCTAAGTAAATGGTATTTTCCATTGGAAGTAGTTTTACCACCTCTTTCCAAATGGTAAGACCACCTACTCCGCTATCAAAGAAACCTATAGAATCAGAATTAGACATAAAAAAAAAGCATCCTTTAGGATGCTCTCGATCTTTTTAAATGATACCTAAATGTTTTTTCACCAGGCCTAACATATTGTCACCATCTGGAAACACCAAAACAGCTCCTGTACTGGTATCAAAGACATAATCATACCCATTTGCTTTTGCAACGGTATCAATGGCATCTTGGGCCTTTTTAATAATGGGTTCAATTAAAGATTGTTCCTTTTGTGTTAAATCTTGTTGAGCGGACTGTTGAAAAACCTGAAGGCGACCTTCCAAATCATTAATTTCCTTTGCTTTTGAATCTCTAATCAATTCAGACCAGGTAGTTTCGTTCGCTTGGTAATCACGAATTAAACCTTCGTATTCACTTTTCATGGTATTCATTTGCGTTTCTAACTTTGCGGCATGGGCTTCCAATTCCGTACGAACGGCAGCTGCCTCTGGCATTAATTGCATTAATTCTTGAGAATTAATATGGCCTATTTTTCCTGTTTGTGCTATGGATGAGAAAGTTACCCCTAAAACTACCGCTAATGCTACTAAAACTTTTTTCATTATACCTCTTTTATATTTTATTATTTTGATCATTTTCTATGCCTACAATATTATTTATCGCGAGCCGAATATCCTAATTTTTTAAGAATCAGATCACTTTTATCATACTTAGGATCCGAAAACAAAATATTGGAATTTATTCCCTTGTCCAAAACCATGGCATAACTCTTATCTTTTGCCATTTCTTTAATTGCATTAAATATATCATCCTGTAAAGGTTGAATTAGTTCTTGCCTCTTTTTAAACAACTGCCCGTTTACACCAAATTTCTCTCTTTGGTAATTTCTAATTTCTTCTTCCTTGGCTTTCAATTCAGATACCCTTTGTTTTTTTAGTTCTGTGGTCAATAGGATTTTCTCCGCTTCGAACGCCCGTCTCATTCTATCCAACTCCGTCATTTTAGCCTCTACTGTTTCTTGCCATTTTTTACTCATGGCATCCAATTCTATTTGGGCATCCTTATACTCATCCATGTTTTCTAAAATATATTTAGAGTCCACATAAGCATACCTTTGAGAAAACAAAGAAGGTGCCGTAAACAGCAGCAATAGGAAAAGAATATTTTTTAACATAATTGTAAGTTTTTATAACTCTCCAAGGTTGGCTCCAATAGAAAAGTGGATTTGCGATTGTTTCATGGTCGGTTTCCCAGGAACATCATCCAATCTATACCCCCAATCCAAACCAAGTAATCCAAACATCGGAAGGAACACTTTTACACCTACCCCAGCTGACCTATAGTTATTAAATGGACTAAACGATTCCAAATCATTAAACGTATTTCCCATTTCTGCAAATGCTAATCCATATACCATAGCACTTGGATTCGTTGAAAACGGGTAACGAATTTCGGCTGTATACTTGGTCACAAATGGCGCCCCTTGCGTAGGTGAAAGAGACACGTCATCGTACCCTCTTAAAGCAATTACCTCTCGAGCATCCAACTGGAATCCAGATAAACCAGACCCCCCTAAATAAAACCTTTCAAAAGGAGCGGTTCCAACTGCTGGAGTATAGGTAAACAATCCCCCAAATCCGACCTTCGCATAAATAACGAATTTATCTACAAAATTATTATACCAGGCTGCAGTAAATTTCCATTTATTGTATTCTACAAATTTAAAAGCTTCTTCGGTACTAATGTTCTCATAATCTTTATTATTAAACTTGGAATATGGTGGCGTTAATTGCGTAGACAAACTTATCCGAGATCCAGATTTTGGAAAGTTCAAATCATCCAGAGAACTTCTAGTCAAGATTCCTTCATAAAAAATATTATTTGCAAATCCTTTATTAAACCCTTGGAAAGCAGGCCAATTATTAACCGCATAATACTGATAGTTTAAAGACTGGTAATATTGAAAATGATCATCCGGCCATTTCAACCTTTTCCCAAGGCCAATAGTAACGCCATACGTCCCCATTGAGTTATAATATGGATTATCAATAATAGCATTTGTTTCGCTATCAATGGCCGTTTTGGTTCCTTGTGCCTGATAAGTGAAATAAGTCGAGAACGTAAACGAATTCGGTTTTTTACCTCCTAACCAAGGTTCAGTAAACGAAAAATTAATAGAATTAAATATGGGTCCACTCGTTTGACCACGTAAGCTCAACCTTTGGCCATCCCCAGAAGGTAATGGGCTCCACGCCTCTTTATTGAAGAAGTTCTTAGTAGAAAAATTATTAAAAGTTAACCCTAAAGTACCAATTAAAGAATAACCACCATAGCCCCCGGATAATTCAATTTGATCGGAAGGTTTTTCCCCAACTACATATTCAATATCAACGGTTCCATCTACTGGGTTTGGCTTAGGAATTACGTTCATTTTCTCCGGATCCAAGAACCCCAAAATAGATAATTCACGTTGGGTTCTCATAATATCAGAACGACTAAACAGATCTCCTGGTTTGGTACGTATCTCTCTTCGAATGACATGTTCGGAAGTTTTGGTGTTTCCCGTAATGGTAATTTTGTTTACCCGAGCTTGTGCCCCCTCATATATCTTTATTTCGACATCAATGGAATCATCCACCACACTAATTTCTGAGGGTGTTATTTGAAAAAACAAATAACCATCATCCATATACTGAGAACTTATATCCATCCCGGATGGGTTCATATATAAACGTTGGTCCAACAATGCAGTATTGTAAATATCTCCTTTTGTGACACCCAAAATTTCAGTTAAGGCTTCACTCGTGTACTTTTCATTCCCTATCCAACGAATATTCCGGAAAAAATACTGATTACCTTCCTCTAGATACACATCCAAGCGAAGGCTTTCATCTCCCGTAGAAGTAATGGTATCCGTTACAATACGAATATCTCTATATCCTGCCTCCTTGTACCGCTGCACTAAAAGCGCTTTATCCGACTGGTATTGAGAACGAATAAATTTGGATTTTTTAAAAATTCTTGGTTTCACTTTTTCAGAAAAATGGGCTGAAATCATAGGTAAAAGAGAATCGCTTTTTTGTTGCCAACTGGCTTTTACAAAATCAACTAAAAACACCTCTAAATCCTCCAAGGGTCGAATCCTACTCTTCTCTTTGGTTTCCTTAAAGGTACGTTCTAGCTTAATATCCGTAAACTGTTCATTACCATGAAAAACAATATCCTCAATTTTTATCTTATTATTTTTTGTTACCTTAATGACCATCATTTGATGATTCGGAAACAACGTATCATTTTTTTGTATGATGTCCACTTCTGCATGATAATACCCTTTATCTACATAAAAACGTCTAATTTTTGCCTTCGTGGAAACCACCAAATTATTGGTAACAATACGCTCTCTATATAGATTAATATCCTCTCGAATTTTATCCGCTTCTCCTTTAGATACACCCTCCAATTTAAACCTGGACATTCGTGGTTGCTCTTCAATCTTATATTCTAGGTAAATTTTATTCCCTACTACCCTTTGAACGGATATTTGAATATCAGAAAACAAGCCCTGCTTCCATAATTTCTTAATGGAGCTGGACAGTTTTTCTCCTGGAACATCAATTTCTGAACCTACCGTTAATCCGGTTAACAAAACCAATGCATTAGGATCCAGAACCTTTGTCCCTGTAATGGCTATACCTGCCAAAATATACTTCTTGGGGGTAGAATAATCTACCTCAATTTGCGTTTGTCCACCGGTAGAAATTTGCCCACTTACCAGAGTTGGTAAAATCGTTAATATCGCAAGTAGAATTCCTATATACTTAAATTTGCTCACTAGTCTTTCCAAATCTACGTTCTCTATTTTGATAAATGGCAATTGCCTCATCTAAATCCTCTTTTCTAAAATCTGGCCAAAACTTATCCACGAATAAAAGCTCTGAATATGCAATTTGCCACAATAAAAAATTACTAATCCTGCTTTCTCCACTTGTTCTAATCAACAAATCCGGATCGGGTATGGATTTGGTGGCAAGATATCTTTCGAAGGTTTGTTCATCGATATCCTGAACCGATATTTCACCATTTTTAACATCACTAGCTATATCCTTTACGGCCTTTAATATTTCTGCTCTGGAACCATAACTCAATGCCAATACGAGGGTCATTCTATCATTATCCTTTGTACTTTCTATGGCCGAAGCTAATTCACGTTGACCTTTTGAAGGCAACGCACTTATATCACCAATAGCTAACAAGCGAATTTTATTCTTATTTAGATTTTTTAATTCTTTACGGATGGAAGATACTAATAGCTCCATTAAAGCAGCCACTTCCAATTTGGGTCGATTCCAATTTTCGGAAGAAAAAGCATACAAGGTTAAATACTTCACCCCTACTTCAGCAGAACGTTCAATGGTTTCCCTTACTGCAGTTAGTGCATTTCGATGACCAAAGATTCGTGCTTTCCCTTTTTCTTTAGCCCAACGACCATTACCATCCATAATCACAGCGATGTGTTCTGGGATGGCCCTATTTTCTGATTTAAATATCTGACCCATAATTGACGTCTTCTCCGAGCGAAATTAAGTCGGCAAATATATTCTATTTCCTTGTATTAAAGTGGCATGAACCCGGGTTCTTACGTAAATTATACGTGAATGTAAACCCGAGATAAGAAAACCAATCATTATCGTATTCATCCCCACGTTGCGTTCCCCAGCTATCGCCTCCTACCCCTTGGGCTTGCAAGCTACGATTGGACATATCTCTTGTAGTTTTAGCTAATAAATCGGGATCACTTGGATACCTCGTACTTACGTCATCCAGATAATCGGTAGCCGTAATTCTAAGCTCACCTGCAATCCCTAGTAAAAACCGATCAGACAATCTAAATTTAAACCCTAGGACAATAGGAAATGCAACAGTTACTTTTGAATACTCCACTCCTTCGGTTTGCAGAGGCTGTAATTCATACAAATTACCCGCCAACGAGGCTTTTGGATTAAACCGAACCACACTTATCCCAATTCCCAAATAAGGAGTGAAAACATCCGATAACTGAAAAAAACTTTGAGGGGAATAAGGCTTAAAATCCAAAAAATTAAATTCGATAAGGGCTGACAAGTCCGCTACATTAGATTGAAAACTCAGGTTTCGTTGTTGCTCAAAAGCCATGGAAGAGTTGACATCTTCCCCTGTAATTTTTGCTTGACGTAATAAGAAGTTTAAAGCCCATCTCGAATTGAAATTCTTACGGTAATTAACTCCATAGGTAAGATGGGTGTTTTTAGAAACAGAGGAATACACATCCCCTATAAAATAAGACCCCCCAAAAAATAACCCGACCTCCTCATATTTCTGAGAAAAGGCCGGGCTGCTAAATATTGTTATGAAAACAATTAAAAGTGCTTTCTTCATAGTTCCAACAACGAAACTAAAACAAAAAAATTGTTCTACAATCTAATTCGTGATCTAGGTTTCGATTTAAGTCTATATGTTAAGGTTAATAAACCAAACATATACACATCATTTTTATCATCATGACCACGTACTCCCCCTGCCGCATGTCTTCCGTCAGAGTTATAACGTTTATCTGCCATTTCTTTAGACTCTGGTGAAATAAGTTTTGCTAATTGATCTCCATCATAATAACGGGAACTCACATCATCCAAATAATCGGTTGTTGTGAAGCGCATCCCCATTTCGAATTGTACGCCAAACTCACGAGTAATATTATATTTCATTCCTAAGCCGACCGGGAAAACCATTGTCATTTGAGAATAATCTTTTGGAGCACCATCCAACCCCTGTCCTTCTGTGTTTAACGGAGCCAATTTCACCCATTCGCCAGATTCATTCGTTCCTTTTGGATTAAAATAAGAACCTCCAATTCCTGCAAACAAATACATCGACAAATTACTAGAACCATATCCTCTAACACCTTGCAATTTGTATCTACTACCAATTTTTTCCTTCAAAAAATAATACTCCAATTGCCCGGACAACTCAAAAAGATCGGTACGAACATCCAAATTCCTGAAGGCTCTGCCTTCGTTTTCTGTTAATTTATCATCTCCATACAACTGACCGTATAACAAATTAACTTTAACCGCAAAGCGATCATGAAAACGGTATTTAAAAAACCCACCGATAGCTAATCGGGAGGCCTCCATTTGAAAATCACCAAATTTAGATCCATCACCTGGACCTCCACCTAAATCTCCAAGCATATTAGTTGCCCCTACAGAAAAACCAATTTCCTTTTTATATCTATTCCAACGTTGAGCTTGAGCATCCCCAATAGAAATGGTGAAAATAATTGCTATTAAAGCAGAAAAGGTAAAAACGTGTTTCATATCAGATAGTATTTGAAACAAATCTACTTTCAAAAAACACTTGTAAATTGTTGATAACTCACACTTATCAACAGAATTTTGTTCACATCATTAAGATTTCAACAATTGTTAATAACCTGAGCTCGCAAAAAAAAACAGAATTAACGCACTAATAGTCAGACAAAACCAAAATACAAAACGAATATTACCTCAAGAAGTGTATCCTGACTATGCAATACGTACAATGAGAAAAAGCTACAATCTTACGCGAGACTTCGCTCTGGATTTCCAACGATAGGTGAGAGATAACAAACCAAACATATAGAAATCGTTCTTACGCGAATTACCACGAATCCCACCTTCACTATGACGCCCCGATTTATTATATCGTTTATCGGCCATTTCTTTGGAAACCACACCAAAGGCATTTTCCAAAGCATCCCCATCAAAATATGTTGTGCTCACATCATCCAGGTAATCAGTCGTAGTAAATCGCATACCATACTCAAACTGCACCCCAACTAAATGGGTGATATTATATTTCAAACCCAAGCCCACAGGAAACACGAAGGTCAATTGATTGTAATCTTTAGGAGCTCCTTTTAATCCTTGTCCTTCTGTATTCAAGTCAGCTAGCCCCACATAATCGCCCTTCTTATTGGTTCCTTGTGGCGTATAATACGCTCCACCTAACCCCGCAAAAAGGTAGAGTGAAAAATTACTTGAACCATATCCCTTTACCTTTTTCAATTTGTATCTGGACCCAATTCTTTCTCGTAAAAGATAAAACTCATATTGACCAGAGAACTCGATAAGGGAGGTTTTGACATCCAAATTCCGAATTTTTCTACCTAGATTTTTAGAGGCTTTATCGTCCCCCTTAAGTTCGGTAAATAAAATATTGGCTTTTAAGGCCATGTGATTATGAATTCTATACTTCCAAGAAACACCCACCACATAACTGGAGGTAGGAAACTGAAAATCACCAAACCGAGAACCGTCACCAGGCCCTCCACCCAAATCACTTAACATATTGGATGCTCCAACACTGAAACTAAATTCCTTCCGGTATCTATTCCATCTTTGAGCCAAAAGTTCATTTGAGCAAAATGCCAAAACGAAAAGCAAGGCCACAAGTAGCTTGAAATTATTTCTCATCCCCATATCCGAAATTATGACCACCCATACAAACATCAAAAAAATTACTTCTCAGGTAACCTTAATCATATTCAATATGTTATAAGACAGTAGGCCGCCCTAATTTTACTATTTTTTAATTTGTGTGCAATACAATAATATACCTGTTTCAAATTCGATAAATAAAACAGGTATACCTAACAAATGTATCACTTTAGTTTCGTTTATCAATACCCCAATTCAATTTGTGACGAAGGGTCTTAAAAAAGGTTTGGTTTGGAAATTGGATCAATTTCACAATTTTTGAAGCCTTCCTAATTTTTATTTCAATACTGGAATCGATACGCTGTACTCGAGAATCCAAACTAACGAGAGATTTAGCCGATCGCCCTTCAATTTTCAAAGTTATCTCCGCATCATCACTTAAAATCACTGGCCGTACATTTAGATTATGGGGAGCCACCGGTGAAATAATAAAGTTACGAGAACCTGGTTCTACTATAGGCCCACCCACACTTAAGGAATATGCCGTTGAGCCCGTAGGGGTAGAAATAATCAATCCATCGGCCCAATACGAATTCAAAAATTCATTATTTACATACGTATGAATAACAATCATGGAAGCATTGTCATTTTTATGAACGGTCACTTCATTTAAGGCGAAATTTTTCTTCCCAAACAACTCCTGCTCGGTACACACCTCAAGCAAAGCGCGTTCTTCAATGGTAAATTCTCCAGTCAACCAATAATCCAAATATTTTTTGATATCTTCTGAACCAACCCTAGCCAAAAAGCCCAATCGCCCCGTATTTAGTCCCATGATTGGAATATCTGCTCCATTCAATAAAAGTGTCGAATCCAAAAAAGTACCATCCCCACCAATACTAATAAGTAAGTCGGGTTTTGCCACTTTTTTTCGAGCCGAAGCAAAGGGAATGATGTTATCTGCATTAAAGCCAGGCACTTCTTTCAGTTTTCCCAAATACTTTTTGTGTATTTGAACTTCCACTTGATTATCTCGTAAATAATCAATTAAGAACAACACCTCCTTTACATATTGAGGATTTAATTCCTTTCCAAAAATTGCAACTCTTTTCATTATGCCTCAAAGAAAAACAATAGATACTTATTTAACTAGAAAGACTTCACAAAATGCAAATAAATTCCCTTTTCTTTTTCTCTGGTAAAGGAATATTCCAAACGCATCACAAAATCATAAAACCCAGTAATATCCATACCCAATCCATACCCATAAATCCAGGTATTGGAAAGTGGGTTATGGTCCAAATAAATACGATCAGCCGCATATCCGGCATCAAAATAGGCATTCAGGTACACCGCAAAATAGGGGTTCCGAAATTTATCAATAGGAACCCAATTCAAACGCATTTCCTTTTTCTTAATTAGGTTATATTTTAAGTTTGTTTTGATTACTCCATAGCTCTCTCCATCCATTACATACAATTCGTAACCCCGAATGTAATCTGAATAACCTAACCCTTTTTGAATAGCATAAGGTGTTTGATCTCCAAAGGATGTTTTTCCGACCATCGCATTTGCCAAATTCCATCTTCCCCCTAAGGGAAGGTGCCAGAAAATGCCCAAACTAGCTGTCGTCACATTTAAATTTTCATTTTCAAAAACGCCTAGACCATACTGATAAATGTAAGATTCAATTTTATACCCTTTTAGTGGATAAGACATGTAATCTCTCGTATCATATTTTCCATAATACAAAAATGTAAAATACTCTGATTCAGATTGATTGTTTTTTAAATAATCATTAGTTAACTCGGTAACAGTCGAATCAATTCGTATTTGATTGTAGCTTAGACCAAAACGATGTCGGAAATTCAATCCTTTTCTATAAGTGAAATTCACTTTAGCAAAAACCACTTGTTTCCCAGGCCCTACTTCACTTTTATAAAAAATTCGTTTATTCTCTTGCGAGGAGTAATTTACCTCTCGATACTCTGCATATCCAGTCGCCACATTTAGACCTAGTGTCTTTTTTTTATTTAAGTTAGGGATATCATACCCGACAGAAAATTGATTTTCGAACCCCACTTTCGTCATGACTTGAAAGGTTTCATTCCGTCCACGAAAGTTGTACCAATTTAGAAAAACCCCATAGGTGAGACGACTTAAATCTTTAGTTTCCCACCACGTATTAAAGTTCCGATCTCCATTTTCCAAAATGGGATATGGCCAAACAAACCATCTTTCTTCGAGCTTAAAGGTGATGTTTATACTATTACTTGTGCCCTGAGTTATTTCAAAATCTGTTTTATTAAAGAGACCCGTATTAAAGAGATTCTCACTACTTCGCACTAATTTCTTTTTCAAGTCGGCTTTACTAAGGGTATCTCCTTTTTGATAGGTAAGCTCTCTTAAAAGAACAAAAATTTTGGTTTTTTCGTTTCCTATAAAATACGTTTCCCCAATTACCACACCCTCTAATGAATCGGATTGCGCCCATGAGATTCGTCCAAAAAAGAAAACGCATAGAATAACCAAGTATGCATTCCGCATTTATGGGGGGGGGCTAAATATTTAAAAAATTCATCAAGTTATCATAGCGATTTTGCATATCCGTGTTTTCGGACTTGGCTTGATAACTGGCTAAAATAGTATACCCAAATCGATCTAAAGCATTAATAACGGACTCTACTTCTGCTTTGTTTAACTTTAGAGTCAATACAATTTTATTCGTTTCTGGGGTATTTCGAATATAGGTACCCAAAATTTTCATCCCCGTATTTTCCACCACCCGTGTAATCTCGGTTAAATAGTAATCAATGGCGGCCATTTCAATTTCAATTACCCCTCCTTGATCTTGTACAATAGAGGAATTTCCAAATACATCAACCACACGGTTTCGAGTAATCACACCTAAGAAAACATTCCTATCATCTATCACAGGCAGGCAACTCAGGCTTGACATTTGGATCTTATTGACGGCCGACAAGAAATGTTCATTCGCCTGAATGGAAACTTCTGGCAATCGAATTTTACTTTGTACCAGGGTCTTACTCCAATCTTCTAATTCATATACATCCTCTTCGTATACCAGACCCACAAACAAAGAACCATTAATAACCGGGTAATGACTCAATTTAAATTCATCCATAAAACCCATCGCTTTCTCGCACGAGTCTACTGTTTCCAAATAAGGAAATTCTAAATCTGCTAATTGACCTGCTGTCATGGTTTCCGTATTATTAGATTGTTTACCGATACAAAATTTTACATTTGCACTACGATTCAAAAATAGAAAAATATGACTCAATTAAGTGTCAATATCAATAAAATTGCTACCCTAAGAAATGCACGCGGAGGGAATACTCCAAATGTGCTACAAGTTGCATTGGACTGTGAAAAATTTGGAGCTCAAGGCATCACTGTTCATCCACGTCCCGATGAGCGTCATATTCGATTTTCAGATGTAACGGACTTAGCGAGTACGGTAAATACCGAATTCAATATTGAAGGATACCCGAGTGCGGATTTTATAAAAATGGTACTGACACACCGTCCCGCTCAAGTTACCCTTGTTCCAGACGGCCCCGATGTTTTGACATCAAATGCAGGTTGGAATACCAGAGAACACCAGAAAATGCTGACCGAAATCATCCAAGTTTTTAAATCTGCTGGAATTCGGACCTCTATTTTTATTGATGCAGACTCCGAAATGATTCGCTACGCCAAAACTACTGGTACAGATCGTGTTGAACTTTATACGGAGTCCTATGCTAATGGCTTCTCTGAAGACAAAGAAAAGGCCATTGCGCCATTTATTGAGGCGGCCAAAACAGCCAAAAAAGAGGGTTTAGGCATAAATGCGGGGCACGATTTAAACTTGGATAATTTGACCTATTTCGCCCATCATATCCCAAACCTTTTGGAAGTTTCAATTGGCCATGCACTTATTTCAGATTCTTTGTATTACGGATTAGAAAATACCATTGCATTATACCGCAGAGCATTACGTCCCACAGAATAATAGCCTATGAAACTGCATTACAAGATATTAGGTGAAGGCCCTCCCCTTATTATTATCCATGGTCTATTTGGCATGTTTGATAACTGGCAAACTCTGGGTAAAAAATGGGCTAAAAACTACCAAGTTATTTTAGTGGACCTTCGTAACCATGGACATTCACCATGGGATTCGGAACACAACTACCAACTAATGATGGAAGATTTGGAGGAATTGACCGATGATTTATTTTTGGAAGACATGAATATAATTGGCCATTCAATGGGGGGGAAATTAGCGATGAAATTTGCACAACGCTTTCCTCAATTAATACATAAACTAGTTGTGGCAGATATTGGGCCTAAAAAATATCCTGTTCATCATCAACAAATATTAGATGGACTAAATAGTGTCCCCATTGACAAGGTAAAATCACGACAGGAGGTTCATTCTTATTTGGCGAAATACATTCCAGAAGCCTCTACTATTCAATTTTTTCTCAAAAACTTATATTGGGTGGAAAAGGGCAGGTTAAATATTCAATTTGTGGGTGAAGATTTGCGAAAAGAACGGTTTGAAGGTCCTACACAGTTTATCCGAGGAGGTAATTCACATTATATTTTAGATGAGGACTGGATGGATATCCAGAAATCTTTTCCAAATAGCGAATTAGACACAGTACCAAATGCGGGACATTGGTTACATGCCGAGAACCCAACCATATTTTTCGAAAAGGTTTCTGCATTTTTAGAGCAATAGTTACGGCCTAATAATTCGGGCATCTACCCCATTTCCGGATAGTTTTGGAACCGGTAATGTGAACACTCGTTGGTAATGGGCATTAATCACCTCAATACAATTAGGACCGATTCAACTCGCCCTCCCTTTATTAATTTGTGCTGAAATTGCCTCTTCCAATTCCTTTTCTTGCACATCCCCTACACCAAATCCAACAGAAGTAATAATAAATCCACGAGCTCTCATCCTTGTTAGCGTGACTACGACTAATACTTAACAGGAATCGCTAATATGGCCAAATCTACAGGAGGTAAATCGGCTACGGCTTTTATACAAACAAGGCATGGAACTTTGTGTTCATTTGGGTTCACCACATAGATATCTCCGGAGAAACTTCCTCCCAAAAGATTCGTGACTAATTTCACGCCCGGTTTTGACGCATCATTAGACCCGCCAATAACAGCAATACCTTTTGGTTTTATCAAAGAGGAAGTAGCATATGGAACAATTTGCAACTAATTAAACCCGAGGTTAATTCAGAAATATGATATTATTTAGCTTTCGCTTCTAATTAACCCTAAATTACAGCTTCATCATCTCTTCCGAGAATCCAAACAACTCTTTTTCCCCAAAGAAAGGAGCCATCAACTGGATCCCAAAAGGCATTCCCTCTTCATTTGTTCCTAAAGGCAATGAAATAGCTGGATTACCAGCTAAGTTCGCATGTACTGTAAAAATATCCTCCAAATACATCGCCACAGGATCATCCGAATTATGACCTAACTTAAAGGCTGCATGCGGAGTTGTGGGCGTTAATACAAAATCGTAATCCTGGAAAATGGCTTTTGTTTTATCTTGAATAAGACGTCTTACTTTCTGTGCTTTGGCAAAATAGGCATCATAATAACCTGTACTTAAAACAAAAGTACCCATCATAATTCTACGTTTTACTTCCGTACCGAAACCTTCCGTTCTTGATTTCACATAAGTGGATTCAATATCTGTGGCTTGTTCACTCCTATACCCGTAATGAATACCATCAAACCGAGAAAGGTTAGAAGATGCTTCCGCATTACTCACCACATAATAAGTAGGAACCATTTGATTCAGTAAATTAAAATCAACAACCTCTACTTGATGGCCCTTTGCTTTTAACTTTTCAATAATCTCGATAAAACGCGCTTTTACAGCTGGCGACAAACCTTCACTCTCTAGAGCATCGCGTAAAACAGCCACCTTTTTAGGCCCTTCTGATTTAGCCGAAGCGTAAGCATCCACAGGTTTTTGAGAAGATGTGGTATCAAACTCATCCCCACCTGCCATGACTTCTAAAAGCAAAGCTGAATCTTGAACCGCTTTAGTAAACGGACCAATTTGATCTAAAGAAGAGGCATAAGCAATTAGCCCCCAACGTGAAATACGTCCATACGTAGGCTTTAACCCAACGGTTCCTGTAAAGGAAGCCGGTTGACGAACAGAACCACCGGTATCTGTACCTAAAGAAGCGTGACACAAGTTAGCGGCAACAGCCACAGCCGAACCACCTGATGAACCTCCAGGAACTCTAGTGGTATCTACAGGATTTAAAACTGGCCCGAAAGCCGATTTCTCATTGGAGGAGCCCATAGCGAATTCATCGCAATTTAATCGGCCAATAATAATCGCATCTTCGGCAAGTAAGCGCTCTACAGCGGTACCTGAAAACAACGATTTAAAATGAGTTAGAATTTTGGAAGAAACCGATACCGAATGATCTTTGTAACACAGGTTATCCTTTAAACCAATCACCATCCCCGCAAGTTTACCTGCGGTTCCCTGTTTTATTTTTTGATCTACGACTTCTGCCTGAGCCAAAGCGGTTTCATCAAAAGTTTCTAAAAATGCATTAAGGTGTTTTTGACTTTCAATTTCTGTTAAAAAAGATTTCACTTCGTTTACAGCCGTTGTAGAGCCACTTTCAAGAGCTTCACGGTAAGTCAAATAATTGGTATAATTGGATGCCATAGTTTCTTTAGAAAAATTAATCTTTCTTTTCTTCTACTTCTTTAGTATCTTCTTCTTGTTTAGAAGCGTTTTTGAATTCTTTAATTCCTTTACCCATTCCTTTCATAAGCTCAGGTAATTTACGCCCACCAAAAAGTAATAAGATAATTACCCCAATAATGATCCATTCATATCCTCCAGGCATTCCCATAAGAAAAAGTGTATTTGTCATATCAAAAAATTTGACTGCAAATTTAGTGATTCTTTAGTGGAATAAAGCATCTCTACACGGATTTAGGAAGGAATAGTTTTTAATAAGAAAATGAAATTAATGGGCTTTATACAACCACAGGGCCGGATCCAAGGTTGTCCCCTTTACCCCTTTATGAATTTGAAATTGAAGTTCCGTTTTCCCGTCAATCGTTACCACTTCCCCAATAATCTGTTTCACCTTTACTTGGTCACCTGCGGCTACGTATACCTCTTTTAGGTTCCCATAAACGGTTAAGTAATCCCCATGACGAACAATGACCGCCTTACCTGCACCCGGAATGACAATAACTTTTGAAACTTCCCCTGCGTAAACTACCCGTGCAGTAGCTCCTTTATTGGTACTAATTCCTATTCCAAAATTATTAATTTTTATGGTTTTCAAAACTGCATGTGAATGCACGCCATATTTATCGGTGATGGTTCCTTTTTCAACTGGCCAAGGCAACTTCCCTTTATTGGCTGTAAAACCATTCGCTAAAGCCTTCGCTTCTGGGGTTAAACTCCACTCTCCTTTTTTAGTTGCGTTTTTCTTTTGAGCCAATCGAATTTCTTCTGCAATGATACGGTCGATAGCCATTTGCATTTGCTGACGTTCTTTTTGTTTCTCTTTAATTTCCTTTTTCAGTTCTTCCTCCTTTGTTTCCAAACTGGCGTAAATTTTCTGATGCAGATTTTTTTCTTGAGCCAAGGTGCTTTTTTGATCCAACTCAGCAGATAACAAACCTTGTTTTTCAGTTCTTTCAGCTAATAACTCCCCGTTCTTTACAATCAACACTGATTCTAATCGATTGATATCTTCGGTTTGTTTTTTACGAAATTCGGCATACTGTTGCAAGTAGCTTAAACGCTTATAGGCTTGATTAAAATCGGAAGAGGCAAATACATACATGATCTTATCATAGCTACTTCTATTCCGGTATGCAAACTGAATCATTTTAGCATACTCTTCCTTCAATGTTTCTACATCTCGTTCCATGGAAGCAATCAAGTCCTCATTGCTTTCAATCTGACCATTTAAGTACTTAACCTCACTATTAATGGTGGCAATTAATTCCACCCGTTTGGAAATTTTATCTTGTAAAAGCACCAGTTGATTTAGGGTATTCGTTTTTTCATTTTCATTTTTCTTAAGCAATGTGTTTTTGTATTCGATATCACTTTTCAATCGACTTTTCTTACGTTCCAAAACGGTTCGTTTACTTTGTGCAATAGCACTTAACGGAAGGGTAAAGCCTACAAATAGGATGACTAAAAATAAAAAACTACTGACTAATTTGCTCATACTTAGATGAAATATTGAACGGGAATTTCAAAGGCCCTTTTACCGATATTTTATTCATTTCCACCTCCACATCGGTGGGTGTCTTTGCCATAATATTCATCTTAAACGATGATAACTGCAAAAAATTAGAGATATTTTCAAAAGTCAGATATTCAATACTTGCATTATTCTGTGAATGGATATCTTTCATATTTACCTTTTCTGTTCGGAAACTTTCAGGGTTAATCCAATTGGTAAACAAAACCTCCACATCATCGGTTTGCCATTCCTTACCTTTCGCTACATTTTTAGCGGCTTTTTTAGATAAAGTACTCAGAACATAATGTTTTTTATCATTTCGTTTGCTGATGGATTCTGCGTGGAGTAATCCAAAGCTATGCCCAAACAACAAAGCTTGAATTTCCTCAAATCCAAATTCCACCCCCATTTTGGTTTGAATAAAACCATAATCTCCGGCATAAAATTTCTTATCCGTTCTACTTAAATACTTGATAGAGTCGGGTGTGGCTAATATTCTAACCGCTTCGTATTTAAAAGATGTAATGGATATCCAAATAGCACTATCCTTCACTAAACGAACAGAGGCTTTGATTGCCTGATGTTTCCCATTCGTGCTGATGGTCGCATCCGCCTTGAAA
>MAAC01015838.1_pt1 | contig 36763 bp, 35 predicted proteins | sample 1115981 | NCBI WGS metagenome assembly MAAC01 (sample SAMN04961126, study PRJNA320927) | seawater metagenome | isolation source: sample BD02T64 sea water enriched with oil for 64 days | place: USA:Gulf of Mexico | collected 2013-07-27 | reverse complement strand
CATCCGATAGCTTATTCATCGCCTTATCATAGGTCTTTTGGCTAGTTGAAAGTTGGCCTCCCAACTGATCCATATCTTGTACAAATCCTACAAACTTGTCATAAAGCCTACCACTTTGATGTGCTATCTCCAGAACATTTCGCTTCTGATCTTCTTGCTTCCAGATAAAAGAAACTGTTTTTAGCGTGGCCAATAAGGTCGATTGACTTACCAAAACAACATTTTTTTCAAGGGCAAAATTAAACAAAGTATTATCAGCATCCAAGGCAACATGCAAAGCAGGCTCCAAGGCCACAAACATTAATACATAATCTGGACTATTGACACCGTATAAGTTTTGATAATTCTTATCACTCAAACCCTTTATATGACTACGAATACTCTGAATATGTTCCTTCAAGGATACAGTCCTTAGTTTTTCTTCTGTTTCATTAAAATATCTTTCATAGGCCACCAAAGAAACCTTAGCATCCAATATTAAACACTTATTTTCTGGCAATTGAATTACAAAATCAGGAATCTTACGCCCCTTCTCTGCATCATTAACAGAAAACTGTGTACTAAAATGAATTCCCTTTTTAAGTCCAGAGTTTTCCAACAATACTTCCACTTGGGTTTCTCCCCAGTTTCCTTGTGTCTTATTATCCCCCTTCAAAGCTCTAGTAAGATGGCTAGCTTCATCACCCAATCGTTTATTCAATTCCATCAATGATTTCAGTTCACCTTTCAGCTCCCCGGTCATTTTCCCATTATACAATTGCTGATCTTTAACTGCCTTTTCAAAACTGCTCAATCGCTCTCTCAATGGATTAAGCACATCTTGTATACTTGCCGTATTTTGCTTTTTAAATTGAGCATTCCGCTCTTCAAAGATTTGCATAGCCAAAAGCTTAAATCGCTTTTCCATTTGCTCCTTCATCTCATCCCTATTCAAAGCCTCAGAACTTAACCTATCAGCTAATAATGTCTTTTCCTTGTCTAGTTGGTTTCTTTCCTTTTCTAGAATGGTAATTTTAACACCTGTCGCCTTTAGTTCTCCTTGTATTCTATTCAATTCCTTATTGCAAAACCTCAACTCCTCTTGCTCGCGGATTAATGCCGATTCTCGTTTCTTTATGCCTACATAGGTCATAACTCCAACCAAGCCTGCACCACCAACTAATCCTAAAATTAACGCCGTAAAATCCATATACAATCCTCTATTTAATCAATACCTATTTGACCTAGTATTTCTTTTCCAAACCTTAAGAGACATGTAAAAGTCCTTAAAATATATTTCGTAAACCAAAATGAACTACTCCCTCAGAAATATCGAAGGTACTATCCCCTTGTTTTCCGATCCCATATCCCAAATATAACCAACCTGATTTGATGGGCATTTCTATCTGCATTCCCCCAGACCAAATATGTTTCTCGTTTAATTCGGCATCAGATGGGTGGTAAGTTAGACCCTGATCTGTGAATATTTCCAACATATAATCTTGAGAAAAATGATAACGTACAGAGGGAGAAAGCACAACATAGGAAGACAATTGAAATTGATTTTCTAAGAATCCTCTCATATTTTGACTTCCACCCAAAAATAGCAAGTTATTATCGGACAGACCTTCCGTAATTCGGTTTTTATAAGTCAATCCCGTTTTAATGGAAAAAGATTTTCTCAACGGAAAATACCAGGCAAAATCCAAGTCGATTAGATATTCTGAACTACTTATTTCATTTTCATCCCTAGTACCCGCTTTTAAGATTAGATCAAATTTCCCACCCTCTTTTGACTGGATGGTCCTGTCCAATTTTTGATAGTTTAACTTACTGTAATATAAGGTCTTTTCATAGGCGCTTAATACATCAGTAGCAAGGACGACATCTTTGGTTATAGACGATTCACTATTTTCTACTCCCAATCCCAACTTCCAAAAAGATTTCCAAAAATATTGAACCCCTATACTGTAATCTGTTTTCACAAAACTACTGTCCTGCTTATAAATCTTCAAATCTACTTCAGCCCCCCATGAGGATACAATAAAAGGCATAGCAACATGCGTTTTTAAAGATTGGAATTTTTCTCCTTGAGCATCCCACTTTAAATATATTTCTTCCCCACGATGAAAAGCATTCTCCAACTTAAACTCCAACTTTCCTCGAAATGAAACATCCCCAGCTTCATCCGAAGCAAAACCAATGAGACCGTCAAAATAATGGGCTTTCTCTTCTGCTATATAGACATATAATACATTTTTTTTTGGTGTAAATAATACCCTTGGCTCAGCCGTACTTCTTAAAAAGCTATATTGATTTAAAATCTCTGAAAGCTTCAATATTTCTGAACTATTATAGACTTGACCAGCTCGAAACTGTATCATTTGTCTCAAAACTTTCTCTGAGAATCGATCGTTTGATTTTATGACTAAACTATCTATAAGCTGTAATCCATTTTCAGAAACATTCATCCTAGCACTTACAATACCCCCAGAAATCGATAAGGAATCATAATAAACTTTTGCAAATGGATACCCATGATCTAGGTAATACTCCAATACCTTCGCTCTCCTTTCTTTCAAAGGAAACTTATCAAAATAATTACGAGGCTTCCCTACAAAATTTCGAATTTTATGATGGATATTTATTCCTGAATATTGGTATAAATCACCTAATTTACCAAAGCCCTTCCATTTCTCCTCTGCTAAAACAAGGCTATCCAATTGTAGGTCCCAATAACCATACTTTACGAGTTCAGAATAAAAATAGGAGGAAGCATTTTCTCCAAGGAGAGAATCTCCATTCCAAGCAATAAAATCTAATTCATTTACCTTTGATCCATCAGTAAATTCTACCACCTGAGCAAAGGTGCTAGGCAGCAAGAAAATACTTAGTATACATAAAAAAGAGTGCTTTAACATTGAATATTTCTGTTCTTAAAAGGAATAAACTTAATCGAAGACCTTCATAGTCCGAGGAAAATTATTAAATTTGAACTTTAATTTCGTAATTTTGAATTACAAATCTCTGAAAAAATGAAAAAAGTACTATTTATTTTAGGCTTCGTATTTGTGTCAATCATGGCTCAATCTTGTTGTACAACTGTTAACTGTCCTGGCGTTTCTAGCGTTGAAACAGTTGAGGATAACGGTAACTGCTAAGAAGCTTTTTCTTTGTTTTCTTTATTTACAAAAAAAGAAGATACTCCAGCGTTTAACTGGAATAACATCATAGATCAAGCAGAACTCAATGATATCATATCGAGTTCTGCTTTTTCACGTACCCCTATTTTATTCTTCAAACACAGCAGTCGTTGTGGAATAAGTAGAATGGTATTGTCCCGTTTTGAGCGCCAAAATACTGAATTATCGAAAGACATTTCTTGTTATCTCATCAATGTATTGGATCAAAGAGATCTTTCAAATTTCCTTACTGCTCAGTATAATATTATACATGAATCCCCCCAACTATTATTGATTTCAGGAGAAAGTTGCCTGGCTAACGCCTCTCACAATCAAATTCTGAATCTAACCCTCAGCGAATTTAGTCTTTAAATCTACTTACTGCCCTTAAATTACGCTCAATTAGCCTATCCTCCTGCCATCTTCTTTATTTTTAAACAGATTATAATAATCTACTCACTACTTTACGTTTTTCTAATAACGTTATAATTGAATATTTAAGTACATTTGCACAACAATATTTGATACTATACCCATGGCGGAGAATAAAGAAACTGCGGTAGAAGACAAAAACCTGATGAAACGTAAACCTAAATGGTTACGTGTGAAACTTCCAACAGGTGACACGTACAAGAAGGTTCGTGGACTTGTAGCGAAACATAGTCTAAACACTATCTGCGAGAGTGGAAACTGTCCTAATATGGGCGAATGTTGGGGAGAAGGTACTGCAACCTTCATGATCTTAGGTAATATCTGTACAAGATCTTGTGGTTTCTGTGCAGTTGCTACTGGAAAACCATTGGCCGTAGATTGGTCAGAGCCTGAAAAAGTGGCTAGATCAGTTAAGTTGATGGGCGTAAAACATGCTGTTATTACATCTGTAGATAGAGATGACTTGAAAGATGGCGGTTCTATAATATGGACCGATACAGTTAAAGCTATTAGAAGAGTTAGCCCACAAACTACATTAGAAACTTTAATTCCAGATTTTAGAGGAATTAAAGAACATATTCAACGAATTATTGACGTGGCTCCAGACGTAGTCTCTCACAATATGGAAACAGTTGAAAGACTTTCTAGAGAGGTACGGATTCAAGCACGTTATGAAAGAAGCCTTGAAGTTCTAGACACCCTGAAAAAGGGGGGGATTAAAAGAACTAAAACAGGTATCATGCTAGGATTAGGCGAAACAGAAGAAGAAGTTATTCAATCCATGAAGGACTTAGCTGCTGTGAACGTAGATATTCTGACTTTAGGTCAATACCTGCAACCTACACCTAAACACCTTCCTGTAAAAGAATTTGTTACACCAGAACAATTTGCAAAATACAAGGAAATAGGTCTTGAACTTGGCTTTAGATATATTGAAAGTGGCCCCCTAGTAAGGTCCTCTTATAAAGCTGAAAAGCACCTTTTCTAAATTATTATAAAGCCTTCCTCACAGAAGGCTTTTTTTATGTTTATTGACCCCACTAAATTGATTACCTTAGCGGATCAAAAATTAATTCAGAAGATGAGAATAGCCATCAACGGATTTGGACGAATAGGCCGAGTATTATACCGACTACTTTCAGAAAGAGAGGATGTAGAAGTAATCGCTATCAACGATATTGGTAAAGCAGATGTCCTTTGTCACTTATTGAAATACGATTCAGTACATAGAACCTATAAAGGAAATATTTCACTAGATGGTTCCACATTAATCTGCGGAACACAGACCAGTGAATTTCTCCAAATAACGGATCCTTCCGATTTACCTTGGAACGCCCTAAATATAGATCTTGTAATAGAAGCTACTGGATTATTTAGGACAAGAGAATTAGCATCAAAGCATCTTACAGCAGGCGCCAAACAAGTATTACTTTCGGCTCCTGCACAGAGTTCTGATATCAAAATGATCGTTCTAGGCGTAAATGATGAAATCATGGATGGATCTGAAGACATAATTTCCAATGCTTCCTGCACTACAAATTGTGCAGCTCCCATGGTTAAAATCATGAACGAAATCTGTGATATTGATCAAGCTTATATTACCACTGTTCATTCCTATACCTCTGACCAGCAACTCCACGATGCTCCACATGATGATTTCAGAAGAGCTAGAGCAGGTGCGTCCTCTATTGTGCCCACTACAACTGGTGCAGCCAAAGCAGTAACTAAATTATTCCCGCATATACAATTAGGTGGCTGCGGGATACGTGTACCAGTACCTGATGGCTCCTTAACGGACATTACTTTTGTAGTGAAAAATCAATGCTCTGAAGAAACCATTAATGCGGCATTTAAAGAAGCCAGTGAGAAAGGTCCACTAAAAGGGATTTTATCCTATATTGAAGACCCAATAGTCTCAACGGATATCATTGGGGATACCCATTCTTGCACCTTCGATTCACAGCTTACATCTGTATTAGGTAGCATGGTGAAAATTGTAGCATGGTACGATAACGAAATGGGGTATTCAAGTAGAATGGTAGACCTTATTCTAAAAATAAAAGCATTGCGATCATGAGATCACTAGCAAGAAAAATATATTATAGCTTCCCTCCTAAATGGCGTCTAATCGTAAGAAGAATTTTCTTTTTCCCTGTAGACCTAATGAGTAGAAGAGAAGAACTTGTACCTCCTAAAGGAATGATCTATACAGGTTCTGGTGACTTCATCAAACAAGGGAATCACTTTTTAGAACATTTTAAAGACGCGGGATTAAACGCAGACCACCATGTATTAGATATCGGTTCAGGTATCGGTAGAATGGCGAGAGCTATAGCTTTCTTCTTAAATAAAGAAGGGAGATATGAAGGATTCGATGTGGTTGAAAAAGGTGTCACCTGGTGTAAAGAGAATATTCAAAAGAAATTTCCAGCATTCAACTTCACCTATGTAGAATTACAAAATTCCTTATATAGTGAATCGGGAGATGATGCTTCAAAATTCAAATTCCCTTATCCAGATAATAACTTCAACTTTACTTTTCTGACTTCTGTTTTTACGCATATGCCTACAGAAGAAGTACTCCATTATATAAAGGAAATTCATAGAACTTTAGATTATGGAGGAATCTGCTTTAGTACTTTCTTTATCTTAAATGAAGAAAGTAAAGAAATGATGGAAAATGGAAACTTCAAATTCCCTCACAATTATGGTAATTACGCCTTGATGGATAAAAATGTAGATGCGGCAAACATTGCTTTCGACCAAGCCTTTTTATTTCAAGAAATTGAGAAAAATGGATTCAAAATTAAGGAAATTATTTACGGTAACTGGTGCGGTGATAGACCGTCAAAATACGGTGAATTTCAAGATATCCTAATTTTAGAAAAACAAAAAGAGCAATAATTTATTGCTCTTTTTGTTTTTTCAATATAACGGATAGAGATCCCCTTAGTTATCTCTATCCTCAAAGTCCTCCTTCCCCTTGTTGATTATTCGCTTTACAAAAGCAACCAACAATAATACAACTGTAACTATTAAAATAATCATAGCGAATGTAATTTCTAAAGAGTCCAAACCTTCCATCACTTTAGCTTTACCGCAGTTCCATAGGCCAATATCTCTGAACAACCCTGCATGATCATTGAAGTTGTAAATCTCACATTTACAATGGCATCAGCTCCTAGAGATTTTGCATCATCTACCATTCTTTGAATAGACTGTTCTCTAGATTCTGCTTGAAGTTTTGTGTACTCTTCTATCTCACCACCCACAATATTCTTTAATCCAGCGAAAAAATCTCTACCAATATTTCGTGCCCTAACTGTACTTCCTCTAGCAATACCAAGGTTTTCAACGATCTCTCTTCCGGTAATAGTTTCCGTTGTGGATAGTAACATAATTTCTTTTTTCTTAAAAATAAACAAAAGCCCCATTCCTAGGAAGAAATGGGGCTTATGATTTGTTAAAAAATGTCAGTAAACTATTTCAATAATACCTCTTCTGAATAATCTACAGGTACATCAATGGATACACCAGCAATTTCTAAAGTAACAATCCCTTTATACTTTATATTTACAGGTTTATTGAGAAATGTATTGACTAAGGAACCAATTAAACCTCCCTTTTCTTCTTGCCACATTGCTTTGGGATTAAAACTAAAGTTTACTGGAATAACAAAATTCCCCTTTGAAGTAATTTCGACTTTTTTGGTAGCAGTAACGGCCCCCATTTCAATCTCATTTACTATAGGAATGATAGTTACCTTTTCCAACCTTACCCCTAGATCATTCGGGTTGTAAAATACTAAATCAGCATCAATACTTACCGATTTTGCCTTAGCCTCTTTGACAACTACGTTATCAACATTTATAAATGAAGGTGTCTCCGTTAAGGTACACGCAACCATAAACAAGCTCATTACAAGCAGTACTATTTTATTCAAAACCTTCATAATCTTATCTTTTAGCATTCATTTCATCCAGTTTTTCCTGTGTCTTTTCCCATTTCTCCATTACGACTTCCAATTCATCCTTTTTGGCTTGATACGCTGCAAAAAATGCCGTAGTATCTTCTATTGTAGCCATCTTCTCCGCATCTTGAAGATACAAATCATCAGAAGCAATGGATTTTTCTATCTCATTTATGGAGCGCTCTAGCTTTCCAATTTGATTCTGAACCCGCTTTGTTTCTTTTTCCAGCTCCCTATTCTGTTCCTTATTAAGCTTCACTTTTACAGGAGCCGCTTTTTTCTTCTTAGAAGACTTCTCAAGCTCCACTAGATCATTCAAGCTACGCTGATCCATATATTCTTTTAGATCACCTAAAAACTCGTTAATAACCCCATCTTTGAATTCCAAAACTTTATCCGTTAAGCCTTCCAAGAAATCACGATCGTGAGAAACCAAAATAATACTCCCATCGAACTCCTTCAGCGCTTGTTTCAAGATATCTTTAGATTGAATATCCAAGTGATTCGTTGGCTCATCAAGAATAATCAAATTATAAGGCTCAAGCAACATTTTACATAATGCCAATCTACCACGTTCACCACCCGATAATACCTTTACTTTCTTATCGACCTCCTCTCCACTAAATAAAAATGACCCTAAGAGTGATCTTACTTTAGGACGCGTTTCATTGTTGGCACTATCAAACATAATATCCAGCACCGATTTATTCTCATCTAATTTTTCAGCTTGGTTTTGAGCAAAATAACCAATCTTAGCTTTGTATCCCAACTCCAAAGTTCCAGTATAATCCTCTACTTCATTCACAATACATTTGGCCAAGGTTGTCTTTCCCTGCCCATTCTGCCCTACAAAGGCAACCTTATGACCTCTTTCTAACTCAAATTTAACCCCTGAAAATATTTTTTTATCCCCATAGCTCTTAGCCAGGTTTTCTATTTTAAGAATTACTTTACCCGAATGAGGAGCTTTAGGAAAGTTAAAACGCATGGAACGGTCAGACATACCATCCATTTCAACCTTATCCATTTTATCCAAACGTTTGATCAAACTTTGCGCAAAGGCAGCCTTAGACGATTTGTATCGAAACTTTTCAATAAGCGCTTCTGTTTTCTTTATCTCCTTCTCTTGATTCCTTAGAACAGCCAATTGCTGTTCTATCATCTCCTCTCTTTGCCCTAGGTACTTCGTGTAATTCCCTTTGATATCGTAAATGCGACCATTCTGAATTTCAATGGTTCTATTACAAACCTGATCCAAAAATCGTTTATCGTGAGAAACCAATAGTACAGCTCCAGCATATCCTCTTAGGTATTTCTCCAACCACATAATGGATTCGATATCCAAGTGATTGGTAGGCTCATCCAGTAATAATACTTCAGGTTGTTGTAACAACAATTTCCCCAACTCAATTCGCATACGCCATCCACCACTAAAATCTGTAGTTTGACGATCCAAATCACTAGACTGAAACCCTAATCCCTTCAGTACCTTTTCGATTTCTCCTTCTATTCTATAACCTCCTAATAAATCAATTCTCTCGTTTACCTTATGGAGACTTTCAATGATCTCTGCATAGCTATCAGATTCATAATCTGTTCGAGTTGCTAATTGATCACCCAAAGAAGTAGCCTGATTCAATAAACGGCTTAGCTCTCCAAAAGCCTTTTTAGCCTCCTCCCAAACTGTACAACCACTCTCAAACTCTAAATCCTGACGTAAAAGTCCCAACTTGGTTCCCTTAGCGCAAGAAATCGTTCCTTCGTCAGGCATTTCAGTCCCCGCAATTAACTTTAACAAGGTTGATTTTCCTGCTCCATTTTTACCTACTAATCCAATTCGATCGCCTTTATTGACCTGAAACTGAATTTCCTTAAAAAGGAATTTACCGGCAAAATGAACACTAATTTGATTGATATCTAACATATACTACGTTTAGCCTAATTTGATTCTAAAAAATGACGGTATCTACTAATGTTAAAGACATCGTCTGGTTCTGTACCTTCGTACATTTTTGAAATTAAACAGTCGGTGAGATAAGGTCCCATAAGGATACCTCTAGTTCCAAAGCCATTTAATACATATAATTGTGAAAACTCAGGATGTTGACCAATTAATGGTCGCCTATCATTTACTGTGGGACGCATTCCTGCTTCATGGCTGACAATTTCAAAAGGACAATCAATTATGGGTCCCAAACGATCCAATAGCCATTGTTTTCCCTTTTCAGTCGGAATACAATCTTTTTCTTTCCAATTGAAAGTAGCACCTACGCGATAAAGATCATCTCCTAAAGGCATAATGAATATTCCTCCCTTAATCGCTTTATCCAAGTTTAACCCGATAGCTTTTATTGTTATCAGTTCTCCCTTGGTACCATCCAATGGCAAATAATTAAAATATGGATTATGGACCATTCCAAATCCTTCGGAAAAGACCACTTTTTCAGCTTCAATATCTTTATAAGTAACTTTCCCTTCTGCTAGCTTCAATACCTCAAAATCAAACTTCTCATTCCGAAGAATTCCATTTGAAGAAATATATGCAGCCATAGTACCTATGATCGTCTTCACATCAACCCTACCAGTTTGTTTTACCCTACCAAAACCAACTTTCTTTTGAAGCTTATCATTATTAACTTCTAGAATATTGGTGTCCATATATTCTGATAATACAGGATGATCCGTTTTTTCTAACCAAGTCTCAACTTCCTTTTCATCATGAAATAAACGGAAGATTGGAAAATGATGTATTAGTTGAACCTTTAAATGCTCCTCCATATCCGCATAGAAATCAAACATTACAGGAAGGAATTCAGTTGCATTCCAGCATAAAGTAAAACGCTTCAATACTAAAGCATTGAACATCCCTGGAGCAACAGAACTAGATTTATACATATCACCATCTTGAAAAACAGCAATACTTTTACCCTGCCTAAGCAACTTATAGGCCGCAATAGACCCAGCAATTCCTTGGCCAACTATAATAACATCAACTTTCATAGTGCAAAAATAAAAAAAGACCACCTGAAACAGATGGTCTTTAAAAGAAAAAGCCAACAATAAGTTGGCTTTTTTATACTGATTTGATATTTAGTAATACCAAAGATCGTGTTCAAAGTTTCTAATCTCTTCTTTGATACGTTCAGCTTCTAACAACTGATCTAACTTTCTCAAGGTAGCATAATCAAAGATAGCACGGTTTTGTAAGTTCGATTCACTTTTGATAACAGCAGTGTACAATCTTTTGACAAAATACTCGTCAATAGTCATTCTTTCCGCATTGTTATAGCTATTCCAAATATTAGCATTTGCCAACATTGGACGTGCAGCTGGATAGTAGAACCAGAATAATTGTTGTTTTTCAAACTCTCCTGTTTCAACGTTCTCAACTAAAGCTACTGGACAAATTGAGATAATTCTTCTCTCCATAACACCTCTCTTCTTATTGAAGAAACGTTCCTCACGGATCAAAATCTCATGAATATCACTTGCCAATACATTGATAGTATCAGGCTCCATAACGATAGCACCAGTTTCCCAGTCCTCCACAGGAACAGTATCTACTCTATATAATCTAGAAGCGACCTCTTCACCAGTTAACTTTTCAGCAAAATACTCATCCTCGTACGCTTGAAGAGTTTTACTTTTTGTTACAGCATCAAAGATGTGTTGAACAAAACTCTTTCTGTACAAGTCAGGGAAAGTTGGAAAGTATAAAGGCTGATTATTTTTCAACTTCAAATTGATAGCTGAAATATATTGCTTATGCCAAAATACGTCATCCTCACGCACTGGTTGATGTTTCAATGTTCTGTTCTGATAATCGTAGTGACGGACAATGTTCGTCCCTTGTTGAATATCAGCCCCAACATGATAATCTAATACATGCTTGCTCTTGTTATCCTGTGCATTAGCACTAGTCAATGCAAGTAAACATACAGTTAATGCAGAAAAAATACGCTTCATTATATAAGTATTTTTATTGAACAGTCAAAATTACTGGTGAACATGTCTTAGTACCAATTCCTTTCTCAGTGCTTACAGCCTTGATATTGGTAAACGATACATCACGTCCAGGTTTTATTTTCTTAAATTTAGCCTTTACATCTGACGTAAACAAATCACCTTTAACAATAATTGGTTTAACGTACTCCCCTTCTTTAACACGAACGGTATATGTAGACACTCTAAATTTTAAGTCGAATGGAAAATCTTTAAGTGTTGCACGAACACCTGGAGTTTTCAACAGTCTATTTTTAGAAATACTTCCTTCAACTTTACCACCTACGGTAGCAACTGGATTAGGAATTTTCTTAACACGGAACTCTTTCGGTTTCCCAATAGTTGTTCCATTTGCTTTTACACTAATAGTAGCTTTCAAAGCAGTTTTAGTCACACGTGCCTCGTATTTACCAGGAGAAATTCTTCTCATGATAACACCAGTACCTGTAGCAACAACATCCTTAGGAGCTACACCAGGAACAGAAACTTCCAATGGGTTTGCAACTCCACGGTAGAATACATTCATTTTTGTTGGTGAAACAACGGCTGTTGGTTGAGCAACAGTATATTCAAACGTCTCAGCAGGATAAGCAACGACACCCTGTGTTTTAGTTTGAATTAATACACGAGATGCAAAAGAAAAACTACCTGTTTTAGTCGCCTTTTCCTTTAGTTTCCCTTTTCCTTGACCATCCACAGTTACACTTGTAGCCTTAGACCAATCTGGTTTACCATCAACAAATTCCTTTGTAATTTCAACATCTGGTCTTTGTTGTGAATCGAATGCCGTAACAAAGATATCAGCTTTAAGACTGTCACCTTGCATGATGAATGACTTAGGCGCAATAACTACAGCAGCTAATTCATCAAATGTAAATTCAGATTTACCAGCAGATAAATACAATGCATCCACTACTTCAGATTCCGCTTTTACAACTTCAGACTCAATCTGACTTAAGAAGGTCAAGATAGCAATTAAAGGAAATCCTTCAAATCTATCAACCTGCCAAGGTTTAGGACCAGCAGTCCCTTTTTTTACATCATCCGTATTGAAAGTACTTTCAATGGAAGCTTTTAATCCAGCATTATCTTGAACAGTCTTCAAGGCTAACAAAGCACCTCTGAAGACATCAATTTCAGCCTTTAATTCAGCTCCTTTTTTTGGTTTTTTAAGAAGATAATTGGCTACAATTTCTTTGTCGCCCATTTTATCCGGTGGCTTAATGCCCCTAATAAAATTATCCGCATCATCAGAATAACCACCCGTCTTTTCAATTAAAGTTTCCTTTAATTCTTTAAGGTGTGTTTTTAATTTATCCGAAGCGGTCTTTACCGTTTGTGCATACGCATATGCCGGTTTAACACGGTTTTGAGTTTTAGCTGCCTCAGCAAAGGCAGTATATGTTTGATCATTCTTCGCTTCCAATGCAGAAGTCGTGTTTACCAACCCGGTCTCTACTTTAAAGAATGCAAGCATGATCTCTCTTGATACGTTCAAGGCAAGTAATGCAGTCAATACGAGATACATCATATTGATCATCTTCTGCCTTGGGCTTAGTTTTCCACTTGCCATTTTTTAACAGAATTTAATGATTACTTATTGAAGTTCATTGCAGTCAACATATTACCATAAACATTGTTCAGAGAACTTAAGTTTTTAGTAAGTGTCGTTAACTCCTTTTGCATTTCCTCAGATGACTCCATTGCAGTCTTCATATTGTCAGCCATACGTTTTGTAGCATCAGTATGAATACCTGTACTTTGGATTTGAGATTCGTACAATGCATTGATAGCATTTAAGTTTTTGGCAGCACTTCCTACAGCTTCGCTATAATTGTTAGTAGACTGAGCAATATTTACTGCCTCACCTAATCCGTTTGCTGCTGTAGAAACCTTACGTAAACCATCTCCTAAACTTTCGATCAAGTGACTGTCAATTTTAGCTTTCTCCATCATATTATCCAATTCTCTAACTGGAGATACATCATCATCATCAGAATCTAGTCCAGCCAATTCAGGATAAACCAAAGACCAATCGTATTCCTTTCCAGGCTTCTCAAATGCAGAGAAAAAGAAAATAATAGCTTCCGTTCCTAAACCTGCAATCAACATCTCATTTGCGAACGCCCAGTGTTGAATTTTAAATAATGCTCCTAAGATTACGACTGCTGCACCAATACCGTACAACTTAGCCATAAAGTTCTTTCCTCTCTTGCTATCTAAAAATGACATAGTTACAATTTTAAAGGGTTATTTGTTTTTTTACTAATTAAGATCTACTAAAATTCAATTTCGTCAACACGAGCGTATGTTTTCACACAACGGAACCCAATATACGACTTAGCAGTATCTAAATATTCATAATCACGAGAAGCTACTTGAATGAATGCCCCTATATCTTTCCAAGATCCACCTTTAGTAATCTTACGTTTCAACATTGGGTGATCAGAATCAAGAGCATCATATCTGAAATCTGGATTCAAATCATGGTAATAAGAATATTGTGTTTGCTCGAATGGAGTACTTGTCCACTCTGAAACATTCCCTGACATGTTGAACAATCCAAATCCATTTGGCCAATATGAATCAGCTCTAGCAGTAAAAACATATCCATCTGCTTTGTAATCTCCTCTTCTTGGTTTGAAGTTCGCTAGGAAACAACCTTTGCTATTTGTTGGATATAAACCACCCCATGGGTAAACAGATAATTGTTTTCCACCTCTTGCAGCATATTCCCACTCCATTTCAGTTGGTAACCTGTAACTAGTTTCAAATTTCTCTTCACCTTCTAGCAATGACTTATTACGCATATCTGTTCTCCAAGCACAAAAAGCATTTGCTTGATCCCAGTTAACACCAACTACAGGATATTGTCCGTAAGATGGGTGCCAGAAGTAATTAGTAAAAATAGGCTCATTATACGTATATGCATACGCGAAATCGTGTAGCCAAACTAAAGTATCAGGATAAACTGTTACTGTCTTAGAATTCTCAAGATTTTTTCTAGAATATCCCTCACGGTATGTTCCAGTCTCAGGATCAAAACGATTTTCCTTTCTACCTGAAGCAGTATTATCTACATAACGGTAAGTATAGGTCCAATCTCTTGTATCAAAAGATTTCTTTCCAAAAACACGTTCTTCTTCTGGAATATACATAGGTTCAAGTGCATCTATAAAAAGCTCATCATCTGATGCCCAGTCAATCGCAACATCCCAGTTCAAATATGGCTTTTCTAAGAAGTCACCTTCCTCATTTTCTTCAATCATTTCATAACCTTCTACTCCAGCATCAGCTAAAGTAACTCTTGCGATAGAATCACGTACCCAATTCACATATTGGCGATACTCGTCATTCGTAATTTCTGTCTGATCCATCCAAAATGAATGCATAGTAACAGTACGCATTGGAGTAGTATGTGCATACGGTACATTTTGGTCATTCGACCCCATTGTATATGTACCTCCAGGAACTTGGACCATCCCAAATGGATCTGCTGGTCTAAATGCAACGCCTGAGCTCGCTCCAACCAAATCTCCAGTTGGTGTTCCACAACTCATCATAGTTGCAGCTATAACACCTAAAGCTAGAACTTTTTTCATTTGTTTTTGGTATTTAGTCATGTCTATCGACAAATATTTCGGTTATTACTTATACTAATAATTCCACTTTCGATTCTTACAAGAATCTAATATTACGATATCTCGTATCCCCTTTAGTAGGAACGGAAACATCAAACGAGTATCTCACAAATAATTCATGAGAACCAGATTGTTCTGTTCTTAAATCAGAAACTGTAATATCATAAGCATACCCTACACGGATATTTTCTTTCAATTGGTAACCTAAAAGAACGGCAACTGCGTCATAGGTTCTATACGATGTCCCTAAAAATAGAGTTTCATTGTACACGAAGTTAACATTAAAATCCCATTGCGCTTCTACATCATCGCTTTTCATGAAAATGGATGGTTGTATTATCCAATCTCTGTTAAGCTCATATTTTGCACCAGCTACAAGGTAAACATGTCTAGAAGAATTGAATCTTGCATTCTTTCCTCCATCCAACTCCGCTTCAAAATCAAATACATGTGTAGAAGAGACTCCTAGATAGTATTTATCTTTTGTAACATGAAATCCTAATCCGACATCGGGAATCATTGCGCTAGCATCCTCAGTAGGAATACTTGCATCATTTTCACCATTGCCTCCATCAGGAGCTTTCCAAATATCGTAGTTAAAATCTACACTTTGAATTCCAACACTCAAACCAAGTCCAAAAGAGGCATCTCTACCTAATTTACCATGATAGGCGTATGAAGCATTCGCTTGCCTATATGTAAATCCGTTTCCTATTCGGTCATTCACTATATTCACTCCAGCGCCGCCGCCTAGGGCATAAACGGGCATGTCGAAACTAAAAATCTGAGTTTCTGGAGCTCCTTCAAAACCGACCCACTGAGAACGATGTAAAAGCGAAAAGTTTCCAACTCCTTGCCATCCGGCAAATGATGGATTAACCGAAAACCTATTAAACATGTTTTGTGTTATTTGTACATCCTGTTGCGCCATTAAATTGGCTCCACACATCATACAAACAAGCAACACTATTTTCTTCATAAAACGATCGGGTTTTCAAAGACTAACTGACTTCGAGTGGCTAAAGATATAAAAAAAATAGTTTCAGACAACTCTATTAGACATTTGTTGTATCAATTTGAATAAAATTTCTTTGTTAGTTTTAGCTTTCTAAAACACCTCCATTCGGTTCTGCTAAATCGCTAGGTCAATTGATCTTACTTACATAACGAAACCAAGAATCTGGTATTTCCCCCACCAGAGAAGAATTGTAATCATCAAGCGTACAAGGGATAAGGATTTTTATTTTATTCTCACAATTGTTATTCACTTCTACCCACCACCTATCAGTTCTTTTACTCTTATAGAAGATCCATTCCATTTGATCCTTCAAAACAGTGAATTTTAAAAAGTTTTTAGTTTCATTAAAATTTTCTTTCACTGAATCTTGGTATCCATCTAAAAAGTGCCAAACTAACTGAGCTAGGTTCGCCGTTTCCATTTTTCCATCATGCTGAAAAGAAACATCTGATATGTGTGCCACTTTTAACCTATCTGAGAAGGCGGCGTACCAAATCAATTGACATAATTCAAAAGTGAACATTCCATTCGGCCTTATTGCCGCTGACGCAACCAATTCTGGACTTCTTAATACATCCATCCTGAAATTGGCATAATGTGCGTTCCTAAATTTTGGCTCCATTGCCTGGAGGTCTAACTTCACTGTTCCCAACCTCAACGTTTCAAAATGCAACTCCCCTAAACTGCGGATGGCGTTCGCGTTGTTTAAATATTGCTGATACCCCAATTGGGTATACTGAAACAAAGAGGTATTCTTGGCTAATATAATTTCAGATAAAAAATGGTTGGCCAAAGACAAATGAGGCACCTGAGAAGACACCTCCACAACAGAAAGCGCTTTATGATACTTGGATAATTCCGTAAATAGAATATTATCTACAGTATCACTACCACCAAGAATCAGTGGTATTACCCCATATTCTCCATATAATCGAGAAACAACCTCCTTCAACAGCGCCTGGCTATCTCCTGGATTATTTCCTTGCTTTAGATTCCCGAGGTCATAAATAGGCTTCTGCCAATCATTCCCAGGGAACAATGCATTCAATTGCATTCTAAAATTAGCTGTAAAGCACTCAAAGGTCTTGGTAGACTGCCCTTCATTTACAAAGAAAAACACTAAATCTCCTTTATTAAACTTATCGCAGTCGCTTTCCTCAATTAAGGCACGCTTATAAAAAGCAATAGCGCCCTTAGAAGAATCTAATTCTTCTAGAGCGCTATGCATATTTGTAGTATCGAAATACTCTCTTAGATCTTCAAATATCAAAATCTATTATTTCTTTGTAGTTGTCTTTTTTGCGGCAGCCTTTTTGGTTGTAGTTTTCTTTGCTGCAGCTTTTTTAGCTGGAGCTTTCTTTCCAGTTTTCTTTCCTGCACCACCCTCTTTTATCAACTTCTCGCAATCTTCTCTACTAAGCTCCTTTGGATCTACATCTTTTGGAATCTTAAAGTTCTTCTTTTGGAATCTGATATAAGGTCCCCAACGCCCGTTCAGTACCTCAATTACCGGTTCTTCTTCAAATGCTTGAATAAACTTCTCTGCATCCGCTTTTCTTTTGGCCTCAATCAACTCAATGCAATGAGCTAAATCAACATCCATAGGATCATCTTCCTTCCCTAAAGAAACGAACTTACTATCATGACGTACATAAGGTCCAAAGCGACCAATTGCAACAGTTACTACCTTTTCTTCAAATTCTCCAACTTGCCTAGGTAATTTAAATAACTCTAAAGCTTCCTCTAGAGAAATAGTATCAATACTTTGGCCATTTCGTAGACTAGCGAACTTAGGCTTTTCAGCCTCTTCGTCTTCACTTGTCGCCCCAAGCTGAGCCATAGGCCCATATCTACCAATTCTTACAATTACTGGCTTTCCTGTTTTTGGATCGTCTCCAAGTTCTCGTGTTCCACTTACTCGTTCTGAATGTTCACTAACATCTAGTACTTTTGGATGGAATTCATTGTAGAATTCTGCAATCATTTTATTCCATACCATCTTACCTTGCGCAATCTCATCGAATAAATCTTCAATTTCTGCAGTAAAATGATAATCTAGGATATGCTCAAAGTTTGCCGATAGGAAATCATTCACAACCATTCCGATATCCGTTGGGAATAGCTTCTGTTTTTCCTGCCCCCAATTCTCAGTCTTTTCTTCTAAAGCTATAGCTCCATTTTTAAGACCCAGCTCCAGAAACAACCTACTATTTCCTGGTCGATCTTCCTTAACTACGTATTTCCTTCTTTGGATGGTTGAAATGGTTGGCGCATAAGTAGACGGTCTACCTATTCCCAATTCTTCCATTTTACGTACCAAAGAAGCTTCATTATATCTTGGTGGGTGTTTAGAGAATCGTTCGGTAGCTAATACCTCATCCATTCCTAATACCTCATCCTGACTCATTTTTGGCAAGCGGCCAGTATCTTCTTCTTCCTCATCATCTGTGGATACCTGATATACCTTAAGGAAACCATCAAATAGTAACACCTCTCCTTTGGCTACAAATTTTTTGTCAAAATTTGAAAACTGAATCTTAGCAGTTGTCTTTTCAAACTTTGCTTCACTCATTTGAGAAGCCAATGTCCGTTTCCAGATCAATTCATATAATCTGCGCTCATTACGATCCAAGTCTTCGCCCTCATAATTCATATAAGTAGGTCGAATCGCCTCGTGAGCCTCCTGTGCTCCTTTCTGCTTGGTAGTATATTGCCTTGGCTCAGAATACTCATCACCCCATCTACTTTTAATCTCGGCCTCTGCAGCATCAATAGCATCTTGAGATAAACTCACACTATCAGTACGCATATAGGTTATCTTCCCTGATTCGTACAATTTCTGCGCTACAGACATCGTTTGCGCAACAGAAAAGCTCAATTTCCTAGAAGCCTCCTGTTGTAGGGTAGAAGTGGTAAATGGTTTTGTCGGTGATTTTTTGGATGGCTTAGTAATGATTTCCTCAACTGAGAAGATTGAATCCTTACATAATTCCAATATTTTTTCAGCCTCTTCCTTACCTTTCGGTTTGGTATTCAACTCAGCTTTAAAAGCAACATTATCTGCAGTTTGAAATTGGCCAACAACTTTGAAAGAACTAGAAAATGTAAATTTTCTAATTTCTTTTTCACGTTCAGCGATCAACTTTACAGCTACGGATTGAACACGACCAGCAGATAATCCTTGCTGTACCTTTCTCCATAGGACGGGTGAAAGTTCGAAACCTACCAATCGATCTAGAATTCTACGAGCCTGTTGGGCATCAACTAAATCGATATTGATTTCTCTTGGTGTTTCAACAGCTTTAAGAATAGCCTTCTTGGTAATCTCGTGAAAAACGATTCTTTTCACTTCTTTGTTCGATAATCCAAGTGCTTCAAATAAGTGCCACGCTATCGCTTCTCCCTCGCGATCCTCATCCGTTGCTAGCCAAACAGTCTCTGCTTTATTCACATCTGCCTGTAACTTTTTCACCAAATCCTTTTTGTCTTTGGATATCTCGTAAACAGGTTTAAAATTATTATCAATCTCAATCCCCATTTTCTTAGGGCTCAAATCTCGGATATGTCCAAAACTAGACTTTACCGTAAATTCCTTTCCTAGAAAACCTTCTATTGTTTTCGCCTTTGCCGGCGACTCAACTATTACTAAATTCTTTGCCATGATCGAAACCTTATGTGTACAGGTGAATTGAATCTTGCTATATCCCACTACTATATGTAGGGACCTGTGCTTCGTTATGCATTATATTGAAATGGACTCTTTGTCCAGAATTGACCTTACTATCAATAAATATAAAAGCCAAATTTACCCACAAAAATAATAGGTTTTTTTTCAATTAGACAAATAAAATTGAGAACCTCTTAAGTTTAACCCCCTTAAAAGCAGTCTAAAACCCACTATTTAAGTTGCCAAAATAACACAAATTTGAATTCGAAATTTCATCAGAATTTCTTTCATTTTCACGAGACGGTGTTTATTCGAAATTCTTGAAATTCAATAGACTCAAAGAATTTATACACGAATTTTCTACTATATTATATAGCACACATTTTTTCAATATTCAGGCCGCCAAAATCCCTGCTTATTTTTTTTTAAAAATATTTCTCAAAAAAAATCCTTCAGCACTAAAATGACCATTCATTAGATTTCCCTCCGATTTTAAGATTTTTTAAAGAAAAAAGAAGATAGCTGACACTTTGTCACCAATATAATTACTTACCTTTGTGGCCTAAAATTTATTGCCTTTATGAAGAGTTTAGATCAAGGAAACAAGGTTATAGACGAGAGTAAGCAAGGAGAAGCTACCGTACTGAATACTAATGTAGGAGATAAAAAAGTTTATATTGAAAGCTACGGCTGTCAAATGAACTTTTCAGATAGTGAGATTGTAGCATCTATTCTGCAAGAAGATGGCTATGCAACGACTCGAAATATTGAAGAAGCGGATTTAGTATTCCTAAATACGTGTTCTATCCGTGAAAAAGCTGAAGATACCGTTCGTAAACGATTAAAATCTTTTACGAAACTAAAACGCAACAATAAAAAACTTAAAGTTGGTGTTCTAGGATGTATGGCGGAAAGGCTGAAAAGTAAATTACTAGAAGAAGAAAAATTAGTTGATCTAATAGTAGGGCCTGACGCCTACAGAGATCTTCCAACCCTTCTAGAGGAAATTGACGGTGGAGAAAAAGCAGTAAATGTTCTCCTTAGCATGGAAGAGACCTATGCAGACATATCACCTGTAAGATATGGAAGCAACGGTGTTACCGCCTTTGTAACTATTATGCGTGGATGCGACAATATGTGTACTTTCTGTGTCGTACCTTTTACTAGAGGTAGAGAACGAAGTAGAGATGCTGAAAGCATCCTTGAGGAAGTACGTCAATTGTCTGAACAAGGTTATAAGGAAGTTACCGTACTCGGACAAAATGTAGACTCTTACCTTTGGTATGGTGGTGGTCCCAAAAAGCATTTCAAAAACTTATCTGAGATAGAAAAAGCAAGCAGCATAAACTTTGCCCAGCTTTTGAAAAAAGTAGCTCAAGTAAATCCTGAAGTTCGTGTTAGATTCTTTACCTCTAACCCTCAAGATATGACAGATGAGGTGCTAGAAGTAATGGCTTCTGAAGAAAATATTTGTAACTTCATTCACCTTCCTTTCCAATCTGGAAGTGATCGGATTCTCGATTTAATGAATAGAGGATATACTGTAGAGAAATACAAAGAGAGAATAGATAAGATCAAGGAAATCCTTCCTGATTGTGCTATTTCTCATGATATTATTTCTGGTTTCTGTTCAGAGACAGAAGAAGATCATCAAGCAACGCTAGATTTGATGGACTATGTAACCTTTGATTATGGGTATATGTTCAACTATTCTGAACGTCCAAATACCTATGCTGCAAAAAAATTGACGGATGATGTTCCTGAAGATGTTAAGAAAAGACGCCTTGCAGAAATTATCCAGAGACAAAGAGAGCACTCATTTATTCGAAATAAGACCTATGTAGGCAATACCTATAAAGTCCTAATCGAAACAATATCCAAAAAATCGGATGAAGAGTACTTAGGCAGGAATAGTCAAAATGCGGCCATTATCTTCCCTAAAGAAGATGCTAAATTGGGTGACTATGTAAACGTATTGGTTGAGGATTGTAATTCAGCGACACTACGTGGGAAAATCGTTTCATAAGCATAATTAAATATAATAGATTATGAATGTACAAGAGGCAAAACAAAGATTTGGAATAATTGGAAACTCTCCTATGCTGGATAGAGCCCTAAATAATGCTATCCAAGTCTCTCCTACTGATATTTCTGTTCTTATTTCAGGTGAAAGTGGGACAGGGAAGGAAATTATACCTCGAATCATTCATCAATTATCGCATAGAAAACATAAGTCTTATATCGCTGTCAACTGTGGTGCCATACCTGAAGGCACCATAGACAGTGAACTTTTTGGACATGAGAAAGGATCCTTTACGGGAGCTACAGCTGCCAGAAAAGGATATTTTGAAGAAGCCGATGGAGGAACCATCTTTTTAGATGAGGTTGCAGAACTTCCACTTTCCACACAGGTAAGACTACTCCGAGTATTGGAAACTGGTGAATTCATGAAAGTTGGATCTTCTAAGGTTCAAAAAACAGATGTTAGAATTGTCGCTGCTTCCAATATCAATCTTATTCAGTCTATAGGGGATGGAAAGTTCCGTGAAGACCTATTCTATCGTCTTAACACTGTATTAGTAGACCTACCACCGCTTAGAAAAAGAGAGGCTGACATACATCTACTGTTTAGAAAATTTGCAGCAGACTTTGGGCAAAAATACCATATGCCAACTGTTCGTCTTGAAGACGATGCTATTCCTGTACTATTAAACTACCAATGGCCAGGTAATATTCGTCAACTTAGAAATGTAGTGGAGCAACTTTCAGTAGTTGGAAAAAGCAGATTGCTAGATGCTATAACACTGAGAGAATACCTTCCAGATTATCAAACAATGCAAAGAAGTCCTGCACTTCGAGGTTCAGAAGATCAAAGTTATTCAGAACGGGAAATACTATATAAGGTACTTTTCGATATGAGAAAGGATATTTCCGAATTGAAAAAATTAACACTTGACATGATACAGCATGGTATTCAGGATCATCATGCCCCTACTATTCAAAAAATGTATCAAGAAGTGAAAGAAGAGGAAGGTAACAGCATTCTTCAATTGGAAAGTCCTATCCGGAAAAATGAAGAAGTTCCTGAGCCTGCCTATATCCCAGAGAGCAACTATCAGATGGTAGATGTCCAAGAAAAAGAGCCTATAGAAAGCCTTTCTCTCCAAGAAATGGAAATCCAATTGATCAAAAGAGCACTTGAGAAGCACCAGGGTAAGAGAAAGGAAGCAGCCAAAGAACTGGATATATCTGAGCGTACTTTGTACCGTAAAATCAAACAATACGATCTATAATTATAAAAATATCCCTAATTTTAGATTCGTTATGACTAAACACCTGCGCTATTTATTCTCAACACTTTGTTTGATTCTGGTTTATTCCTGTAAATATTATACCTTTTCAGGAATTGACATTAATCCAAAGATCAAAACATTTTCGGTCTCCCAGTTTGAGAACCTAGCCACTTTGGTGAACCCCGATCTTGCCATTGATTTGAAACAAAACTTAATTGACAAGTTAAACAGGAAAACACAATTACTGGAACAAGAAGAAGAAGGTGATTTACATTTTCATGGCGCAATCCAGCGATATGATATTATCCCAATTGGAATTACATCAGAAGCTCAAGCCAATCAATCTCGTTTCACTATTCAAATTAAAGTTAGTTTCTTTAATAAAGTAGAACCCGCAAAAAACTTCACTACTTCATTCCCTGCATTCAAGGATTTCGACAATACGATTCCTTTTGAATCTGTAGAAGAGGAGCTAACGGAAGAGATAATTGAAGAAATTTCTGAAAACATATTTAACAAAGCACTTGTAAATTGGTAAGGTGGATTTAAAAAAAGCACTACATATAATAGATAACCCGGCAACCTTAGAAGAAATCCCTATGCAAGAGATTTCTCAACTGGTGGCCGATTTCCCCTATTGTCAGACTTTCCACCTCCTATTACAAAAGCGACTACAATTTGAAGAAAATGCTGAAACATATCACAATCAGCTAGCAAAAACAGCTTGTTATGCCAGTGATTCCAGTAAATTATTCTATTGGCTTACCGAGATTGATAATGCAAAAGAAATCTTGCAGAAATTCAGTACGCTATTAACTTCATCCACAGAGGAGGAAAATGAAGTAGAGCAGGTCAGTCACCCAATGTCTGATGATCATACCTTTGGTTATTGGTTAAAATTGGCACTGAGTCGAGAAGCTGTAGCCCCGCTAGACATACGTTCTGTAAAAGGATCAAAACAATCAGATTTGATTGATGAATTCCTTCAAAAGAATCCAAGCATAAATCCTCAAAAGGATAAACTTAAGACCAAAAATGTCAACTTAGCCAAGCAAAGTAGCCTGGAAAGCGACAACCTAATGACGGAAACATTAGCTCAAATATACCTCGATCAAGGGCTTTATAATAAAGCAATTAAGGCTTACGAAATATTAAGCTTGAAAAATCCGCAAAAAAGTAGTTTCTTTGCACAGCGAATTGCGCAAATAGCAGAACTTAAAAAATAAATCAAGAATCATGTTTATACTTATTGGAGCATTGTTGCTAATAGTTTGTGTTTTATTAATCCTTATTGTAATGGTGCAAAATCCAAAAGGAGGAGGTCTCTCTTCATCATTTGGAGGTAGTAACCAAATCATGGGTGTACAAAAGACAACAGACTTTCTAGAGAAAGCAACTTGGGCCCTAGCGATTGCTTTGGTTGTTTTAAGTTTAGGATCTCAGTACTCTGGAGGAAGCGAGTCAAATGTACCTACTATTACTAAGGAACTTCTAGACGATGCTGCCGATACTCCCGAAACAGAAACTGGAATTGATGCTAGCTTATTAGATAATACTGATAGCCCTGTAGAAACCAAAACGGAGACCACTCCTGAGGAACAAAAATAATTAGTTTTAAAAGCTGACCGATGGTCAGCTTTTTTTTTGCACTTATCTTTTCGAACTGTCATTTGTTTCTCAATTCTGACAGCCTGACAGCAAAACTGAATTGGCATATATCTTGACTTCAGAAAAGCATTCTAAAAAATATAACAAAACATCATACAATGTCAAATATCAATTTGAAACCACTAGCAGACAGAGTTCTTGTTGAACCAGCTCCCGCTGAAACAAAAACTATCTCTGGGATCATCATTCCAGACTCAGCACAGGAAAAACCTCAAAAAGGAACTGTGGTGGCTGTAGGACCTGGTAAAAAAGACGAACCAATGACAGTACAAATAGGCGACACCGTTCTTTACGGTAAGTTTGCAGGTACTGAATTGAAATTGGAAGGAAAAGACTTTATGATTATGCGTGAATCTGATATTTACGCAATCGTTTAACAAAAAATTGGACGCTCAAGATGGCTAAAAATATAGTATTCAATACAGAGGCAAGGGAACAACTGAAGAAAGGTGTAGATGCACTTGCAAATGCAGTAAAAGTAACGCTTGGACCAAAAGGTAGAAATGTAATCATCGATAAAAAATTCGGTGCTCCACATATCACAAAAGATGGTGTAACTGTTGCCAAAGAAATTGACCTAGAAGATCCTGTTGAAAACATGGGTGCATCTATGGTAAAGGAAGTTGCTTCAAAAACAGCTGATGTAGCTGGAGATGGAACAACCACTGCTACTGTATTGGCTCAGGCAATCATTACTACTGGTCTTAAAAATGTAACAGCAGGCGCTAACCCAATGGACCTTAAAAGAGGTATCGATAAAGGGGTAAGAGCAATTGTTGCAAACCTTAAGTCTCAATCACAAGAAGTAGGTGATAGCTTTGAAAAAATCAAGCAAGTAGCTTCGATCTCTGCAAATAATGACAACACCATTGGAGAATTGATCTCACAAGCAATGGAAAAAGTTGGTAAAGAAGGTGTAATCACTGTTGAAGAAGCAAAAGGTACAGAAACAACTGTAGAAGTTGTAGAAGGTATGCAATTTGACAGAGGATACCTATCTCCTTACTTTGTTACAAATGCAGAGAAGATGGAAGCTGACTTAGAAAGTCCATACATTTTGATGTATGATAAGAAAATCTCTTCTATGAAGGATCTTCTTCCAATTCTTGAACCAGTTGCTCAATCAGGGAAACCTCTTTTGATTATTGCTGAAGATGTAGATTCTGAAGCATTAGCAACATTGGTAGTAAATAGAATCCGTGGATCACTAAAAGTTGCTGCAGTAAAAGCTCCTGGATTTGGAGATCGTAGAAAAGCAATGTTGGAAGATTTAGCAACCCTAACGGGTGGTGCTGTAATCTCTGAAGAAAGAGGTCTTACACTGGAGAACACAACTATTGACATGTTGGGTACTGCAGAAAAAATCACTATTGATAAAGACGTTACTACTATCGTTAACGGTGCTGGTATAGAAGAAAATATCAAATCTAGAATCGGGCAAATCAAAGCTCAAATAGAAATAACTACTTCAGATTACGATAGAGAGAAATTGCAAGAAAGACTAGCTAAATTGGCTGGTGGTGTTGCTGTTCTTTATGTTGGTGCTGCTACAGAAGTTGAGATGAAAGAGAAGAAAGATCGTATCGATGATGCCCTTCACTCTACTCGTGCTGCTGTTGAAGAAGGAATTGTTGCTGGTGGTGGTGTTGCATTTGTACGCTCTATTGAATCCCTTAATGGGATTGAATGTGAGAATGAAGATGAAAAAATCGGTTTGGAAATTATCCGTACTGCAATTGAATCTCCATTGCGTCAAATTATCACCAATGCTGGTGGAGAAGGTTCTGTTGTAATCAACAAAATCAAAGAAGAATCTGGAGACTTTGGATACAATGCAAAAACAGAGGCTTATGTAAATATGTTTGCTGCAGGTATCATTGATCCAACAAAAGTAACTCGTGTTGCACTTGAAAATGCAGCATCAATTGCTGGGATGTTCTTAACTACAGAATGTGTAATTGCTGATATCCCTGAAGAAGGTGCTCCAGCAATGCCAGGTGGAATGCCAGGTGGAATGCCAGGAATGATGTAATTCTAAAATAGAACTATAAATTTGAAGTCCATGTAGTTTACATGGACTTCTTTTTTACCCACCAATAGTATGTCTCCAAAATTATACAAGTACTTCGTCCTATTTTTATCTATGCTACTTTTGGCTATCGCTTTTGGGCTAATTGGAAACTGGATGAATATTGATTGGTTCCATTATGTAGGAATCGTTGTTGGTAATTTAATGGGGCAATATTTCCTCTATAAGAATCCACACAAGGATCAAAAAAAATAATAGTACTATACGTCAATCTATTTTGGCGTTTTTTTAGCTCAAATAATATACCGATCGGTATATTTCGTATATTTGCATCAAAATCAACCTTTAGATGCGTAAATCAGAAGAAACAAAAGCACGAATCATTGCAGAAGTAGCCCCCATTTTCAACAAGAAAGGCTACGCAGCAACTAGCATGTCTGATATTTGTTCTGCAACAAAATTGACAAAGGGGGCCATTTACGGGAACTTCAACAATAAAGAAGAATTATCTCTTTTAGCCTTCACCCACAATGTCAAAAAAGTGGTTGGGAAAATAAGTGAAGAACTGGCTGCTTTTGAAAGAGCAGATGAAAAGCTATTTGCATTGAGCAATTTCTACCGAAAATATTACGACTATACAATTTCCTTTGGTGGCTGTCCAATACTAAATATAGGTGTAGATGCCAATCATCAAAACCCCGAATTACTTAGTGAGGTAAAAAGGATCATCGTAAAATTAGAAAATAACATTTCGAACCTTTTACTACAGGGGATTTCTGAAAAAATATTCCCAGAAAATATGGAGGTCAATAGTTTCGCTAAACGGATTTTCTCTATGATAGAAGGCAGTGTATTTATGTCTATTACTACTCAAAAGAAAGAATATATCACGGATATGATGGACCTACTAGATCAAATCATACGCGCTGAAATCATTCAACCCAAAAATTAAAAAGAATATGTCTCTTCAACTCAAACTATTTAGATCCTACTATAAAGCCTTCAGTCTACTTTCACCAGCTAAAGCGGGTAAATCTGCCTTTGATAAATTCCAAACCACGCAACATAAAAACATTAGAGAAAGAGAACTACCCTTTTTCGAAAGAGCAACCGAATTTAGAGTTCCCTTTGAGGAGGAAGATCTATTCTGCTACAGATTAGGGCAAGCCAATCATCCTCCTATCCTATTGGTACATGGTTGGAATTCCAATATTGCAAGTATGCATGCCATTGCAGAATCATTGGTCCAAAAGAACTACCAAGTAATTGGATTAAACTTACCTGCACACGGGCCTTCTAAACTAAAGAAAACGAATATGGAAGTCTGTCATAGAGCTTTTCTGAGCCTACACGACTTCTTAGCACTATCAGAGCCTTTATCTATCATCAGTCATTCCTTTGGATCTGCCGTAGTCAGTTATGCGCTTACCAAAAAGAATATCCCTATTGATCAACTGATCTACTTGACATGCCCCAATAGTATAGAACAAGTTTTTATTGAGTACAGTCAATTTATCGGTTTAACCAGCTCTGCACACAATAATATGGTTCACCTTGCCGAGAACATATTGAATGAGAAGGTGTCCAATATGAATGTTGCTAAATTTATTGATTCAATAAACTTCAATCAATTGACCCTTATTCATGATGAATATGACAAAGTAATACCCCTATCGGATGCTAGACACATTTATAAGTCGTCTAAAAAAGCTAATCTCATCACTATGCAGAATATTGGTCACTACAGGATGCTTTGGAATCCAGAGGTAATAGACCAAGTGCTGGCCATTTTATCAACCGACAAACAAGGATCCTTTAAAAAGGAAATGGAGTTAGCAGCTTTTAACTAAATCTATAGAATCATTTCATACAAGATTTTGTACATTCAATATTGAACTACAGAACTGCATATACATGGCTAACGCATCTTTCAATGCCTTAATTTTCATTCCGGATATCAGCGGATTTACCAAATTCGTAAACAAAACCTCTATTGAACATAGCAGTGCAATAATCAAAGAATTGCTAGAGGTTATCATGGATAAAAATTCTTTAGGCCTTCAATTAGTAGAAATTGAAGGAGATGCACTCTTGTATTATAAAAAGGAAAAGAATCCTACAAGTACAGATAAAATAATGGAACAATGTAAATCCATGTTTTTAGCCTTTCACCAACACTTAAAACTATACGAAAGAGATCGTATTTGCAATTGCGAAGCTTGCAGTGGCACCCATAAATTAGGATTAAAATTCATAGTACACACAGGAGAAATAGTACTCCAACAAATATTTGACAGAGAGAAAATCATGGGAAAGGAGGTTATCTTAGCCCATCGATTGATGAAAAATGAGGTACAATCTGATAACTACATCCTACTTTCTGATACTGTTGGGGACAATGAAAGCACAGGCTTTGAATTTCAAGCTGGAACAGAGGAGTACCCAGAATTAGGCACCATCCCATTTAACTTTCTTCACGTTGATAAATGGATTCAAGAAACACCGGAATTACCGGAACATGGCCCTATAAAATATGTGTCCAACCCGGTAAAAATTAGTATCCAAATTGAAAAGGATATAGATTTTGTACACCGCTTTTTAGTGAGCCTCAAACATCGTAAAGAATGGTCTCCACAATTAGTAGACTTTATCTACGACGAGCAAAAAATAGATCGAATCGGTTCAGCCCACGACTGCGTACTTCCTGACAACATTATACACATTACTTCAGTCACCAATGAACAGGGGAAGGAGCATATCACCTATGCAGAGAAAGCAGACAAATTGGGTATTATACCTGAAAGCTTCCAACTATTTAAGCTAAAGAGACTAGACGACAATAGCTGTGAGGTAAATGTAGAACACCATATCAAGCTATTTTTCCCATTGAACCTTTTAATTAAACCAAAGTTAAAAAAGGGACTTCAAACTGGATTGAATGAGTTCAAAAGATTGTGTGAAAGTACATGGAGCGAGGAAGATGCCGTTATCATTTAGGCATTCTTAATTGATTTTTGCCGGTACTTTCTTTTTACCTGCAATAAAATCTTTTAGATAGAAAGGCTCGAAATAAGCAGTATCCTCAAAATCATCTTTTAAAAACTTATGGTAAGCAAGGTTGGCAATGTGCTTTCCGGAAAAAGCATCCTCAGGAACAAATTGCACCTTCGAATTTGGGAATTTTACTAAAGCTTGAACTTTCTCCACTCCGTTCCCTACAAAAACGACCGATTTGTCAATAATGAATTCTTGAAAAGAATCCTCTATTAACACGTGGAAATCTACAGGACTTTCTTGTTGAAACAATGCATTGTATACCCCATAAAACACCTCAGACCTTCTAGCGTCCATCACAGGAATAAATACATCAGGTTTATCCCCTGAATATTCAAGACAAATAGCCTGCAAGGTATCAACACCTATTAAAGGAATGTCTAAAGCAAAGGCAATCCCTTTTGCAGCCGAGACTCCAATTCTTAGTCCCGTATATGATCCTGGACCTTTACTCACTGCAACAGCATCCAAATCTCCTAAAACAAACTCTGTTCCTTGGAATAATTCAGAAATATACAAATGTAAACGCTCCGCATGTGAATAACTCTCATCCTTCTTACGAATACAATTTACCAACTCTCCAGCTTTGCTTAAAGCAACTGAACAAGTTTTGGTACTGGTTTCAATGCTAAGTATTAAAGGCATTAATCTTTTTTATAAAGTTCATCCAAGTTAACCGTATCCACTTTCATCCCAGTTTTCAATTTTTTAGTAATTGATTTATAGGGAGCAGAAACTACCCATTCACCTTCAGAAGGTCCGGATAATAGCTCTATATGGCGATCGTCTTGTATTCCAGTTTTCACCGCTGTCTTGGTTACTTTCCCATCCTTGTACAAAAATACGCATTCCATTTCCTTTTCAAAACTAGGCTTTTTTCCAGTAGGATTCATTGAACTACTATCCACTCGTAAGGTTACGGACTGAATAGGCACTAAAATCCCAGTACTAGACTCTGTCAAAACATCTACAGTAGCCGTCATTCCAGGACGGAATGGGTTCTTATACTTATTCAATAGCTCACTATAAGAATCCTTTAAAATTCTAACTTTTACTTCAAAATTACTCACCTGATCCAAACCTCCTGCTGAAGTTTTAGCGGAGTTAGCAACTTCAGTAACTACCCCGTCAAACTTCTCCTTGAAATAGGCATCTACCTCGATGCTACAAGAATCTCCAACTGAAACACGGATAATATCGGTTTCACTGACTTCTACCAACACCTCCATTTCAGTAAGGTTTGCTAATCTCAAAATTTCAGTACCGGTCATTTGGGCAGTCCCAACTACACGCTCTCCTTCTTCAACATTCAATTTGGAAACTGTCCCAGATACAGGTGCATAAATAGAGGTAAAACCTAAATTATTTTTTGACTCCTTTACACCAGCCTCAGCACTTTTAACTTGAAACTGTAAGGATTCAACATTCGCCTTATTTTGTTTGAAGTTAGATTCTGAACGGTCCAAATCTGCTTTAGACAATGCTTCCTGCTCAAACAATTTTGAATTTCTATCATAGTCCAAAGAAGCCTCCGTTAATCTAGCCCTAGCTGATGCTAAATTCGATTTAGTACTTTTCAAGGTAGCTTCTGACCGCTCCAAATAAGATTGGTATAAATCTGGTTTTATTTTAATCAATAAATCTCCTTTCTGTACAAGCTCACCTTCCTTTACCAAAAGCGCAATTATCTCTCCAGAAACATCGGGTGAAATCTTGATTTCCATTTCAGGTTGGATCCGGCCACTGGCACTTACAGACTCGGTAATTTCGCCCATAGTGATCATCTCTACATGGACTTTCATCCCTTGGCTTTTTCGCTTATTCACGGCTAGCATGATTAAAGCACCAACAGCAATTATTCCACCGATTATTAAAACCTTTTTCATAGTTGGAGTGAGTTATACGCTATTGCGTATTACAATTTTATAGGCTGCCCTTGATAAAATGCCAAGATCATCCTTTTAAATATATAATCGTATTTAGATTGAGTCATCTGAGAAATCGCCAAGTTCAACTTTGTTTTGGCATCGTTGTTCTCTACAGCATTTACAATTCCCAAATCATGCTTTTTCTTTACATAATTAAAAGCTTCCTGAAAAGACTGAACAGATTTCTTTGCAGCTATAAAACCTTTATAAGCTGCCAAAACATCCGCTTGAGCCTTTTGAATATCTTTTAATAATTGATTCTCCGTGTTTTCCTTAGTCAATAAGGCTTGTGCCTTTTGGACTTCGGAACGTTGAATATTCAATCTAGCACTTCTCCCATTAAAAATAGGAATGTTTAAATTCAATCCAACAGATTGACCAAAATAATCTTCTATTTGTTCATCAAATGCATAGGGAACAAAATCATAAACTGGCTGTCCAGAGATTGAATCTATATGACCAATAGCTCTTTCAGCATCATCATTTGCTCGCGTACTTAAAGAAGCCGAAACAGATAACCTTGGATAAAGACTTGCTCTAGCAATATCTATCCCTTGGTCTGCAGCCTTCACATCCAATTCTGCCTGCTTAATCTGAGGCATTGACTTCAGCGCCTCTTGATAAACATATTGTGTTGTTAGCCCCTCTGTATCTAAAATAGGATCCCCAAATTTAGGTGCCTCAACGAGAAAATTTTGATAATTGGTAATATCTAGTAATTGTGTCAAATTCAATCTTGAAATCTCATAACTAGACTCCGCTTGAATTACTCGTTGTTCCTCACTAGCCATCTGAGATTCCATCTCAAATAAACTCCCTTTAGGCAATGATCCAACATCTACCAATTTTTGAATCCTAGCAACTTGCTGTCTAGCAATTTCTAGTTGCGCCTTGTTATTGGTAATTGACTCTTGGTTAAAGAGTACCTCCAGATAGAATAGTGCAATATTCATGGATATATCATTTCTGATCTTATCCACATAATGGGTCTTTGCTGCTAATCTTGTTTCGTTTTGTTTTTCCCTATTGCGTAGAAGGAATCCATTGAATAATGTCGCAGAACTACTCATTGAAAAGTAATTTGAAACATTTTTTTGAATTCCAGTAGTATTTGTCAGCGGGTCAATACTTCTCCCAAAATTATAATTTCTACTTGCAGATGCATTCAAGCCAGGATATTTAGCCCATTCACTTTCTTCAAGAGCGATCTCATCCATTTCTAGACTAAGCTCAGCTTGCTTAATGCTTAGGTTATGGTCATAGGCATATTGCACACACTCTTTAAGTGTCCAAACCTTTTCTTGAGCAACAGTGGAACCAGTAATTCCTGTCGCAAATAATATGAAAAATAACTTTCTCATTATCTAATTCTAATTTATTACAAGGGAGTAATTAAAGAACCAAAGATAATGTTTTCCCTTAGGAATAGGGATATAGGGATATAGGGGAATGTTAATTATGCCTAATTTAAATCCTTAATGGATTTTTGGTGCTTTCTCCACATAAAACTAATAACCATTATTATTAGATAAGGGAATACCATTAGGTAAAGGATTCCGAAATTTAAACCACTGGCTTCAGTTCCTCCTCCAGAAATATTGGACTCAACAACTGCCTTACACATAGAACAACCTTGAGCAAATAAATCAGCATTCGTACAAAATACCAATCCCAAGAATAACCAAACGAATATTTTCTTTCTAGAATTCATAATAGGGAGCCATAAATAGATAAACCATCACACCTGTAAAGGTAACATACAACCAAACTGGATACACTTTCTTAACCATTTTTCTATGCCCTTCAACATCTCCACTTAAGCCTTTTGCATAGGCTAGTAAAATGAAGGGTAGGGAAACTGCAGCTAATAAAATATGTGTCAGTAAAATGAATAAGTAAATCCCTTTAAAATCTCCACCATAGCTTGAGCTTCCATGGAAATAATGAAAGGTAACATAAACGCCCAAAAAGAACACTGATAGTAGCATTGCAAAGGTATTCAGACGTTGGTGTAATTCGATATTTTTTCTTTTCACTGCCATTAAAGAAGAAATAAGCAGTAAAAAGCAAGCACCATTTAAGCAGGCATTAACCATAGGGAAACTATTGGTAAATGCAGGTACCGAACTTGCTGCAGGCAGATAATGCAAGGCTAAAACCAATGCAAAAACCACGAGCGAAAAAGCCCAGATATAAATTCTTAATTTTGGATAATTCACAGTCATCAGATCTTCTATTTCGGACTAATTAATCTTCCTTTACCAATCGCTTGATATCCTGAATAAGCTTTTTAACTTCCTCAGGACTCGTACCATCGTAGGCTGCTATAGGATTACCGTAATCATCTTTTCGAGAACGAATAAATCCATTTTTATCCACCAATACAAACAATTCAGAATGCAAGAAACCTCCAGGGGCAATCTCACTCTTTTCGGCTTCAACAAAGTATCCTTCCAATCCTTGCTTATAGATAGCCTCCTTCTCTCCTGTGACGAAATTCCAATTTCTGGTATCCGCTCCAAGATCTTCAGCATATTTCTTCAATACGTCTGGCGTATCAAATTCTGGATTTACGGTATGGGAAAGTATATGTACTTCTGGGAAGATGGAAACAATTTTTTGCAACTCCAATAAATTCCCAGACATGTCTTTACAAATAGTTGGACAGGTAGTGAAGAAAAAGTCAGCTACATAAATCTTTCCTTTATAGTCTTCAGAACTTACCATAAGGCTATCCTGATTCATAAAGCTAAATGCCGGTATAGAATGCCCAAGAGTATCCAGGGTACCTGCTTCATTCAACTCAATGCGTTCACCAACAAAAGCCAGTTTGGCATCCTCTGTACTACCACATGCTACCAATAATGAAACTATGGACAGACAAAAAGCTGAAATCCAGATACTATTTTTTTGCATTTTTCTTTACCTCTTTTAAGTATTCGGCCATCAATACCTTGACGTCTCCTACCAATAACCTCAATCGATCTTCTCTACTTCCATCGTAGGTATAGATCAATTTACCATTCTTATCCAATCCACATCTCAAGGACAATTCCTTATCCAAGATCATGATATACCTAAACGATTGCTCTGGCTTGGCATTCATTATGGATGTTGAACCACCCACAAATAATTGATTGCGCAAAGCTACGAAGCTTTCCTGATCTACGGTTGACATTTTCAACCAGGATGGAGAAGATATATCCAATCCACCAAATAGATCCCGATTTACCTGATAGTTGGAATCAACAGGAGGCAAAATAGTCAATAGTTGAAAGGAAGGAAATTTATCCAATTCCTTGATCATCTGCTGATTCATTTTGAAAAATATGGCTTCTTGATCTTGGTTATCTTCCTTTGGATCCAACAGTTGAATAAGGGAGATCTTTTCTGGAAAAGATCCCAAAATAGTCGATTCACCTGATTCCAAATTCGTCAGACCTAGACTTGTTGGCAAATGGTAATGTAAGGAATCTTCAATTCTATGATCGATACGATCTACCTCAAAATTCACCCTTTCATCACCATAGGTTGGCAAATAAATAAAATCGTGCTTACCCGTGGTCATAAGTATATATAGCACAGAGGGTAGTACCAATATTGAAATCAGTACTACCCCCTTTTTTAATCTAGATGTTTTTTCCATCTTATTCTAGTGCAACGTTCCGTGAACGTAAATTGCTTCGTTCAGTATGATAAATAATAGATAAGGTATCAAAATTATCATAGGTAACGCAAGTGTCAATTTAAGACTTTTCTCTTCAGAGCCAACATGCATAAAATCAACTACAATGAAGTATGCTTTCCATATCGTCATGATGATAAAGGCCCATTTTAAAATAGTCCAATTCATGTCTCCAGGGTTAGCTGAATTATACATCCCTAATCCAACTTCAACAGTTGTAATGATTAGAAGGATGAAAAATGTTTTCCAAATATGTTTGGTAGAAGTGCTATGAGCTGCCATTTCTATAGTTTTATAATGTGAGTGTAATTCAAATTAGATAAGATAGAAGAAGGTAAATACGAATACCCAAACTAAATCGACAAAGTGCCAATAAAGACCTACTTTTTCTACCATTTCATAGTGACCTCTCTTTTCGTACGTTCCAAGTAGAATGTTAACGAAAATAATCAAGTTAATAACAACCCCTAAAAATACGTGGAAACCGTGGAATCCAGTAATAAAGAAGAAGAAATTAGCAAACTGAGGAGCTCCATATTCATTCACAACCATGTTGGCTCCATAAATAGGTTCTGCACCATTCAATAATTCTGAAACCTTCGCACCTTCAGTAATGAAATAGTTTTCACCTAGCTTCAAGATTTCATGTGCATACGTCTGCCCATTAATCAATTCACCCGCCTGAAGGACATGCGCAACACTACCATCTGCAAGAAGCATTGCTCCCTCAGCTGTACCGTTGATAAAATGCATCCATTCCCAAGCCTGAGATCCCAAGAAGATAATACCTCCTAATAGGGTAAGTCCCATCCAAAGTGTAACTTTTTTCTTATTCATCTCATGACCGTAATGCACAGCCAAAACCATGGTTACCGAACTCATAATTAGAATAAAGGTCATCAATGCTACGTATAATAGCGGTTGATGTCCCTCGATACCGGGGAAATGTGTAAATACATTTTCTGCTAGTGGCCAGATTTCTTCGTATTTGTGACGAGCAAATCCATAGGCTACAAGGAACCCAGAGAATGTTAAGGCATCTGTTAACAAGAAAAACCACATCATTAGTTTTCCATAACTCGCTTTCATGGGTCTATTACCTCCTCCCCATACGCTAGTTGTTGTTTCTGTAGACATAAAGTACAATTTGACTTTTAACTGTTTTTAACCCTTATTAAAAAATAAGGACAAATATAATCTCTTTAGTCATATTTT